>Ga0123353_10016728_pt1 | contig 10736 bp, 11 predicted proteins | sample TergutLab28metaG_3_FD_92763 | JGI IMG/M metagenome (GOLD analysis project Ga0123353, IMG submission 92763) | Labiotermes labralis P3 segment gut microbial communities from Petit-Saut dam, French Guiana - Lab288 P3 | ecosystem: Host-associated > Arthropoda: Insects > Digestive system > Gut ... | reverse complement strand
GTGAGTCTTTTGAGACCACCTGCGCCGCCTGTGGCGCGCCCACGCGCGTCCCCTTCATTCCCAAGAACGACCGTCCCATTTACTGCAGCGAGTGCTTCGCCGCCCGTCGGTAATTTTCTCGATTTCTGCGATAATGGAAGAGCGGCTCCCCCTTAGTGGGGAGCCGTTTGAACATAAAAAACCAGAAGGAGGACGCCCGCATGATAAACTACACCAAACCCCTATGGCTATTATTCTTAGGGCAACTGTTGAGTGGAGCCACAATCATCCTTTCAGGAGGTTTTGAAACTGCCGCCCAACTCGTGGGTGGCATACTGAGTATCTTTGCCCTCGTACAGTTGGCTCCTCGAAATTTGCATCTGGCAAAAGCAAGAACCTACATGATCGCTATTTACGCGCTGTCACTTGTGATGCTGTTTGGAACGGTTGTGTTCCAGGGCTGGTTGACTGTCATTGGTGGGGGAATCGCGATGTTGGTGTTGGCCCTTCTGTTTGCTTATCGTCTATTGCATGGTCTCGCGGATATGGCGGAAGAAGCAGGAAATGCAAAGCACGCTCAAAAGCTTCGGGAGTTTTTCACCATTACCCTTATCGTATCTGTTGCTTCTTTGGTTACTTCTTTGGTTTCTCCCCTGCTTTCACTCGGCAGCGTTGTGTTGGTTATCATCTTTTCTATAGCAGTGATGGCGGTGACAGCTTATCGGGTTTATCTGATCTATGGTTCCATGAAAATCGAAGAAGCTTTTGTGGGCCGGGCTTTGTAAACACATCATCAAGAACTAGCGGTGGTTCAGAGGGCTTCTACGATTGGGGCCCTTTTTTTGCATTTGCAACCACATAATCCTGTGGTATAATAGCTACATGAATACAAGATATACCTTTCTATTGGCCGATGCCGACAATACGCTTTTTGACTTCTACGCGGGCGAGAAACTGGCCCTTCGGGAGACCTTCGGGGTTTTTGACCTGCCCGCGAACGATGCAGCCTTTGCCACCTACCACCGCATCAACGAGGCCCTTTGGCGGCGGCTGGAGCGAGGCGAGATATCGCCCGGGGCATTGCATGTCCAGCGTTTCACCGAGCTTCTGGATACCCTGGCTTTGAGCGAATCCCGAAGCGCCGCCGATATCGCCGCGTTCTTTATCCAAGCGTTGGGACGGCAGGCCATCTTGCTGCCCGGTGCGGAACAGGCGGTGCGCCGGTGGGCCAGCCGGGCGCCGGTGGCCATCGTCACCAACGGCATCGCGGCGGTGCAGCGGGCCCGGATCGCCCATTCGCCCATCGCCGATTGCTTCGCCGCGCTGATCATCTCGGAGGAGATAGGCGCGCCCAAACCCCACCGGCATATGGTGGACGCAGCCCTGGAGGCCCTGGGTTGCACGGATCGCCGCCGGGCGCTGCTGCTGGGCGATTCGCTGGCAGCCGATATCGCCGCCGCCGCCAACGCGGGCATTGACAGCTGCTGGTATAATCCTAAAAATGCACCCAACGCTACGGTACACGCCCCCACCTACACCGTCGCCTCCCTGGATGAGGTTGACGCCCTGCTCTTTGATAGGGAGGAAACATGAAGCATTTATCGAAGCATATCAAACTGGCGGCCTGCCTTGCGGGCGCTCTCCTGCTGCTTTCCGGTTGTTTTGTGCAGCCGGATCGCACCCTGGACCCGCTGACCGTGGACGCCCTGACTCCCCAGCCCCTGCCTACCGCCGCTGCTATCGCCACGCTCCCGCCCGCACCCACGGAAGGGCCAACCACACTGGAACCCACCGCCGCCGCACAAGCGGGAGACGATACGGACTGGGCGAATTGGGGCTCGGCCACCACCACAGACCGCCCCACCAACACCGGCGCCAGCTGGCAAACCAGCGCCACCGACTACAACGCCGGGTATCCGGTGCTGAAGGTGGGCTCCAGCGGGTCGGACGTATACGATCTGCAGGAGCGCCTGAAGGAATTGGGCTACTACACCGGCCCGCTGGACAGCAAGTTCGCTTCGGGCACCCAGAGCGCCGTCACCGCCTTTCAGCTGCGTAACAACCTGACGGCAGACGGCATCGCGGGCCGCGCCACCCAAGACAAACTCTACTCCTCCAGCGCATCGGCAGCCCAGATCAACGTGCCCTCGGCCTCCTCGGCCTACCCGGTGCTCAAGTCGGGCTCCCAAGGCACCGATGTGCGCAAACTGCAAGTGCGCCTGGCCGAGCTGGGCTACTACAACGGCGGGGCCGACGGTATCTTTGGCCCTTCAACCGAAGCGGCAGTCAAAGCCTTCCAGCGTAACAACAGCCTCACCGCCGACGGTGCGGCGGGCGAACAAACCCAAAAGCGGCTCTACGGCAGCAACGCGGTGTCGGCTCCTAGGCCCGTGGCCACGGCAGATCCCAATGCCGTACGCACCTTGCGGATCGGCATGGAGGGCAACGACGTATTCAGCATGCAGGTTCGCCTGATCGAACTGCGCTACCTGGGCGGCGTGGCCGACGGCGTGTTCGGCCCGGAAACCGAAGCGGCGCTCCTGGCCTTCCAGCGGAACAACGGCCTCACCCCCGACGGCGCTGCGGGCCCCGGCACGCTCAACAAGCTGGCGCGGAACGCCACCCCAGCCACCTCGAAACCCACAACCACCGCCACCCCCAAGCCGGGCGCTTACGTTACGCTGCGGGAAGGGGATTCCGGCCAATACGTGTACAACCTGCAGGAGCGCCTGTATGCCCTGGGGTACTATGGCGGCCGCATCGACGGCCGGTTCGGGCCCAACACCACGGCGGCGCTCACGGCGTTCCAGGCCGCCAACGGCCTCACCGCCGACGGCATCGCCGGCACGGCATCCCAAACCAGGCTGTTCTCCAATAACGCCAAGGTCAACCCGGCCCTGGCGGCCACACCCAAGCCCGCGGCAACGCCCACCCCTCCCCCGCTGGAAAACTTCGAGGTGCTGCGGGAAGGCGGCAACGGCACAGCCATCGTGCGGCTGCAACAATATTTGAACGAGTTGGGGTATTTCTACGGGCGGATCGACGGCGCTTTCGGCCCGGACACCACGGTTGCCGTGCGCCAATTCCAATACCATAACAGCCTGACCGAAGACGGCATCGCCGGGCCCACCACCCAAGCCCTGCTCTACGGCGGATACGCCGCTTACCTTCCCGAATCCGCCGCCACGCCCAAACCCGACCTCAACGCGGTGCACAGGGAAGGCAGCACGGGCGACGGCGTGCGGCAGCTGCAATCCCGCCTCTACCAGCTATGTTATTTAGACAGCCAGTACATCACCGGCGTCTTTGACGGCGCCACCACCTCGGCCATCATGATCTTCCAGCAACGTCACGGCCTGCTGGCCGACGGCGTAGCCGGGCCCGCCACCCTGCAAGCCCTGTACAGCGCCCACGCCGAGGTGTTTTTGCTAGGGGAATAAACGCAAATCAAGGGTTAAGGCGGCCAACGCGGGTTTTCCTGTAGGGGCGGATGGCAATCCGCCCGCTGCCCCAACCCAACATGGGCTTGCGCGATACAGCGGGCGATTGATAATCGCCCCTACAGGAACGGTGGGTTAGATGACCGTTGTAGGGCGCCTCATAGCGCGGAATACAAGGCATTGTGAGCAATCATGCCCACAGTAGCATAGCATCAAATTGGGTATTTCTTGCATACAAGCTACCTGCGCCCCGGCCCGCTGTCCTCGATGTCAAACAGCAATTGGTTCCACGCACCCTGCTCGTCCAAAATACGGCCGGTGCCCATAGCAACGCAGCCCACCGGGTCCTCCACCAGGCGGCAAGGCACGCGCACCTGCTGGCTCAGCGCCGCGTCCAGCCCGTACAGCAACGACCCGCCGCCGGTCATCACGATGCCGCGCTCGAATATATCCGCAGCCAACTCGGGAGGCGTGCGCTCCAGCAGGGCCTGTATGTTCTCGGCAAGGGCGATGATAGGTTCGTCCAGGGCCTCCACCATCTCCTCGGAGTTGATGGTGATGATCTTGGGCAGGCCGGTGATCAGGCTGCGCCCCGTTACGTCCAAATACAACGGATCCTTGCGGGGGATGGCCGCGCCGATCTGTATCTTCAGCTCCTCGGCGGATCTCTCGCCGATCATCAGGTTGTGTTTGCGGCGCAAGTAGCGGATCACCGCCTCGTCGAAGCGGTCGCCCGCGATCTTGGTGGTAACCGATACCACGATGCGCCCCATAGCCAGCACCGCCAGGGTGGAGGTGCCGCCGCCAAGGTCCAGCAGCATATTGCCGTAAGCCTTGGTGATGTCCAGCCCCGCGCCGATGGCGCCCGCCAGGGGCTCATCGATCAACTGGGCCTTGCGGGCGCCCGCATCCAGTATGGTGTCCACCACAGAGCGTTTCTCCACCTCGGTGACGCCGCTGGGCACGCAAGCCACCACCCGGGGGCGGAACATCATGCGCCGGCCGATCACCTTACGCAGGAAAAAGCGCAGCATCCGCTCGGTCACATCGTAGTCGGAGATCACGCCGTCCGCCAGGGGGCGCATCACCAAGATATTGGCGGGCGCCCTGCCCACCATGCCGCGGGCATCGTCGCCCACGGCTAGGATGTTGCGGGTAGTGCGGTCGATGGCCACTACGGCGGGCTCCCGCAGCACCACACCCTTACCCTGCACGCAAAAGAGTATGGTGGATGTGCCCAGATCGATGCCGATATCGTTCATTCCTAACATCGTACGTCACATGCTCCTTTGTATATAGTATACGCTACGTCTGGTGGCGGGCGCGATGCTGCATGTACTTGCGGAAGGTGGCCTCCCCACCCCGGATGTGCCGCTCGGCCTTGTTGCGGGCCAATACGGTTTTTGCCTGTTCGGCCAGGGTCATGTCCAGCTCGGGCAGCCGCTCGTCCACATCCTTGTGTACGGTGGATTTGGAGACGCGGAATACCTTTGCGGTCTCGCGCACTGTGGCGCCCGTGGCAAGGATGTGCGCTGCGATTTGCAGTACGCGGGCCTCGATGTAATCCTTCATCCCAATCCCTCCATAGCTTGGCATTTCGTTGCCAGTCTATGCGAGGGGGGTGGGAATAAGACGAGGTGACGAGTTACAAGTTTCCAGTTGCAAGTTACAAGAGGTTACTTAATCGCTGATGATTCGACATGGGCGTGGGTAAATCCTCTTGTTATCTGCCACGGACTTCTGTAGGGGCGCACATTGTGCGCCCGTCGTTGTTGCGGTAAACCCCATCGGGCCGGTCGGGCGGGCAAACCCCGCCCCTACACAACCCGTGCCCCCGCAGGGGCGGCGTTTGGCCGCCCGTGGTCCCACATCGACGGGAAACGGGCGCACAATGTGCGCCCCTATATCGTACCAAACACCAAATCTGGATGGGCAAAAATCGCGTCCGCCTCATCCTGATCGCCGGGATTGCCATAAAACACGCGCAATAGCGTGAGCCCGTTGGCAGGCGCCGTGATGCCCAGTTGCAGCCTGTCGCCGCTGTCCAAAGCGCGGGCGATGGCTCCGGGCTGGACTCGCTGGCGGCCCACGTCGATCAGCGTACCGGCGAATATGCGCACCATGTTGTACAAAAAGGCGTTGCCGCAAATCATCAGGTGCAGGCAGGGACCGTTCTGCTCCAGCTGCACATTGTGCACGGTGCGCACCGTGCGCTCCTTGCCGGTCATCAGCCCGCCGGAAGCCTCAAAGGCCCGGAAGTCGTGGACGCCCAGCATGGATTGCATCTCCCGGCGCATCAGGTGCAGGTTGAGGGGCGTTGGGACGTGGGCGTGATACAGGCGATGCATCGCCGAGGCGTGCCGGTGGTTCCATATGCCGTAGCGGTAGATTTTCCCTTTAGCCTGAAAGCGGGCGTGGAAGTCGGGGCCGACCAGCGCCGACGCACGAATTCGAATGTCTTCTGGCAGCATGGTGTTGAGGGCAAAGGCGACTTTTTCCGCCGGGATACCCACGGTGCAATCGAAGTGAGCCACCTGGCCTACGGCGTGTACGCCGGCATCGGTGCGGCTGGCCCCGTGGATGATCACGCGCTTTACGCCCATCAGCTTGCCCAGGGCATCTTCTAATTCTTGTTGAACCGTCGGCAATCCGGCTTGCCGCTGCCAACCTGCGTAACGGGCGCCGTCGTATTCTACCTGCAATCGGATTCTACGCGTTTCTCGTTCATCCATGCAGCGCACCCTCACCGATAATCAGCAGCACCAGCGCCACCATACTCAACGCAGCCACCGTATCCAAATGAGAAAAACGCAGCACCTTCATGCGCGTACGGTGTTCTCCGCCATGGTAGCAGCGCGCCTCCATCGCCATCGCCAGGTCGGAGGCCCGCTGGAAAGCCCCCACAAACAGCGGCACCAGCAGCGGCACCATAGCCTTGGCGCGGCGAAGTAAATTCCCGCTCTCAAAATCCGCGCCCCTTGCCATCTGGGCCTTCATAATTTTGTCGGTCTCCTCCAGCAGGGTGGGGATGAACCGCAGCGCGATGCTCATCATCATGGCCAGCTCGTGGGCCGGAAAGCGAATGACCCGCAGCGGCGAGAGCAGACGCTCCATAGCGTCGGTAAGGGCCACCGGCGAGGTAGTGAGGGTGAGGACAGACGTGCCCATCACCAGAAATACGAGCCGCAACGAAAAGTACAGCGCCGTGGTGAAACCCTCCTGCGTGAGGCGAACAACACCCCACTGGAGCCACACCGTTTCCCCCTGGGCAAAGAACAGGTTAAGAACAAAGGTGAGCGCCAAGATCATTGTAAGGGGCCTCACGCCTTTGAGCAGGTACCGCAACGGGATGCCAGCCAGCCAGGTAACCAGCAGCAGGTAGCCCAAAGGCAGGAGATAACCGACAGCGCTTCGTACCATGAACACCGCCGCGATGTAGGTGATAGCCAACAGCAACTTAGCGCGGGGATCCAGGCGGTGGATCGGCGAATCCCCGGGATGGTATTGCCCCAGCGTAATGTCCTTCAGCACCGGCTCCCACCCCCGATCTGGGCTAAGATGGCTTCCCGCACTTCCTCCGTCTGGCAGGCCTCCAACGGAATGTCAAATCCCTTGGCCCGCAGGGCATCGGCCAGGCGTACCGCCTCGGGCACATCCAGACCCATGCCGCGCAATTCCTCTCCACGGGCAAATATCTCGGCGGGCAAGCCGTCCATCACCACCCGGCCTTGGCTCATCACCACGATGCGGTTCACCATCCGGGCCACGTCCTCCATGCTGTGGGATACCATGATCACCGTGATGGCGCGCAGGGCGTGTAGCTCCTGTATCATGTGCAGGATGTCGGCGCGGCCACGGGGATCCAGCCCGGCGGCAGGTTCGTCCAACACCAACACTTCGGGGTCCATGGCCAGCACACCGGCGATGGCCACCCGGCGCATCTGCCCGCCGGACAGCTCGTAGATCGAGCGGCCAGCCAGCGAATCATAGTCGATGCGCACGGCCTCGCAGGCGGCCCGCACCCGGCGATCGATCTCGTCGGTCTCCAGGCCCAGGTTCTTGGGCCCAAAGGCAATGTCCTTGACTACGGTTTCCTCAAAGAGCTGATGCTCGGGATACTGGAACACCAGGCCCACCTTTCGGCGGATGGCGCGCCGGTCTGTATCCTTGGCAAATACGTCCGCCCCGTCTACCAGCACCCGGCCCGCCGTAGGCTTCAAAAGGCCGTTGAGATGCTGGATCAGCGTGGATTTCCCGCTGCCCGTATGGCCGATCAGCCCTAGGAACTCGCCGTCGCCCACGGTGAGGGATACATCGTGCACAGCGGTGGCCTGAAAGGGGCTGCCCTGCATGTAGGTATGGGTCAGGCCCTGGATGACAATCGGCATAGTTCCTCCACCATCTCGTGTATGGTCAGTATGTCGTCGGGCAGGTTGAGGCCGCCGTGGCGCAGGGCGTGGGCCATCTCGGTCATGGGCGGCACGTCCAGGCCCAGCGCCCGTAGTTGTTCCACCTGACGGAATACCTGCCGGGGCGTGCCGGTGAGCGACAGCTTGCCTTCACTCAACACCACCACCCGCTGGGCGGTGGCCGCCTCGCTCATGGAGTGGGTGATCCAGATCACGGTAATGCCTCGCTCCTGGTGGAGCCTGTGCATGGTGGCCAGCACCTCGCGCCGGCCGGAGGGATCGAGCATCGCCGTAGCTTCGTCCAGGATCATCACCCGGGGAGCCATGGCTAGCACACCGGCGATGGCCACGCGCTGCTTTTGCCCGCCGGACAGCATATGGGGCGCCGAGGCCCGATACTCGTACATGGACACGGCCCGCAGCGCTTCCTCCACCTTGGGGCGAATCTGCGGCTGGGGCGTGCCCAGGTTCTCCAGGCCAAAGGCCACATCCTCCTCCACGATGGTGGAGACCAGCTGGTTATCCGGATTTTGAAACACCATACCCGCGTGCTGGCGTATGTTCCACAGCAGATCATCGGCCTTTGTGTCCATGCCGCATACCGTCACCGTACCCGCGGTGGGCAGGTGCAACGCATTGCAAAGCTTCGCCAGCGAGGATTTCCCGCTGCCGTTATGCCCCAGCACCGCCACAAACTCGCCGGGCGCGATGGCCAATGATACCTCGTCGAGGGCGGGCTGGGCGTTTTCCTGATAGGCAAAGGTGACGCTTTGCAGGGCTACGATATGCTCATACTGTTCTGGCAAGGCTGTTCTCCTCTAATTGTTTGTTGAGGCGGGCCTGCACGCTTTGCAGCAGCATCTCAAAATCGTGTTGATTCTTCTGCCGCAGCGTATCAAGAATAAGCCCGCCGAAAAAAGACTGAATCGCCCCCATACCCAAAAACACGCAGCCTATAAGCGTAGGGATTCTGGGTACCAGGCCTGTATGTAAAAACTCGGTTACAATCGGAACAAATATGCCCAGCGCCACAAGGAAAAGGATACCCGCAAGGGTGGAGAAAAAAGCCAGCGGCCGGTAATTGCGAAAAAGCCGCGCAATGGTAAGCAATACCTTTATGCCGTCGCTGTACGTATTCAGCTTGGAATCACTGCCGCTGGGCCGGTCTCGGTAAGAAATGATCATGTTTTCCACGCGCATGCGTTTATCCACGGCGTGGATACTCATCTCCGTTTCGATTTCAAATCCTTTTGAAATCACTGGAAACGACTTCACGAACAGGTAGCTAAAGGCCCGGTATCCCGTCATGATATCGCGGATATCGCTTTTGAACAGCGTGTTGATACTCTTGCGTACCAATACGTTACCCGCATTGTGAAACCGCCGATGATTCTCGGAAAAATACGTCGATGAAAGCCGGTCCCCTACCACCATATCGGCCTGTTTGTCAAATACCAGCCTCACCATCTCGTTGGCGGCCTCGGCTGGATAGGTATCGTCGCCATCGACTATCAGATAACACAATGCATCCACTTCCCGGAACATACGGCGGATGACATTGCCCTTGCCTTGTTGATAATCGCGGCGTACGATCGCGCCGGCAGCCCTGGCAATCTCTGCGGTACGATCCGTGGAATTATTATCGTACACATAAATCGCCGCCTGCGGCAGCGCCCGGCGGAAATCCCGCACCACTTTATCGATGGCCTGGGCCTCGTTATAACACGGTATCAATACGGCGATTGTATCCATAGCTCTTCTCCCCTCAAGGCTGCCTCTATCCTTAGTTCCTCATCCCAACGGGCTTTCTCGGTTCCTTGAGCACGGCTACCGCGCGTCCGATGTGTGGACTGCGCTCTGACAACATCGCATAGTCCTCCTCATCACTAATAAAAGTATAACACTTTTGGGTAGGTTCGTCACCCCTTTTTATCGCTGAACAGCAAACCCGGCGCTGATTGCATCAACGCCGGGTTGAATGTGGGATTTTCACTTGATGCCAATTTTGATCAATGCGCTCTCGGCTATTTGTTCCGCGTCCCCGTCGGAAAGAAGAAAAATCCGTTTTGCACCATCCTCGCGCAACCAATCGACACAGCCTTCAGGGGTTATCCCAATTGCTACTTTTAACCCAACACCGTCAAAATCGCCCATCCCGGCAGTGTCCAGAGTCGCCAATGTTCCACTATGGAAGCTGCCGTCGTACAATAGTGAGATAACATTGGGTGGAAGCAATCCTTCGGGAACCCGAGAGCTTATGTATATCCCATTTGCCCGCACATCACCCATTGTTATAGGCAAAAATTCCTCCAATGTGTAAAAAGAATAATCGTCCGGCAACACGCCCAGTAAAAACGATTTAACGGGTTCTTCCATTTCTAGATACTCTGCTTCAGCCGTATCGTCTTGCTTTTCAGCCAGAACACCCTGATTTATCGCGGGCATGATAAAAACCATCGCGAAAATCATCAAATAGACCATCGCCTTTTTCATGACATGCCCTCCCCGTTTTCACTGTGAAATATACCTACACGAGCTCCAATACCACCATCTCGGCCGCGTCGCCACGGCGCGGCCCCTTCTTGAGGATGCGGGTGTAGCCGCCGGCGCAATTCTTCTCTTCATTGCGTTTCTTATACTTGGGCCCGATCTCGCGGAACAGCTTTTCCACGCAGGGATGTTTTACGTCCTTGGTGCGCTCACGAAACTCCTTCTTGCTCTCGTCGTCCTTGCGCTGCTCCTTCAGGTCGTACAGATACGCCATAATCAGGCGGCGGGCATGGAGTTTGGAGGGCGAATCGTTGGTAACGGTCACGGTGACGGTTTGGCCCTTCTCGTTGTTGAAGGATTTTGCCACCTCCACCGTATTGTCACATTCCCGGATCGCAAGGGTGATCAGGCGCTCCGC
>Ga0123353_10016727_pt1 | contig 10736 bp, 8 predicted proteins | sample TergutLab28metaG_3_FD_92763 | JGI IMG/M metagenome (GOLD analysis project Ga0123353, IMG submission 92763) | Labiotermes labralis P3 segment gut microbial communities from Petit-Saut dam, French Guiana - Lab288 P3 | ecosystem: Host-associated > Arthropoda: Insects > Digestive system > Gut ... | reverse complement strand
GGTTATGAAAACCCATATTTTAAAGTTACACATAGGAAACAATCGCTGTTCATTCTTGAGAAACATAAAGCACATATTAATTGCACTGTGTGGCCAGAACGTGGAATTATTTAACCTTAAACCTGGTGGCACATAAAGTACCCACTAGGCTTTAGAGTGTTAATGATGTTCTTTTATGCATGTCTGGGTCTCCAAAGCGATTACTCTTCCGTCAAGCTTTCTGTTGCATTCGTCATGCTTGAAGCGTACGTATCTCAAACCTATACACAGCACTTTTAAAGTACATATGAAACTGTCGTTATGTTACGGTTTAGTTGCGCCTCTTACGTCTGTCTCGCTGCTCCTAATATTGCATTACTTTAGTACAGTATTCTCCAACCGCCAGTCTCCTTCTAGTCAGCTCTCCCCCTCAATTCTTCCGATACCTTATACGTGAAACACTGAGAAACCTAGACTTTTTATATGTGTTTATTACGACGTTAGTACTTATGTGAATAATAATTTTGTCAAATACAAAATATTAAATATTCGTATTATCGCAAAGGTAGAATTGTGTCTACAGCATATAGCTGCATACGCACGTAATTTCAAATGGCCTGTAGGTCTGCGGTGCCAAATCTATGTCGATGGCAATAAATGCTGTCTGTTAGACATTTCATAAATAATTCATCTGACAATCTGTATTATACAACACATACACAGACCAGATTATTGCCATAAACGGGGTCGTGGATTATATTCCTTTCATGAAATTTTATGGGACTGCTCTATGAGTCTAATTTCCACGCTGAGAGGAATAAATAAATGACGCTGTGGAAACCTGCATTCTTTTACACATACGGAAGAATTTACGCGGATCACCACAGTGTATTTCCTTTCCATAAGAAGAATTAAACTTTTCCGCAAATAAGTCACTCTATCTTATAGCAAAATTCTGGTGAAATACCGCCAATAAACAAGCCCGAAGTTCAGCTTCATCCTGAACTAGTTCCATCTGCTTCCTAGCCCACAAGCCTCTAAGGTTCAGTCGTTCCAACTGACCCTCCCACTTCTTTTCTCTCAGTTTGGTCATCGCAGTAACATTAGATGAAGTGTAAAGTTTATGAAACTCCTCGTTATATATTTTTCCCATCGGTCTGCTGGTGATTAATTCTTACTACCAAACACTCTCGCCACCATCATCGTGTGACCCTGTCCTCAAGACCGCCCTTGATATCAGAGGCAAAACTTGAGGATCGTCAAAACCTTTGTAATTAAAATTGTGTGCCGATTGCTGGCAGTGTGTTTTTCAAAATTTAACTTAATTTTTTTTTACTCAGATACAAAAATTATTTTTTTCTTTTCCCGGTATACATACACATTATAAAACCTTCATTTCCTATTGAAATTCATGCACACGCGAGCCACTCTTGTGTTATACCTACGTTCGGACGATGAAAGCACTGGGCCTAGACCCACATAAACTCCCCACCTGAATGCATTCCAGCGGTTAGAGTTGATAAGCACTTACTTTCGACGGATAAGCGCATTTTGCTCAAGAAGCTTCAGAAGTGATTTAGTTGGTGAATGACAGAATGCTATTGATGTGCTGTGGTTTGTATAGCTTGGTATGAGCACACATAAAAAGTGCAAGGAATACTGCAGGTATTCTCATTTCTTAGCTGCGTTGAGAAATATTTTCAGAAGACTGTTCATAGAAAAAATGTTCATGCTCTGCCGCGTTATGGTAGTGTCCAATATGGGGGCAACACAATGGGTAGTATCATACGGCTCCGGCTTGAGTCTTCGGCGTGCAGTATGAAATAGAAAGATCTTTCATCCGCAGTTTGTTGGTCATGGTGGTGTGGAATGGTGTATTATACTTTCAGAAGAATATGTTGTGATTCTTTTACATCCATCCTCACAAAATTACTTGGAAGGGGGAAAACAGATAATCTTTCTCCAGTCTGAACCATTTCAATTTCTTAATTATGAGATGTAGTTTGGGACCGACTAGGCAAAGACATGTGTTTCAACGGTAGGCATGTAGACACTGAATATGATAATGTATTCTGTCTCTGTAAATGATTCTGCAAACCTAAATGCCTCGTGCTTGCAAGAGGCCAAATAATTATGGTCTCATCAGATTCTGACTCACAGAAAGTGACATGTTATTTAAATATTAATAATTAAAAGAAATTAAAGTATTAAAATCTCTACAGTGAACAGTAAACAATTTCTTTTAGTAAAAAAGTAGGTCTTTAAACTCTAAATTCAATTCAATTCCTGTATGTTTTTTTTTTCTGTAATATTCTTAGGCTTTCATATGGAAGCGAAATTTGGACCCTTAATAAAGGATAAAAAAGTTCGACATAAATCGAGATGAAATTTTTCAGAAGAAAAGCCGGTACACCCTTTTTTACCACAAAAGGAATGAAGAAATTTTGGAGGAGTTGAAAGTAGAACCAGTTGATCAGAAACTAAGAAAACAGAAACCAAATTGGCTGCGACATGTAAAAAGAATGAACAACAACAGGATGCCAAAAATAGTGACGGTTTATAGATCAAATGGAAGAAGACGACTTGGAAGACCTTCGAAGAGTCTCTTAGGCGAGGTCGAATCATGTCTATCAAAGCCTAACTCGTGACGGATGATGATGATGCTGATGGTAATGATGATGAATATTGTGAGGCCCACCACCCTCCTATCCAACGGGTACCAGGGGCTATTTCCGCGGGTTACTGTATTCTGTTAACTAATGATAACCAAGTACAATCAGAGATCGAGAGGGGAGAGCAGTGAACAGTGTTATATTGGCTGCGCACTGGAAAAGATCTGGCGATTGCGTGCGGCCCAACCTGTTTGAATGACGCTTTGCTGTCGTGACTAATAAATATTCTACTCTGTTCTGTTCTATTTGGTACTGTGTATATCCTTCTGTTGTACGTTTTGCGTGTAAAATTCTAATCGGAGAAACGTTATGGAAAAGAACACTTGAAAAACTAAGCGTAGAAGGAATGAGAGTATTAAAATTATTAGAGCACTAAGATGTCTGTGCTGATTGGATAAATCTGGCTAATTCCGCACCATTTGTGTTTCCATCATAGAGACAGTACGAGCATCAGTGATAGGAGAGAAGTTGTTGGAGTGTATTGTAAAACCATGAGAGGTAATGTATTTTAAAAAAGTAGAGGACATTTTTAAATTGTATTTTCTGCACAAGGCAAACTAACCTCATTGATATGTCATGAATGTCCATTAACTAGCGTGGTTGACTGTCGTTATGATAGTTATTAGAAACTTCTGGCATAGCTCGTGAGCTTCTCTACAAACGCGCAATGATATATCTTTCGCGTACTCAGTAACGCAAACGTGATGACCCTGCGAAACTTTGGGATTAAAACCCATAACTTTAAAGTGTTTGGAATATATAAAGATACAGTATTAATTTATATGATTTATAATTTACGCTAACTTTGGGTAGAGTTTAAAGAATTTCAACGCAATATATGTCACAAGTTTTGACTCATTTTATTAGATAGGAATTTATTTCAGTTGAAATTAAATTTCAGTTTCCCAACTGGAAAGGCTAAGCCAAACTGCATGCATCGACAGTCTTAAAAATTCTTTGTCTCTTAATTTTACTGGATCATAGGTCTCGTAGCTCTCTTGGACTCTCCTTACTAAATCACGTCGCTGTCCGAAAAGTTTCCAGTTAATTGAACTGTCTACTTCAGCACACAATCCCGCAAAATCCTCTATTGATTTCGGCTGCGGCTTGCCAACTGTACAAATAAAAATGTACAAACAGTTTCTGTAATATCAGTACAGACCACACAAAGCAGTGCTGCAGCGAACGGAATTCCTGACTAAATTGCTCATGATAATGCTGCCTGAATAGTGTGTCATTGAATATGACGCAGATTTTTGTACATCGGGTCTTTATGTTTGTAGTTCTCCTTTCGTTGTCTTTGAGTTGTATTCGATAAAAACCAAAACGGATACACAGAAAAATGCACATATCAACGGCTGTTTTATTATTAGGCCAACAAACTGAAAACATGAAGCGATGTACAGTACTTCAGCGACTAATCATGCCGCAAGACGACAGTGAAACACCCGTTGATGATTTGTGGGGTCTCGCCGCTTCGGTTTTTCGAACTCGATTTTAATTAAGAGGGAGAAACATTTCGTGTTGCGTTACACTTAACATTACAGGGGTGCTGATAAGTCCTTAGCCCGACCAGGAAGGAAAAAAGCTAATGTTTCTGTCAGAATGGCGTGAATTTCATTCGGTTCCTTGCCTTGCAGAAAGAAAAAACTTGATGAAAGTTCGTGTCTCCATGTTGTTGAAATCGCGGGCGTCCCTGACATGCTTCCCAGCTTGTTTCCTTCCTGGTCGGGCTAAGGACTTATCAGCACCCCGGTACCTGTGGAAAATAGCATAGATGAATGTGAATGATTAAGAAATATTACATAAAATTCGGTTCAGGGTTTGTTATCCACACCAGCAATTTTCAAAGAGTATGGTGGAGTCAGTGTGTTGGCAGAAAGTGTTTTAATGACGCAGTATTGTTTGTTGATTAGAAACACGATAAAATAAAATTTTTCACTTACGAGTAAGATTGCTAGAACCGCACGTCTTTGAAAATAAATAGGAGATGTCTCAAAATTATGTTTTATGTGTCAAAGGAACTGAATATGCCTGCCAAGAATAAAAAGGTACCAAACAGTAAAGTGATCCCGTTACAGGCCCGGTGTGGGCCAGAGGGTGGGTAGAGGTATTGCTCTACTCTTCCATGACCGCGGCAGTAGGAGGGTGTGAGTGGTCAGCAACACGCCCCGGCCGCACTTTACCCCCGGGAAAGACCCAGTACCCATTTTACAGGAGGCTGGTTGGGCCCCAGCGCCGGTCTGGACAGGTGGAAAATTTCGTCCCCACAGGGATTCGTTCCCGGCCCGTAGCTCAGTCGCTATACCGACTGAGCTACCCGGCCCACGCCTGCCAAGAATAGGTTTCTTCAAAATGCTTAACTAAGCACTTTACCTTGCGGCAACACACACACCGTGAGCGATCATATAATTAATTTGGTAAATATGATATCCACACTGACAATGCGTTTTTGTTCGAAGCAGTTTCTGTAGAACGGTTTTAGCCCAAACATCAATAGGCCTGTTGGTGTTAAAATAACCACAGCGGTCGATCAGTTGCACTGGATGTTGTGTTTCGTGTTTCAGAAAATAAACAATTTCTTACAAGTGTCTGGTTATCTCACTGTTTGCAGACATTGCGTGTCAGAAGGCGAGCACGTTGCAAGTCATCACACTCTCTTAAGGTTAATGACATGCGAGTCAGTCACGTTATGTAATTGTCAGCCGTCCTCTCTCCTCACTCCGTTTCTGTGTGACTGTGCAAAGGACACAGTGCCAACTTTCCTTCCCATGCAGCGTTGCTCTACACATACTCGCTACATTACTCGACAGTGTTCTGTCACCTCCAACCCCCCGCCCTTCAGCGATGCCGCTTCCAGCACCATGCAGACAGACAGCTAAATTGAATCATCCGTCGGGAATAGCGCTCAATTTGGGATTTCATCGAAAATGACAGGTTCAGTCCCCACTTTTCCAACAACGAAATAAGGTTCAAATTGCTCCAATTTAATATAGTCCGAGTTTTGAGTCTCATGTACAGCACTGACATATCTTTTGTAACCGTATCATACCTGCGTGGGAAGAACATAGTTTGACGGTGTTGGAGAAGGGTGCTGAAGAGAAGAATAAAGAGCGTCAAGGAGGGTCATACTGTTTACCAAATATCACTAGAGTGGTCATATAAAAGAGAGCGTGGTATGCAAGGCCTGTAAGGCCCTGGGAGAAATGAGAAATGTAAACAAAATTTTGGTCGGAAGCGTGGACGAAGAACTAGAAGAGAGACGTTATAAGGAATGGTGCGGATTGGATTTGTCCGACTCAGGATAAGGTGCAGAAGTTGCCTGTTTTGAAAACTGTAACAAACCTTCCAGTTCCAGATAATGCGTGAGATTCTTTACTTGCTGAGCAAGTATCAGCTTATCCTTGCCCTTACTTGTGCTAGGTTTTGCGCATTGTCCAGGGTAACATGCCAGTTTCACTTGTGGTGCAGGGTCAGGTTTGTTCCAGTGTCAAGTTTGGAACTATTTGGAACTGTTTCCTGTGTGACGGTCGAATGCCTGCATTTCTGTTAGGTTAAATTATATTTTGAATTGTCTTTTTTTTAAGATAAAAATGTTTACTGAATTTGTGTATTTAAAAAAAAACAGACGCCGAACATTTGGTTGTAGTGGCTGACGGCGCGGTTTTTTTTTCAGGAATTCCGGATTTTGAACGCTCCACTAGCTACATTTTTTCTTATGTATTTCACGCATTTTTCAATTCCAGCGAGCAAATGCACGCAGTAAGATTGTACAAGTATATTGTAGAAGGTAAATTCTGGCATCCTCCATATCATTACCAGTTCTTCTTTCGTAATCAATTGGTAATTTATTGTTTTACTTCACCTTTATAATTAAAAGAACTGATAGTTGATCAGCTACAAATTTAATAGGGGCCATCCCGTTGTGTAGTAGCAACTACAGAGTTACTCGAAATGATTGTCGGGGTTTTAACAAATTGTCATACACAATACACTTGAGATAGGAGTATGTAGTTGCACCGACGGATCTAGAGGTTTATGTTCCTCCTCTTCCCACAAGTATCCCGGAAATTAAGGTACGAATCAGAACCGCAAATGAAACCATCACCGCTGACACACTACAGACATGGAACGAACTCGATTATCGTGTTGATGTTTGTAAAATCACAAAGGGTGCACATATAGAGCACCTGTAAGGTGTAAATAAAAAAATACATATACTCTTGTCTCAAGTGTATTGTTTATGACAAGTTGTTAAAACCTCGACAATCATTTTTAATAAACCTGTATATGTATTTTTCCGTCTAAAACACAACATATGTATATTCAACCCATTAATGAAGTATCAGTTACATCAGGGCTAGATGTTTCGACCCTAAAACAGTCATCATCAGGCCAATGCAGAACATATACAAGGTACGATATAAGTGTGCACTCTTTATTGCATTGGCCTGATGATGGCTGTTTTACGGTCGAAACATCTAGCCCTGATGTAACTGATATTTCATTAATGGGTTGATATACATATGTTGTGTTTTAGACGGTAAAATATTTATATTTGATAGTTCGTCGCTCGAAGTGGCAAAAACAGAACGCAAAGAAGCGTAAGCCTGCATAGTCTTACAGTCTTACCGTACCTTCCCTTTGAAGTGTCGCTGAATGTCTGTCTGCAGACACCGCGCACAATTCACGGCACTGCTTCTAAGGTGCGCTTTGCATTTCTTTAAACGTTTTTAATATGCTGCAAGACACACAAAATTGGCAAACTGAATTATAACATTTCAAAAGAATACCTCACGCTTATTAAAAAACTTATGCAGAAGTAATACGTACACATGTCTTCTCCGGCGTTCGGCTGACAGAATTACCTTCCGTCAATAGCCCGCAACACGCTGATGTTTCATAGATGTTAGAATATGCTAACGGATTGAGCCTGTTTGTCACATTTAAATCTAAAATTTCGATTCTTAAAACTAAATTTCCAAAGAGGATTTTGAATATGTCGACGATATCCCTTGCACTTGGAGTTCTAGAACACGTGACAGCATGCTGGCCTCTCTTCGAAGTACGTTCGTTCCGTGACACGTGTCTTGCAGTTAGGTTAGCAAGCGTTCATACTCAGAGTACCATTTTGTATAAGTTAGGAGGGAAAATAATACAGCGCAAGGGATGAATGGAGAGAGGGAGGTATCTGCAGAATGAAGATGGATTGAGGGTGGCTTATGTTGAAACCGAGGTAGGAAACTGTGAAGGGAGTATAATTGGATGGATGTATGAACATGGAGACGAATGAAAAGGTGGAAGGGTTTCGTAGGAAACAGGTTAGAGCAGGGGAGACAAGACGAGTGGACGGATGGTGACGAGTCGTTCTGCTGCCGCAGTGGGGGGAAAATGTGACCGTCTATTGAAACAGGACTCGTGTTTGTTTTTATCAGGATAGACTCGAAGAGAACAACTCGTAATCTGTAGTTCGCCATGGCCTTGCCTCGGTCTGCTAAGGTGGCATCCACACTGTGCTTGGCACATCCGGAATAACTACTCTGACGGAACCTTCCAGTATCATTGACAACTTAGCAGGAATTCTGTAACGGAGTTCCATCATCTAAGCCCAAGTGCAAGAGAATTTAAAGCGATGAATCTCGTACATTCGTGTCAATCGTGACGTCATGAGTGGATTCCACGTGATTATTCTACATGCTTTTATTTTGTTTGTAGATTGATGTAACATAACATGCCTTGGAAATTAATAATTATTATATAATGTCTGCTAACATAAATAAAATAAAAATAAATTAAAAGTATATAATTTACACCTAAAAATAATGTCAGCAGAAATGGGATAGACTGAGAATAAAAGTGTTGTGAAGTATCATTCATTTGTATATATATCTGGCTTTCAGTGTCTTTCAGTGCCACATTTCACATGGTTGCTACTCCATCAATAGCATGCACAGTAGAATGACGTCAGTCTCTAGTGTGATTTCTAGCAAGGATGTGCCGTATGATTTCTGTGTCAAAGGGTGTGAAAACTGTGTGAGCCACAGGAAAGTATACGAAGGGTGCAAAGATACACAGGAACACAGACTGAACTGGATGACACTTGATCTGAACGGCCATGGACTTCAGCATTGAACATAATGTTTAGCTACATTAGTATTGCGGGGATCCTGAAAGATCATCAGTACTGAATTCGTATTTGAAAGGTGAATATGTACAATCGCGACTTAAGAATGAAACCGTTTGAAAAGGAAATTTCGTGGATTTTGGACAAAATTAGTTTGGAAGCTGATCACTTCGGAATAAGGTAGCCATGTGTATGTATAAGGGCAAATACTATCCATAGTACAGTTAAGTTGCTACCCGTCTTGAAGGAAATTTGCCTGTGGAGTGATGGATGGTGTGTGCTGCCAACCTACAATATATCTTAAGCCGTGTTTCATAATGTTAACGTTTACTGCGTCTGTGAACAATGTGCGCCGTCTCGTTTTTCCAAACAGAACATTACGTTTCGGAAATCGAATCCTTTTGCCTTCTCACGTGAAAAGGCAGGAGCGTCTATTCAATTTGGTCTATTGGGCTATTTAATCACTGACAACAACGAGACTGGCTTTTTTAACACCCCCATCTGAGTACCCGTCTTCTCAACTCTTCACGTGAGGACGGAGAGTGAGCACTTCCCTGAAACCTTCTCTTGTTATCAGTATAACTCTGTTACACCCGTTAACAGACCCAGTAATATTGAGCGTGCTAATTGTCGTCGGCGCCTTAATAATCATTGAAAGGTGACAAAGCAAATTTCGATCCCAGTATTCTTTTTCGTATTTTACCCGCAGGGTTTTATTTCTCAGACAAGGGATGTCACCGTTAAGACCCGATCCTGAGACCAACCCCAAGAACTTCTTCAGAACTAATTAACTTATTTCCAGAAGGCCAGTTTCAACGGTAATATACCATTTTTATTTCCGATTAGTTTGTGTGTTTTGTAAAAATTGCCTCTTGTTGCTGCTGTTGTTGCTATAAAGATTTGTTTATAATCACCGGACCGAGTACTGCAGAGCTGGCGGCGTCATCGCTCGCTATGCAACAATTATGTCGTCCGCTCTACGACATGCAGTCCGGCAGTAGAAATACACTCTGTTTGAATTACTGCAACTACTACGATAAAAGTGTAAGGCTGTCAACCTTACCAATTTAATGTGCCGATTGTCTCGGAATCTGGGAAACTCAAGCTCCTGGAGCCCTCTGGCCTGTAATAGGCTTGGACGATGATTGCTTAAACTGTACTAATCTAAACGTGCTATTTTATGAATGAACGCTATTGAAAGCAGCATGTCGACTTTAAATTAAAGAGCATTACTGGGGTATCAAGTAGGCAGTCACTGGGAGAGGAAGGAAGCCTTTTTCGTGCACTCCGGAGTTACAAAACAACTAATTCATTAGGGTATTATTAGATCTCTCCCCGCGTGGGCGTGATTGTATCGAAAGCAGCAGACTTCGGAGCAGACGAGGAACTGGAAGACAGCCATCACCAGATCGTCTGACTGCAGACGTCACTATTTACATTTTCATAGCCATGGCAGACAGTCCGTACTGTGTCACGGATTCCTGCATTTTGTCGTACAGGCAGAAGATGATGGATCGTTTACTCCTTACCTTCCTTATATTCCCTTCGTAACACGAATGCGTTGATTTACGTAATTATTTGAGATTTATATTCAAATTAGTTGTGCTCTCTCGGTATGTAATCATAGCGTAAGGAAGGGAAAATTTTTTGTCTCGTAAACCTAGATAGCGTAATCACTATTCCGAATACGCTGTATCGGCTCTGGGGCCTAACCACCATCTTCAATTGGTATTTTCCCCCCCGAACCTTCTTGGTCATTGAATGAGAGGTGGTGTGGGCCGCGGAGCCGGTCTTTTGGGCGCTTTGGAGTAGAGAAAAAATATCATGCCATTGCTGCTGGAGAGAAAAGTATTATAGACGATGCGTGTCACATGATTTGATTAAGAAATTGCTGAAGCAAGAATCTCAAAAATCATTCTCAACAGAAATTTATAGTCGTATTGAGAATGGAAATTTTAATG
>Ga0123353_10016726_pt1 | contig 10737 bp, 8 predicted proteins | sample TergutLab28metaG_3_FD_92763 | JGI IMG/M metagenome (GOLD analysis project Ga0123353, IMG submission 92763) | Labiotermes labralis P3 segment gut microbial communities from Petit-Saut dam, French Guiana - Lab288 P3 | ecosystem: Host-associated > Arthropoda: Insects > Digestive system > Gut ... | reverse complement strand
AATACTATAAAAGCTACTAAAAATTAATATAAACCTACTATAATAAATTAATGTATAATAAAATAAATATAAAGTAAATATAAAATAAGTATAAAATAAAAATATAAAACAAATTTATCTCCAATTATCTAAAAATCTTAGAATATAATTATAGCTAAAATTTTTCATGAATTTTAACAACCCTTAAAACAATAACATCTATCTCACGAGATTCTTGACTATGAAAATCATAACTATGAACTAATGGAAAATTATAAAAAAATTTATGAGTGACTTTTCCTCCAAGATTTTTATAAAAATTAATTACAAATTCTTCACTTTCTGCCATGTGAAAAGAATAGCTAACATCTGCTGACTCTATAGCTAATTTCATAAATGCTCTATCAGCCCCTTTTTTAGCCTTATATTGTGATCCAAAAGGAGGATTTGTAATAGCCGTATCAAAATTACAATTTAAATCAAAGTTATTAACATCTTTAACAAAAAAATGAGAATTATTAATATCCATTTTATCTGCGGTTGTTTTAGCAATATTAACAGAATTTACATCAATATCAATACCTGTAGCTGATTTAGCTCCAAGAATAAGGGATGATAAAGCAAAAATACCTGTTCCACAACCTAAATCCATAATAGATTTATTAGCTATATCTCCTAAAGCATTAGCATTCCAAAGAATATCTGCAACTATTGGTGCTGGAGTAGTATATTGTTCTAGTTCAATTTTAGGAGATTTAAAACTTGGAATACTCTCAATAGCTATTTCAAGATGTTTTTTCTTAGTTATGTTCATGTTTTACCTTTACTATAATTTACTAAAAATTTCTTTTATTTATTCTAATAAAATTATCTTATTTTTAATTCTTTTAATAAATTATCTTATTATTGAATAAAATTATTTATAATATTAATAATAATATATAGAATATAGTATTATTATAAATATAATATTAATTATAAATATAATACATAAAATAATATTTTAAATCATATATTACGTTGTATATCAAAATATATGAAACTATAATGAATTTATAGATTAAAAAAATAATAAAATTTTCTAGAAAACTATAATATAAAAAAAAATGATTAAAAATTTCATTTAAAAAAGCACTAAAGAGGTTCTAAATGTTTGATAAAGTATTAATTGCTAATAGAGGAGAAATTGCTATACGGATAATGAGAGCTTGTCGTGACTTAGATGTGAAAAGTGTTGCGATTTACTCTGATGCTGATAAAACTTCTCTTTACACCAACTATGCTGATGAAAGATATCCTTTAGGTAATCCTTCACCTTCCCAAAGTTATCTTAATATTGATAAGATAATAGACATAGCTATTGAATCAGGAGCAGAAGCTATTCATCCAGGATATGGATTTTTAGCTGAAAACTCAGAACTTGGAATGAAATGTGAAAAAAATGGAATAAAACTCGTTGGACCAAGTGGAAAAGTTATTGAAGCTATGGGAGATAAAATTACCTCTAAAAAACTTATGAGAAAAGCAGGAGTCCCTGTAATTGAAGGAACTGATAAGGGAATAAGTGATATTGATGAAGCTATAGACATTGCAGATTCAATTGGTTATCCTGTTATTGTTAAGGCAACAGCTGGTGGAGGAGGAATAGGAATACAGCGAGTTTATAAAAAAGAGGAACTAGTAAAAGCTATTGAAACCACCCAGTCTATTGCAGCTGCAAACTTTGGAAATGCAACTGTATTTATTGAAAAATATGTTGAAAACCCAAGACATATAGAATTCCAAGTAATAGCTGATGAACATGGAAACACTATCCATGCAGCTGAAAGAGAATGTTCTATTCAACGTCGTCACCAAAAACTAGTTGAAGAGGCACCTTCACCAATTATGACTGAAGAATTAAGAGATCAAATGGGTAAAAGTGCAATACAAGCTGCAGAATACCTCAATTACGCTAGTGCAGGAACCGTTGAATTTTTATACAGTGGTGGAGACTATTACTTCTTAGAGATGAATACTCGTGTTCAAGTAGAACACCCTATTACTGAAATTGTAACTAACATTGACATTGTTAAAGAACAGCTAAAGATAGCTTCTGGAGAAGAACTTAGCTACTCTCAAAAAGATGTGCAAGTTACAGGACATGCAATCGAGTGTAGGATAAATGCAGAAGATCCTTTAGCTGGTTTTGCATCAAATCCAGGAAAACTTACTGGATATCGTTCACCAGGAGGTCCTGGAGTTCGTGTAGACAGTGGGGTTTATATGAACTATACTATTCCAACATTCTATGATTCTATGGTTTCTAAATTAATTGCTTATGGAAGAGATAGAACAGAAGCTATAGCTAGAACAAAAAGAGCATTAAGTGAATACATCATCCTAGGTGTCAACACTACAATTCCATTCCATAAAGCTGTAATGATAAATGAAAAGTTTTTATCAGGTGACTTTAACACACACTTTGTTGAAGATTATAGAGAACAAATAGATGAAGATATGAGAAGAATAAGGGAAGAAGACATTGAAAGAATTAATCGTATGCGATCAACTTTCATGCCTGGAAAAAAGGTAGCTGCTATTTCAGCTGCTGTTGGTTCTTATCTTAATGCAGCTAAAACTCAACAACTAAAAAAATAATGATAAACTTATCATTATTTTATTAATTTTTATATTTTATTATATTTATTTTTTATTATTTTTATTACATTATTACTACTTTTTATAAATTCTTTAAATAGTTCTTATAATAATAATTTTTTATAATCTCATAATATTCATAAAACATGTAATATTTTTTAAAATAATTATAAACTAATTATATTAAGAATTAATAAAAAATAATGATAATAATAAAGATAATGAAGATAACGAACTATAATGAAGATAATAAGAATAATAAGGATAATAATGATAATAAAAAAATATAAAAACTTACTTATTAGTGATTTTATGAAAAAAAGTATGCAAAACCTTTTATTAAAAAATAAAGAAAAAATATCTAAAGAAGTTGCTGAGAGAATTTTTCAAATTGATGAGGTAGAAATTGCAGAACTCATAAAAGAAATTGGAAATCATGAAATTGATTACATTCCAACTAGGGAAATTAAAGAAAATCTAGCTACAAAATATATAGGAAAAAATATTTACAGCTTTCATGAAGTAGAATCTACCAACAATGTAGCTAAATTCTTAGCTGAATTTGGATCTCCTGAAGGAACTATTGTTCTTTCTGAAACTCAAACAAAAGGAAGGGGAAGGAGAGGTAATGAATGGGAGTCACCAAGCGGAGGAATCTGGCTTTCAATAATACTTAAACCCAATATTGAACCTCCAAAAGCTTCAATTATAACATTAGCTACTGGAGTAGCTGTAGCTAAGATACTTAGAAAAATGAAGATTGATGCTAAAATAAAATGGCCAAACGACATTCTAATTAATAATAAAAAAGTTTGTGGAATTCTTACAGAAGCTAATGCTAAATCTAATACTATTGATTATGTTATTGTTGGTGTAGGAATTGACACGCAAGTAGATATTAATAGTTTAGATGAGAATATTCAAGAAAAAACAACATCAATTAATAAAGAAACATCTGAAGAAATAGAAGACCCCCAAATTGTAGCTAAGTTCCTTAATGAGTTTGAAGAAATTTACAATTTATTCAAAGATAAAAACTTTGATAAAATACTTTATGAGTGGAAACAAATGAACCAAACAATAGGTAGCTATGTTGAAGTAAAGCAACCTTTTGGAGAAGTATTTAAAGGAACAGCTATTGGAATAGATAAACAAGGAGCATTGATGCTTGAACTTGAAAATGGAGAACTAAAAAAGATTATATCTGGAGAATGTATAATTCATAAGGATTAAATTACAAAATTTTATACATTCAATACTTTTTATTTTTATAGTATTTACTTTTTAAATATCTTTTGCTTTGTTATTTTTATTATTTTTATTTTTTAATTTTCTTTAAAACACTTTCACGACCTTTTAATCCATCTTCATCTCCATGATTCACATCCAAAACTTTATCATAATATTCTAAAGCTTCTTGATATTTGCCTAAATTTTCTAAAGCATATCCCTTACTATGTAATGTATCATAATTTTTTGAGTCTAATTCAAGAGCTTTGTTGAAATAAGGTAAACTTTCTTCAAATTTTTCATTTTCACACAACATCCACCCCATATTGTTTAATGTTGCAGCATCATCAGGTTCTAACTTTAAAATTTTATTAAAAAATTTCATTGATTCTGTAACTCTTCCAGACACACCTAAAACACATGCTTTTCTAAATAATGCACCACTATCATTAGAATCTTTTTTCAATAACTCATCACAAATATCTAAAGATTCTTCAACTTTGCCTAATTTTTCAAGAATTATGGCTTTTTCTAATAAATTATAATTATCTTCTTCATTTTCATTTAAAAGAGAATCATAACAAGATAATGCTTTATAATAATATTTTTTAGCCTCATCCAATTTTCCTAATTCTTCAAGACAAAGACCAATATATTTTAATACATAAATATCCTCCTCAATTTTTAATGCCTTTTTAAAACAATTTAAAGCCTCCCCATATCTATTCAGAGCAAACAATATATTTCCTTTAATATACAAAGCATCAAAATCATTAGGATCTATTTTTAACGATTTTTCAATATATTCTAATCCTTTATGATAATTTTTAGTTAGAAAACCAATTTTTCCTTTTATATCCAAAGATACTGTATCCTTAGAATCAATATTTAAAAGAGAATTAGCTACTTCATCAGCTTCATCATACCTTTCAAGATTAATCAAAGCATGAACTTTATAAATGTAAGCATATTGATTAGTATAATTAAGTTCAACAGATTTATCAAAAAAATACAAAGATTTTTCATATTTTTCTAAACAAAACAATATATATCCTTTTTCATCCCAAAAACCATCTTCATCATCCATAAGTAAAAGACATTTATCAATAGCCTCTAATGCTTCATCATATCTTTTTAATATGCGTAAAATATAAGCTTTGTGCCCATAAGCATAAGCACATAATTTTTTATCATGGCTAAATTTAATAGTCCCCTCTAGATTGATTAATTTATTAAAATATTCAAGAGATTTGACATATTTTTCATTATCTTCATGAATTCTGCCTAAATCATAATATAAAGAGGGATATTCACAATTTTTATTTTCTAATTCATTGAAAATAATTAATGCCTCATCATGATTTTCTTTAGAACGAAGTTTTCTAGCTTTACGAAGTTTTAAATTAAACATACCCTTAAAAAGAAAAAAATTATACCAAACACAAATTAAAAAGATTGAAGCTCCTAATAAAAAAATAGCAGAAATCCAATTAAAATTAATAAAAATAAGGTTTATTACAAAATCAATTGCTATATACATTATTACAAACAATGCACACTTACCTAAAGTTGTCAAAGCCAGACTTTTTATTCGTTCTGATTTTCCTTTTTCACTAAAAAATATGGAAAAAGCAAAAACAAATAAAAAAACAAATAAAAAAACAAATCCAAAAGTACCATGACTAATTGAAATCATATCCTCATAAAAGCCAGTAAAATAAAAAATAGATATACTATTTAGTATAATAGAACTAAAAACAGTACAAATCAAAACTATATCTAATAATTTAAAAATCTTTTCATATTTTCTATTAATAGCTATTAAATCAGCCATAAAAATACATCCTAATAATATAAACAATGCTAATTATATATTATATAAAATAATAGATAAACATTTCTATTTATCTTTAAAAAAATAAGGTTAATCGTAGTTAATATTATAAATTCAACAGAAACTATTGATAACTGCATTTTCAATTCAGTTAAACGAAAATAAAATGTTTTTAGCTATTTTTTCACTTTTTAAAACATTTAAAAGCTTTTTAAAAGAATTATTTATTCTTTTATAAAGAATATCAATATCCATTCTATCCACATCATTTGCAGCTAAATCAAATCTAACAGTAGCTGAAGCTCCAGGCATAGAAACTGCAGGAATAGTTACAATATGTTCTTCTTTTAAAAGTAACATTGCCCATATAAAACAAAAATCTTTATTTGAAAATTTATCCAAACTAGTTTCATTAAAATTTGACTTGTCCTTTTTTAAGCTAAATATTATTTCATCTTTAAGATTATTTTCTGAAACCATAATACCTGTAGGGGTTTTTTCAAACATTTCAAAGTCGTTAGCTAATAAATCCATTAATTCATCTTTTTTAGCTAAAGATTTCTTCAAATCATTTTCATTGTAGTTTTCAAGACCTTTAACCATAGCTAAAATAGATGGAGGTTGAGCTTCTAAACCAAATTGATGAGATTTTGTTTTAATTTCGTCAATTAAATCTTCTTTTCCAGCCATCAATCCTCCCCGAGGACCCATCATTAATTTATCTGTACTTGTAACTACTAAGTCTGCTCCAAGTTCTGTAGCTTTCTTTTGAGAAAAAATAGCTGTTCTAAGTCTTGCACCTGAAGCATCATCAACTAAAACAGGAATATTCTTATCTTTAGCTAAATCAATTGTTGTTTTAAATTCTTCTTCATCCAAAATCTTATGATCCATTGTAGAAGGTGTGATAACAACTAAAGAAGTATTTTCAGGAAAATTAGCTATGAATTTATTAATATCCTCAAATTCTAAATAATTAGCTCCTACAAGAGATGCACTTCTAGGAATAGAAGGATGTGCTGGAAATTCTGGTAAAAAGTGAACTACATAGCTATCTTCCTTAGCAATAGTAAGAATAGTAGCTAATATCCCAGAGCTAGTTCTATTAACTGCAAATATCTTCTCCCCACCAAGATGTTCTTTTCCAAGAATTTGGAGTTTTTCTTCGAAAATAGCTGGACCAATATAAGTTTCTAAAAGATTTAAATCTTCTTCAGTAGCTAAAAAACCACCAGATAAACCTGTTAAATCATATAAATAATCTCTTCCATCATTATCAATAATAGATTTAATAACTTTAAGAGACACTTCTCTTTTTTTCATTTCGTCTAATGAATCTTTAATTAACATTGTTATCACTTAATTTTCAGTTAAAAATATATTAAATTAGTTGAAAATGTATTAAATTAGTTGAAAATGTATTAAATTAGTTGAAAATATACTAAATTGGTTAAAAATATTTTAATTTCATTTATATTAATATTATAATAAAATTAATAATATAATAAATAATATAATATAATAAATACTAAAAAAATAAAACCATTTAAATAAAGCAATAAAATAAAAAAACAAAATAAACAGACAAAATAAACAAAATAAAACTAGTGAAAGTAGATAAGATAAATGAAATAAAATAAAAAGTTAAATAGTTATTTATACAAATCACTAGCTAAATAACTGTAAATTTAGCTACATTACAATTTACTGATTATTACTACAATTTTAGCTACCTACTATTCATGTAGCTAATTAATAGCTAATTAATAGCTATTTATTAATTATTTATTAACTATTTATTAATTATCTATTCAAGTTGAAAATTAGATTTGAAAACTTCTATTAAAACATCCAAATCTTTGTCAGCTACTGGAACAGATGTGAAATTTTCTTCACCTTCATTATAAGAATATTCTGCATCGATTATTTTACCTTCTGCAGTAGTATAAAATATAATACTATCTCCTTCCTGTTCTGGATTTTTAACAGGTAAAAATATTTCTACTGATGCACCTAATTGATTGAAAAACTTTATTTTTTCATCTTCATCTTTTGCGACTTTCTTAAATTTCCTTATTCTTGATTTTAATTTTTTTTCTGCTGCTTCTGTAATATCCGCCATTATATCACCATAACCATAAATTATATTTTAACTAATTATATACTGATTATATTTTAACTAATTATATACTAATTATATTTTAACTAATTATATACTGATTATATTTTAACTAATTATATACTAATTATATATTAAATTTATCTATTTTGATTAAAATATTATATACTTATTAAATTCTTAATTTTAAATTTTATTATTATAAATCTCTAAAATTATATAAATATTATATAAAATTTATAAATTATACAAATATATAAAATTATACAAAATTATATCAATTATTATACAAAATTATACAAATATATAAAATTATACAAATATATAAAATTATATCAATATATAAAATTACTAGTATTTAATCTTAAAGTAGTATATAAATCTTTATAGAATGTTTACACAAAGAGTTTAACTAATATAAAATTTTTTATCAAAAAATGTGCAAAATTATGATTAACATTCAATTTTATAATTTAATCCACAATATCGCATTTTCCAGAAGGTAAAACCCTAACTACATCATCTAAGCCAATCAAATTATCTTCATTCTCATTTTTGTTTATTTTATGAAGAATCTTTTTAGCTATTGCTTCTTTTTTAGTATAACCTGGTTTTATTACAACATAATTATCAGTATGTGCTTTCATTGCATCAACAGGTCCAGCCATTATACGTTTTCCTTCATAATCAACAATACCTACAGCTATTTTTAAATTCACTCCACGAATATGATTTCTATTTCCTCGAATAATAAATGAACCTTTAGCTACAAATTCACCAGACTCTGGAGTTTTTGAAACTTGATCAGGGTGAACCCAAAAAACATCTTGGTTTCCATAATTTTTACTCCAAGCACTTGAAAATGATGCCGCAAAAATAGCTGACTGCTTAAGAATATCATTACTTACTTCATTTCCATCAGTCTTAATCACAACTGAAGATGCACCATGGATATCGCAGTGGAGATATATATCATTATTATCTAAATACTTTTTAACTACTGCTTCGTTAGTACCTGCATCACGACCACCAATAACCAAAAGATTATCTGAAGATACAAACCATCTGAGCTTTTCATACCATTTAAGATCTTTTTTCACTCGTTTTTGAGGAACCATTATATTTTCCATAGCTAAATCTCTTTTATCTTCCATTTTCTTTAGCTGTTTTTTAGTGTTTTTAATAGCAATTAAAGCACCATTAATTTTTCCTTTAGCTTTTTTAGATTTTTCATAATAAATTTCAGCATTTTCAGGAATAGCTACTTTTGAATCAATATTGATCTTATTATTATCAATATCTAAAATGAGATTTCCTAATTTATCCATAGATTCAACAATTTGAACTTCTTCCATTCCAGATTTTTTAGCATTTTTGAGGATTTTAGCTATTTCTTTCCAAGAATATTCCTTTGTGCGAGCATCTTCAATAACTTTTAACAGATTTTCAATTTGAGAATAATATGCATAAAGAAGATCTCCCTTTTTTTTAGAAACTTCAATAGTCTTTTTAAACTCTTCTAATGTTTCTTCCTGAATTTTAAGTCTTTTAGAATATTTTCCTACTTTTTTAGACCAAACATTCTCTTGAACACCTTTAATTTCATTTTTAACTTTCTTTGAAAAGAACTCATCAGCAGCTTCATTAAAAGTATTAAAATATTTTTTTTTATACTTTTCATTATCATTGTAAAGTTCTAATTCTAATGGTAAAACATCTTTTTCAATACTATTTTCACCATCATCATTAATTTCAACACTATTTTCATTATCACCACCAATCTCAACACTATTTTCATTATCACCTACAATTTCAACACCACCCCCACTATCACCAGCAATCTCAACGATATCCCCATTATCATTAGTACTATCAATATTATTTTCATTATTATTAATACTGATAATATTAGGAGTGAAACTATGATTTTTTAATGGTTTAAAAATAGATTCAATTGTTTCATAAATTATATCTACTTCTTCATCAGAAAGACTAGATGCTAATTTATTCTTGTCAATTTTTGATTTTAGAATAATTTCTTCTGAATATATTCCCCCTAGTCCACTTCTAGCTAATGTTCTTATTAAATCTATTTCAGAATCATTGAATAATTCAGAAAGTTCAGATTTTTCTAGATTTAATGGATTCATTCCTCTTTTTGAAGGATATTTGTATTCTTTTTTAGAACTAATATCTCTATCACTCCACAGTTTTCGTTTTAGAGGTAAAATTATATTGTTTTCCTCATCAAGAAGAATTATGTTTCCTTTTGCAAAAAGCTCTATAACAAGAGTATAAACTTTATCTTTTTTCATCTTTATTTCAACAACACGATCAAAGTTATGTTGTTTGATAGATAATACATTAGCTCCTTTTAAATGTTTTCTAAGAACCATTGGAAAAGAAGGAGGTATTTTAGGATTATCAAGAGGATATTGAGTACTATGATTCTCATCCCTGCTTGAAATATAAGATCAACTCTTCCAGTTCCACTTACATGAAAGCGCATGATAACTGTATCATTAGTAGGTTGGAATGATTTATCTACTCTTGCACCTTTAAGAAAATCGTTTAATTCATAACATATAGCATTTATATCTACATTAGACATTGTTTTCATAATGAAACCTTTTAAATATAATTCTGTTAATTTTATTAATTTTAATTATATTATTTTATATTTTATATACTAATTCATTATATAATTTACACTATTTTTATAAATTATTTAAATGAATAACTTTATAATTATTAAATACAAACTTATATAATGTTATAAAATCTTATAAAATTATTATAGAATTTATAAAATATTTAATATATTATATAAGATATTAATAAAAATAATAGAAATAATGACTTTTTAAAAAAGTTTTATAGAATATTATAAAATATAATTAAATATTATAGAATATTATAGAATATAATTAAATTT
>Ga0123353_10016723_pt1 | contig 10737 bp, 6 predicted proteins | sample TergutLab28metaG_3_FD_92763 | JGI IMG/M metagenome (GOLD analysis project Ga0123353, IMG submission 92763) | Labiotermes labralis P3 segment gut microbial communities from Petit-Saut dam, French Guiana - Lab288 P3 | ecosystem: Host-associated > Arthropoda: Insects > Digestive system > Gut ... | reverse complement strand
GGTCAGCAGATCCCGGTCTTCCTTATGAACGGCAAGGGAAGGGAGCATACCCCAATAGGAAATATCGTTCATGGTGAACACGATGCTGTAAGCGAAATACATCACGCCGAACAGCGCGACATACGGCCAGCCGTCGAGGGAATTGGAAAAGGAAATCAGGAACACAATGGCGCTGCCCACCATGCCGATGGCGATCCAGGGTTTAAATTTCCCCCACTTGGTGCGTGTGATTTCCAGGATATTGCCCATGACAGGATCATTGAACCCATCGAATATCCTTGCCGCGATCATGAGCATGTTCACAATGGCGAACTGGGATGCGCTCAGGGTTTTCGTGAAAACCACGAAAGTGAATAAATAGCTGGACCATAGAAGCGTCGCCGTGTCCCGCCCGATGGAAGTCAGCGTGTAGGTCCAGAGGTTTCGCTTGGTCAGCCTGCCGGCGGATAATTGCGTGTCCAAAATAAAATCGTCCCCTTTCTATTCCCTCAAGTTTACTATATTTTCAGGAATATTTCAAGCTTTTTTTGATAGGATGCTAATTTTGCAGGCGGTACCATGAAATCTTGCAAAATAGGGTTGCATATGCGGCAAAAATGTGTTAGAATGATAGCAATGACAATTAAGAAATTCATAAAGGAGACTCGTACTATGCTTTCAATCCCCAACAAAATGCTTGACGCCTGGGTCAGGGAGGTCGCGGCGCTCTGCGAGCCCGACGACGTTTATCTTTGCGACGGCTCGCGGGAAGAGTATGACCGCATGATCCAAATCACGGTGGACGCGGGCCTGGCCACGCCGCTGAACCCGGAGAAGAGGCCCGGCTGCTACCTGTTCCGCAGCCACCCCTCGGACGTCGCCCGGGCGGAAAAGCGCACCTTCATCGCGTCAAAGCGCGAGGAGGACGCCGGCCCCACCAACAACTGGGTGGACCCGGACGAGCTCAAGGCGACCATGAGCAAGCTCTACAAAGGCTGCATGAAGGGCCGCACGATGTACGTCATCCCCTTCTCCATGGGCCCGGTTGGCTCCTACATCTCGAAAATCGGCGTGGAAATCACCGACAGCGAGTATGTCGTGATCAATATGCGCATCATGACGAGGATCGGCGCGCAGGTGCTCGAGTCCCTTGGCGAGGACGGCGAATTCGTGCGCTGCCTGCATTCCGTGGGCAAGCCCCTGGCGGAAGGCCAGAAGGACGACGGCTGGCCCTGCATCCCCAACGTGGAGGAAAAGTATATCAGCCACTTCCCGGAGGACCGCATGATCTGGTCCATCGGCTCCGGCTACGGCGGCAACGCGCTGCTCGGCAAAAAATGCTTCGCCCTGCGCATCGCGGGCGTGCAGGCCCGGGACGAGGGGTGGCTTGCCGAGCACATGCTCATCCTGAAGCTCACGAGCCCCGCTGGCAAATCGTATTTCATCACCGGGGCCTTCCCCAGCGCCTGCGGCAAGACGAACCTCGCCATGGTGCAGCCGGTGTTCCCGGGCTGGAAGGTGGAAACCGTCGGCGACGACATCGCCTGGATGAAGTTCGGCGGGGACGGCAGGCTCTACGCCATCAACCCCGAGGCGGGGTTCTTCGGCGTGGTGCCAGGCACCTCCGCGAAATCCAACCCCAACGCCATGAAGCAGATCCAATCCAACACCATCTTCACCAATGTGGCCCTCACCGACGACGGCGACGTTTGGTGGGAGGGCAGCGGCATCCCCGCCCCGGCCCACGCCATCGACTGGAAGGGCAACGACTGGACCCCTGATGCCGGGACGCCGGCCGCCCACGCCAACGCCCGCTTTACCACGCCCGCGGCCCAGTGCCCCGTGATCGCCCCCGAATGGGAGGACCCGGCCGGCGTACCGATTTCGGCCATCCTCATCGGCGGCAGGCGCGCCGGGACCATCCCCTTGGTGAACGAAAGCCTGGGCTGGAACCACGGCATCTTTCTGGGCTCCATCATGGGCTCGGAGATTACCACGGCGGATATCACCGACAAGGTCGGCCAGGTGCGGCGCGACCCCTTCGCCCAGCTTCCCTTCATGGGCTACCACATGGGCGATTACCTCCAGCACTGGCTCAGCATGGGCACGAAGACCGACGCCGCGAACCTGCCGAGGATTTACTTCGTCAACTGGTTCCGCAAGAATGCCGGGGGCAAGTTCATTTGGCCGGGCTTTGGCGAAAACAGCCGCGTGCTCAAGTGGATCGTGGAGCGCATTTCCGGCGAGGGCAAGGCCGTGGAAACGCCCATCGGCAACCTTCCGGCAACCGGCGCGATTGATCTGAGCGGCCTTGACGTATCTGATGCGGAAATGGCGGAACTGCTCAAAGTGGATACAGAAGCGTGGCTTGCGGAAATCGAGTCCATCAAAGCAAATTACGAAAGCTATGGCGAAAAGCTGCCGGCGGAGCTTGCCGCGCAGCTCAGCGCCCTTGAGCAACGGCTCGCGTAGTTGTAACAGCCCAATCCATGGATTCATGCTCTATGTATTTGTTTGTATGACGCGCCAACGAACCTCCGGTGACGGGGGTTCGTTGTTTTATGTGGTTGCACACGGCGGGCCAAAATGCCGCGCCGTATGCTTTAAACCAAAATTCTGCCGGAACTTCGCCTCAAAACGAATCATACCTCTCCACCCAGGCCTTTACACGCGCTTCGTCATAGTCCTCCGGGATTGCCAGGGCGTGGGCGGTGAGCTTCTGGCTTTTGGTCAGCGTGCCGGAAAGGCGCAGCAGGGTGGGCAGGTGCCCGCGCCCCCGCACCCCCTTCACCGCCATTTGCTTCGGGGTGAGCTTTAGCCCCTTGCCGTTGCGCACGCCCACCATGTCCGCCTCCTCGATGAGCCGGTGCTCGAACAGGGCGTCGATCTTCTCGGACCGCATCGAAAGCATGAAGGCCTTCAGCACGTCCAGCGCCGCGTGGGACGCGCCGATGTTGCGCATATACGCCGCTTGATAGGGCCAGAGCTCCGCCGCCGTGTTGGCCCTGTTATTTTTGGAGCACACGGTTTCGCAAAGCAGGATCGCCGCGCGGATGGAGTTGCAGATGCCGGAGCCGATGAGCGGGATCGTCATGGCGGCGGCGTCGCCGATGGCGGCGTAGCCGTCCGCGGCCATGCGGCTGATGGGCCGGCGCACCGGAATGGACGTCACTTTCCCTCCCCGGTAGATGTCATCGGCCATTTCCGGGTGCAGGGGCAGCACCCACTGGCGCACCTCCTCCGCTAGCGCGCGGGAATTGTCCGCCAGGTGGCCGAACAGCAGGTCGAAGTATTCCTCCTCGTCCGCCACCCAGGCGATGCCCCTGTGGCTCAGGGGGAAGAAATACGTGGTCCATTTCCCCTTTTGCGGCGCGGGCTGTTTGCGGCTGAAAAACGCGCGGAACGCGGAAAAATACTGGTCCCTGCGGAAGCTTTTGATGATGCCCATTTCCTCCGGCAGCTGCGTGCGCACGGGGGAATTCATGCCGGCGGAGTCGATGACCAGGTCGGCCCGGAACTCTTCGCCGCCCACAGCCAGCCCCACGACACGTTTTCCTTCAACCAGGGGCCGCTCCACCCTGGATTCAAATATAATTTCCGCGCCATTCGCGCGCGCAAACGCGATCAAATGCCGCAGGATGTCGCGCCGCTCCATAAAGCACTCAAGGCAGTCCTCCGCGGGGACGCTGGTTTCGATGCGGTAATTGCGCGAAGGGCTCACGAAGGTCATCTGGCCCGAGGGTGTGTATTCCTCCGGCGGCGGCATGGGGATGCCCGCCTCTTTGAAACACGTCAAATCAAAGATGTCCGTCCAGTCGTGCCCAAGATTTTCTTCCGGGCCGCGCTCAAAAACTTTGACGCTGTGTCCCTGTTTGGCCAGCAATCCCGCCGCGGCAAGCCCGCCGTGCCCCGCGCCGGCAACCAAAATGTTCATAATGCACCTCCCGATTATGTTTTAATTTATTTGATTATGATTCGGATGTGCCCGGCGGAGCAAAGCTGCGCCCTACGGGGAGCGGCCCGAGGCCGGTATTATTCCATCCAAGCGAATCTTATCATTAAGGCAAACCGCCTTGGGCGAATTCCCTGTAGGGCGCGCCTTTGGCCCGCCGGGCATTATGCGTGTATTGGTATCCGCCCTCACTCCGTCACATAGCTCAGCGGAAAGCGCGTGAACACCATCTCTTCGGCGTAAAAATTGGCGCCCGCCTCGAAGTACGCGCCGATGAGCTCGGTTTCGGCGTCGATGAGCGTCAGGGCGGAGTACGACGCCAGGCCCGCATAGAGAATCTTGGCTTTTGGCCATGTCTTGCAGCCATCCCCGCTCAGGCGGACGGTCATCATCTCCCGGTGCAGCTTGTCGGCGGGATTGGTGAAGAGGTAGACGCTTTTCCCTTCCGGCCGGGGCACCTTGAGCAGGCAGCCCTGGACCATGGGGTCGGGCAGGGCGGCGTCATGGCCAATGTCGGTCCAGGTCATGCCGCCGTCGTAGCTGCGCGCGGTCAAGCGGCTGCCCGCGCGGATAGGCCGCACGTTGATGTATAATGATCCGTCGTCCAGCTGTGCCATGGTGGCCTCCTCGCCGCCTGGGACAATGCCGCCCAGCTGCCAGGTCACGCCCCCGTCCTTGCTGAAGACAACATGGGCCTTCATTTTTCTCTTATTTACATGGTCCGTCGGGATCATCAGGGTGCCGTCCTCAAGCTGGATGCCATGGCTCGGACCGAAAGCATACCAGGTCCAGCCCGGCAGCTTCACGCTATCCGTAATTTCGACAGGCTCGGCCCAGTTCAGGCCGTTGTCCTCGCTGTGGGTTTGGTAGGCCGTGTCGTTGTTTTTCGTAAAGAGCATGTGGATGAAGCCGGTGCGCTCGTCCACCACGGGGCAGGCGTTGCCCATCACGTTGTTGCCGTCCTCAAACAAAACCATCAGGGGGGACCAGGTGACGCCCTGGTCCGCGCTGCGCCGCACGACGATGTCGGTTTTGCTCCAGTCCTCCTGGCTGTCCGTGCGCGCCTCGGCAAAGGCAAGGACCGTGCCGTCCGGCGCGACGATCATGGTGGGGATCTTGAACGTATCGTACCCCGCGTCCCCCTGGGCATAGAGCGTAATGAACTCCAGGTCCTCGGGGAAGGGCTTGCGCTCGGCGTCGGGCGGGCCTGTGATGACGCCCACAACGATGATGCCCATGACGGCAAGAACGAAGGGGACCAGGCGGACGAGGCTCAGGGATTTCAGGCAGGTAATTTTCTGGATAAAGGCAGTAATCCCCGCGATGGCCGATATGACCATGGCGGCGAACAGCAGCGCGATCATCACGAGGCCCGTCATGAACAGCAGGAACATGTCGTCCGCCGATATGTACAGCGCGTTCTTCAGCACAATGATGACAGCGGCCATCAGCCCTGTGCCCGTCAAGAGATTAAGGCCGGATAAAATGGCCCTCGGCACGCCCGCTACTTTTTTCGCCGGGGTATTTTTGATGGCAAGCGCCAGGGCAATAACGCCCAGTACGGTCAGAACAACCCCCGCGCCGAACAGCGCGCCGTAAAACAGCGGATAAAAGGGGCGTACCGTGGGCCGCAGCTGGTAGGCCACCAAGTAATCCTTGAAGCGGATGGGGACAATGGATAGGACCAGCCCCCCAAGGATCGTCAAAACAGAGGCCGCGATTGCGGGGATGGACAGGTTGTTGGTTTTGTTTGTATCAGTCACATGCTTCACTCCATTCTAGACTTTGGATTTTAGACGTTAGAGTTAGATGCGTTAACTTCAGCGCCATCTGAATCTAAAGTCTACCATCTAAAATCTAGTATAACATATTTTTCTGGCGTTGACAATGCCATATCGCCATGTTATAATGATTTTCATATAAAATTTTTTTGATTATCCGGAGGTTTTTGCATGGGATTTTACGAAGAGCGCGCAGAGCGCACCAGGGCGTTCCTGGCGGACCGCTTCGGCATGTTCATCCACTGGGGGCTCTATGCCATCCCCGCCCGGGGCGAATGGGTGCGCAATACCGAACGCATCAGCAATGAAGACTACCAAAAATACTTCGACGAGTTCGACCCGGTGCACTATGACCCGGGGAGGTGGGCCGCCCTGGCAAAAAAAGCGGGCATGAAATACGCCGTGATGACCACCAAGCATCACGACGGCTTCTGCTTGTTTGACAGCCAATTCACACAGTACAAGGCTACAAATACGCCCGCGAAGCGTGATTTGATCCGCGAATACGTGGACGCCTTCCGTGCCGAGGGCATCAAGATCGGCTTTTATTACTCCCTGATCGACTGGCGCCATCCCGATTACCCGAAGTTTAGCGACCGGCACCATCCCATGCGGGAAAACGAAGCCTATAAAGATGAGCAAATCAACTTCGCCAATTATGTGGAATATCTGCGCAACCAGGTGCGGGAGCTGTGCACGAGCTACGGGAAAATCGACGTCATGTGGTTCGATTTTTCCTACGACGAGATGAAAGGCGAGAAGTGGGAGGCAACCAAGCTCATCGAAATGATAAGGGAACTGCAGCCGGGGATCATCATCGACAACCGCCTGAGCGGCAGCGGCGAGAGCGGCGCGGGCAAGATGGCCGAACCGCCGGTCTATGCAGGGGACTTTGAGTCGCCCGAGCAGATCATCCCCACCGGAGGCGTGACGGACGCCCTGGGCAGGCCCGTGCCCTGGGAGGCCTGCATAACCCTCAATGACCACTGGGGCTACCACGCGGGCAATAAAAACTACAAGACCGCGCAGAATGTAGTCCGCATGCTCATCGAGTGCGTGAGCAAGGGCGGGAACCTCCTGCTGAACGTCGGCCCCAACGCGAAGGGCGAGATCCCGAAGGAATCCATTGCGGTGCTGGAACAAGTGGGCGGGTGGATGCACGACAACAGCGCCAGTATCTATCACTGTGGGCCGGCTTCAGGACAGTTAAAGCCGGAGTGGGGACGCTATACCCAGCGCGGCAGGTCTCTGTATGCCCATATTTTCGAGCGCGGTGTAGCGGCCGTCCGCTTCAATGGCCTGGAGGGAAAGATCAAAAAGGCCCGCCTGCTCATGGATGGCAGCGAATTACATTTGACGCGGCCATGGATGGCCAAGGACAAGTACCAGGATGACGCGTTCATCGAGCTGGGCACGGCCAATTTGCCGGACGCTTTTTCCACTGTGGTGGAGCTGGAGCTGGCGGAATGAAGGCGCGCGCTGAAATCCTTGACTTTAATGGAATAATCAAATATAATGTGGAAACAACGAAATGAGGAAAACATATGGGTCATCTGCGCGATCAATTGGAACAGCGGTTTACGCCGGAAATCCGCGAGAAAATCAGAAAAAACGTTCGGCACCCCATTACCTGGGTAAAGGGCGTTGAAATCGAGGACGGCGACCGCATTGCCCCTTACGAGCTTTTGGTGTTTTTTGGAGCGAGCTTTTTCAGCTCGCTGGCGGGGGCGTTTTCCGGCAAGCAGGATTTCCTTTTCCGGGAGTTTTACCGCGTTCCGCCCAATATGATGAGCATCGCCAGCATCGTCTCATCTCTGTATGACGCCTTCAACGACCCGTTTGTGGGCACGTGGATGGACCGCTGGCGCCTCCCCGCGCAAAGGCTGAAAATGATCATGCGCATTGCCGCGGTCACGGGGCACACCCTTGATCTCATCCGCATGGTGAACGTGGGCGGCGAGTTCCATCCATGGCGGCATATTCTGCTTCTGATTTTCTGCAACTGCCTGAAGGACACGATCAACACCTTTGACGCGGTCGCCATCCAAAAGCTGCGCGCGTCCATCAGCCCAAATACGCAGGAGCGGGCGCGCGTGGGCGTTTGGGAATCCGTGGGCGGGCAGCTGTCATATCCCTTTGCGTCGATACCGATGATTTTGATGGGCTGGAGAGATGTCTTCGGTTTCAATGATTATCAGATCATCTTCATCGGCGCGCTGATTTTCCTTCCGGTGAATATTATGGCATCCGCCGCGAAGTCATTTATCAAGGTGCGGGTCGATTTCAACGCCCAGCAAAAGGCGCAGGAGGCAGAACGGCGAAAGAAGCTTGAGGAAGAAAACGCAGAAGACCTTGACCCGGAAAAGATGAGCCTGCGCGAACAAATCGGGGTGGTCAACCACAACAAATACTTCAAAGTAAACCTTGCCTGCGGCTTGCTGACGATGCTTACGCCATCGGCGGGCAACCCGCTGATTCAATGGCGTTACCTCGCGCCCAAGGCCACCGTGTTCGGCCAAACGATGAGCGGGGAAGGCTGGCTTTTGTTCAAGGATACGCTGGCGGGGGTTCTGGTTACCTTCTCGAACCCGTTCAGCAGGCAAATTGTCAACTGGCTGGGCGGACCGCTCAGGGCGCACAAAATCAGGAATCTGGCTTCGATCATCGGCGATTTGATCAAGCTTTTTGCGGGGATTCGAACCGTGCCGGGAATTTTCATCAACATTATCGTTGAAAACATACAGATGGTCTTCAGCGCTGCCGATGGCGTCGCAGGAAACATGCTGGGTTATGAATTTTATGACTATGTGGAGCTGCAAACAGGCGTGCGCTCGGAAGGTATTACAAGCGCGATATCAGGTATGATCAACAAAACCGTAACGAACAACATTGGCACAGTCACAGGCAACGCCGCCCTGCAATGGATGGGCTACCGCGGCGGTTATCTGGAAGCGGGCGATAAACCGCCGGAACGCTACATGAAATATATTTGGCCGCTGCAAAATCTGGAACCGGTGGTGGATAATCTCATTTATCTGATTGGCCGTTCGACGATCAAGTGGACGCCAGAGGACCGCGACCGCACGGAAGCGCTGCTTGCGGAGCGCCGGAAGCTTGCGCAGGAGATGGAAGAGAGTGAAGTGGCCACTTCAAGATAATCGCGATATCCAATCCCTGGAAAAACGAACGAATGAGGTGATCGACATGACCGTATTCAAAAACGCGCATTTCATTTCCTGCGAGGCGGAAAATCGCGAGTTTTCCGTGCTGGCGGAAGACAAGGGCCGCATCGTCTACCGCGGCGACGAAATCCCGGCGAAATATAAAAGCTGCCCCGCGGTTGATCTGGGCGGCAAAACCGTTGTACCCGCCTTTGCGGACTCGCACATCCATTTCGCGTCCCACGCGCTGTTCGAATCGACCCTCGACGTGCGCGAGGCGGCCGATTTCGCGCAGCTCGGCCAAATGCTGCGGGACTACGAAGCGCGCACGGAAAAGCAGAAGCTGAGCATCTGCTTCGGCTGCTGCGCCCACACCGTGGCGGAAAAAAGGCTGCCCAACAAGGACGACCTGGACAAATACACCACGCGCCCCACCATGATCGTCAAATACGACGGGCACGCGGGGGTGGGCAACTCGGCGCTCATCGGCGCGTTGCCGGAGGCGGTGAAGGCCGACCCAGGCTTTGACGCGCAAACCGGCTGGATGGAGCAAAACGCCTTTTATGAGGGCGTGAATTACATGACGGCGCGGATCTCGCCGCTTTCGATCATTTCCGGGCTGCAAAAAAGCGCCGACAACATGGCGGCGCGGGGTATTGGCCTCATCCACGCGGTGGAGGGTGTGGGGTACAAAAACGACATCGACCTGGACCTGATGCGCTTTGCCGCCCGGGGCCTGCCCCAGGATTTTAGAATATTCTTCCAAACCATGGATGTAAATCTGGTCCTGAAACGCAAGCTGCCCCGCATCGGCGGCTGCTTCAAGCTGGCGTTGGACGGCTGCTTTGGCTCCGAGGACGCGGCGCTCCTGGCGCCCTATGCCAACAATCCGGAAAACAGCGGCTTCCTGGGCTATACCCAGGAGCAGGTGAACGAGTTCTGCGTCGAGGCCAACCGGCATGGCCTGCAAATCGCCATCCATGCCATCGGCGACGCGGCGGTGGAGCAGGCGGTCGCCGCGTTCGAGGCGGCGCAGCGGGACTGCCCCCGCCCGGACGCGCGGCATGTGATCATCCACGCCAGCATGATGAACGAATCGCAGCAGGTGCGCGCCGCCGCCCTGGGGCTGCTGATTGCCGCGCAGCCGATCTTCCTTGACTGGAAGCACGAGCCGAAAGAATACATGGATCATATTTTGGGCGCGGAGCGCGCCGATAAAACCACGCAGCTGAAGAGCTGGGTGGACAAAGGCATCATCGTTTCGGCGGGCTCCGACGGGCCGTGCACGTATCCCGATCCGATCCGGGGGATCCACAGCGCCTGCAACAGCAAGAATCCCACGCAGCGCCTTTCCGTGCTGGACGCGCTGCGCATGCACACGGCCTGGGCGGCTTACACCTCGTTCGACGAAAACCGCCGGGGCACCCTGCGCGAGGGGCTGCTGTGCGATTTCGCGGTGCTCAGCGATAACCCGCTTGCCATCCCAGTCGAACAGCTGGGCAGCCTGCGTGTCGAGGCGGTTTATTTCCGCGGGAAGCCATATGTGTCAAAGAAGCGCGGGCCGGCGGGCATGGTGCTCAAGGCGATTTTGGGGAAGGATTAGGCTGCGCGGCAATTGTTGTTGCGCTGCGCGCAGGGAGCCGTCTTCTATGGATTGGCTTGCGCTCATGCCGCGCGATTACTTCCCAAGCCGTCGCGCGATAGTTGTTGTTGCGCTGCGCGCAGGGAGCCGTCTTCTATATGTTGGCTTGCGCTCATGCCGCGCGGGCACCGACTTTCGCCGCGGCGCGAAAGTCGGCAAAGCGCCGCTTAAGGGGTCCGCGGACCCCTTAAGAATCCCCCCTAAAATTTCCACTACGGTCCC
>Ga0123353_10016722_pt1 | contig 10737 bp, 7 predicted proteins | sample TergutLab28metaG_3_FD_92763 | JGI IMG/M metagenome (GOLD analysis project Ga0123353, IMG submission 92763) | Labiotermes labralis P3 segment gut microbial communities from Petit-Saut dam, French Guiana - Lab288 P3 | ecosystem: Host-associated > Arthropoda: Insects > Digestive system > Gut ... | reverse complement strand
TCTATTTAAGGAGCAGTTTTTATGGATAAACGCAGAATAACAGATATAAGCAGTATTATCAGTAAATACATGGATTGTGCCTGTCACCCAAAGGATCGTAGTTTGCTTTTTCAACCTGCATCATTATCAGCATATGACCTCGCTCAGGTCCTTTTGGATTTGGAATGTACTTATGACATCGACCTAAACGATCTTGTGTCTAGATTAACACAATACTCACAAGTTGAGATAGAATCAGAGCTTAATATCCTTTTATTGACTGAATAAACTCTCATTACTGTTGCTTATTCTGTACCATGAACGATTAAGCTGCATCTAGTCTGCATATATAGTAGAAAAGTTGGTAGCATGGGGAGATACAATGAGCGGCTGATTCCTCTGTTAACGAAGTTGAAAGGAGAAGACTCATGAGAAGACTTGTGAAGAAATCAGTCTCAAGTAGAAATACAGTTGAAGCATTCGCTGCTTGTGCCGCTTGTTCAGTCTGTGGCAGTTGTTATAAAGATTGTGCAAGCATATTTATTGAAATTGTAAATGGACCTATATCAAGTGTTATCGATCCGCCCTCTGCTAAGTATAGTCCGGTACTGGCAGAAATCATGACACCGTAATCCTTGGACAAGTAGAAAATTCCTATGGAGACTGCCGCTCGTCTCCATAGGAACGTCCTTACTCATTGTTTGATTTTTCATTGTTTTATAATCATGTCGTGATGTGCTTTATAGCAGGGATACCTTTCCATAATAGTTTTATACAAAATCTGGAGTTTTAATAATGAGAATAGGTCTATCGTTAAGAACACTTCTCAGATCCCCGCTTCAATCAATACTTACGATTATTCTGTTCGCCGTGACATCATTCATGCTCCTGTATAATGTAGCAGAAAACATCGTGACATCACGCGAGTTTGAACGCACTGCAAGCCATTACCGCGGAGTAGGTGCAGTTGAAGTTAACAAGATTGACCGGGATAATCATTTAACCGACGGGTATATACACGCGGACATATATTTTCCGTATAGAGATAGCTGGTTGGAGCAAGGATATCAATACTTGCGATATAGGGGACTAACAAGCTCTGAAATGGCAGTAATAGCTTCACTGCCGTATGTTTCATCTGTCAGCACTCGGTATATGACTGCGGGGATTTCTGATACCCTAAAGAGAATTGATAGCAGAGCGGATTACTATAACTATACAGCAAGATTTGTTGCCGAAGCAACACTGGATAGTATAGATTACAGAGGAGAAATAGCGGTAAACTCAGGCGTCAATAGATATAGACTAAAATTCTCGGATTATGATATTCTTGCTGGAGACGTGAACTGGTTCGCAAATAATCCTAATTCATTTACAGTGATAGCTACAACATTTGTACCAGGGCAAGTAGTGGGTCGTACAGTTGGTTTCAGTGACGTTGCTAGGGCAGTCGCGACTGTAAGTTTATCTGGTGATAGCGAGCATGACAGATTATACAGTAATGAATACATTGACACCCTCACTGTTGGACAACGCTATGTCATAGTCGGTCGCGCTGAACCGCTAGCGCAACTAAGTACTACTTTTTATCTGACAGATACATTGTCGCTCCAGTGGTGCAATCAGGTATTTCCTATTGAGGAAAAACCTGATAATTATCTTAACTCTAACGAGTTTAGATCCCTCCTTGAGTTGATTGAAATAACTAACGCCGATCTTCGAACGTTTGACATTGTATACACAGATGATATGAGCGCTATAATGCGGTTTGCTGACAACGATATGGGGCTAACTAGTGGTCGATTATTATCACATGAGGACTCGGAGAACCGACTGAATACTTGCGTAGTGAGTAACCAGTTTATAATCAAGAACAACTTAGCACTTGGGGACACGATAACATTAAGGCTTGGCGATAAACTATTTGATCAGCACGCAGTTTTAGGCGCAGTTGCGTCGATACCGGAGCGATGGTCGGAAACGTTTAGAGAGGAGGCTTTTGAGATTGTAGGAGTCTATGCGGATCTTGACTCAAGGTTCCGACAAGCACAGAACTTACGCTGGACTTACTCTGTAAATACTATTTTTGTACCTTTATCCTTTCTTACCGTCAGTGTACCTGATGAGTACGAAATAAAACCTGGTGAGTTCAGCTTCATAATAGATGACCCAAAGAACATAACCTTGTTTCTAGAGAATTCCGCTCCCATTATTAACGAGAAGCTAGGGTATACATTACTATTTAATGATGGCGGTTGGCTAGCAATAGAAAAACAATTAAGCCAGACAGAATCACTCACAGTAGTAAAGCTCTTATCGTTAGTTACAGCAACCCTTGTTGCCACAACGATTTCCGTCTACCTGTTCATTGGACGAAAGAAACATGAGTATGCAATAATGCGTGCATTAGGCACGTCAAGGCGTAAAGCAAACTTTACACTAATCATTCCACTTTGCCTAATCACAATCATTTCAATACTGCTGGGAAGTATTATTGCAAGATACCACGCAGGTAGCGTTGTACTGAACTCACTGAGTACGTATACAGAGCTAGGGCTAGACGTTGATACTTCCATTCCTGGATACATTGTAGCAGTGTGTGCGCTTGGTGAACTCGCAGCTACGATGCTCATAGCAGTTATTGTCCTGCACAGACTCAGTCGTAAGCAAACACTTCTGCTACTTCAAGGGTACGTAAACAAGCTAGCTTCGATTAGAGTAAAAGAGACAAGTGATTTTGACGAGCCATGCTTTGATTTTGTAGCGACAGAAGTACATTATCATGAGTCTTTACAACCACAAACGCAAAGAAACATTTATCCAGCAGCTTTACATGTATTTATGTATTCCACTCGACATATACGTCGTACCCTAATTAAGTCGATGTTGTCGATTACACTCACAATGCTACTTTTCGTTGCTGTCGGGGAGTACACAACCATACGAGAAACATATCGATCTATCTATGAAGGTATAGAAATAAAAGCATTTTTTACTAACGGACTCAGTTTGCGCTCAGCAATACAAATAAGAGATTCTGGATATGTGTCGCATCCTTACTGTGAGTACACCTTCAACGGAGAGTGCGATTTCACACCAGCCCTAATTATTATGACGAGTGATATTGAGCACTTTTACGAAAGTCAGGTTGAGGTGGAGTACTTAGGCGGATTTGACCCTGCAACACTGCATGAAATCAGGGCCCAGGAGAACATGGTATGTATACTTGAAAGTGGCTTAATGCATTCGCTGGGCCTTAGGCTTGGTGATGAGGTTTGGATTAATGAAACAGGGTTGCTTGATCGCTTAACCAACTTATATATAGAAGGTGTTGAAGGAGCAGAACATATCACAGAACAGTGGAGAAAACTATATGAAGTACTTGATTCACATTCAGCTTTCTATACTATTGTAGGTCGTGCTGAGTCCGGGATGGAACCGAGTAGCGTTTATATACCAGTGAGTTCGGGTCTTTCGCCTGTTATAGGAAACAGTTTAACCCTTAATCTCGTCGAGTATACTTTGAACGACCACTTGATGGCTGATGAGTTCCGAGCATTTACCAGTAGCATTCTTTACCGCACACCCAGGGGAGTCGGAACTATAGTTCCAGCGATGATAATGGATACAAGTGAAGCGGATAACTTGTACAGGACCATTAGTTTGCTTGACACGCTCTATCCAATAGCAGTAGCAGCTGCAATTGTTCTAAGCGGTGTGCTTCCAGGGTTCATAGTCATCCAAATGGCAAGAGAAGCGGCTATTATGCGAGTCTTGGGTACATCAAAGAAACGCGTACGAACTATATTGGTAATAGAACAACTTTTTCTTAGCCTGATTGGAATTCTGGTTGCTTTTATCTTAGTTTATACAACTAATGGTGGGTTGATCGCTAATTATGCCTGGATAATTGCCACGCTCTGTTCATTACAATTACTAGCGTGTTTTGTAAGCGCTGTATCTTGTTCTGTATTGATAACACGCCGGAATACTTTAGAGCTGTTGCAAGTGAAGGAGTAAGATACGAGGGAGATTACAAGTATGTCACAATTGAAAATGGATAATGTCTCATATTGTTATAGGAAATCAAATTCATATGCGGTTAAGATGGTTAGTTGTACCTTTGAACTAGGACAGCTATATGTGGTAATGGGACCAAGTGGTTCAGGAAAGACAACGTTATTATCGCTAATGGCAGGTCTTGACTACCCAACTGATGGTGTCATAAGCTTTGATGGCACAAGCCTTAGCAATCTGGATTTGGACAAATACCGCAGGGAAAATATTGCAATGATTTTTCAAGCATTCCACCTTTTCCCCTTGTTAACTGTTATAGAGAATGTATGTTACCCAATGGTGTCGAACGGTGTTCATCCGAAAAATGCAAAAATTAAAGCTGAAGAACTTCTTCTTCAAGTTGGGATAACACGTGAAAAGTTTAATCGGTTTCCATCAAATTTATCCGGTGGAGAACAACAGCGTGTTGCGATATCAAGAAGCCTTGCATCGGGGGCGAAAGTCCTTTTGGCGGATGAGCCTACAGGAAACCTCGATGTTTCAAATTCTAAGAACATTATGGGTATACTGAGCGCTCTTGCACATGATGAGGGTTATTGCGTCATTATCGTAACACACGATATGGATGTTACAAAAAAGGCTGACAAGGTGCTTAGGATGACAGATGGGGAGCTAGGTGCTGACGTTGGGTTTTGCATATAGGAGTAAAGCCTCAACTCATGACATTTCTGTTGGTTACTAGCGCTTATCAGCCTCTTGCCAAATTGGGTACGGTGGACAAGATGCAAAACACAATAAATAGGTTAGTTAGAAACTTATTAGAATTTTTCTCAGCACTCAAATGGTGCATTGTTCTATCATGGAACACATCCAAATTCTACACAGCATCAAGGATAATTGCGGAGATATTGACACCAGCCTTTTCAATAATTTCTGCATTTATTGGAAAAAACGTCATTAACATCCTTGCAGGTCAGATGGAGTATTATAACCGAAACAACGCTCTACTGCTTCTGCTAGGTTTACTACTTACTATTGCGGTAGTTCGTGGTTTAGCTCAGAAAATGGTGCAGTATTTCCGTGCTATGCATGATGATATGATGGATGCGAGTATTTCCTCAAGTATTATTGAAAATGCACTTAATGCAGATTTAGAGTACTTTGATATGCCTGCATACTATGACAAATTAAAGTCCTCTAGCCGGGACTCTTATGCAATTAATCAAATTGTCTGGAACTCTACCAGTGTTGTTAGCTCACTAATATCATTTATTGTGACATATACTATGCTATCTCAGATGCGTGTGTTGTATGGCGTATTGATTGTCTTATCAGCTATTCCGTATTCTGCTGTAGCAGCAAAGTTCACTAAAATCCTGTATGGGCTAAGCTTGGAGCAAACTAACGGGCAAAGGCGTATGGGATACATTCAGACTATTGCAACAGAACGGTTATACGCTCAAGACTTTCGCCTGTTCGATGCGTGTAGTAAACTTAAAAGTCGCTATGTGCGCATATGGAAAGAGCTGTTTACACCAAGACGTATTGCTGCTCGTAAACGTACAGTCTTACTAAGCCTACTAGAATGCCTTCCCGAACTTTGTATCGCACTAATTGGGATAGATATAGCTTTCAGCGTAATATCCGGGAGCATGACTGTTGGTGATTACTCTCTCTTCGTGGGATTAACTGCTCAACTATTGGGTATAATAACAATGCTTTCAGTTTCTATTATGCAAATATATGATAACCGTATGAAATTGGACAATTTTAGAACTGTTCAAAACATTTGTAACAGAATTGAGGATAAAGGAACGAATAAACTTAACGTGATACAATCAATCGAGCTTAGGAATGTAAGCTTCGCCTACCCCGAAGCAAAAGAAAAGACGTTATATGGGATAAGCTGTAGTATGAATAGGGGTGAAAGAATTGCGATTGTTGGGCTTAACGGTTCTGGTAAGTCGACACTGATTAAGCTACTACTGAGATTTTATGACCCCGATGAAGGAGAAATACATATTAATGGACTTAATATAAAGGAGTACACACTTGCTTCTTTACGTAAGAATTTCAGCGTTTATTTCCAAGAAACACGTAGCCTGAGTTTTTCAATACGCGAAAACTTTAGCGTTGCGGATGACTACTGTAATGATGACGATATGGAAAACGCAGCACTAAGTGCGCTTTCATCAGCTAGTTGCTTAGATATCATTGAAAAGTGTAAAGAAGGCTTAGATTCAAATATTACCAAACTGTTTTCAGATGATGGAGTTGAGTTGTCGTTCGGACAGCAGCAAAAACTTGCGTTGGCTCGGGCACTTTTTAGACGGCATACAGCCCTTATTTTAGATGAGCCCTCCTCGAGCATGGATCCAAAATCGGAACACGATGTCTTTGAAGCCCTCAAATCCCTGACAGAAGGTAAGTTGACGATTTTCACCTCGCACCGACTATCAAATGTTCTTCTTGCTGACAGGATTATCGTGCTTGAGAATGGAAGAATAGTTGAAGATGGTACCCAAAATGAGCTTTTGTGTAATCAGAAGAGATATGCTGAACTGTTCAAGTATCAACAGAAAATGTACCTAACGAGCTAAAAATAAAAAACCACCACAAGCTGTCTTCAACCTCATTCTAGAAGGAAGTAACGCAATGTATATTCCAACAGTTGCTTTTATTGATGATGGTATACATAAAACTATAGTTCCTCAATGCGTTAGTTATAATAGCCTTGTCATGGATGAAGGTGTTGTTTATGAGAATCAATCTATTGGGCATTTAGCTCATGGTGCTGAGTGCTACCGCGTATTTCAGGATTTTGTAAATGTACCATACCGATTGATTAGTCTAAAAGTTATGGATCATGAGTCACAGACCGGAAACTGTATAAACTTAGCAAAGGCTCTAGAATGGTGTAATATTAGCGGTGTTGATTTAATCAACTTGAGTATAGGTACGAGGCAGTGTAGTGATTTAAACCTGCTATATAGGGTAGCCGCACGTCTGGCTGAGAAAAACGTTATTATTGTTGCAGCTTGCAGCAATAATAACACACTTACTTATCCTGCCTGTTTCCCGATGGTAATTGGCGTTCGATATCATACTGACCTAGAGTTAGGCAGCTCAATTGTCTATATAGACGAGCCTTATGACCAGATTGAAACAATGGCGTTTTCAACTAGCCTAAGTAATAGCTTTGCAGCGCCTGTTATTTCGGCAAAGGTTTGCGAGTACATCTCTGCGGGTTGTAACGGATTGGATGCAATACGCGGTAAGTTGCGTCACGACGCAATGAAGTATGGCTCGAAAAACCAAAAGTTTTCTCAAGGGTTTTATAGAGAGTTACTGACTGAGTGGAGAAATATCAACGTTCCAGTCGTCGCTTTTCCAATGAAAAGTTCAAGTAAAACTTCATTCAGTACTGAAAAACCAAATTGCAGATTAATGAGCTTTTTTGCTGATGAAGGCTATCATGCCGTATGTTTTTCGGAAACACAGTTTACAGACATCCGTAGAAACATATTTAGTTTATCCCTTTTCCGTGATACTGAGGTGAACCTGTATGATCGTACAGAACTGTTATATAACTTTGTACAGCCGGATATTATTTTCTTGGATATTAGTGTTCAAAGTACAAGGAGTCTTAACACAACAGGTTGTATTGATATAACCTTGGAGGAGTTTCAAGTGGACGATGTGCCATGCATTTATAGATGGCTGGTTAACACGCTAAACTGATAGCATTGAGTAATGATTATCAGCATATGTTAGTTTGTGTCGGCGCCTCGCAACGATTAATTCAATTCAAGTTAATTCTAGCATAAGGTATCTTCTACTAATAGAATTACTGTGACAAGATGCCACTCCCACCTAAAACTCCTTAGGCGGTTTAGCCGCTGCAAACAGACTGCCCTGAACCGGCACGGGAGCGCTGCTCGTGATCTGAGGTTCAGGGCTCATTTCTGCCCTGATCCGGGAGCTTTTCGTGTTATCCGGCTTGTAATCGAATATCGACGTCCTGACGATCCTCTTTGCATACGGGTGACCGGTGTAGTCGAACTTCTTTGCCCGTAACACGTTCTCACCACGGATGACTATGAGCAGCTCGCCATTCGGGAACCTGAGTATCTCATCCGGTGTGAGTAGCCTGCGCCTGCCAAGACCATCTGTTTCCCGGTACTGTGGAATCAGCTGCGCGATGGCAATTGTCCGTTTGACTGCCATTGTCGAGTTGACCCGCACTGTGCTGTCCCCGCTTCGCAGGCTGAAAAACTCGGCGCCTTCCTGTTCGGTCACGCCGAGCATCAGGTGGGTATCGCACGAGCCGATTATCTCTGCCCACTCGTTATTCGGATACCGGTTCTGAAACTGTGCCATCGACTGGACTATGTGGCATATTTGCAATGAACGAGAGCGCGCCACACTCAGGCGGCGGGGGTACGAGTCAAGCCTTCCGACGTTATTAAATTCTTCGAATATGATATTCACAGGGACTTTGCAGCGTTTCTCTTCTTTTGCGTCAGCATACCGGGTAAGGTGTATGAATAGAAACGAGAAGAATAAAGATGATAAAAACTCCGTAGTGCTCTCTTGGTCGGATAAGATAACAAAATATGCGCATTTGGTTTTCCCGGGCAGGGGCAGGTCGATGTCGTTATCGCTTGTAATATCCTGGATGGCTTGATTTTGTAATATCTGCAATCGCGTCCCCAGACCGAGTACGATGCCCGCACGCACTGTATCGCTTGCCTGCGCGAATAAATTATACGGCGCTTTTGCAGGGTGAGTTATGGGCAGGCGGTCGAACAGCGCACTGAGCTGCCGCTCATTAGTCTGGGTCAGGAACCGGTATACTGCGGGCAGATGCTTGGCATCCGGAGGGCGGCTGGGATCCTGGTCTATATGGAGTATGAGCGATTTGAGCAAGTTGCCCTCGCCATTGTCCCAGAAGTGGTCGTGCTTGCCTTTGGACGTGTTCGATATGATTCCGTCCGCGAGTATCTGTGTCGTCAGCGTGTCGCCAGCGAGACCGGACATGCAGTTCCATGAGTCGCTGTGCCCGGGATTGATCAGATTAAACACTTTTACAGTATAGCCGTTTTGACGGAACAGTTCCGCCGTGTCGTCGTACAGCTCGGCTTTTGAGTCGGTCAGGCATACGGACTCGCCGCGCTTGATAGCCTGGAATAATAAGTTCCTGACGACGGCGCGTGATTTCATTGTCCCGGTCGCGCCGCACACGAACATGTGCTTATTTAAATAAGTATTATCAGGCAAGCAGATCACTTTTCCGTTTTTCTCCCCCAGTATGGTGCCGGTAGCCTGATCGGGCGCCGTCACTTCCAGTACCCGTTTCATTTCCTTGTCGCTCATCCACGCCGCAGTGCCATAAGTTCCCTCACGGGCGCGCTTGAAATTGCGCTCATCGTATTCACCCTTATTAAACCTGTAGTGCAGCCTTATAAAAATCAGTACTGCAGCGCTGACTGCTATGACGATAAGAGTCATCTTAATGCCATTAGCGCTGAACGCATTGGATATACAATAAAGCAGGTTGAAGTCAGGCAACCTAGCGATTGAATTATCGACTGGCTCGTCCTGTGTAAGCCAGTACTGATAATGGGCTGATACTTGGGATAATAACCCGCCAAGATACGAGGCAGCTAGTAATCCGAGTATGGTAGCGATGATTATAGCGGCGCGGCGCTGCTTGTTCTGGTCACGCAAGTGGCTTCACCTCCCAATTGAAAAACCCGTGCGGTTGGCACGGGTTCGGAGTCATCGGTTTTGATATAGAAGGGTTTAGCTTGTCCATGTGCGATGCTACGGTGGATAGACATGGGTAGCGGGATGTGTTTATAGATCTTCCTAGCGAGTACGTCGCACTAATAAGCAGAACGCCGAGCATGGAATAAAACCTTTCGATGAAATCAGTATTTACATAATCGGAGTAGATATTTCTTTACTGATGATTACTCATTACTAATCTATATCTTTGAGGAAAAGTAGCGGGGGAGAAGAATAATACTTCCCCCGCTTTGAGATATCATACTAATCTGCGGCGCCATATATCGGAATCCCATAACCGAGTATGCAATATCTATCGAGATCATAGGACCTCCTGCGCACTGAATCGCTTGAGTTGCCTTCGATGGTATAGACGTAGTCGTCATCAACTCGCTCCACGATGCCAACATGGTCAACCATTCCGTCAGGTTCCCAATCGAAGAAAATAATATCTCCGGGGGACGGGGTATAACTAGGATCGCGCCATTGATCCCTGTCCTGGAACCACTGTACGCCATTCCTGCACGAAGAAAAACGCGGAAGTATACCAGAGTCAATGTACCCACATTGCTTTGCGCACCAACTAACGAAACAGGCGCACCATTCGACCCGTTCTGTAAATCCGTACCATCTCCAATAAGTTTCCCCACCGATGTTGCCAAGCTGTGTTTCAGCGATTTCAATCATCGAACCGTCGCCTGCGGATGAGATACCGTACAACAAAGCGTTCCACAGACCATTATGTTCAGATTTCATTAACTCAGCCAAACACGCCCTCTGTGCATCGCTAAACCCATAATGTGCAGCCATTTCATCAACGGTCTTACGGGTCACGGTAATTCGCAGTACAACATAGGTTACAGTTTCCGTTTCCCCGGTCGGCTCGCCGTCATCGTCCAGGACGTCTTCCTCGATCTCCTCATAATCAACCGAGCCGGTAATGGTGTTTAT
>Ga0123353_10016721_pt1 | contig 10737 bp, 8 predicted proteins | sample TergutLab28metaG_3_FD_92763 | JGI IMG/M metagenome (GOLD analysis project Ga0123353, IMG submission 92763) | Labiotermes labralis P3 segment gut microbial communities from Petit-Saut dam, French Guiana - Lab288 P3 | ecosystem: Host-associated > Arthropoda: Insects > Digestive system > Gut ... | reverse complement strand
CGAACAGTAACCTTCACAGTGCTCGCACCCCACAACGCAGCGCCCCACAACCACTACCAACCACATCCAGCAGAACCAGCGCAGCACACCACGTGCAGTAACACACATCTTGTTCTACTGAAGATGGGCATAATAATGCTCGAAAAATGTTGAGAAATTATTGATAATAAACTGTTGGTTTTCTCTCTCACTTCACAATTTGCTCATGATGCACGTTCACAGAAACCTAAAGCTTTCAAATTGGTGACTTATATTTGGTTGAAGTATAATTGGTCTACAATAAACCGAACAGATTTGTGAATTTAAATTGTACCAAAGCAACTGGCTGCAACTTATATACACGACAAAAACACAAGCAATACCAAAGCAGTGCTGGGTTACAAGATTTCACGGTCCAGAAATGCTGCCCAGCCCAAATATGCATAGAGCGCTCTTTCAGTGAATTTCTTTTTTGTGTTCGGTAAGGAAACCTCAAGAAACTGGTCATTGGAAAGACCATTAATTAGAAGGGAATATGGAAGTTGACTGAACGTAAACTTGTTTTGTATGTCGATATTCAGCACTGCCGTGAATCAGGATAGAGTTCACCACATTTGTGTAATGGTTATGAAACTTTATTTTCTGTGTGGATCAACAGCCTAACTCGAGTCTAGACCGCCTCGTTTTGAGGTTTCTATATCACACACACACACACACACACACACACACACGCGCGCGCGCGCGCGGTAAGGCTCATCGCAGAGGGGACACTATCTACAAAACACAGAACAAACAAAGACGATCGCCCATGTCTTCAGCGGGATTCCAACCCTCGATCACAGCCATCAAGTAGCTGCAGACCTACGCCGTAGACGGCACAGCCGTCGTGATCCACAACGAAAATTCAGTCTTCGGTACATGATTTCTCTTTTAGGAACCAAATGTAACTAACTGTTCTGCTTATTAGAGGTGACTCACGTTGCCACTTTCCCAGCGTTATCAGTGCATAGGTGGATTACTTACTTACTTACTTACTTACTTACTTACTCCATGGTGCAGAGTCCTTCTTGAGAAGCTAACTGGTTTGCAGCTAGTCAACAAATTCCCCGCATTTCACGGAACCCGAAGGTTCATTAAAGCACTCACAAGCGTCCGCCACCTGTCCCTATCCTGGGCCAACCCAATCCAGTCCACATACCCACATCCCACTCCTCGAGATCCATCCTAATATTATCCACCCATCTACGCCTAGGTCTCCCCAGTGGTCTCTTTCCCTCCGGTTTCCACACCAAGACCCTATACATCCCCTCTTCTCACCCATACGCGCCACATGCCCTGCCCATAGGTGCATTACACCAACATTATACATACATTTGACTTTAATTGGCATGTTTATTATTGATACCATCCTGCTTGAGTAAGCAGATATTGTTGCAACAGGCCAGGCAGATGGGACACGTGTCAGCATGAACATGAATCATATCCGGGAGAGCTAGACAATACAGCGAACTCGAAAGTAATGGCAGTAATTGTAATGGACTTCATATTATGCTAAACTGTGTGAAATTTTGAACGCAAAACGAGAAGGCCTAAAATATCGCCAGATTCAGCTGAAGAGGAACTAATTAACGAACTGCATGACATGCAATCAATTCAAGAGTTTAATAGTCGCTTAGCCCTTCAATAAATTCGCAGCCTCCCACGGAGCCTACAGTTTAGGTATGGCCTTATTCACAAGAACTAGATGGAGGCTGTCGTCAGCCAGCTGAGTCTTGTGAGTTTAAAAATTCTGAGGACGTCGACGTGAAGAATATTGTGCTTGGAATGTAAAACAATGTACACTTATACAGATTTACAGATGTTTCGAGGAAGAATGCTGCTTCCCTTGGTAGGGTGAAGAAAGGTAACATGTTCCTTCTAAAGTCATGTATATTTATAAAAGAATGGGCAGCGCAATATCCCGGTCCCCACTGAGGAAAGTTATTTAATTGACATTGGTCTTAACATGATTCTTCTGCCCCTTTCTTTGAAATTATCGCACTAAAATTACGTATGTTATTCGTCTGTTCCATCAGTAAAACTTCCTAACCACCTCATCCTTCTTAACGCAATCCCAACGAGTGGCATAAATTAAATAATTGACTTATCAGACCCGGAAAAATAGTTTAGAGGAATTGGTCGTCGTGGTTTGAAGATATTTTAAATGCTGTTTGAGAAAACTGCAAGGAAATTAAACTTATAATTTGTAGTGGTGTCTGAAAATTTGACCGGCAGTTTTGTCAAGGATGATAAAGTGCAACACACATAAAAAGATAATAAATGAACACTCGATTTTAGAAAGAATCTTAAGGGAGAAGCACACCTGGGACAGAAACGTTTAAGGGACAGCAATGTAATGGGTATGAGAATTATTACGACAAATGTTTTGATTCAAACGGCTGTGTATCTAGTTCGACCGGAAAAAAAATGGCTCAAACAACGATGCGTGTGACTGGTATTCTGGAGGAGATTTTTTGATCTCGGCTAGGAGAAAGACTGTGCCAAGTTCGGACTGTTGAACTGCGAAGCAGGCGCTGCACTCTTCTTGAACATCTGTATTTACCAATCAACACGGTGTATAATTTTCAACTTTCAGCTTACCTCCCGGTATTGGTTGTGCTATAATTTATTTTTAATTAACTAGCTTAAATTACCGAAGTTCTTTCTGGATAGCCGGTCTCTGAAAATCTGAATTTCATTCAAGCCACATTAGCCCGAGTTAAGACAACTTTATTGACATTTGTAATTGATGTAAGGAAGTTTTATTTTATTTCATTATATTATTGAAGTTAGTAAATGTTCCCTGTCGTTAGAATTCGGTTCATTGACAAAAAATAATTCAATTGTTCTGTTGATTTGAATCACCGGCGGCAGACCAGTAAACAAAGAACAGAAATATAAGCGCAGTTCGTTATTACTCGGCGAGTTAGAACACAAGCCTGTGAAAAATTCACAGGTCTTGTATCTCTTTATCTTCTAAAGTAAGTATGCCTTTAATGAGGAATAAGCCCACATTTAAGACCTCTGCTAACACAGTATAAGGCACCGTAAGCCAATAAAATTATGAATGGGTCTAAATTTCCATACTTGAAAAGAAACGGCTTCCAATATATTAGCCAGTGTGAGTACCAGAGTTGGTATTTATCGGCACAGAGCATTATCCTTCCGGTTCTTCATGCACAAGCTATGGTATTTGCAGTAGTTCTGTTATAGATAGTATTCAAATAGGCTATTAATCTTTTGCAGTCCGGATTATTCTTGTGGAATTCTGACAACCTGGTCCAAATTAATTTTACAGAAAATCTTTCAATGTCACAGTTCAAGAGTAGCCACTAGATAAGAGGTAATTCCAGAATAAAACACTGTTCATTGCTGTGTCAATCTGAGCTCGACACTCGACCTGGTAGAGTGAAATGCGCTGTCGAGTATGACTTGAAGTTTGACGAATAATGGTTAATTTACCTGTAATACAGAATTTCCAATTGTACTAACATATTTTTGGAAAGATACCGATTTTTCAGATATATTTAAAACACTTTTCCTTAAGAACATAAATATTCTATTCAGTCAGTATGTGCTCTTCGTCACGCCCTTCATTTCCATTGCACGTCACACTCTTATGTTCGTAAGACTCATAATGCTTGCTCTTTTGTCATGAAAAAGCTTAGAAAAATTCCCTAAGAAATATTTTGATGTATGTAGTGCCTATTATCCAGACCAATAAATGCACAACATAAATATATAAACAATATTTTATATAACCTAAGTACTCCTACATGTTTCAAAACATCCACATCACTTTCAGAGAGCAGTTTTGTCGACAAATAGGTGACAAACTGGCTGCTGTCAACAAGCTGCCCACTTCCTAGGGTGTACAAAAGTTTTTATATGCCCACGGCAGCCCCCTTCTGAACCATACCATAATTCATTTCAGTTCATTCCACACTCTCAATTCTTAACATTTTTAAGTCCCAAATTAATGTCATTCCTCCACCTATGTCTAGTATTTCCAAGTTCTTTTCTTCCCTTCATGTATTTCACCTAAAATTCCTTACGTATTTCTTATCTCCCCACGCGTCTTTGTAATATAAACTGACGTTTCCATTTTTGTGACCGTGCAAATATATCACTGTTTTCAAACACCAATTTGTTGCACTATTTATTTACAGATAAAACACAAGCTAAAATACGTATGTTTAGTCCATTAAATTCTTACTAAAACACTCCTACATGTTTCAATCCTTTCGGATCATCCTCAGGGAGTAAGCAGTACCTTTATATGAAGTTATTGAGTTTTTCTATTGAAGTTTTTGTATGAGGGCGGCATGCCTGTAATTGTAATAGAGGATTATAAGCTTTTTAACCCCTTGTTATTTGATTTCAGTCACTGCAGTTATGGTATGTCTAAGTTTTACTTACATGTGGCTATGTAGGTTATGTTGTGTACGGTTTGACTGAACGTTACCTGTTCCTTGTCGTTATGTATGTAGTAATCCGTGATTGTCACGTGGTGTTATGGTTTGTATGATGTCAAAGAGTACGTTGTGATCGTCTGGTTGTTGCTGTGTGACAAGCATTCCTTTTCGGTGGTACTCTTGAAAATACATGGCTTCCCAGCTGTTCATGTGTTTAACTTTTGTGCATGTTTTTACTAATTGCATCGTTTCCTCCTGGGGTCCGTATTCATGTCTGTTATTCAGTATATGCAAAGCATATGCTGACTGAGGGTTGTTAGTTTTTATATATATAGTGTGTTCCTTATATCTTATATTGATCATTTCACCAGTCTGTCCTATATATGCTTGATTGCATGTGTTGCATGTAAGTCTGTATATGCCACTTAACCTCCCACTTGTAAGTTTTTCTGATGCTAGTAAGTTGAATATTTTGTTGGTGGTCCTGTATGCTGTTTTTACTGTGCTGTTCTTGAATATGTTTGTAATGCCCTTCATAAATCCCCCATAATGGGTGAAGGTTGCCCATGTTTTTGTTTTATTAGTATATGTGTGTTCTTTTGATTTCTGGCTTATTTGTTTTTTTATTGACATATGGCCGTTTTTTGAAAACAGATGTTCATAATCATTTATTATAAAACCGTTGTTTGGTTGAAATTTTTAAATTTTAAACTAGCATAACATGTCATGTGACTGTGTAAAGAATGTTATGTCAACATTTTTAAACGGATTTTAAAAATATAATTTCCAAGATTCCCACATATTGCCCCATCGAAGGAGAGAGTCCCCCATTTGAATGTTTCTTTCCTCTCTCCGCTGAGGAAGCCAGTACGTTAACGCACACTATGTAGTGGTATGACAAATCGAACGGCCAAACTGTCCTACCTCCACCTGTTTTCTGCGATTACCCATCATTCAACGCTAAAAAGTTCTCTGTCTGTGCTGCAATGTCGTGTCGTCTTGTGATCGGTTCGTGTCAGTTGTGCATTAGTGCTTATATGTATGTAATTATACTTGTTTTATCTTAGAAACAGTGCCTAGAATAAGCTAAATCCTGCGTCATGTGCTTGTTTGTTTGTGTCGATGAAAACATATGGTGAAAATAACGTGCAGTTTGTAAGTGAATAAAATGGCGTGCAGTGATTGTAACCTAAATGCTGAGTGCACATCTGTGTTAGCCTTATGAACTGTCCCATTTTCTTCATAATTCTTACTACAGAGCCTGATGCAGTGACACGGATGCGGAAGTATAAGTATAAGGTAAAGGCTTGTTTTATTTAAATATGTTGTTAGTTATTTCGTTAGGTGTTGGTCATGCCAGTCGATACTAGAGTTGTCTAGGTAGAAGCTCGACCGTTACGTTTTTTACGTGTACTTTGTTTTACGGCAGTGTACGTAACTTGTACATCTTGAATGTTTTGTATTAATGCAGTTATATCAGATGCAGTGTTTGTACTGGTCATTAAGTTATACCAGTTTTAGTGTCCGCTTGGCTTCAGAAAGTGGGACCCAGTGCTACTTGTTATGTCGACATTGAACATGTTTGCACAGCACACTGACCGCCGTCTACCGTATGTAAATTTCCAAAATATATTTGGAGTTGCATTGTACTTACACAAATTTTTGCCACACCTGAAAGTAATACAATGTTACAAACAACATGTCGTCAGGTAGTCGAATGGAAATAAAATAGATACAACACGTAGTTCGAATGGTAGGCATAGAAAAATTGGTAGGAAAGTTTTGAACAGAAGACGAATTCTGAGTGCTTGAACTCAATGACAGTTTTTTTTTAAAAATAAGTGTTAAAAATGATGGCTTCGAGTCAAGGGCTGGATATTCTAGCTGGTGGTGTGGGGGGATTATATGAACGCGGTGGTGAAAATTCGAGTTCCATAAAATGAGGGGAATTTTTGAGTAACCGGGCAAATCTTAGCTTTTCAGATAGAACTCTCTTCTGTAGGGCCCAACGGCATATTCTTTTGAACACAACGATTAAATTTTCCTTTCCATACGAGACAGAAACAACGGTCAGCTTTTAAAGATGTATTCCACTCCGCGCAATTAGATTTTCTTTAATTTGAGCTGAATTCCTATCAATGGAGTTGCACTTAAGCTGTTCTTCCCTTCAGTAAGTGTGGTTACAGGAAACACAATGTTGGAACTGGAGACCTGATTTAAATATATGCATATTGAAAATTCAATGCACGGCCTAAGGGCCGAATGGTCGGTCTGTGTATGTGTGAAACATAACACTTGATACTCTACTCTTAGAATAAGTCTCTTTCGAAACATTTCTCTTTATTCCTATCGTAATCACAAGCACTGTGAAAGGGAATCGTTAGATGGAAGACAGAGAAAGATAAGGTTAAGCAGAGCCGAGAGTATGAGAGCAAAGAGCATTATGCTAATCAAATGTATGCTGGATAAAGAGGAGAGAGGTATGTGTATGTATGTAACGGCGAAGCAACTAAAATGTATTTTTCTGCAAAGAGGTATTAAGGGAAGGAGGTATATGATTTCATGTGACAATGGATGCGCTTTAAAATTACAATGAACTTCAGGCTCAAAGGAATTAATCATGCCATGTGATGGGAAATAGGCAGGAAAATTAATAGAAGCAGAATACATGCGTGAGATGGTGCAGTACAGTGTTAATATAATGAAACAGTCACGTGTATTGTTTTACATCACTGTACCAGCCAACAAAACACATTCGGTAGACAGTCATCTTCGGTGGCCTTGAATAATCTACATTGAAATTACAACAACGGTAATGGAGAAAAGTTTTTTTTATCATCAATTTCTTATACATGTGTCGATATTGACCAAAATAAGTTATGTTGTGAGGTATAATTTATGTTCTCAAAATTAAGTTATATTATAACCTAGTCATCTTCAGGCCTATATTAACATTTGTGTTACCAGATGCTATGCACACTTTGGGATCCCAGATTGTGCACAGCATCTGGTAACACAAATGTTAATATAGGCCTGAAGATGATTAGGTTAGAGTCGAAACATGTAGCCTTGTATTACCTTATATAATAAAGTGATTGCGATGACGTACGTTATATAATATTATATTGCGTTATACGTACATTGCTTATTTTGCATATATATATATATATATATATATATATATATAATTTTTATCTATCACTGGAGGCTGTATGCCAGCTCTGAGCGAATTTATTAAGAGCTGTCTGTCAGGAGTTTAAAAATATTACAACCTTTTATTTTCGCAATGATACTTATCCGTAAAGGCCACACAAATTACCATTTTTTAACTGAGTATTTATTAATATAATACTCTATTTAAGAGCGTTTAAATGTATTGCAGATCTTGAAAGGCTATCATAAATATTCATTAAACATCTACAAGAAAACAATTACTCCCTGATATCAACGAATCCGTTGCATGTTCAGACCCTCTGGAACGCTCTACTTTACATGTGTTTATTAAAACATATCGGATTTGTTTACTTGTAACGTTCCCCTACGTAACGTACCCTCACACCCCTTTCTGGTGGAATGGATTCACAATAAATTTCCCTCGTACATTTTAATTGATGCGTCTCTCGTAACCAATTCTTCCATTTTGCGTGATACGAAAGCAGCCTCCAGATCTGTCATTGTCTTATTTGTCCCGTACTTTCAGGTTCAAGATCCTCATTGCAATTCTTTTTGTAGCCCAAACCCCTAAGAAGTGACCTGCACGTATACTAGAGGCCCTATACCGCAGTGAACCAAAGGTCTAACTGTATATGCAGATTAAAAACATAAAAGGTATACTGAATAAAGAGAAATGGGAGACCAATACTTGTGTGTCTCTACAGTTGAAAATCAAAAGGACTTCAGATTTGCATACGGAATGATACTTCCATCGCGACCGGTTCCCGACGTACCAGCGATTGATCACGCTTATCCCCCACAACGGGCTCTATCCTCAGAGAGGCATCTACGAAATCTACTTTGCATATGGAAGGAGAAAAAAATGGTAATAAAAGTAGCATAAAGACAGGGACAGTTTGGTGGGTTGAGGAAAGATACTGCATAAGATCTGACACTATAGTGATTTACCGGATTGATATTAAAGATTTTGCATTACTTATGCATGCAGTGTTTAGCATCAGATGTAGTGAGACGGCAGACTTTACGATTTGTAGAGTACAAACAAATTGCTGTGAAAATTTCAGCAGTGTATTGAAATTACTGATCATTATGAACCGTGCAGCAGTTATTTCAACTGAGCCAATGACCAGCGGCGACACTTACGTTAGTGCTATCGCAAGAAATTCACATTTAGAGGGTTATTACATCGAATTCTGAATGTTCTCTATTTTCACGAGAGTAAGGGAAGTTTATATAAGGAGAATTTATTTGAAGAATGAAAAACCAACTAGATGTCACCTGTTATATTTACTTTACTTCTTAGATACACAATATGTTTCGGGCATTAATATGTCCATCTTCAGGAGTTTGCGACTATGTTGTTGAAGTACCACATTGGCTGTATTGTTCTTGGATTGCTGTGTGCTGGAGTCAGGGTGCGGTTCGGCTGGGGTGCTATCCGGGCTGCCGGCTGAAGCACAACTGCAATACCTGACTCCAGCACACAGCAATCCAAGAACAATACAACCAATGTGGTAGTTCAACAACATAGTCGCAAACTCCTGAAGATGGACATATTAATGCCCGAAACATGTTGAGTATCTAAGAAGTAAAGTAAATATAACAAGTGACATCTAGTTGGTTTTTCATTCTTCAACTATCACAATGATGCACGGTCCAATAAACATCAGAGAATTTATTTATCTGTACCCATACCCGCACCAAAATGTGAATCACATGACGGATTTTCATAAAACTTTATACAATTATCGAATTTTGCCTTTTTACTTCTTAATTACTTATTTTCATAAAGAAATACGTCAGACGTGCGATGTGATGTTTAATTTTGGATCGTGAAATACGTTTAAAAATTGGTTATTTCAAATACAGAAAAAAAACTGTTATTGCATATCCTTTAGGTTTTAAACAAAAATGTGGTGACCGTGCGTTGTCCAAAGTTATCTTTCAATTTGACGGCAGTTGTTAATGAACCTCTGCAGCTAGGTGTGTCAGATATCATGCGCTGATAGGTCATGGAGGCATGAAAAATTGTTAACGTCAGAAGTTGCTGGCATGCTGATATGCGGAACTTTCAAGTCATATCAGACAAGCGTAATGTATTCGGAAGCTGTTCAAGTGGAGACGATTGTTTTTAATGCAGAAATGGATCGCAACATTGTGCAGGTATTCCTTCATATTTCTTACCAGCATTGTCACGTAAATAGGAAAGTTTTACTTAAAATAAGCGCTACAGTCTTTCCTGGAACTTATGTTTCAATCTATGTAGAAGTTAAATTTATCTATGAGGGATTTATATACTGTAACTTCATTTCAGGCTCTTTAAACCTCAGTGTAGTTGCTTTTGGATAACGCTATTTGTTTGTAGTCCAGTAAGGTACTTTGTACAGAAACGCACGCACGCACATATGATGCAATTGAAGAACAGAAGTCCACGAAATTCCCCAATTTTGACTTGTTTTTAGAAAAAGAAGTGAAGAAATGTGCGTCTGTCTTTGGATCTCGCCTGTAAAATCATTTTTAAACCCGCAATGCTTGCCGAAAAGCTGCTTTCGCGTAAAATACGTCTTAATTTCTCTTCCACGACATTCTCCCCCGCGAAATCTCCCTACAGAGTCAACGTATGTTGCAAGCTCGAGATTCGCGCAGAAACTCACCTACGTCTCCGTGTAAAATTTACGACATTGTTCTACGTTTTTAACCAAAAGTTTTCTCGTGTTGTCTAATATCACATTGAGCGAAAATAGTTCAGCCATTGTCAGATCGTTTCAACTTGTAGCGATTGACAGATATTAATAGGAGCACAAGAGGGATGTAAACTACAGTATGCTGTTCTTCTTTGTATGTCTGATACAATGACAACAACAACAACAACTATTACTACTATTACTACTACTACTAGTACTAGTAGCACTACTACTGCTACTACTATCACCACTACTACTGCTACTACTACTAATACTTCTACTACTACTACTACTACTACTACTACTATTACTACCACCACCACCACCACCACCACCACCACCACCACCACTACTGATACTACTACTACTACTACTACCACTACTACCACTACTACTACTACTACTACTACTGCACCAACAGCTACTACTACTAGTACCAAACCACT
>Ga0123353_10016720_pt1 | contig 10737 bp, 9 predicted proteins | sample TergutLab28metaG_3_FD_92763 | JGI IMG/M metagenome (GOLD analysis project Ga0123353, IMG submission 92763) | Labiotermes labralis P3 segment gut microbial communities from Petit-Saut dam, French Guiana - Lab288 P3 | ecosystem: Host-associated > Arthropoda: Insects > Digestive system > Gut ... | reverse complement strand
TTCTACTGCCATGCGATATATCAGCCGAGCCCAAAATTTTCAAAATTCCTAAACTCGCTAAAAACATACACATAGACTTATGTGTGTGTGTGTGTGTGTATGTGTATATGTGTGTGTGTATGTATATATATATATATATATATATATATATATATATATATATCACAACTGCTACAAGTGATAAATTAAACGGCGGTTGTCTTATCTTCGACTACCAACTTATCACTGTGGATGCAGGCCCACCTCTGCAAGAGCTAACCAACTTATCATCTAAACACATTGCCCAAACAGTGTAGCAACGTTAATCAAATCTAACAGGCACTGTGATGGGTCGTTAGAACAACAAACAGATGGCGTTCAATTTGGCTGCAGTGTTTATCGTCACATTACTTTACGTCAGCGACAGAGTGTGTGTCGTGTGTGTTGTGTTGTCAGCACGTACGTAACAAGAAGTGGACGGGACTTCTACATTAACACGGACGCAGCAGCAAGAAACGTGCTAGTGGGAGGCCGAAATATAGGGGAAAAGTTTAATTTCATAGCCCTTTACAATGGAACTCTTTCTACAGTCTTTTGACTCTTACGAATCTTTCGACCATTCGTACCCAAGCTGATCCTCGTTCTGGGTGAAAAATCTGACAATCGATAAAGGAATTGTGGTGAAATTTGATGCCGGAGGATTTAACGGAAATCCACCGAGTTTCTTCGGTTTTTAGTCGCTTTCTCATACTCGCGAAGAGAGGTTATTAACGTCGTCATGTCTTCCCGTCTGTCCGAATGTCTATTCCCATGTATCTATTCCCATTATCTATTCCCATATATCTACTCCAACGCATCTATTCCCATGTATCTACTCCACTGTATCTATTCCCACATATCTACTCCCATGTATCTACTCCCATGCATCTACTCCCATGTATCTATTTCCATGTATCTACTCCAATGTATCTATTCTCACGTATCTACTCCCACGTTTCTATTCTCACGTATCTACTCCCACGTATCTACTCCCATGTATCTACTCCCACGCATATATTCCCACGTATCTATTCCCATATATCTACTACAATGTATCTACTCCCATGTATCTATTCCCACGTATCTACTGCCACGTATCTACTCCCATGTATCTAACGTTACCGTCTGAGGTAATGAAATAATAGTAAGCTCTTTTCCTTGCAGAACATAATTGTTAACAAACGAACACTATTGAATGATAGCAGCGTCACTTCGGATACAGGGGATAAATGGGGAAAAGAATTCAAAGAAAAAATCCATTCGCCGAAAAAGGTATTCATGATTTTCAAAATGAAAAAAAAAACGGGTAAGAAGTTAACTGGACAATTAGACAATACAGTCCAGACATTTCTCCGACTGTTTCGAATTCTCTCTGCCATATACCATTACATAAACGCTCCACACTCACGTATCGTCAGTGACCGGTACGTCAGGTTCATATGGGACCGCAGTGGGCCTCCACGGGGCTCACGCCCTTAACTAATTCCACGGAATAGGGATCTTGAGAATCATGTTCTAAGCCCGACTAATATCAATCAGATGACGCTAACAAGTCGCATAGGTCTGGTAATTCTGCACTTATGTTGTCAAAACTTGGGCCATAATAATTTTGAACAATTTTTTTTTTTTTACGTTAGCAGTTAACATCAGTTTTTTCTCAGTATTGTACACTCCCCTGTAATCAATTTCTGCACTACATACTGCTCGCTCCCATAAGAAAACTTTATCTTGCAACACGCCTCCCCCCCCCCCCAAAATCAGATCAAAAGGTAATGAAGAACTTTGTAACCACATCATACTGCATTTACAGTGGTTCAACTGTTGATCTGAAACAATACCACATCTTATAATTCAGTTTGTTACAGAAAATTACACATGAAGTATTAAACGTTTTTGACTCCTTATCAAAAACTAAAAAGCTGTCAGGATATTTAATTTAAAAACCGCGCGAGATTTCAAATGGTGAAACTGAAGGATGGTTGACGAATAAAAAACCAACTAGATGTCACTGGTTACTTTTATTTTACTTCTTAGAGCCTCAAAATGTTTCGGGCATTAATAGACCATCTTCCGGAGTTTGCGACTATGTTGTTGAACTACCACATTGGCTGTATTATTCTTGGATTACTGTGTGTTGCAGTCAGGGTGCGGTTCGGCTAGGGTGGTATCCCTGCCGGCTGAAGCAGCCGGCAGGGATACCACCCTAGCCGAACCGCACCCAAACTCCAACACACATCAAATCAAGAACGAAACGGCCAATGTGGTAGTTCAACAACATAGTCGCAAACTCCTAAGATGGACATACTAATGCCCGAAACATGTTCAGTCTCTAAGAAGTAAAGTAACAAGTGACATCTATTTGGGTTTTTATTCGTCAGCTGTCACAATGATGCACGGCCCCTAAACATCAGAAGAAGGATGGTGTTCAAGAGTACGAAGATGTCACGACGTTCAAGTTTTTATTAAGCTTTATAGAGAGAAACGCACACAGGCGGACATAACACGGCATTAGTCTTGATCTGTTAGAAAATAGACTAGCGATGCTTATTTTAATCAAAAAAAGCGACTTAATATTTACTCTCAAGTTTGGCAGATACTGTTTATTCCTCCGTACGGAAGGTCTGTCTGCCCCTCTACCAGTTTACACACAGTTTCCTATTAGCTTCAGCACTATATAACCCGAGTAATGAAAGACGTAAGTAAAATTAAGTCACTGTACACGTAGGCCATATGCCCTAATGTATTAAACTTTACAGGTACGTAAGGTTGGGAGGAAACGTGCACAGTAAGAAGTAAAATGTACAAGACAGACTGTATAATTAAGTTATAATCAACTATGTAACTACTCAGAAACTAGTACAGTTTGTGTTGTCGCCGGAGTCTAATCTAAACATGTCAGACACGTTTCTCATTGGAAGTTCTCCCATTATACGAACAGATGTCTTGTCTTCTTGTTCACCTCCTCTACTGTTAATGGAAATAGTCTTGTGAGAAATTAAACTGTATCATTCCAATGTAAGTCACATATCACTAACCGGCTACGGTAAGACAGCCTGCTCAATTTTGTACTTCTACATGTTTGTGATTCGCCGACAATTGTCATCAATAATCTCCACGCAGACACGCATACTTTTATTTGCCAAAACAACAGAAAATTCAAAAAGTTACTGGTAGCTGTACTGCCTAACACCAACCTTGTTACTGGGCAAGATCCTCAACTACTATCATTCACATCCCAAATCATATTGAATCCTCCAAAGTGTCGGTTGCGCAAAACGTTGTGGCGCGTATCTTTTACAGCCCACTCGAGTCCATCGTTCACGCCATTACAGTCTGCTTCGCTTAACTCGCACAGTAATCCTGTTGCAGTATTCCTCTTTATGTAACAATCCACAATTTTCCACTTCTATTTATAATTCTTTCTGCCCAAACGTTCTCTTGAGGCCATTTCCTAGCTAAATTGGCAAAACATGTTATCGCTTCAAAGTTGTAAACACGGCCAAAAATTATCATGGAGATGAACAAAAAATTGTTTAATTTTTAGGTAAGCTACCTTCACCTCCGTAAATACGAGATGAGGACCAGGCAATACTCTTATCAGAAATAAACAAGAAGCGATAATGCAAAACGGGGACGAGCCTCGGTATACCGGCAATGATAAATTCTTAATTAGCAACCTTCTTCAAAATTATTTGCATACAATCGTGAAGTGTTCCTATAAGAAATAAGAAAAGAAGAGAAAAGCATAATGGGATGTATCAGAAGAAAAGAAAAGAATTAAAAATTTGCCCACAGAAATACACAATCCAACGACTTCAGTGCAACACAATATCTATCTACCCTTGTGTCTTGTGGTCTGCAACTGTTTAGTGGTCAATAATATCAACGAAGGGAAGGTCTCTTGTGACATTTACGTGTATAACGTGGACGTCAACTCTTTGTGTTATCTCAAACATAATTCCTTTCAGTGAAAACCGTACTTGCCACATAACAACACTGTAAACATATATTTAACATATACGCATAGTTTGGGTAATTAACCAACTTAATGCACAAATTCTTGTTTTATAATGAGATTTATTGTATGCCTCTACACGTTTCGAGCACTATGTGTTCGAAACATGTAGAGGCATATAATGAATCTCATTACAAACAAGAATTTGTGTATTAAGTTGGTTAATTACACGTGTATATTATTTTTATATCTCAACAAATGGACCAAAATATTTTACTACTTTCCAAAGATCCAATCCACTAGGCGTGCCATGATGATGATGATGATGATGATGATGATGATGATCCATACCACAACATGTTGGAATTAATATGTAATACAAAAGGAGTGTGACAAACTGTACTACGACGATATGATGTTTAATTACATTAAAATATAAATCGTGTTTGTTATTTGTAAAACAAAAGTTTATTTAAAGAAAAATATTGATGGGAATATTGAAAAGTCAACAACAACCGAGAGTGAGTAGTCAAAGAATAAAAGTTCTTTATTCTACGCTTTCATCAGCAGGGGGTAAAAAATCCTATATTTGATGCACATCATTTACAAAATTCTTCTGAGAAGAAAGTTAGTTGCTCCTTAAGTTACGGAGTTAAACAATCCAGTGCTTAAATAACTAAATTATAAACGAACAGATAAACGCGTTAATAATTCAAATAAACCGTGGATTTTTTAAATCTATTCATCCGAAAAATTTTGAAGGTTTACATTCAGGGTTCAAATAATTGACAGGGACGAGAATAGGAAACCAAGGAGTAAAGCATTCCGCGCGCAAATGCCTACTGCATCTGTAGCCAAAAGCGGAAGTCATCGAACATATACACTGTTGGGCAGAAGTCCTCTAAAATACAGAAATAATGGGGAAACTTTTCGCAGTCAGTTAGACAGATAGACACAGACTAAACCTTCTTTCAAACTACGCAAGGACTGACAAACATATAAAAGGTAAAGGTAAAGCGATCCCATTATAGGCCTGGACAGGCGCTGAGGGTTCCAGTAGGTTGAGGCTCCCATATTTCAAGACAATCGGCACATGAATGTGGTAACGTTTTCAGCCTTAAACACCGGCCGCCTTTAGCCCCCAAGGAAATATTCCCGGTTCTCACTTCTGTTAAAGGCTGAGCCTACCCCAGGGCCATAGTGTTGCAGGAAGGTTTATGTCAAAGAAAAGTTCCAGTGACACCATAGGGAATCGAACCTGCAACCTTCCGCCTTGTAGCGCAGTCCCTTTAACCAACTGCGCCAACGCGTACCCCCTGACAAACATGTAGTAGTCGCCAAATAAAGGCAACACTTATTTAAAATCTATAACCCTCAGCTTTTCTTCACAAACCACATACAACACGCACCAATCAGTCCTCCGATTTCACAGCTCGGATACAAAGTCAGTCAAAATTGAAAACCTATTCGAGATACCGATATATGCAGTACGGGACCAGAGGTCAACATACCTGCGCAGAATGTTAATTTACAGTGCGTTTCGAACCGACTGTATAACATGCCTGCATACGGATACCACACCACCAAAACGCAACACCAACACACATCGAACCAGAAAAATACAACCCATGCAATAAATCATCAAACAAGTCGCAAGCTCCTGAGGATGGATGTATTAACATCCGAAACATGTTGAGCAGTAAATAATGAAATAATAAAGCAAGTGACATCAAGTTGGTCTCTCTTTATTCAAATGTCATAACAAGCTGTTTCATAAAAAGTTTTAAACACCTTGCAAAATAAAACAGCGCTGTAATTTTGACTGTCGGGTTACATGAGTGTGAAACATTGGTCTCCCACATTTAGGCCCAGTGTGTTGGAAAACGGTGATAAGGAAGATACCTGGAGCCAAGTACGTTGAAGTAACAGAAGTACGGAGAAAAATTTCATACAGAGACTTTTATTACAATGTATATTCCGTCAACACAACTACATATAAAGTATAATATTAGTGCAACATGTTTCGACTTGTGACAGTCATCATCAGGCTGATCTAAGAACCGTTTAACACTTTACAGGTTTTATTCTTTGTTCATTTGTGATCCCATATGCTTTACACCGTATAATAGCGTGAGGAAACTTATCTATAGTGATATTGTACGTAATATTAATCACGTGGTGTCAGCTGTTTTCTGGCCGTTGTTCTTCCACTTCGCGACTCTTTGCAGGGGTTGTGTTCTTTCTATTGTTTCCTTCAATTGCATTCCTGTCTGTCTCTGCTCGTGGTATTGGTGTGGACTTCGCCTTATTTTCTCTGTAATTCATACAGAGAGTTCGTCGCAACTGTCTTCCCCAAATATTATTAGGGTGATTAAAGTAACCACGCGCTGAGTGAGTAAATCCCATAGACCTTACTTAAAAAAGAATAAGTCATCTTATGTTACACTTATAGGCCTACATAAATTTTCCCATTTACGCCTAGCTTACTGATTTGATTCAGATTTGTTAGCTCTTCACCTGTCGAATATTTATGCTGATGCTCGATGAAAACAGCTGTAGAGGAAGAAAAAGAACGAAGAGAGGAGAAATAAACAACGTTCCATTTATACGGGTGACAAATCCATAGCAATTTAAGTGCCAAGTCAGTAAGATATTTACCGGCAGAATCTGAGAAATAAAAGAGCTTTTCTGCTACTTCTTAATCCGAGGCACTTCCAACGCTACACCAGAACTTAACTTGACGTTTGAAATAAAGAACGAAAGATTTGTCTGGAGTAGGAAAGTCTGGGGAGAAAAGGGAGAAAAGGGTTGACTACCTGTACTTTGAGATATTTTAGAACACACTCGAAAATTAAAGTATAAGACAAGATTGTGTCTTGAAAGAAGAAAGATTTACTGACTGTTAGGCTGTTTAAGATAGTTCAACTACACAGGATGTATACCATCGAATTACATGGGAAGCTGCTCATGAATGGGTAATTAGATAGCGATTTGGAAGGAAGTGGTAATTTTCTCTTTCGAGTTATCATCCGGAAATTCACTTAAAAAGGCCGAAGACAACAATGCACATCCTCGTTCGGGATAGCTCGTAATCCGATTGACATTCGGCAGTACAAATCTCGAACCTTGCTGTATGCAACGTGCATTTTGTAGAATTTACTATATTTGTACAACAAATGTTAACAATTAACTGTTCCTTATAGCACTGCTGCATGTTTCGAAGTTTACACATCATCCTCAGGGAGTTCCTTTTTTGCATGGAAAAGTTACAAAATTAACCAATTAATTCTATTAATTTTATGTAATAACCACTGGCACAAATGTTTCCATTAAATTAATTTTGTACCTTTAGCACACATAACAAGAAACTCCCTGAAGATGATGTGTAAGCATCGAAACATGTAGCAGTGCTATAAGAAACAGATAATTGCTAACATACATTGCGCATTTGTTGGACAAAAGTTGCAGAAAACAACAAATCTAGACTGTGAACGCTAAAGTAACTCTCTCCAAGAGGGAAGGATCTCAAAATAAACTCTCCATCTAGTTCCGAAGTTATTAATGAAAGTGGAACTATAGCTCCACTCCCCCAGTATGCCTCCAAGACGTGGACACCGACAACTTTATGTTTTACTCTGCATAATAACTGCGAAATGAAGTACTGAACTACATCGAATAAATACGGACGCATCCATCGTGAAGCTTTCCATTCCCTGCACTTTCGCATAGCAATTAAAGGTAAAAAGGCAAATCAGTCTCATTACAGGCCCAAGGTGCCCAGAGGGTTCCAGGAATTTAAGGTTCGCAGATCAAGTGACAGTGGTCTAGGATGGTGGTAAGGTTGTCAGCCTTATGCACCGGCCGCTTTTACTCCCAGGAAATGCTCCTGGTATTCATTTCTGTTAGAGGCTGAATCGACTCCAGGGCCATAGTGGGATCGGAACGAGTCAATGAAAAATTCCAATGACACCTTCTGGAATCGAGTCAGCGACCTTCCGATTTATAGCATACCACCTTGACCATTGTGCTGCCGCGGTCCCCTTCCCATACCAATCATATCCTTAATTTTCCAAATTAATGCACATGTACAATCAACCACTGGAACAACCTTAGAATAAGCAGATTATTTTGCGAAGTGATAAAGAGTTCTCCCTGACGATGGCGCAGTGATCGCCGAAACAAGTAGCAGATATTTAGCAAACAATAGTCAATATACTCAATTGTACACGTGCATTTAGTTGGAAAATTAAAGGCATAATTGCTACCGACACGTGAACTCACACAATATTAAATCATCTCCTTAATAACACTTTACGTACTGCAACATGATTTCAACGCTTGATAATAAAGTGCTGATTTAACAATATATGAGCGCAAGTGTTCGATACATTGATATCAGCGCACGGATATGAACACGATAAAGATGTACTGAACATTTTATGAAAATAGAAATGGAGCATATCCCCTGTCATTTACGGACATGATTAATTTTCTATGACTGAACTCGAAATTGCTAATTGACGGATTCCAGTTCCAAGCCGACAGTAAAGGGTGACGCTGATAACAAATATGTGGCAAATGTTTTCGGGAAGTCTGAGGACGCTTGAGGGTAACTGAGGCACGTTTAGGCTAACGAGCGTGATAATGTGACTGCAGGAAGAGAGGTGACCCTCTCTGTCACACCTACATCAAAAGTATGTAACCACACGCTTGGCTTTCCTGACTGGGCAGCAGTGACAGGAATTAGGAGAGGTCACAGAATGCTACGGACCAACGTGACACTAGAAAGTGGCCTGAACTCCGAACATAAGTGAACCAACGTACTTGCAGCACTAGCGCGCAATTTTGTATGCTGACATGGCAAACTGCGTTACAGGCTGATGTAAACACACGTAAAACATAGCTGTTGGTGATACTTGTGTACCATTTTAATACACAGACACCTAAGTAGCTAACTAATTAGCTATTTAATTAGCACACCAACTAATGCACATATATATTTTTTTTACATTAAAACATTTAAAATCGCTCCATCATGTTTCGATCCTAAGATCATCTTCAGGGAGCTACACTGTTCCTTGCTAAAGTTACATTTTAAAAACACTCACTGATGAATTTCCTTATATTAACTTGGTGCTGTGGCAGCATGTCATACTGCCACAGCACCAAGTTAATATAAGGAAATTAATCAGTGAGTGTTTTTAAAATGTGACTTTAGCGAGGAAGGTTGTAGCTCCCTGAAGATGATCTTAGGATCGAAACATGTTGGAGCGATTATGTATGTGCATCAGTTGGTGTGGTAATTATGTGACTCTACGAAATGTACGGTGCAACGATGAAGATAACTAGCTATCTACGGAAGAACTGCGCTCTTCTGGTTTATTAGGCAGCAAGTGGTGATAATTTATTACTGACGTTTCGGAGCAACCTATGGGTTCCATTCTCAGGGATGCTTGAAACCTGAGAATCGGACAGATAGGTAGTCCCGAAACGTCGGTAAGAAATTATCACTACTCGCTACGTAATAGCCCAGAAGGGTACAGATCTCAGGTACTTCGCGGCGGAAGACTGAAACCACGCATAGCTATCTACATAATTGACTGCCAAATTATCAGAAATCTGACTAGCTAAGTAAAAAATTATTAACCAACCAGCCACACATACTTACTTACAAACTTACTCCATGGAGCAGAGTCTTTCTTGAGAAGCTAACCGATTCTCAGCTAGTCGAAAGATTCCCCTCATTTTACGTAACCCAAAGGTTCATTCCTGCATTCACAAGTGCCCGCCACTTGTCCCTATCCTGAGGCAGATCAATCCCGTCCATACACCCCATCCCACTTCTTGACGATCCACCTTAATATATCCTCCCATCTACGCCTGGGTCTTCCAAGTGGCCTCTTTCCCTCATGTTTCCCCACCAAAACCTTGCACACGCCTCTCCTCTCCCCCATACGCGCTACATGCGCCGCTCATCTCATTCTAATAGATTTTATCACCTGAACAATATTGGGTGAGGGGTACAGATCATTAAGCTCCTCATTATGTAGATTTCTCTACTCCCTTGTTACCTCGCCCCCCCCCCTCCACCAAGCCCAAATATTTTCCACAACAACCTATTCTCAAACACCCTCAGCCCACGTTCCTCCCGCAATGTCAGCGACCAAGTGTCACACCCATACAAAACAACAGGCAGTCTTATAAGTCTGTAAATCTTAATCTTTATATTTTTTATAGCAAACTGGAAGGCAAAATATTCTGCACCGAATGATAGCAAGTATTCCCTGACTTCACTCTCCTCTTAATGTCTTCCTAACTAGAATTTTGATTTGTTAATGTTGCTCCCAAATATTTGAACTCTTCCACCCTTTCAAAGAAGCTATTATCAATCTTTATATTGTGACTTCATCCTGCTTTCTGATCTCGAGACATGACCATGTACTTAGTTTTATCATTTACTTCTACTCCAGTTGCCTTACTAGCAACTACAAAAGTTAGGTGTTTTTTTTTTATAGTATGAACGCTTCCGCCAGATATATTAACATCATCAATGTACACTAGAAGCTGAAGTGTACATTTAATTTCAAACCATCCTGGTTTAACTGAACCCTCCTAATGGCATAATCTAAAGCAAATCTGCTAAGCAATATCGATCAATTATCTCCTTGTTTCGAAGCACTCTTAACATAAAACATACCAAACAAATAATGATCTACCCGGACTCCGCTATACTTTCCATTCAGACACATTTTTATTAGCCTAAT
>Ga0123353_10016718_pt1 | contig 10739 bp, 6 predicted proteins | sample TergutLab28metaG_3_FD_92763 | JGI IMG/M metagenome (GOLD analysis project Ga0123353, IMG submission 92763) | Labiotermes labralis P3 segment gut microbial communities from Petit-Saut dam, French Guiana - Lab288 P3 | ecosystem: Host-associated > Arthropoda: Insects > Digestive system > Gut ... | reverse complement strand
TACCGGCCGCCGGCAACAGCTCGACAGCATTGCTGCCAGTTTTGTGCTGACCGCCGGCGGCTATTCGGCGCTTTACAACGGCGGACAGCAAGTACCGCCTCCGCTTGCTACAAACCATCCGTATCTTAATGATAAACAATTTGTGAAAGCCCGCCTGTCCTATCATGGCGTTATCTATCCGGAGGTTTTGATGCGTTTTGATTTATCGCAAAACGAGTTGACCGTTTTGTCGCCAAACTACCGCACCGTTGTTTTATATCCGGAATATGTTGATTTCGCTGAACTGCATGGCAATCATATCATTTATTATCGCAAAGACAGTTTGCCCGGCGCTCCTTCGACCGGATACTATAACCTGTTATATTCCGGGAAATGCAGGATTTTAGGAAAAAATACCGCTATGATCCGGATTAATTATTCAATGCGTATGCCACATTATATTTTTGAAAAGAAATTTTATCTGTATCATGACGGCGCTTATCATACCATACGGAGTAAGCAGGGGGTTCTGAAAGTTTTTCAACCCTATAAAAAGGAATTAAAACAGTTTATTTCGACCAATCACCTGCGGTTCCGGAATAATACCAATCTATTTCTTGTTAAGACAGCAGGTGAATACGAAAAATTATCCGGATCATTATGAAAGAAAAATTGTACATATTATTGATTTTGACGTTTTTGGGATTTTCTGGTTTCGCACAGCAACATGTAACTGTCAGATTGGACGAACGTCCCATGTTTGAATTGCTCGAAGCCATCGTCGGGCAAACCGGTTATCTTATTCATTGCGCACCCGAAGTTTCGGATTCGCTGGTTGTTTCGGTCGATGCAACTCAGATTGATCCTGTGACATTGCTTCAAGAAACGCTGCAAAATACATCTTTTCAAATTTCTGTTTATAAGAACACGATTTACATCATCAACAACAGGACTTTGATCACCACCTTGCCTGAAAGTTTCTACCGGCGGTCTGATTCACCTCCTTCTGCCATCACCGGTCATGTTGCTCCGGCCTTTGACCGGGAAACAACGGTTACATCCGAAACGCTGGTTTATCCGGTAGGTAATCCGAACGCACCCTCGACCGCCAATGCTGCCATAACGGGTATAGTGACCAATTTTAAAACCGGCGAATCAATGCCGGGCGTCACCCTGATGATCGAAGACCCGCTTATCGGAACGACTACCGATCTCTTCGGTTTTTTTTCCATACGGCTTCCGCAGGGACGTCAGGAATTGATTATCAGAAGTGTAGGTATGAAAGATACAAGGCGTCAGTTGATGGTTTTCTCCGACGGCAAGTTAGACATCGAATTGGAAGAGCAGATTTATGCGCTTTCGGAGGTTACCATTGTGTCCAGCCGGCTGGACAACCTGCGCTCGGTGAGTGGCGGCATGGAGCGTCTTCAGATGCGAAACATCAAAAATATACCAACCATCATGGGCGAAGCCGACATTCTCAGAATTCTCATGACGCTTCCCGGGGTGAAATCTGTCGGCGAAGTATCCAGCGGGTTTAATGTCAGAGGTGGCGCCACCGACCAGAATCTGATTCTTTACAACGATGGAACCATTTATGCGCCCACGCATCTGTTCGGATTGTTTTCCACGTTCAACCCCGATATTGTCGATAACATGGAATTGTACAAAAGCGGTATTCCTGCCAAATACGGAGGCCGAATATCTTCCGTATTGGAAATCAGGTCACGTGAAGGGAACAAGAAAGAATTTAAGGGTTCTGCCAGTATAGGATTGCTGACGAGTCAGCTCAGTCTTGAAGCGCCTCTTGACAAGGGAAAAGGCTCTTTTATTGTGAGCGGACGGACCACCTATTCCGACTGGCTTTTGGGAATGATACCGGCAAAAAGCGGCTATAGCAACGGAAGCGCCGGATTTTACGATTTGAACGGTTCGGCAAATTATACCATCAACGATAAAAACAGTGTTTTTCTGTCCGGATATTACAGTAACGACCGGTTCAGTTTCACCAAAATGGATAAATATTCCTATCAAAATGCCAATTTTTCTGCCAGATGGCGGCATATTTTCAACTATAAACTCACGGGTACTTACGTCATCGGACATGATCATTACAGTTACAGCAACAAAGATACCACCGACATCTTTAATGCTTATTCTATTGATTTTTCCATCAACCAAATGTTCGGGAAGGCAGATTTCACCTACTATTTAAACAGCAGCCACAAGTTGAATGCCGGGATAAGCGCGATACATTACCGGTTGTATCCGGGAAATTTTCAGCCGGCACATTCGCAATCACTGATCAGAGCGAGCAGGCTTCAAAACGAACAATCGTTGGAGCCGGCAGTCTATCTTTCCGACCAATGGGATATTTCACCCGAATTGATGGTGAGCGCCGGAATCAGATATTCGATGTTCCATGTTTTGGGTCCCCGCAGTTATCGTGTGTATTCGCAGGGTAATCTTCCTTCGGTGGAAACGTTTTTGCGAACCGACACGACGGGCGCCGGCGTCATGAAAACATGGCATGGCCCGGAGTTTCGTTTTTCGGCGCGTTATCTGATCGACGAAAACGCTTCTGTGAAAGCGGGCGTTAATACGATGCGGCAATACATTCACAAGATTTCCAACACTACCATCATGTCGCCCAACGATACATGGAAATTGAGCGATCTGGCCATTCGTCCTCAAACCGGAACGCAATATGTCATCGGGTATTTCAGGAATTTTTCCGGCAACACCGTCGAAACTTCTGTTGAGACATATTTCAAAACGATGAACAACTATTTAGACTATCGTACAGGCGCCCGGTTGTTGATGAATCCGCACATCGAAACGGAGTTGGCGGGCGTGCGGGGAAGAGCATACGGAGTGGAACTCATGTTGAAAAAGTCGCAGGGAAAGTTGAACGGATGGGTCAGTTATACATGGTCGCGCACGATGCTGCACCGGCATGATGACCTTTCCTCTTCTGCAAACGCGAGCGACTGGTATCCATCCGATTTCGACAAGCCGCATGAAGTGAAATTTGTGGGAAATTATAAAATAACGCATCGTTACAGTTTTTCGCTCAATTGCGATTACAGCACGGGACGACCCATCACGCTGCCTTTGACGAAATACATTTTAGATGACCGCGAATATGTATATTACTCGGAAAGAAACAGATACCGGATTCCTGATTTTTTCCGCATGGACTTGGCGTTCAACATCGAAGCGGGACACCGTTTAACGAAACTGACTCATGGGTATATCAACATTGGGGTCTATAACCTGACCGGACGCAAAAATCCCTATTCGGTTTATTATGTTTCGGAAAAGAGGCAGATACAAGGATACAAATTGTCTATCTTTGGCGCTCCGATACCATACGCATCATACAATATAAAATTTTAAGGATATGAGAGATATAAGCCATACCAAAAGCCCCACCCCGGCACTCCCCCAAAGGGAGGTAGCAGCAGACAAAACCGGTAATGATCGAACTCCCTCCCGTTGGGGGAAGATTGGGGTGGGGCTTCTCTGCCTCATCCTGTGTGGCTGCATTACCGAATATTTCCCCAAGGGATTAGACGAAGAAGCGGATATTCTTGTGGTTGAAGGTATTATCACCGACGATGAATCCTACATTATGCTCAGCCGGAGTATAAATTTGTCAGACGGGAAAGATGATTGGTGGACATCAACACAATATATAGACTATGCCACTGTTTGTGTGGAGTGCGACGATGGTACGCAATTGTACGGTCAGTACAACTGGGACGGCAGCCGGTACGTGATTAACATGGGAAAACTGATTCCGGATCGCCAATACCGCTTGAAAATTGTAATTGATGAACCCGATTACAGTAGTGGTGATTGTCGCCTTGACTTTTGGGGTACTATTCAGTGTCCGACCAGGACTGTTGAATATTGTTCCGATTTTTCGTATCCGATCCAGACGCCCGAAATTGACAGTATTTTCTGGACAAAAAGAGGCGAGGGGCAACCGGTAATGATCCATGTTGCGACACACGAACCAACCGGAAAAGTTCTGTATTACCGTTGGTCGTACAAGGAAGATTGGGAATATCACGCTGATGTGTATTTGACCGATTATCCTTTCTACTGTTGGGGCAAGGCAAACAACGATGAACTGTTGCTCGGCAACGCTGAAAAGACAGTCTTCGGAAAATTGACTGACATTGTTACCGAAATGTCGCCACGGAGTAAAAGATTATCATACCTGTACCGTATCGATGTCAGCCAGAATGTGATCAGCAAGCGGGCGTATGATTATTTTTCCAACATCAAAAAGAACGCCCAGCAAGTCGGCAGCATTTTCGCTCCGATACCATCGGAATTAAGAGGCAACATAACTTGTATCACTGATCCCTCAAAGCCGGTGATCGGATATGTGGATATTTCGACTACCACGAAAAAAGTCCGCTATATTCACTATTCCGAAGGGGCTTATGATTCTTTTTATAACCGGGAATGTCAGATATACACAGGTCCCGAACTGATAGAAATGTACGGCTTTATTCCAACCGAATTTATACTAATTGACCCCAGAGCAATTCCGAGGACCTATGTAAGAGAGATATGCGTGGATTGTACTTATTATGGCGGATCAGAACAAAAACCGGATGATTGGCCAAATTGATCATTAAGAAAATTCAAATGAAAAAATATTTTTATTGTATATTTTGTTTCTGTATCGTATGGAATGTTCATCTTTCCGGAAATGTAAGGAAAGATGAATTACGCGAACGCATTTATCTGCAAACGGACAAACAATTATACCTTGCGGGCGAATTGGTTTTGATCAAACTTTTCACTGTCGGTCAAGAGCAAATACCACTCGTTCTCAGCAAAATAGCGTATGTGGAATTAGCCGGCGATTCCATTGCCCAAATACAGATCATGATTGGCATGACCGGCGGAACAGGTTTTGGGCAAATGCAACTGCCGGCAGATTTACCGTCCGGATACTACCGGTTGATTGCCTACACTCAATTCATGAGAAATGAAGGCCCCGAAGTGTTTTTTGAAAAGAATATCGCAGTGTTGAACACATTTCTGCCGGGCTACCGTCCGGAAGAAAAAGAAGCAACGGCAGAACATCTGACCTCTCCCCCTGCCCTGTTGCCTTCGGCGAGTCCTTCGGGGTTCGCAGGAGAGGGAGCCGGCGCTATTTCGTTGCAAACGGACAAGGAGATATATACCAAACGGACTCGCGGACAATTGATTTTAAACGGCTTACCTGAAAATGTTCATACGCTTTCTGTATCCGTTACGGGGAAGGATCTGATACCGGCTACCGAATCCGCCCCATCATTATTTCAAAAAAATCTATTGAGGCAATCATCCGGGTTTACCAATGAATTTCTTCCTGAATATGAAGGTCATATTGTCACCGGTAAAATCATCGACAATCAAACCGAAAAACCGGTCAACGATGAAATATCAGTAATTTCCGGCATTTCTTTTCCGGGCGAAGCAGGGATCAGGTTTTTCTCCGGACAAAAAAACGGGACAAGCGACGTTCGTTTTTTTACATCCGGCATTTCGGGGACGAAAGAAATTGTTACAGTGGTCTATTTTCAGGATGAAAAGTATCGCATAGAGATTCAATCGCCCTACACATCGCATTTTACTTCAAAACAAATGCCGCCCTTGCATATCGATTCGGCTTATTATGAACAGTTACTTGATCGAAGCGTTGCACTGCAAACGTTTCGTTATTTTACAGAAGACCCGTCCGCCAGTCAGAATATTACGGAATCATTTTTTAATACCCAACCCACATTTAGTTATCCGTTGGATGACTATACCCGCTTTACCACCATGGGGGATATTTTTATAGAATTTATTGACGGCGCCAGATTTCGCAGAAATGCCGCCGGAAAACGGGAAATATCAGTATTGATACAGGAAGGGATCGACCAGTACACATACGGAACGATGCCTGTAGTTCTGTTAGATGGAGTTCCTGTTAACGATCATGATGTGATTTATAACTACGATCCGCTTACGGTTGAAAAAATCAATATCTACTATGGCCCCGTCATTTTAGGAGGAACCCGTTTCGACGGAATCGTGGAACTGATCACCTACCGTAAACTTTATCAGGATTTGAAATTAAACAAGTCAACGCAGATATTTCCATATCATGGACCACAAGTGCCATACCGGTTGGATTCCCCCGGCTATCTGGATGAGAAAAACCGCCAAACCTGGATGCCCGACAGCCGTCATACACTGCTTTGGAATCCTGACGTTCGACCGGATGGAAAAACCTCAATCCAATTACCTTTCGATACCTCAACCCTTACAGGCGAATTTCAGGCAACTGTGGAAGGGCTCACCAAAGACGGACAATTTATTTTTGCGACGGTTGTTTTTAAGGTTGAGTAACCTCTTGATGTTTCATTCCTGAAAATCTTGTTGTTGTCATTTCAAAGCCAGATCAGAGCATTGTCCGGCCGCACAAAAAAACCGATGGACAACATACGCACGCCATATCGCTCAACGGGGATAATTATTTCGTGTCCTTCGCTTTTTTACCAGAGGTTGCGCGCCTTCCACGCCCAACATCTTAGGCGTCGACGGGCCGTAAATATCAGCATCCAGCAAACCAACGCTGTATCCCATTTTTGCCAATGCAACGGCAAGATTCACTGCCACAGTGGATTTGCCTGCTGCAACGCACTGACAATTTCTCCGGCAGTGATACTCAAGGACTATTTCGCTGCCGTTTCGGTATTTTGAGCTATTTCGCCCTTGATGGTAACACTCACGGGTGAGTTTTTGGCATTGGAAATCACCGTAAACTGCTTGTTGAAACCACCCGGGATGTTGGTTGTGTTGTACTTCACCTTGATGGTTCCCTTTTCACCCGGCTTGATGGGTTTGTCTTTCGGGCAGGTGGGTACCGTGCAACCGCAAGTCGACGGACAATTCTGGATAATCAGGGGTTCCGTGCCGGTGTTGGTGAATGTAAATTCACACTCGGCCACACCTCTGAACGGGACTGTTCCGAAATCGTGAACAATTTCCGCGAAAGTTATTTCAGGTCCGTTCGGGTTATCTTTCTTTTCAGGCGTCTGGCCAAAGCCTTGTGCTGCAAAAAAACAGCAGGCAATCATCATTAAAAAAACTTTTTTCATCACGTGACTATTTTAAATTAAAATATTTCTCATATACTGAATACAGGTCTTTGTCTCTTTCACCTGATTTGACCACGGTTTGATGTCGTATTCAAGTTCAAGGTCACAATAGATAGGCCAACCCTCTTTTTTAATCAATAACAATATTTCGGCCAGAGGCGTTTCACCCTGACCCAATACCTGATTTGCGCCGGGAGGGTCTGTATTAGGTCCTGTTTTATCTTTGATATGAAGACTGAAAATACGGTTGTGGTATTTCCTGATGAAATCGCAGGGATTCAAACCGGTTGAACCATAATAGTGTCCGACGTCGAAGTTTAGCATTACAGCGGGCGAAACAGCAAGGTATGTATCTATGTCGAATCCCGGTTCTGCAAACTGATCGTGGTTGTGAAATATAGCATACATGCCGTGTTTTTCGGCAGCAGGAGCCATTTTCCTGACTGCTTCGTCACCGACTTCTTCGCTGACGCCTTTTGCACCCAACGCTTTGGCGGCGCGGAAAGCAAAGTCGATTTCTTCTTCCGACCATCTGGCCGGCGTCCATTTCACAATGTGTACTCCGACTCCTGCGTCATCAAATAATTTTTTGGCGGCAGCCATCTTGTCCGGAGTAAATCCCACACGCCATGCTTTCAGGTCTGCATTGTATTTATTTTGCGCTTCCTGTTCTTCGGGAGTCAACTGGCGACGTCCGGCAGCATATGCAGCTCTGAGTGCGGCAATTTCATCAGCGCTAAGTGTAGAAGGGTCTACGGCAGGCATTTGTTGAGGCGCGGAACGCTGCACCTGGGGAGCGCTTGGAGCGCCAAGGAATGCCTCAAGGTCGGGTCCCTGCCTGAACTCGATTGAACTGATACCTGTTTCCCTACAGTATTTGATGATATTTTCCAAACCAAGCGGCATATTACGAAAACTGTAGGTAGTACAGCCTGTTTGTACGCCTCCGAATTTCGACCCAAAATCATAAATGCCCGGAAATGATTGAACTGCCGGAGATGTTTGACAGGATGTGACTATCGGAGACAGTGATGCAGCGGCAAGCGCAGCGGCCGAACTGCCTAAAAAATTACGTCTTGATAATTTGCTATTCATTTGATAAAGAATATATTGATTAATAATGGATATTAAATATATAAAAAGGCAAAATTACAATCTTTTATACGTTTTTTTTCAAAAAAAGTTACGATGAACAAAAAATTAAATTTATTTAACATTTATTTTACTTTGGCAGTCAAAGGGTATTTCAGGTTTTCATACTTGGTTAAATCGCATCTGAATGAACCTGCCCAGATGTCGAATCTGATGCTCACCGGTATTTTGTTTTCATCGTCGGAAAACCAGATGGTCATGTCGTCCTTTTTTTGGAAGACGCGGCCGGGTTCAACGATGGGCACAAACTTGAAACATTTGTATTGTCCCGAGCCTATTGATATCGTTTCCCTACCTCTGTAAACAATATAAAACGGGAACAATTCGTCGCCAAAATATGTGTCTAACAGAATGATGTCGTTCACGTTCAATTTGGCTAAGTCGAGCCGCCGCACATAATACATCACCGACGCCATGTCGAGCGTGTTTTTGGGGACGGAAACTTTTCCGTTGCGCTGGCTTACCACGTACTGTTCTTCCTGGTTAAATATCACTTCGTCGTAGTAGCGGTAACTGCCTTCGCGGATGTTGCGGATGGCCTTGTCGGGAAGATTGGTCGACGGATCGAAAAAACTTTCGTAAATGTCGTACACTTTGTACAATTTGTCGACCAGGCCGGTGGTTTTTCCAATCAGAACGGTGTGGAACACCTCCCTGCCGAATAGCCATTCTTTTCTGACAGTGAGACGGGCTTCGCCACCGGTGATGAACCCGTAGTGAACCCTAAAGGTCAAATCTTCACCGTCAATGAAAACAGGCGTTTCCGAAAAATCGACATTCTGAGCAATCAATGAAGTGATTAACGGAAATAATAATAGAACCAATATTGTCTTGTGCTTCATGAATTTTGAAATACATTGAACTTTAAACCTGTAAACCATCCATCGAAAAATTTCTGTAATGCTCATGCAATGCCGCTTGTGAATTTAATGGCGGGTTGTTGTCGCGTTTGTAGCGGTTATCCTGCACAGTGTCGATAATCCGCGCTTTGACATTGTCGTTCAGTTGCGTCTCGAGGATATATTTCAGTTCATTTCTGACGTCGAGGTCATAGATGGGCGCTGCCGCCTCAATACGGGTATCCAGATTACGGGTCATCCAGTCGGCCGACGAGATGTAGTACCGTTCGTTTCCGTTGTTGCAGAAGATGAAGATTCGCGAGTGTTCCAGATAGCGTCCTACGATGCTCACTGCCTGAATGTTTTCGCTCAATCCGGGAACTCCGGGAATCAGCGAGCAGGTACCGCGTACCACCATGCGAATGGAAACGCCCGCCTGACTGGCCTGGTACAATTTTCGTATCACGTCGGAATCAACCAGATTGTTGATTTTAAGCATAATCCATGCCTCCCGTCCGGCTTTTGCATTACGTATTTCTTCATCAATCAGGGTGTATACCTTGCGACGCATAAATTGCGGGGAAACAAGCAGATGGTTGAAATTTGGATATTTGAACGGATTTTCGAAATAGTCGAAGAGTTTGTTCACTTCGCGTCCGATGCGCTGGTCGGCAGTGAGCAGCGACACGTCGGTGTAGGCTATGGCGTTCCCTTCGTGGAAATTACCTGTACCTACCACCGAATAGTAGCGGATACGTTTACCCACCCGCCGCGTAATCAAAGTGAGTTTGCTGTGCACTTTCAAACGAGGTATGCCAAACTGCACCTTCGCGCCTATTTCTTCGAGATGACGTGCCCAGTAGATATTGGCGCTTTCGTCGAACCGCGCCTGCAGTTCAATCATCACCGTCACATCCTTCCCGTTTTGCACCGCGTTTGTCAAAGCGCTGATTACCCGCGAATTTCTGGCAACGCGATAGAGCGTGATTTTGATGCTCTGCACATCCGGATCAATGGCGGCTTCGCGCAGAAGATTGATGTAATCGGAAAACTTCTGGTACGGAAAATGCAACAAAATATCCTGTTTGTCAATGGCTTTCAGAATACTTTTGCCGGCTCGTATGTGCGGGTGCGATATCGGAGGGGCATACTCATACTCCAATTTCCCGCCTCCAACATTCGGGAACCGCATAAAATCCCTGAAGTTATGGTAACGTCCGCCGGGAATCAGGTTATCGTCGTCATCCAATTCAAGATGTTTCGACAAATATTTCAATAAATCTTTCGGAATGTTCTTGTCGAATACAAAACGCACGGGCTGACCTATACGGCGCTGTTTCACGCTTTTCGAAATCTTTTCGAGGAAACTTTTGGTCAGGTCGTTGTCCATATCTAATTCGGCGTCACGCGTCAGTTTGATGGTGTAGGTTTCGTACTTTTCATATTTGAAAATGGCAAATACATCCATGATATTGAAGCGAATAATATCATCGAGTAGGATGATGTATTTTTTGTCGTCAATGCCCGGAAGTTCGATGAAACGCGGCAAAACAGCGGTTGGGATATCCACAATGGCGTATTCGTGATCGCCGTTGGCGCGCGTGAGTTTGGCGGC
>Ga0123353_10016717_pt1 | contig 10739 bp, 7 predicted proteins | sample TergutLab28metaG_3_FD_92763 | JGI IMG/M metagenome (GOLD analysis project Ga0123353, IMG submission 92763) | Labiotermes labralis P3 segment gut microbial communities from Petit-Saut dam, French Guiana - Lab288 P3 | ecosystem: Host-associated > Arthropoda: Insects > Digestive system > Gut ... | reverse complement strand
GTCTAACGACTGAAAAGGTGCGAAAATATCGAGTTCACAAACACCCGCTTGGAGAGAGGCCACTAAACCCCATCATTAGCACAGTCCGAATTACCCAATCCGCCTAATAACACCATCAGCATGACACAAATCGGTTCCGGTTGTCAAGGGGGATTTTCAAAAAATTAAGGAAAAAAATTCCCATGCATCCGTGGCGTGTTGCGTCAAATAAAAACGACACCGAAAGTTTGACTATTTTTGGCGGGAGAGGGTTCAAGGGGGTGGGCGTAACGCGGTGGCGAGAGTAGAGTAACATTTGGGCTTTACATTCGCAATGTGAGCGGATAAACTGTGACAATTCAAACTTAGGGGAGGAGGGAGTACGTCTGGTCAACAAAGACTATAGTGTTTTAACTTCATATTTGAAAAGAAGGGAATTGAAATGATGAATACCGATTTAATCCGCCGTTTGCCGGCCGTGGGCAAGGTTCTGGAGACCGCCGAGGCCAAGGGGATGGTCGCCCGGTTCGGGCATGGGGAAACCGTGGCCGCGATTCAGGCGGTTGTTGACCGTTTGCGCTCGGCGTTGCTGTCGGGGCAGGAGGTTGAGGTCACGCTGGAGGCCGTCGTCTGTGCGGCCTCGGAACAGTTGGAGCAGATGAGCCGCCCGATCCTGAAACCGGCCGTCAACGCGACGGGTATCCTCCTGCACACGGGTCTGGGACGCGCGGCGATGCCCGAGGCGGCGCGTCAGGCGGTCGCGTCGGTCATCGGGTGCTGTAACCTCCAGATGGATTTGACGGACGGTGCGCGTCTCCACCGTGAGCATGTCATCCGCGACCTCATCTGCGGCCTCACGGGTGCGGAGGATGTGCTGCTCGTCAACAACAACGCGGCGGGGACGCTCCTTGCGTTGCGGGCGTTGGCGCACGGCCGGGAGGTCATTGTCTCTCGCGGCGAGCTCATCGAAATCGGCGGGGCGTTCCGCATCCCCGACATCTTGGCGGAGAGCGGCTGCGTCATGCGCGAGGTCGGCACCACGAACAAGACCCACCTGCGCGATTACGAACGCGCCGTCACGCCAGACACCGCCATGCTCCTGAAAGTCCACAAGAGCAACTACGACATCATCGGCTTCACGCACGAGGTGGGCATCGGCGAGCTTGCGGCGCTGGGGCAGTCGCGGGGGATACCCGTGATGGACGACCTCGGGTGCGGCGCGTTGGTCAGCCTCCGCCCGTTCGGCCTCGCGCACGAGATGACCTTGGCGGAGAGCCTCGCCGCCGGGGCCGACCTCGTGCTGACCAGCACGGACAAGCTCATCGGCGGGCCGCAAGGTGGTCTCATCCTCGGTAAGCGTGACCTCATCGGGAAAATCCGCAGCCATCCGCTCTACCGCGCGATGCGCGTGTGCAAGATGACGCTCGCCGCACTGGAGGCGACGTTGCGCCTCTTCAAGAACCCTGCGCAACTGACGCAGTCGCACCCGCTCTACTTCATGCTCTCGCGCACCCCCGACGAACTGATGCGGCAGGCCGAGGCCTTGGCGCAGGAACTCCGTCCGCTGATGCGTGTGCCTGTTGCCGTTGTCGCGCATGAGGCGTATCTGGGAGGCGGCTCCCTCCCCGGCCAGGCGTTGCCGTCATTCGCCGTGCGCATCGGAACAGACGATGCGGTGACCCTCGCCCGTAACCTCCGCGAGGCCTCCGTCCCTGTCGTGTCGCGTGTCCACCAAGACGCGCTCTACCTCGATATGCGCACGATGATGCCGGGCGAGTGTGAGCAGGTCGTCCGCACGTTCGGGGAAATTTCATGTTAAAATTGCCAAAATTGTTTGTAGCGCCCTATTGCGCGAACACGGGTATTTGTGCTATGCTAACAGGTCATGTTTACGGACATCACTTTTATAATTGATGAGGCCGAGGCGAGGCAGCGCATAGACCGCGTGTTGGTCAAGCGTTTCCCGACCTCCACGCGTGCGTTCTGCCGTGAGGCGATTGCGGTGGGGGATGTGTGCCTGAACCACGCGCCGTGCCTGAAGAGCGCGAAGGTGCGGACGGGCGACACCGTCACGGTGCGCCAGCTTGCCGAGGCGTGTGATAACCGTGTCCAGCCCGACGCGTCGCTCGCGGTGGAGGTCGTGTTCGAGGATGCGGGGTTTGTGGCCGCCAACAAACCTGCGCGGCAACCCGTGCATCCGTTGTCGTGGCAGGAGCGCGGGACGCTGATGAACGGCCTCGTGGCGCGTTACCCGGAGATGGCGGAGGTCGGCGACCAGCCGCTGATGGCCGGCGCGTTGCACCGCATAGACACCGGCACGTCCGGCCTTGTGCTGGCCGCGCGGACAAACGCGATGTTCGAATTCCTGCGCGCGCAGTTCACCGAGCAGACCATTGACAAGATTTATCTGGCGCTCGTCGAGGGGTATGTGACTGCGCCTCGCACACTGACGCACAAGCTGGCGCATCACCCGTCGTCCCGCGGTAAGATGATGAGGGCGTGCAACCGGGTCGTGCCCGAGCGCCGGATGCTTGCGGAGACCTACTATCGCCCGCTTCAGCGCCTCGGCAGCTACACCTTGCTGGAGGTCACGATCCGCACGGGCGTGACGCACCAGATACGCTGCCAGCTTGCGCTCAACAAACACCCGATCGTGAACGACACGCTGTACGGCGCAGATACCGTCCGCGGCTGCCCGCGCCACTTCCTCCATGCGTATCAGGCGAAAATCCGCCTCCCCGACAATACCCCCCTCACCCTCACCGCGCCGCCCTCGCCTGATTTCACCGAATTTCTCGCGCGTTGCCGCCGGTGAGTTTTCAGGCCGCTTTGCCCGCAGGGGATTCGGGTTTGCGTGCTTTAATCACGGCGTTCCGTCGCTTTGACCGTCAATCCCGGACGCACATTCTGGATGCCCTCGACAATCACGCGGTCGCCCACGTCCAGCCCCGACTCCACCGCCGCGACCTTGTCCGTCGTCAAGCCCAGCTTGATACGCGCCATCTCCACCGTGTTCGACGCGTTCACCGTATAGACATACGCCCCCTGCACGCTCCGCACCACCGCCGCCAAATCCACCACCGGCGTCGGCTCCAGCGCCGCCCCGTCCACCAGCACGCTCACCCACATGTTCGGCATCAGGACGCCCTCCTTGTTCTCCGCCATCATCCACACCGTCAACGTCGCCGTTCTGGACGACATGTTGTTGTCAAAGAAATCCCAGATGCCCGGACTCGGGTACTCCTCCCCCGTCGGCAGCACGATACGCGCCCGAATCTTGTCGCTGTCCCCGCGCATCTCCGCCCGCGTCTTGAACTCCACGAAATCGCAGTCCGTCACCGAGAACACCACCCGCACCGGATCCTGCTGCACCACTCGCGCCAGCGCCGCCGACGGCACGATGTAATCCCCCTTCGACACCAGCCTCCGCCCGATTTTCCCCGTGATGGGCGCATACACCTTCGTGTGTTTCAAGTCAATCTCCGCCGACAGCAGATGCGTCTTCGCCTCCTCCGCGGCCGCCTTCGCCGTCGAGACATCCGCCCGCGCCGTCGAGACATCCGCCCGCGCGTTGTCCAGGTCCAGCAGCGACACGCTCCGCACGTCCGCCGCCTCCAGCCGCTTCAGCACGTTCTCCGCCCGTTCCAGCACCGACCCCGCCCGCACCAGCATCGCCTCCGAACGCACAATCTCCGCCTTGCGCTGGGCCACCCGCGCCGCGTAGTCCTCGTCATCAACCGCGAACAGCAGGTCACCCGCCTTGACGACATCCCCCTCCTGGAACGCTACCTCCGTCAGGTACCCCGCGACCCGCGCCTTGACCTCCGCCGACTCCTGCGCCTCGACGTGCCCGACGTACTGGCGCGGCGGGTTCACCACCTCACGCGCCACGGGCTTCACCACCACCTTCGGCTCCTTCCCCTCCGGCGCCTTCCCGGTGAACTGCAAGGTCAGCCGCTCGGTCAGCTGCTCCATGGCCTTCGCCATCGTCTTGCCGAACTTCATCGTCGTCCTGATTTCCCCGACATACCACCCCAGCGTCAGCAGACACGCCGACGCGATAAGCCAGACGACAACCCACTCGCCCCGGACTTTCCGATTACTCATAACTTTCACCCACGTCCTTTACTTCCTGTTAAAAATGGAGAAGAAAATATACCCTTTTCCCACCCTCAATGCAAGCACCATAATGGGGAAACCCTCGCGCGGGAATTTTAGGCTTTTGTTTTCGCAACGGATTGGTATATACTGTCTCCTCTATGAATACAAAGCGATACTTGGTGGGAATTGATGTGGGCGGTTCGCATGTGACCGCCGCGCTGATTGACGCGGAGACGTTCGAGATGTTGCCTCAGCATGAGGCGCGTCGGCACATTGACACGTGCGGCGAGGTTGACGCGGTGTTGTCGGCGTTCACGGATGCTGTCCGCGCGAGCGCGGGCGAGCTGTGGGATAACGTGGCGGGCATCGGGGTTGCGTTCCCCGCCCCGTTCGATTACCCGAACGGCATCTGCCTCATCACGCCGGAGCAGAACAAGTTCACGCGGTTCTACGGCGTGAACGTGCGGCAGGAACTGGCCACGCGCTTGGATTTCGCGAAGCCCATCACGTTCCTGAACGACGCGGCGGCGTTCGCCATCGGCGAGTATTTCGCGGGCAGCGCGAAGGGTTCGGCGCGGTCGCTGGTCATCACGCTCGGCACGGGCTTCGGCGCGTCGTTCCTTGCGGAGGGGCGGCCGGTGGTGACGGGCGGGCTTGTGCCGGAGGGCGGCGAGTTGTGGGACCAGCCGTTCAAGGACGGGATCGCGGATGACAATTTCTCCACGCGCGGACTCGTCAAGGCGTGGAAAGCGGCCTCGGGCGAGGACGCGCCCGGCGTGAAGGAAATCGCGCAAACCGCGCTGAAGGGCGATACGCGCGGCATCGCGATGTTCAACGCGTTCGGCGCGGAGCTGGCGGAGTTCCTTGCGCCGTGGTTCGTCAAGTTTGGCGTGGACCGTTTCGTCATCGGCGGTAACATCGCGAAGGACTGGGACCTGTTCGTCCCGGCGTTCGAGGCGGCGCTCAAAACGCGCGGCGTGGACGGCGTCACGGTCAAGCCTTCGCAACTCGGCGAGAACGCGCAGATCGTCGGCGCGGCACTCTCGTTAGCACTGGGCTGATTTGTGTTAGCTCTCGCAAAGACGCAAAGGCGCAGAGTTTTTTTTGACAGGATTTTCAGGATGATGTTGCATAGATTGCTTCAACTAACTCGGCTGATTCAGTTGGAATCGGGGTCCATCGAAAGTAACAACCCAATTCCTAAAAAAGCTTTGCGTCTCTGCGTCTTTGCGAGAACATCCCCTAAATAAGGTCTAGGTTCTATGCCTTCTACACTATTTTGGTTACTCTGCGGTATCTGCGCCTATTTGCTGGGCGCGGTGCCGTTCGGCTTTCTCATCGCGAAGATGAAAGGCGTGGACATCCGCACGGTCGGGAGCGGGAACATCGGCGCGACGAATGTGTTCCGATCGGTGAGCAAGCCGCTGGGTATCCTCACGTTCGCGCTCGACACGCTCAAGGGGGTTTGCGGTGTGCAGGTCATCCCGTTGGCGCTGGCGCCGCTGACGGGCGCGGCGGCGGAGGAGGGGATGGCGCTCCCCGTGCTCTGCGGCGCGATGACGGTGGCGGGGCATAACTGGACGTGCTTCCTCGGCTTCAAGGGCGGCAAGGGCATCGCGACGAGCGCGGGGATGTTGCTGGGGCTTTCACCTGCTGGGGTCGGCATCGCATTGTTGGTGTGGATTGTCGCGTTTGTGTCCACACGCTATGTGTCGGTTGCGTCCATCATCGCGGCCGTTGCGCTGGGTATCGCGGTGTGGCCGCTGTACCTGCATACGCAAGACGTGTGGTTTCCTGCGGTGCTGACGCTCCTTGCGCTCGTCGCCATCTGGAAACACCGCACGAACATCACGCGGCTCCGCGCGGGGACGGAGTCGCGCTTCCATTTCAGGAGGGCGAACAAATGAAGGTCACCATCGTCGGCGACGGCGGCTGGGGTACGGCCATCGGGCTGCTGCTCGACGGTTACGGTCACGCCGTCACGTTGTGGGGGCCGTTCGCGGACTACCTGGACGAAATCCGCGCCACACGCGAGAACACACGCTACCTGCCCAACATCGCGCTTCCCGGCACCCTGCGCTGGACGGCCGACCCTGCGGAGGCCACGCGCGGCGCGGAGCTCGCGGTGCTGGCCATGCCGTCGAAATTCTTTGCGGAGGTCTGCCGGAAATTCGCGAGGCACCTTTCGCCCGACACGCCCGTGGTGAGCCTCACCAAGGGGCTTTGCGAGGCCACGCACTGCCGCATGAGCGAGCTCGCGCAGGACATCCTCGGGGTACGCCGCATCGCCGTCCTCTCGGGGCCGAGCCATGCGGAGGAGGTCGCTCGCAAGATGCCGACGGCCGTGGTGGCGGCCTCGGCGGACGAGGCGTTGGCGCGGCACGTCCAGCAGGTGTTCAGCGGGCCGTTCTTCCGCGTCTATACCTCAGACGACCCGCTCGGCGTGGAGGTCGGCGGCGCGGTCAAGAACGTGATCGCGGTGGCGGTGGGCGCGTCGGACGGGCTGGGCTTCGGCGACAACACGCGGGCCGCGCTCATCACGCGCGGGCTGGCGGAGGTCACGCGCTTCGGCATGGCGCTCGGGGCGCGGCCGGAGACGCTCGCGGGCCTGAGCGGCGTGGGCGATTTGATTGTGACCTGCACCAGCACGCACAGCCGCAACCACTCGGTGGGCCTGCGCCTCGGGAAGGGCGAGGCGATCGGTGCTATTTTGGGCAGCATGAAGATGGTCGCGGAGGGGGTGTGGAACGCGAAAGTCATCCACACGCTCGCTGGGCGCCTGATGCTCTCCATGCCCATCACGGAGGTCGTTCACGGCCTTTGTTACGGGAACCTTTCCGCCATGATGGCCGTCGCGCAGCTGATGTCGCGCGACGCAAAACCGGAACACGTCACACAGTGAGGGAACTGATGCGCATGCAAATAAACAGACGATTCGTACTCGCCGCACTCGTTGCGGGACTGGCCTATCCGGCCTGCGCGGAAACGATCCGCGAGATGTTCGACCGGGACGGCGTTGAGCGCCGGGCGGTATCGCCAGAGGACGCCGCGCTTCTCCGCGTGAGGCGTTTCGAGCGGCCTGCGCGTGACGCAGGCCAGCACCCCAGCTTCAGCCCGCAGGAACGGCTGGCCTACACGTTCTTCCTGGACAACGCCTACACGGCAACCGTCAGGCGGGTCAGCGCGGGATACGGCGGCGCACAGGTCGTGGAGTGCCAGAGCGACGACACGTCCGTCTCGGTCATCTCGGTTTACGCGCCGGACGGGGAACGGCATGAGGCGCGTGACATGGAGCGGGCGCGTGTCTATCTTGCCGTCAGCCAGCCGGACGGGACGCTGGAGGCGCAGGAGTACGACCTGACCCGTCAGGTGCGTTGCACGGATGAGCATCTCCCGATACCTGCGGAGGCCGCGGAAGGGATGCGCCCGCTGCCGCGGATCGTGCCCGGCGGCAGGACGGTGGACCTGATGATTGTCGCGGACGCCAGCGCGAGGTCGTGGGCGAACGCGCGTGGGGGCGGGCTGGCGACGGTCGCGAGCGCGGCGGTCGCGCGGCTGAACGCGGCGCTCGCGAACAGCGGGCTGACGTGCCGCGTGCGGCTCGTGCGGATTTACGAGCCGGACTACGCATATACGGGCGGGATCGCCGCGCTGGGCTCCCTGCTGGCCATGCTGCAGTCGAGCGGCGGGGCGCTGAGCGAGGTGTGCAACCAGCGCGACCTGTACGGGGCGGATGTGGTCACGATGTTCATTGACACCGGGTCGGCCCTCGGGGTCACCGGAATCGGTTACGAGGGTGTCGCCAGCAATTTCGCCTATTCCGTCTGTGCGGTCCGCTCGCTCAACACGGCCCACACGATGTCGCACGAAATCGGGCATAACTTCGGGTGCGGCCACAGCAAGAGCCAGCGGGACGAGCCGGGGCCCGGCATTTACCCGTATGCGGCGGGATGGTATTTCACCGGGACGGACAACAAGCATTACCACACCATTATGGCGTATAACTATGATGGGCACGCCTCACGGATCTACACGCCCTGCGATTATTTCTCGACCCCGCTGGCCATGCACCGCGGGGGCGTGGCCGGCCACGAGGAGGATGCCGACAATGCGCTGTGCCTCTCGCTGATGATGGCCACCGTTGCGGACTACCGCCCGTCCGTTGCCGTCTGCACCGTGACGCTCAACGCGCAGGGCGGCACCGTCGCGTCCGCGTGGGCGGACGCGTTGGTGGGGCAGCCTTACGGCGCGTTGCCGACCCCGACGCGCGCGGGCTATTTGTTCAGCGGCTGGTGGACGGCGCCCAACGGCGGCGGGACGCAAATCACCGCCGATGACGAAGTGCCGGACATTGACAGCCAGACGCTTTACGCCTACTGGCAGAAGTCCCGCGTGCTGACGCTGCGGGAGGCTTCGGTGGAGGGCGCCGCGGACCCCATCAACGTGTTGAGCGGGACCGTGCTGACCCTCCGTGCGAATGACAGGACGCACCAAGGCCTCGTGTTCGAGAAATGGACCGTGAACCCCGCCAACATCGCGCTGGGCGCGGGCTTCGACCCGATGGCGATGACCACTGAGATCGTCATGCCCGACCGGAACCTGACCCTGACGGCAACCTACATCGCCGCGCCCGGATACATTCAGGTGACGGTGAAACCCGACGCCGCGCAGGGTATCCAGTGGAGCCGGGACAGCGGCAAGACATGGGCGGACGCGGCCAACGACGGCACCAGCTATCCGGTGAAGTCCGGCGCCTGCACCCTCTCGTTCCGCTCGTCGCACCCCGACTGGCTCGCGCCGCAGAAGCAGACGGTGAACATCACCGCCCTCGCGACCAACGCCGTGACCGCCGTCGCCCTGGCGCCGCGCCTCATCGGGACATTCAGCGGATGGCTCGCGGACGGCGAGGAGCGCGTCTGCGGGACGCTGAACATGACCGTCGGCTCAAACGGGAAAACGACCGCGAAAGCCGTGCTGACGAATGGCACGTTCTCGCTGACCGCCCCGGCGTGGTCCGTGGACGCGTCGGACGCTTTCGGCATCGCGCTGGCGGCGAAAAACGGCGAGCGCCTGACGCTGACATTTGATGCCTCGCCGCCGTTCTCCGCCTTCCCAGTCGCGGTGGGCGTGCTGACGGGAGGCGCATTCGGCGCGGACACCAGCTTTGCGCTGGCACAGCGCAATGCGTTCACGCAGGCCAAGGCCTTGGACAACGCGGCGGCGAGGGCATCCCTGCAACCCCGCACCGGATATTACACCGTCTTGCTCGGCCCCGATGCGGTCGTGGACAGCGGCACGGCGGAGAACAAGCCCGACGGCTTCGGCTACCTCGGCATCACCATCAACGCCAAGAACGGCTCGGCCAAGACCGCCGGGAAGCTGCCGAACGGGATGGGGCTCAGCCTCGCCCCGACCGTCATCCTCGCGGATGCCGGGCAGCTGCTCATCCCGTGCTTCTCGTTGCTCTACTCCAAGCGCGGGTTCTATTCGGGCATCCTGACGCTGGAGGATTCGCGCGTCACCGGCGACGCGTTCTGGCTGTATCCCGGCAGAGCGCCGGCCGGGAGGCCGCCGCAGACCGAAGACCGCTTTGCGCTCGCGCTTGCCGCGCAGGGCGGGCCGTACGCGCCCGTGACGCGCACGGCCGCCCGCTTTGTCGCGCGGGCGCCGTTTGCCGATGCGGACGCGCCGCCTGTCGCGGACGTGCTGTTCGAGGTTGACGGCGCCGGGAAGGCGCGTTTCCCGAAAACGTCGGACGGCCTCAACAACCCGCAAAAGGCCAGCCTCTCGCTGACGCCCAAGACGGGTATCTTCAAAGGGAAATTGACGTTGCCGCTGGACGGCAAAAACGTGTCTGCGAGCCATGAGGGCATTTTAGCCCCCGACGGTTCCGGCGCCCTGCTCGGCGCAGGACACTACCTTGTGCCGGACAAGAAAGACGGCTATTCCATCAGGCGCCCCTTCACCGTGCGCATCACGACGGACGACTGAGGGGGAACATCCCCTATCTCCCGTCCAGGAACTGTCCCCGGCGGTTGCCCGTGAATGTCCCGCGCGTGTAGGCCACCGCGCCGTTCACGATCACGTGGCGCATCCCCTCCGCGAAACGGTGGGGCTGGGCGTAGGTGGCGGTGTCGCGGAATGTTGCGGGGTCGAAGACGGCGATGTCGGCGTAGGCGCCACGGCGCAGGATGCCGCGGCCGCGCAGGCCGAACGTGGCGGCCGGGAGGGCGGTCATGCGCTGGACGGCGGCTTCCAGGCCGAGGCGGTCCGTCATCAGGCGCAGGAAGCGCGGCATGGTGCCGTAGGCGCGGGGGTGGGGGTGGTCGCCGCCCAGCACGCCCCACGGGGCGCGGAGGGAGGCGTCGGTTCCGGGCATGACCCACGGCTCGGCGTAAATCCGCAGGAGGTTGTCCGCGCTCATGCCGAAGAAGAACGCGCCCGTCCGTGTGTCGTCGAGGTCAATGAAACGGCAGGCGGCTTGCGCCGGGGTCAGGTTCAGCGCGGCCGCGGCCTCGGTGAGCCGCCGGCCGTTGTGGGCGCGGACCTCCTCCGTCCAGCCGCCCCCGATCATCACGCCCGACCAGTCATAGTCCCGCGCGTCCATCTCGCGCTCGATGCGGCGGCGCGTGGAGGGGTCGCGCAGGTTGGCGAGGATT
>Ga0123353_10016716_pt1 | contig 10740 bp, 12 predicted proteins | sample TergutLab28metaG_3_FD_92763 | JGI IMG/M metagenome (GOLD analysis project Ga0123353, IMG submission 92763) | Labiotermes labralis P3 segment gut microbial communities from Petit-Saut dam, French Guiana - Lab288 P3 | ecosystem: Host-associated > Arthropoda: Insects > Digestive system > Gut ... | reverse complement strand
TGAATGGCGGCATGTATCAGGCGTTCGTAAACATCGATCGTTGAAATGGTTCCTAAATCATCTAAACCATCATTTCTGCAGCTCTGTTTCTCACAGTACTGCAGATATTACAGCCATTGCTTAGAGTTACGCGACCATAATAAGAAAATCAAAGAATTAGAAAGAAAAACAAAACATAATTAAATCATAAGCTACACCCTTTCCTTAATACGTTGCGCTGCTGTTAACATTGTGTAATTTGTACCTGTTTTCCTCCAGTTTTTCCAATTTTAATTTTATAAGTGCAAAAAATACCGCTTTTATGGTACAATCCACTTCATTCTAATCTTGTTTTAAAGGCTTCGGTTTATGCATTACGCTTTTTGCAGCGATGTATATATATATAATTCATTCCTCACGCTTCACTATTAAATTATACGTTGCAGTTGAAACAATTCTCTATTAAGCGACACAAAATATTCAGTCTTTTTCGTGACTTTGTAGATATGAGCAGATAAACTGCAGTATGTTGGTTTTAAATTCCTGCAGTTTATGAAAACTAATTGTCTTGACCCCTATTTTTATTTCCACAGTAAACACAGTGGACAAACCGTCAACATACATCGGCAGCTCTCCCACTAGTCCTATTCGCTAAAGACACACACAAGCCTGAACGCCGTTTACAAGTCATTCTTCGCTTTTTCATATACCAATTTTCCAAGCACGTGCAATGGTAATATTTCATATTAGGCTAAGACCACTTACGTTTAAATCTGTTGCTTAGTTTTTCATTTGATATCGTAGCGTTCCTTGCTATTTTTTCAGTGTTAGTATTACAGACCTTCAGCAAAATGCACGATTAATAATTTTTTCAAATTGGGGAGAAATGTCAGTCAGTACCAGACAAGCTACATTTTGCTCTGTATACGTTCATTGTAGCAGGCACGTCATACATTATGTAGACATCTGGATGAATTGTATGCACCTTTACTCATCAGCGCAAAGTGTGTTTTTTTTTGTCATGCAGGTGTCATGAAGAAAATTGCAGTGACGGAATAAGTAACGTTAACAGACCAAGCACCAATGAAATACAGAATAGTATTTGAAAACGCATTCAAAACATTTGTGTCAGCCAATGAAACGCTTGTATATCTGTTTATGGCGGACAGATAGTATGGTGACATCAGGTCAACTGCCTGTAGGAAGGCCAGAATTTTCACAGGCATTCTGTAGATTTGTAGGCTGTTTTAGGACGCTCGTAAAATTGGGGAAATCTACTCTTTGAGTTTTTCCAAAGTATGAATAGAAAATACGGAGTGAAATAAAATCCGACAAGAATACAGCATGATTTACACTTGGCCGTGTCAGGAAGTAAATGGGAGTGACATAATAATAATTAAAACAAGAGAATCCACGATGAAATTCATAATGCCTGAACTTCAGCGTGAAAACTGATTTCATGTCTCTCAGAATACAAAGCAGCTGTGTCTGTCAATGGACTATGTGTATATTTGTTTTGACCTGAAACCAATGCTGCCTGAATGAAAGGAATATTTTCGAACCTTCCTTTTTTTTTACGATTGTGAGCAAAACAGTGATAACCGACTATTAGCTTCATTTTTTTTGTCCATCTGTCTGTCTGTCCGTCTGTCCGCATTCAACAAACCCTTTCGCAAGTGATGGATTTTCCTCTAATTATATATTGTGAATTTTTCGAAATCTGTCTAAAAATTCAAGTCTTACTAAAGTATGAAAAGATTAAAATTCACTTCATATGAAGACTTATCCACATTTACGATTAGGTATCGTTGAATCCATCTTATAAATGTCCAATTCCAGACAAATTTTATAGAATATCAACACATCTTTAAGTTTCAGTCCGTATTACAATACAATACTGCAAGGAAAGAATTGGCTGTGCGTTGCGGTATAACTTAGGCAAGAATGCGGATAAAAACCGATAGTATTTAATACTTACTGTTTCATATTTGATTAATTTCGTCTGATCTCGTAAAATGATTCACGGCAACACTGACAGAAAATGAGAAATTTCGAAAAGGCCTTCCTAAAACTGTTATCATTCTTGTTTTAATTTCACATCCAACAGCTTCGAAAGGCACTCTAAAAGCTAGGTATTTCTTGTTTCGAAACCTATAAAAAAGGGTTTTTAAGTGCATGTCGAGCAAGTGATATGGAATTATCTTAAAGTCTGAGTAAAAACGAAGAACTGAGCCATAAAGAATGAAGGCCAGCGTGTAATAATTAAGGGTTTTCAAAACTTGAGGAAAAGCGGTCAGACAGACAGATCGACAGACAGACACGATGTCACTAATTGTGCTTATGAAAACTGCACTTTAATTTATTTGTCACACTCGGTGTTCTTCACGTCTTTCACTCATTCATGGACTATACAAAATCTTTCAGCAACAAGAGACTGGACATGGGGCGTACCAAAACTCCTCTAGAGTTGGTAACGATTCACTTTCGTGTGGATATTTGTCCAGAGATTGGCCTTGACCATTCAGTCCAATTTATCACCGACGTTAAAGAAAGAGTATAGTTATAATTATATTGCCCTTCTGAACAAATTTGACCTGTTCTACTTTGAACATTACCTTTTCTCAGGCACAAGAGTGAGACGCAGTTTCTTGCGAAATATCATGTATAGGACCGCTGTGATGGAATCACTGTGCCGGTTGCAGATAGTTCAGGCCGGACGGTATTTCTGTAGTGATTATCAGGGTTGGTTAGAGAAGTTGGTAATATCCAAAATGCTGAGGACACAAACATCTAAACTCATTGACCTTTTATGATGAACGCCTGTGTATTAATTCATGTATATATGGTTTCATTGCATCTCTAATTGGCTGTAAGTTTTCTTTCTGTTTCAGGTCTCTTATAGTAACTGACTGTAGTGTAGAGCATCAGTTTTGTTGTTAATCGCAATGAATGAAACACATACGCGTGTTCGCTCACACCCAATCAACCCCCCCCCCACACACACAAATGCACATACACACGCGCTCGCACACATACACACACACATGCGCACGTACATACATACACACAACACTCACACACACACACACTCACACACAAACACACACACAAACATATTCACGCACAAATACAAATATATATACGAGGTCGCTTACGCGCGAAAAACACGCACACAAATACAAACACACTCCTTCACACACCCTTACAAATATACACACTAATTCACACACTCTTAAAAACATACAAACTCACACACATACACGTCCGTTCTCACAAAAAAAACACACACACACACGCACCCGTACACGCATAATCATATGAACACAAAACACACACATATGGACACAAACACACACAACAGTCTCTCACACACAAACATACTTATCCGTACACTCACACCTACACAACTAAATGCGCGCTCGCACACACACACACCACACTCACACACAGATACACTCACACACACAAGCGTGCTCAAACACACACACAACACACACGTGCGCGTGCTCGCGCAAACACACACACACGAGCACACACATAAACATATACAAACCTAACACACACTCACACACACACACACACTCACACGCAAGAACATGAATACACTCACTCACAAAAGTGTACAAATACACTCACACACCCAAACACTCTCACAGAGACGCACACACACACACACACACACACACACACACACACACTGAAACACACATCCGCGTTCGCACAACACACACACGCGCTCACACACAGTCACACACACAATAAACACACGCCCACACAACACACTCGCACACCCGCGTTCGCATACAAACACACTCACGTTCACACACGCGCACACGCACTCACTCACAGACTCACACACACACACACACGCACAAACACACTCAAAATCACACACTCACACACATACACATACAGACACACGGTAGGACTCCTCTCGACCATTGATAGCTCCGTCGCACAGACCTCTGTGTAACATAACAATATGCAGCACTCACAACACACAGACTTCCGTGGCAGGCTCCGGGATTAGATCCTATAATCCATGCATTTGACTGTAAATTAATTTTGTACGTATGTACTTTATTTTTGACATTCCGGTAATTCAAGCCAAAGTACCATCCCCTCCACCAGCGAACACAGTCCAGGTAGGACGTCTGTTAACTTTTCAAAAAAGAATTATATAGGTCGCTTTCACTTGAGCAGATTTTTAAAAAGAAACTCAAATCTTGTGAGATGTAACAACATCCTCCTAATGGGTGTCCAGCATAACAAATATCAGAACGTTCCCCTGCAGTTTTCCTGTGTTGTTACTAATAAATTAACATCCTTCTGTCGAATTGTCGCCTAGTCGTTTAATTTTCACATAATGTTTTGCGAAGTTTCATTTTGTGTTCGTATTATTCTTCTAAGCGCTGAGCATTAAGTATCGCCGATGTGCCAAGCTACTGTTTAGCTTTTACAGCAGTCTTTATTTCCAAATTAATATTAAGAACATGTTCTCATGTTTCTACCGTCTCCATATCTCCCCTCAGCTTTTCCCACCTCCAGTACATTTCCCTATATTACCTTATTATCTTACAGCAATCCGTACAATTTCACCCTGTGCTAGCGTTCGGTAGCGCTAAGAACTGGTTGACATAGGCGTTAGCGGAACGCACAGGAATACATAGGAAAACAGAAATTTGGATATTTTTCTTACTGGCTTGAATATTGTAGATTATTTATGATGTTGAATCGGTATAATGGAGTCATATTTTGTTAAAAATTTGTGCGTTTGTACATTGCTTGTGGAAATTTATTTGTTAGTGTAGAACAACAGCACGATTTGCAAAGGCAAAAACAAAACGAAGCAGACAATGTATTTACAGCCCTGACTTTATGGTGCGGTTGTGTAAAAATTGCTGACGTTGAAAGCAATAAGTTGTACATATTCCCAGTGGGGGTTCCTAGACTTATCTAACCAGCACGCAAAGCGCATGCGCCTTATTATATTATCACGTGTTGCGTGTTTGTCTGTACCATATTTTTCACATTATCTCATAAACGAAACAATTTTCAGAAAGGAAGTTTTTGAACATGATATTATCTTTTTTGTCTAAGAATATTTCGGTTTCTTGTTATAAGAAGAATTCGTCGAGTTGTTTTCATAAATGTACTTTATGTAAAATATCCTCTATTCTTGTCAGATTTAGAAAAGAAAGAATTTTGTTCCACCGTTTTTTAAAATGTTCAAATAGCGTTAATCTTGGCAGTATTGACAATGACGTCACGATCGTAGTCAACTGCTATGACGTATGCTCGCCCACTCAAAAATGCGGCAAAAGTGACTTAAATGAATATTATTGTGTAGAATAGTTATTTACAATTTCAAAATTTATGTTACTTTGTGTGAGGAAGAGGGAGATTGTATATTATTTAATGATATTTTTCAAATTTTTCAAAGATTTTTAACAGTATTGCAGTAAGATAAAGTTGGTTGTTTGGCTATTATGTAAAAGTTTGAGAAAATATGGCTGCGTGCTGTTGATGAATTGGGAAAGCTGATAGAGTTTAGTGACAGTTAGTCTAGATTTGAGCCTGAAACATTCAGATCAGTAGTTCTAGCTGCCACGTATCTCTAAATTTGTATGGACTACTTCAGTGTGGAGAGAAAACTAGACATATTAAACACGTGGTAAAATATTAAATTTGTTAAATGCCAAATTTGTTAACATTATTTCAAAAAGAGCAGGGTTTTCGAAAAGAATTGAACATAGAATATGTTTCTTGATTTTCTGTACAACGTTTTCTTGAAACGTTTCTTCTTTTATGTAGATGTGACTACACATTAACATAAATGAATAATGGCCTTTTTCTAAAATAACTGATAGGCTTGTCAGGGTTTAAAGAACTTATATTTTTCGAAAATCTTTTGAAATAATACTATATTAATTTTAATGAATTTTCCTCCAGTAGCACACGAGATGTTCCATGCGGACAGACAGATGGAATGAAGCAAATAATCACATTTCGCAATTTTACGAACTCGCCTGAAAAGGTGATTATATTTACTATTGCTTTTTCACAGAACTTGCCTGAAATCAATTACATGTGATTTAATTAGGATACGATTGTTTCCTTTTAAATCTGTAGCAAATTATTCATAAATCATGCAGTTACTTAGAAGTATTCAGTCTGATATGTTCTAGTGAGAGCGCGTTACTTGAACAACTAATGAAATATAAAACCAAGCAGCAATTTTAACAGCTGAATGTTTCAGGAAGCATTGCCAAGAAACGAATACCCAACTTAGTCCAATCATAATCCATCAGTTTTATTTCAAAGTCGCAGTCGCAAAAAACCGACGCTAACTGGTCAATTATCCCCAAAAGTAATTGGTATCAGTTTGGTTTTAATTCATGTAATTCATGAAAACAAGTTATATGTTAATTGACTTTGAGTGATCTTTCCCTTCGCGCAGAGAACACAGTGACGCACTCTTATGTTACATTGGCTGTTCTCCTGCAGCATTACTGCCTAAGGACAGACATATGCCTGTGCGTCTTCTACAAGTCAGTACAATTTTCTTTTGATTCTTCCTTAACCAAATTTCATGTTCAAACTTCTGGCTGGACAGAAGGTTTCAACCAAGTGCACAGACATTATTTGATATTAGATTCAGACCAAATTCCCTTAAATATTAAGCTTAATTTTCCTTTCATAACCTAACATTTGTACCTTTGTAAAGATATCACGCAAAATACACGAAAAGGAATTCTTCTGATTTTGAAGAAATTGAGTCAACATCAGACAGCCTGCACGCTGCCCTCTTTAACTTCACTGTAACTTGCACTTCAAACATCAAGTGGATATCAGCAGTAATTTTATGCACACTGCATTGATCAGTGCACTGTGCGTTCTTTAGCATATGATAAATTGGAGGTGAATGGAAAGAAATGTTTGTGACGTATCAATAAATGTTACTAGAGATTACCCGAATGAAATTCAGAATGAATGAGCTTCAGCGTGAAAATTATATTCATGATTCTCAGAACGCAATTCAGGTGTGACCTCCAATGGACTGCGTATATGGGTTGTTACCTGATATCAATGCTGCTTGTAAGTAGGGGAAATGTACGATCCCTTCTTTATATATTCAAAGTACGTATTTTTAAGATTGTCCGCTAAATAGAGATAGCGACCATTAGCTTCTTCTTATTTGTCCAAATATCTCTCTGTCCTTCCGCCTTCAACAACATCCTTCAAAAGGGACGGGTTATCTTGAAATTTGATGTTTGTGAATTTTCCGAAATATGTCTAGTAAACTCATGTCTTATTAAAATATGTCAATACTAAATTTTACCTAAAAGAAGACCACATTTGGGTCACGTCAAATTCTTTTCATACACGTACCTTTAAATTCCAGGCAAATTTTGTAGAGAAATTCGAAACATATTTTATATTCAGTAATTTATATATTATAACAGAACACTGCTTGGAAAAGTTGTGCTGTGTTGAGGTATAACGCAGGGAAGGATGCGAAAAAAGGACGGTTAGTGTTTGGTTTATAATTGAGTCATTCCGTCTGACTGCGTAAAACGATAAATGAAAACACTGGCAGAAACTGAGAAAAAAAGCAACGACCTTTATATCATTGGTATCAGTTTTACCAAAATGAACACCCAAGTTCTTGAAAAGGTACTCTAAATGCTTTAAAGAAAAAATGTATTTCGCGTTTTGAAACCCACAATAACAGCTCTTTTGTGTAAATGTCAAGCAAGTTATATAGAATTATCTTAATATCTGAGTAATTACGATGAACTGCGTCAGTAAGACTGAAAGTCACCGGGATATAATTATGGGTCTTCAAAACTTGAGGAAAGATGGACAGACAGGCAGACAGACAGATCGGCAAATGGGTCGCAACAAAGACCCTCTACATTTGGAACCAATTTGTTTTGTGTTGTAATTTATGCGGTGATTTGCCTTGGCCATTCAATCTTGCTAGCACGAAGGTTAAGGAAAGTGTATAGCGATACTTCTTCTGCTAGTCTGGACAAATTTGGCTTGTTCTACTTCGAAAATTGTCTTTTTCAGCGAGAAGAGTGAGACGCAGTTTGTTACAATACATCATGTAGACTACCGCTGTGGTGGTAATCGCTGTGCTGACTGCAGATAGTTCAGGCAGGACGGTACTTCGGTAGTGACTCTCAATGTTGGTTAGAGAAGTTCGCATTATTTAGAATTCTAAGGATATAAATATCTAAAATTTTCTTTAATGATGAGTGACTGTACGTTAATAAATATGGATATTGCTTCATTATGTCTTTAATCGACGGTAGTTTGACTTTCATCCTTACTCACGGCTTTTATAATAACTCACTGTAGATGTAGTGGATTATTTTTGTGGATGATCCCAATCAATGAAACAAACACACACACACAAACAAACACACATACACACGCACAACACAACACCATATGCACAATATCGTAACAACAGTCTACATTAAAGGAAGCATGATCATAGCTGTGAGCAACATTGTGTGACCTCAGTTGATTAATTTTGTAAATATTTGAAAAATGTCCGTCATGCCAAATATCACTCTTATATTATATGTGCATTTCATGTTTTGTTAGTACTAAAATTAATATTAGTCTGTTGTAGTAGGAATTCTTACTCTGACCTCAGACTTTAATTTTCACATATTTATTGGGGGGAAAGTATATTCAATGGGTCTCCTTATTCGGCTACGTACTGAAAATTAAGAATCATCTTTGTGTCAAGCTAATGTTTAGTTTTCACAGTATTATTAATATCAGAAAGAGCTTTGCTTTTTGAATGTTACCAGACATTGACCGTTCTTTCTTCTGGTACGAGCGGCATTCGGTGAAGACGATTGTAGAGTGTGTGCGGAATATTGCTGACAGGGCAGAACTCAAGTACTGAGAAAAAACTTATTACAGTGCTACATTTTGTCCACCACATATTCAAGATGGAATATTTTGTTTCGAACTCAATTCTCCCCCGTCAATTTTCGTCGAGTAACAGCTGGAGCCTTGTAATGGCCTCTTTAGTGTTCAGATAACTCTATAAAAAGGCACATTCTCTCCATCTCGGTTATTATAAGGAACCACCTAATATTGTATTGGGAAATACTTTCTCTTTGTTCTGAAAATCATTAGGAACACACAAATACGTGGTAATGCATTACGTATATTTTATGGGTTAAAAACATTGAGGTACATAAAATCACGACTGGAATTTGAAGAGCTAATCGTTGTCGACACACATTGGAATGTTTCCAGAAAGACAGCCTGGAAATGGTGAAGGTCACATTGTCTCAGTGCTACAATGAAGTAAATACCGTGGTTAATTTTAGAGGAGTATAAGCACACCTCCTCTCATTACTTAGTATATGCGAGGGCACTAGAAGTTGATCTGCGTTAACTTCAATTCCCGTCCACTTTTTCCAGCTAAAAGAAGCACCGTTACTCCTTTACTAAGAAGCATGTTCTGAGATCCAGAATGGACACATTGGACAAGAGAAAGTTCTGTTGCCCATTTAGGTGAACAGAACCACTTTTCTCCAGACCGTAGGGTAGTCACCATATAAACTGGGTTTCTTGGAATTCAAGGTAAGGTCCTCGATAACATTTAGTAACCTCTGGTTGTCCCAAAGTGACAAAAAGGAAAGAGAATGTGTGATATTTAAGTTAATTAAATATAATTTGTAGTTCTGGCATAGCAGTTTGCATACAAGGAATACATTCAATTGTCCATAATATTTAAAATCACAGAAGGTTTCCCTCCATTTCCTACGCCACTATCTCTATGAGGAACTTTCTCCTGCTGTTGAAGATTGTGTCTACTTGCAGTTAACTCTCCCGTATTCCACCACCTGACTGACATCTGTGTTGTTCTCTTGCAAATAAATCAAAACGTCCTTCAGTGTCTCTTTGTGTGGGTGTTTACTTCGATATCCCACAAAAACATTCTATGCAATCTGATAAACGAATATTGTAAGTTTGAAAATTCCTTGCTCTGGAATTGTCTAAACTGTGACTAATGACAAATTCTCATGTTTCTACCGTTTACACACCTCCCCCCAGCTTCCCCCCTACAGTATATATTGCCTTCCTTTCTTATAGACATTCAATACAAATATACGCTGTGGGTATACATAGCTTTCGGTAGCTTTACAAACTGGTTGACCTAGGCCTTAGCGAAACGCACGGGATTAGGGGAGAATGGAGCACATTTTGTACAAGGGGCACTGTTGAACAATTTAAATATATTACCTTCAGTAAAAGTGTATGTCACTACTTTTGAATTTCGAAGTGTTAACCCTGCTCAGCAGTTGACATCCACTTTCCCTCCATTGTAGTGTTTAGTCTGGTTTATGTGGAGTGACAAGTACTGGATTGTTCATGAAGTAAATTTTTTAATTTTAACTTCTAAGCTATTCGTGTCTACATTATGTTGGTAGAGGTAAGTTTGATTATGTCTTATTAAATACGAAATATTTCATTTATCTTGTGCTATCGGTATATCTTCTGTAATTATTCCCTCTTTATTTTAACAAAAGTTATATTTCGCGTTTGCACGTTGGGTAGATTTGAACATTGCTCTGAAAGGCACATTTGAACAATTTTTATGTGTGCCCGTTTGTATTTCCATGATTCTAATTTCTATTTTGGAAGAAACTGATAGTAGCTTATAACTATTTTAGGACAAAGAAATGGTTCGCACATATTTAAATAAGAGAAGTAATCCCAATG
>Ga0123353_10016715_pt1 | contig 10740 bp, 9 predicted proteins | sample TergutLab28metaG_3_FD_92763 | JGI IMG/M metagenome (GOLD analysis project Ga0123353, IMG submission 92763) | Labiotermes labralis P3 segment gut microbial communities from Petit-Saut dam, French Guiana - Lab288 P3 | ecosystem: Host-associated > Arthropoda: Insects > Digestive system > Gut ... | reverse complement strand
GAGTTCGATCGATCGTATTCCGTAGGAAGGGATGAACTTGTATCTAAGGCAGATAGAGTTAGAGAATTTCAAGTCATTCGGCGGTAAACTTACGATACCGTTGATGGAAGGTTATACTGCGGTCACAGGCCCCAACGGATCGGGCAAATCGAACATCTCGGACGCGATATTATTCGTTCTCGGTCCGAAGAGTTCTAAGGCGATACGCGCAGGGAAACTCACGGATCTGATATTCGACGGCGGAAAGACGAAGAATAAAGCGGATTTCACGAAGGTATCGTTGGTATTCGACAACAAGAACCGCATGATCCCGTGGGATGACGACGTTGTGAAATTAACACGTTTGGTAAGATTGGCGCAGGACGGGGAGAATTACAGTTCATATTTCTACGTCAATGACGGAAAATCGTCAATGACGGAATTCGACAGCCTTTTGGCAAGAGCGAGGATATCCGCGGAGGGATACAACCTTGTGCAGCAAGGTGATGTTACACGCATAGTGCAGATGGGCAGTCTGGACAGGCGCAGGATACTCGACAGCATATCCGGGATATCAAGTTTTGATGCAGACCTTGAGAACGCAGGGAAAGAGAAGGCGGAGACCGAAGAGAACATCGAGCGCATACAGATAATAATCACGGAACTGGATAAACAATTGGAACAGCTCGAGAAGGATATGGTCGAAGCCAGAAAGTATCTGGAAGCACAATCGAAACTCGACGAAGCGAAAGCGCAGATGACCCACCGGCAATTGGAGAATGCGATCGCCGAAGCGGACGGGACGCGCAACGAACACCTGAAAGCGAAGAATGAGATCGAGAATCTCAAGCAAAAGAAGCAGAAGCTCCTGGACAGGATAGAGGAACTCGCGGCGGCGCTGAAAGCGAAAGAGAAGGAGATGGAGGATAAGGTAGGCCCGGAGTACCGTGAGATAAAGGATAAGATCGAAGCCACGAAGATAGAGATGGCAAGGGCCAACGACAGGATCGAAAGGTTCCTCGACGACATAGCGGAACAGAATGATTCCATAGCGGCGAACAAGGAGATGCTCACCGACATCGAGAAGGAGATGCAATCCTGCACCGAATCAATGGTGAACGTTCAGAAGGACATGGCATCCAAGAACGAGGAGCTGAAAGTTGCCGACAAAGCGCTTGAGGATCTGAAGAAGAACATAAGCAGCAGAGGCGGCGAGATAAACACACTTCAGGAGAATCTGCAGGATACCGAATTGAAGATAGACGCCAAAGGCGAGGAACTGCAGCAGGAAGAAGTAAGGTACGCAAAGACGGAAGCCGCCAAATCCACCGCGGACGTTAACCTCGCGGGATTCGAGGACAATCTGCAGCAGGCGGATTTTGAAATAAAAGACGCGGAATGGAACCTGAAAGAATTCAGGGAGAAGAACGGCGCCGTCGATGTTCAATCGTATACGTCAAAGATAATGGCCGCCCGTAAGAAGGAATCGGAACTCGAAAAGCAGGAGATCGAGCTGAACTCATCGATCTCGAGGCTGTCAAGTGAATACGAATCACTGAAAGCGGAGAAGAGGGTGTCAGCATCATATTCACAGAGTAACGGCGTTTCCGCCATACTCGAATTAAGGGACAAAGGCCAGATGAAAGGTATCCACGGTACCGTCATGGAACTGGCGACCGTGGATAAAGAATACGAAGTTGCATTATCCGTCGCCGGCGGCGGCAAGATGCAAGCCGTTATCGTTGACGATGATCAGGTGGCGTCGGATGCTATCGCGTATCTTAAGAGCAATAAGCTTCCCCGAGTTACTTTCCTGCCGCTGAATCAGATGCGAGAGGGGAAACCCGCCGCCAAATCGATAATGATAGAGAAGGATGTGATCGGTTATGCTATCGATCTCATCAAGTTCAAAGACAAATACAAAGCGGCGTTCTGGTACGTCCTCGGAGGGACGCAGGTCGTTGAGACGCTGAACGATGCGAGACGCCTCATGGGCGGTGTCCGTCTTGTCACAAAAGCGGGAGAACTGCTGGACCCGTCGGGAGCGATGACCGGCGGTACGCTGAATCCGAACGCATCGTTCAAGTTCGGCCCCGCATCGGAAACGAAGATGGATTCGGTCGGTGCGGAATTAAGGGCGGCAACGACGGCATTGGAAACACTGAGACAGAGTCTCAGGGACGTGAGAGCCGAGATAAGAGCGCATGACGACGATCTCAGGAACGTATCGACGGCGTCGGCCGACGTTCAGGGAAAGATCGCAGGTTACGAAGCACAACTTACGGTTCTCAGAGATAAGAAGAGAAAAGCGACGGATGACCTGAACACTGAAAAAGCAAAGATAGCGGACGTTCAGAAAGAACTGGAAGCGGCATCCGATGAACTGAAGAAAGTGACCGACGAACTCACAACGCTGAAGTCGTTGAGGTCGGAGATCAGAGAGAAGATGGTTCAGATAGCGCCGGCGGATCTCCAAGAGAGGATACAGACAACGCAGGACAGCGTGTTCAACGCTCAGTCCGAGGTCAACAGGTTATCGACGGAATACGCTTCACTCGAAGCCGAGAAGAACGGCATCGAAGCAAGGAAGAAAGCAATAACCAAAGAGATGAAGGCGGCCGAAGAGAAAATAGATTCAAAGGTGGCCGAGAAGGCAACGGCGGAGGAGATGATCAAGCGCCTTTCGACGGATCTTGAGGGGTTGAGACTGATCGAAGCCGACATAGAGGGGAACATCTCCGAACTGAGGGAGCAGAGAGATAAGATCCTCAGCGACAAAGCATCGGCGGAAGCGGACAAGGATAACACGACCGGCATGATAGAAGGCAAGGTCGGCGTCGTCGCCGGTCTGGAAGCGAGGATACTGATAAGCGAGGACATCGTGAAACAGCTGAGGGAAGAGGTCGCTTTGATAACGACGGAGGTGACATTCCCGATACCTTCCGAAGAAGAGCTGAAGAGGGTGATAAAATCGTGCGAAGGTGTGATGTCCAGGATAGGCAGCGTGAACCTGCGTGCGATAGACGACTACGATGAGAAGAAGGAAAGGCATACGAGACTTTCGGACGACGTGAGCAAGATGACCGTACGTATTCAAGAACTCACGGCGCTGATGGACTCCATAAACAAAGAGAAAAAGGGATTGTTCATGGAGGTCTACGAAGGCGTGAACATGAACTTCAGGGAGATATACGCGGAACTGTCGGACGGCGGGGAAGCGTTCATGAAGCTTGAGAACGAAGAATCTCCGTTCGAAGGCGGTCTTATGATAAACGCCAAACCGAAGAACGGGAAGTTGCTGAGGTTGGAAGCATTGAGCGGAGGAGAGAAGAGCTTAACAGCGCTGGCGTTCATATTCGCCATACAGGAGTTACAACCGTCACCGTTATACGTTCTCGATGAAGTGGACATGTTCCTTGATTCCGTGAATGCGGAGATGGTGGCGAAACGCGTTAAAAAGAGCTCTTTGAAGGCACAGTTCGTTCAGGTATCGTTAAGAAAAGTGACATTGGCGATGGCCGATCATCTGATCGGAGTGACAAGACAGCCTTCGGGCATAAGTAAGATAATAATCCAGCCGGATCTCGCGGAAGTATCTAAGTACGAGAGTGAGGCGAACAAGAATAAACCTCTTGAGAAAGAAGACAAACAGGGTGGGAACTGAAATGGAAACGGATGGGATGATCGGAGTGGAACAGCATTTACTGTTCCATAAGGCTTTGATAGACGATAACGTCGGATCGGAGAAGATAGACAGATACATAGACGTGCTGAAAGACAGCGGACCACGTGAGACCATGGGCGACCCCGTGGACGAATCGATACGCTCGGCATTCAGTCTTGTTCTCGAACACGACATGGACCCGTGGTGCATCAATATCGTGGAATTCGCAAGGATGTACTCGGCCAAGAAGGTCAGGACGGCGGTTGACATGATAGTCGCCGGGAAACTGATACACATGGCGTGGAAGATCCTCAGGATGCAGTCGACGGTGACATTGGAAGAAGGGGAGAGATACGATCCGTTCGGAGCCGACGGATGGGATCTGTCATTCGACATGGATGAGATGTACGCCCCCGACAAACTGTACGTTCCCGACGTGGAGTTCAGGGAAGCGGTACGCAGGAACTCTCAGCGATCCGTTACGATGCTTGAGTTGCTCGATGCGTTCGAGGATGCCAGGGAAGAGATAGAGCTGCACATGATAAGAGAACAGGCCCGCATTGAACTCAAAGCCAGAGAGCCGAGGAAGTTCGAGAACAAGGCGCACGAAGAGGATGATGAACGCGACGTAGAACGCGTCTGGTCGAGGATAGAGGAACTTGGCACCGGCCCGTTGCTTCTGCGTGACCTGTACGTGAACGACATAAGAGCGAACATCACAACGTTCGTGTCGGTGTTACACTTAGTAAGGGACGGAAAATTGGCCCTGTGGCAAGACAATCTTCCATACGGCGAGATATTCGTGGAGATAAAGATGGACTGGACATCAGGCATCGTGGAGAACATGGCCGAAAGTATCGTGGAGCAGGCGGTGGTCTGAGTTGGACACAAGGGGTGCCGTTGAGGCGGCGCTCTTCGCCAGCGCCAAAGGTCTGCGAGTGATAGATATAGCGAACCAGACCGGTCTGACCGAGGAGACGGTGCGCGTAGCGTTGAAATCGCTGTCCATAGAATACGAGAGGATGGGTTCCGCGATCAAGATCGCAAAGATAGGCTCAGAATACGCATTCCAGCTGAGAGACGAATATTCCCACTATTCGGAGAAGTTCTCAGAGGTCGAGATAGCGAAGGGCGTGCTGCGCACCGCAGCAGCTATAGCATACAATCAACCCGTTCTGCAATCAGAACTGCAGCGAACGCTCGGCGGAAGAGTATACGAAGACGTTCCCAAACTGATAGAATTGGATCTTATCACGGGAAAGAAGAAAGGTCAGACGTTAGAATTGACGACAACCAGAAGATTCGCCGAGTATTTCGGGATAGAAGGCACAAGCAAAGCGGACATAAGAAAATGGATAGAGAAGATGGATAAGAAAGTGAACTGACGAATTATTTAAATAATAACCGAAACATGGACGGACGGTTATACTATGGTCATGCCGCTAGCTTTATTGGAAAAGTCGATAGACAAACGTGTCTCGCTTCTCTTGAAGGACAACAGAGTACTCGAGGGAAAGCTGAAAGGATACGACGATTACATGAACATGGTGCTTGAAGAGACGGAAGAGCGCACACCCGAACAGGAGAGGCGTCTCGGTACCGTCGTGTTGCGCGGCAACAACGTGGTGAGCATCACCGCTTTGTGATGTTACCATGAGATTATTCGGCACCAACGGCGTCAGAGGTGTTGTCAACGAAGACCTGACAGTTGACCTCGCCGTCAAGCTCGGGAAAGCGATCGGCCTTTATTTCAACGGTAAAGTGGCGATAGCATCGGACACCCGGAATTCAGGCAGTATGATAAAGAGCGCCGTTGCATCGGGAATGATGTCATCGGGCGCCGACGTTGTTGATATAGGGGTCACACCGACACCTTCATTACAATATTTCGTAGGAACGCATGACGATGTGAAAGGCGGCGTGATGATCACGGCGTCGCACAACCCCCCGCAGTTCAACGGCATAAAATGTGTCGGCCCTACGGGAAGAGAACTTATCAGATGCGAAGAAGAGAAGATCGAAGAATTCTACGCAACGGATATCAAGTGCAAATCTTGGGATTCGGTGGGAACGATATCATACGACGGTTCGGCAACGGAAAGCTATGTGAACGCCGTCGTTGAACACGTTGACAGCAAAGCGATACGGAAGGCCGGGTTGACGGTTGTCATAGATTGCGTGAACGGCGCATCATGCGGATCGGCGCCGCTGCTCCTGAGTAAACTGGGAGTTCGTGCAATAGCGCTTAACACAACACCGCAAGGAGTCCCGGAACATCTGAGCGAACCGACCGAGGACAATCTGAAAGATCTCATGGAAAAGACGCGGTCATCGAATGCGAACATCGGCGTTGCGCATGACGGCGACGCCGACCGTGCGGTATTCATAGACAACCTCGGAAAGTTCGTAAGCGGAGACAAGAGTTTATCGATAATGTCGAAGCACGTACTATCAAAGAAGAGAGGATTGGTCGTGACGCCGGTAAGCTCGTCATCCATGGTGGAAGACGTAGTAAAACAAGCGGGAGGAACGATAATGTATACCGCCGTGGGATCGCCGACAGTTGCGAAGGCGATGCTCGATCATAACGCGGTATTCGGCGGAGAGGAGAACGGCGGTCTGATATTCCCCGAACACCAATTATGCAGGGACGGTGCCATGACCGTTGCGAAGATGCTGGAGTGTATAGCCAAAGAAGGCCCGCTGTCAGAGCAAGTATCGAAGCTTCCCGAATATCACGTCGAGAAAAGGAAGATCGATTGTCCGAACGACTGCAAATGCGGTCTGCTCGATCATTTATCGTCATTCAGCAAAGGCGCAAGAACAGATCTTACGGACGGGCTGAAGATGATATACGACGACGGCTGGGTTCTCGTGAGGCCGTCGGGAACCGAACCGAAGTTCAGGATCTACTCGGAATCAAAGATAAAGGAAGTTGCCGTGAAACGTGCTGACGATACGGAAAGGATCGCAACCGAGTACATGAGAAGCACATTCGCGCGACCGTAGTGCCGTTGATCCGAACACAAATGATTACAAACTCGGAAGTAAAACTGTTACAAACTCGGAAGTAAAACTGTTACAAACTCGGAAGTAAAAACCAAAAAGTAAATATCGTGTGAAACGTTCCCACAAGTATGGGGCGAAAATATCTGGGCAGGATCGCGGATAAAGTGTTGAATTCCGCGTTGGAAGCCTCTGGTGCCGTGCTTATCGAAGGTCCGAAATGGTGCGGAAAAACGTGGACGGCCGAGAACCGGGCGGCCAGCGTGCTGAGCATGCAGGATCCCGACAACGAAGAGGCGTATATTCTGTCCGCCTACACGAAACCATCGCTTCTTCTGAAAGGGGATACGCCGCGCCTGATCGATGAATGGCAGACCGCTCCGGTACTGTGGGATGCGGTCCGTCATGCGGTGGACATCAGAGGAGAGGCCGGGCAATTCATATTAACAGGGTCGTCCGTTCCTAAGGACCGCGCCGTCAAACATACGGGAACCGGACGTATATCCCGTATGATGATGCGCCCAATGTCGTTGTTCGAATCGTCGGAATCCAACGGCGCCGTATCTCTGGGGTCGCTGTTCGGCGATGACGATGTCGAAGGGGAGTCCCAGCTCACAATAGAAAGACTTGCGTTCACTTTGGCCAGAGGCGGCTGGCCAGCCACAATCGGTCAAAAGGATCATGTGGCGCTACGCCGCGCACATGACTACGTTGACTCCGTGATAAACACAGACATATCGCGTGTGGACGGTGTGGAGAAGGATCCCGAACGTGTCCGGGCGCTGATGCGCTCACTGGCGCGGAACATGTCATCTGCTGCCAAGATCACGACCATAAAGGATGACGTTGACATAGAGGGCTCTCTGTCCGATAAAACCGTGTCTTCATATCTGAATGCGCTGAGACGCATATTCGTTGCGGAGGATCTTCCGGCGTGGTATCCTTCAATGCGTTCCAAAGCGATCCTGCGGACATCACCCAAGCGTCATTTCGTCGATCCTTCGATCGCCGCCGCGGCTCTGAACGCATCACCCGAAAGTTTACTCAGAGATTTCAGAACCTTCGGTCTGTTATTCGAATCATTGTGCATCAGGGACCTTCGGGTGTATGCGCAGGCGACGGACGGTAATGTTTACTATTACAGGGATAACACCGACCTTGAGATTGATGCGATAATCTATCTGCGTGACGGAAGATGGGGTGCCGTTGAGGTGAAAATGGGGACAAACGATATTGATAAGGCTGCCGCAAACCTCAAGGCACTTAGAGACAAGGTCGACGCATCCGTGATGAGGGAACCATCGTTCCTTATGATATTGACCGCCGGAAAATATACATACCGCCGCGATGACGGCGTACATGTGGTGCCGATAGGATGTCTGCGAGATTGAGCGCATCCGCTGCGGCCTTCAGAGGATATTGACTCCTGTTCAGATCTAAATGAGATTGTTCTCAGCGTAGACCGATATCCCTTCTTTTATCAATCTTGCACCGAGAACCGATGTTATTCCTCCGTGATCATACGGAGGACATATCTCAACGACATCCATGCCCGCGAGGCGATCCCCTACAGCGTTGATAAGTTTCTTCACGTCCATCGGCGTAAGACCGAAGGGTTCCGGCGTTCCCGTCCCGGGAGCGTATGCGGGGTCGACGCCGTCGATATCTATCGTCAAATAAATTTTCTCATTCTTTACGGAATCCAGCGCACGTTCTATGGCGCGTTCCATTCCCTTCTCCATTATCTCATATGAATCAATGTGAGGAACGATATCATCGCGGTTGAGTTCCTCATCGCTTATCGAACGGACGCCGAGAACGAACACGTTATCGATGCCCACGTAATCGGAACAGCGTCTCATCACGCACGCATGACTGTACGGGCTGCCCATGAACTCGTCTCTCGAGTCCAGGTGTGCATCAACGGAAACAACAGAAACGCGGTCGAATTCTTTCACAATGGGTGCGGTTATCGAATGTTCGCCGCCCATCGCTATTGTGAACTTGTTGTCGCGTATCGCCGGTGAAACACAGAACGCGATCTCGTTAGCCATGTCCTCGGGCGATATATGATCGTCAAGGTCGCCGAAGTCGTGCATTCTTATATCTTCTAAGTTGACGCGGTGCTCAAAATGATTCATCTCAAAACCGTAGGATGCGCGTCGAACGGCAGCGGGAGCTTCACGCGATCCGGCACGGAAACTTGAGGTGCGGTCGTAAGGGACGCCGTATATCACGATATCGGAATCGGAATATGTTGATTCAGCGTCCGCGAATGAGGTCCCGAGAGACATCACATCAATCTCTGACGGCCCATGGCAACGAGGTACATAACTTCGCCGCCTTCTACGAGTTCGCTTTCGTGATCGTCGTTTATGGCCATGTTGAACGTTTCATATGTTTCGAGGTCCATCATCTGTACTTCGTTATCACGGATGGACAGTATCTGTCCTTTCCTCTTGTCGATCATCGGCACCTGAACTTTCGCACTGACCGGTGACGTAAGCGTTTTCTTTGCACCCGAGAATATGCTCGTGGCTTCGATGTTCGCTTTCGCGGAACCGTGTTTTCCGGGTTTCGATGTGGTCATCGATATGATCTTACAAGGTTCATCATCTATGTTGAGGTACCTTCCGACCTTCAGCTCCCTTACTTCTTTCTGCTCCCACATTGTTATCGTCCCCTCTATCTGTAGCGCGTTTAAATATTTGTTTGTCAAAAAGATTTCGCGGGAGTGCGTTCAAAACTTGAGAAGACTTCTTCCGACGGCATCCGCCGTCCTTTCCGGGACACCGGATAACTTTGCGTACGAGTGCCATTCCGAAGCGACCGAGAGAACGGTATCGATCACGTCATCCGGGTCCTTTATCCCGGCGTTATGTGCGAATTCCTTAAGATCATCCCTTCCGATACCTTCGAATCTTCCGTTAACAGACATCTGATGTTGATTGGTCCAGAAATTGCGGGGGTCATATGCGTAAGTGACATCGTATGCCGGCGACAGCCTCCATTTACCCTTCTTGTCCATAAGGAACGAGAAGTTCTTGGTATGATCATCCTGATTTCTCATTATAACGTTGAAGACCATTCTTCTGAACATTTGATCAATATCGCCGTACGGCATGTGCATGATGCGCATGATGCCGAGCATCTCCTCGTAGGAATAATTCCTCGGATCCTTGTAGTCGTAATTGGCAAGTGCGCAAAGAGTCTGCATATGTACCTTCTCACCGTCAACACGGTCGAAACGCTTCGTCATGAAGTGCGCTTTCTTCCCGGTATCCAGGAGACGGCATTCCGTCATCTCTATGCCGCAGGCCCTCGCCATCTCGCAGTATGCGTGTTCGATACGGCAGTACCCGATCTTCTCTCCGTCTTCCGTATCGAACTTCACCATCCAATATTCGAACCCGTTCGGAAGGTCCACCTGTCCGGACCGTATCTCTCCGGTACTTTCATTCAAAGCGACCGTGGCCTTTGGTCTCGCACCCCCTGCGGATGTTCCCATGCTGAGAAGTTCGCTCAATCCCTTATCGCTGAGATCCGTGTGTATATTCTCTCGTTGCTTCAGCACCTCCGTCGCAAGCGACGAAAGCATATCCACATCCACCGGTTCGTCAATATCGCCGTTCTTCAGCAGCGGATAATATTCCAGAGCGCCCATCCCTCTTTTCCCGACGTAGCAAAGCCGGTCAAGAGGTGTGAATTCACTCTGAGGTATGTTATTTTTCAATAACCAAACATCTATTAACGCATTCCCATAACTGTCAGGAAGCGAATCCGCCAACATTCCCGGAAGACATTGATACGTTTTTCGATCGAGAGTGTTGAATGTGAATGTTCGGTCCGACAACAGCATGGTAATCGGAGATACTTCGTACCTCTTGTCCAAGAATGACGGATCATATTGGAACTGTGCGCACCGCTGCTGCTCGTCCCAATAAGCATAGCCGACGGGAGTTCCCCATAATCTTATTTCCGTTCCTCTTACTCCTTCCATCTGCATCATCTTTTACCGCTTGCTCTCTGAGGCTCTTTCCATTGAAGCTTCGCCATCATTACCGGACTTATGGGCTCTTTTCTGAGCAGTT
>Ga0123353_10016714_pt1 | contig 10741 bp, 7 predicted proteins | sample TergutLab28metaG_3_FD_92763 | JGI IMG/M metagenome (GOLD analysis project Ga0123353, IMG submission 92763) | Labiotermes labralis P3 segment gut microbial communities from Petit-Saut dam, French Guiana - Lab288 P3 | ecosystem: Host-associated > Arthropoda: Insects > Digestive system > Gut ... | reverse complement strand
TCCGCGCTGTGCCGGATGTTGTTCATCAGGCCCAACCACTGCATCTGGTCGCTGGCTTTGAGTTCCTCCGTCACGCCCTGGGCCTGCACCATCTGCTCGATGATCTGCTCCAACCGATCCTCTGCCGTCTGCTGCGTCTCTAACAGGTGTGGCCAAAGCAGCCCCTGTGTCAGCATGTTCATGTGCAGCAGGCTCTTGTGGCTCCGCAGGTGTTGTAGCCGCGCTCGGCCCCAACGGTTCAGGTTGCCCTCCGGCTGCGGGGGTAGGGTCAGGTCGGGCACCTGGTAGCCGTTGATGTTGTTGTACGTTATGTTCATGGTCGTTCTCCCTTCCAATTTCATTATCGCTTTCATTGTAGCTCGCTTCGGGCGGCTCGTCAATTGTGCGATTTGTATTTCTTTGCAGCGGCAGTACAGTAGCGGCAATTTCCCGCAGCCCCATTTCTGCGATGGCGCTGGCAGCTCCGCCCAGGGATGTCACGGCCTGTGGCGTATCGAAATGCGAAAGGGAGCTAAGGTCGAGGCCCGCAGGCTCCACGCCGCAGCGGGACAACAGCATATATGCAATGCTATCTTTCAGCGCAAGGTAGTAGGTTGATTCGTCAATCTCTACCCCCATTTCGGCAAGCTGGTCGTAATAGTCCGGGATGTTGTCCATGGCCAGGTTCTCCGCAGCCGACAGGAGCGCCGCCCGAAGCGTTTCTTTATCGTCCAGTTCCCCAAAGCAGTTTTCGAGGTGCTCAATCACCTCCAGCTCGAACTCCGGCTGCATTTCCCACAATGGCACGGGTGTGGAATATCTGCTTTCATGGGTATCTGCGATGTCAAAATAATATTTCAGCCGGGAGGGATTTACGCGGTCGAACACAGCAATGCCAGTGCTGCCTCGGTTTACCCAGCGGCCAAACTGCTTGTTCCAGCGCTCTATTTCAAGCACGGCGGTGGCGTCGGGCCGCTGGGCATAGATCAGCAGCTGCTCATCGAAGGGCAGCTTGTAATTACGGGCGGCGGCGCGGAGAAAATCAGCCCAAGTGTCAGGGGATTCCATGACGGCGGCGATGGATTCATAATAAAGCGCAGTGATGAATTGCAGCTTGGATGCCATCAGCGATCCCCCCTCCTGTCCTTGGGCTTGCGCTGGGGCGGGGGTTTGGGCGGCTCCGGCGCGGACGGTTTAATTCGTTGCGGTTCTTCCCGCGCACCATCGCTCATATACACTGCGACGCGGGCCATATAGTTTTCTTTAGCATCCTGTTCACTTTCGCAATACGTTCCCCAATAGTAATCCCGCGTACCATTGCTTTCGGTAAATTGCCAGCAGACATAGCCTGCTGTGGGATGGACTGCTATAGCAAAACCGCGCTGGTCATCAAAGGTGATAGCCCGCATGATCTCGTAGCCCTCCACCGCCTCGCCGCTTTCCGGCTGGCCCGGCAAGGCGAAGCGCTCCGCGTCCACTGCATCATACAATTCGCGTACACGGTCTGCAAAACTGTTAATCAGTGCAGGATGGTCGTTCATATACACGTGTTCAAACGCTTTTTCAGGCAGGGGATATTCCCGTGCCCATCGCTTGTTCGCAACTGAATAGCGTCCATCATAGTCGGCCCGCTGGATCACACGCGCCAGTACCGCGTTCACGCGCGGGAAGCCGTATTGCTGTATCACCGACATGGCGGCAATGTCCAGGTTGTAATGGTGCGTTTTGTAGTAAGAATCGCTAATTGCCGCGCCGATGGCGCTGGCGCACTCGTTGTGGCGGTCGCGGTGCTCAAAATATATTGATCTCTCTCCGCGCTCGTTCGCCTCCTGCGGCGGGTAGGGGTATATGAGCTTAGCGGGGTCAGTCCGGCTCGCCGTGGCTTCGAACATGGCGGTGAACAGCTCCCGGCAAAATTGGTTTTCCTCGCGGGACAGTTCTTCCCCCAATTGTTCATTCAGGAACCCTCCGCAGATAGCGGGGGCCGTATCCGGGCCGCGAATCTCAACGACGGTCTGCCAGTAATCCGCGCCTGTCTTGTAGAGAATTGCGGCTTTGTTCGGTTTTTCCAGAATGGGCAGCAGAAAACGGTTGTCATACACCATGCAATAGAGGTTGTAGTCCCCGGCCCCCGGCTGACAGCGGAAGTAATAGCTGTAGCCCTCCGTCACGATCTTGAACCGCACGGCATTGTCCATCACGCGGCGGCGCATGTTTTGCAGACAGTGGAACTTAAACACGTCCGGCCCTTCCACGGGGTCAAGGGAAGCGTCGCGCAGGTAGTCGATAATACCTTTAAATTCATCCCTGAACACTTCCGTTTTGAGGTCGGGCTGGCCGTCAAACCAGGTTGTCCAAAACTCCCGCCCGTCGCGGCCATAGTCACCGCGCAAATAACCGATGAAGCCGTGCTGTTCGGCGGCTTCAGCCTCAATGCGGAAAAAGAGATCGTATTCGTCCTGCGTGGTCTTTTGGAATGTGTGATCCATCATCGGGCCTCCTTTTCTTTTTTGTGCGGCTTATCCGAACAGCGCGGTTCGCCGTTTTGGTCATACTGCCACGGCCATGCGCAGGGCTGGCCGAAGCCGTGCTCTACGCCCATGCGCATAGCGGCTTCCTGTGCTTTCGTCACGCCCATAGCCTCGTTTAGTTCATCGGCAACCTGCCGCCTGATCTCCGGGGGATCATCCGAATGAAACGGGAATATATACGGGCGCTCCTGCTGTAGCATAACAAGCTCGCCGGATTCAGGCATGACGCTGAAACATTTTTCGGGCAGTTCATGCAGCCCCGCCAACTCCGGCAGCAGCAATGCGTTGTCATAGGCATACATCGTTATGTCATAGCCATAGCGCTCCGTTGTGCGGCAGCGGACGCAGTAGGAGTAGCCGGGGGTTAGGATGTTGAATCCTTTATCGCCGTTCGCAAGGGATTGCGCGTGTTCCAGAAAATCGGACAGCGCCTGGCAACTGTAAAAAACGCCGTTTTCACCGCGCAACGTCCGCAACAGTTCTTTTCGCTCACGGTGAAACGCCGGGCCAGCCAATCGCTTGTCCTCCGGGCACCACATGTGATTGAAGTCGTACCATTCCAGCTCGGCGCGCATGTGGCCCACCGCGCCGTAGCCCATAAAACGATCCTCCAGGGGCAGTTGCGCAAACAACATTTCTTCCTCTGGCTGGAACGGCCCAAGCTCAAAAGCCATCTTCAAAACCCCGCTTTCCTTTCATATATTTTTCAAAACTCACGGTGCGGAAAATTGCCTTGTGGTTGCAATGCCTCTGCAAATGCTGACACAGCTTAAAATGCCGCAGCGCCTCCGGCGTGTGGCGCTCCTGCGCCCCTGGAAGCCAGCGGCCCCGCGCGTCAACAAACTTGTGCTTATCATAAAGCATGACGTAGGGGTCAAACCCAAGCTGCATAAGGGTTTTGATACGCCACATATCCTCCGCGTGACTGCTCCAATAGTTCACCAGGACGTACACACGCCGATTGCGGAAATTGCGCTCGGTGTCATAACTGGCGAATAAAGCAAAATGCTGGGATAAATCTTCTTTCGGATTATCCCAGGCAAAATGCAGCATCTTTATATTTATATCCAACAGCAGGGGCATCACGTCTTTGCATAGGCGTATGTCCAGGCCCTGCGTGAAGTCTATTCTTGCGCCACAGGTCATCAATTGCAATAGCAGACGTTCCCGGTCAGGGCAGGCAAGCAAGTTGGGGTCAAGCAGCTTGATTACTTTTTGTCCGCGATAAAACCCGTCCAGGTCGGCCACTTGCCGGGAGACGCGGCCCTCTTTTTCGCTCACGATGCAAAAAGGGCAAGCCCGTGGGCAACCGCGTGTTAGAAAGCCATACGCCTCTTTGTATTGCGGATAAAGAGAATAATCCGGGCACATGTGTTCAATTGCATCCGGCAGACGATTTTGCAAACAATAGCCAGTGCCGCCGTGGATGATTTCATCCGCATGGATGGGCGCTGCGTAGGCAGGGCTGTCCGTAAAAATCTTGCTGAGATAGGCCCGAGCATAATGCTTTCCCGGTTGGTGCCATTCCACGCTATCCCCGGAGGCTTTGTGCAACGTGGACAGCTTCATCAGCACCAAGTTGGGAAAACGAGAGCCATCCTCGTCAATCAGGGCTATGTTCATGGGGCGGCACCCCGCTTCTTTTCGGCCATATCGTCCAACAGCTTCCGGGTACACCAGCCGCAGTAGTTTGACCTTTCGTCCCGATAGGGGCATTCTGTACAATAGTACACGCGCCCGCCTACAACGCAAAACATTTCCTTCTCGCCGTAGCGCCCGCCTACGTCACGCTGCCATAGTAGGATATATCCCAATTGCCGAATGGTAAAGGGTAGGCGAAGCAAATCGAAGGGCCAAAGGGTTTTGACTTGCTTCGCATTCAACCCTTCGCTTGTAAAAATAGCAGCGATGTCCTCCACGAAGCGCCTGTGTTCGTTCATAGCGGAACGGATGTGTCCGATCATCTTATCGCTGTATCCGAATTCGAGCAATCGCTCCTTCGGGCAGCGGTCGAGTTTTTCAATGGTGCGATAGCCGTCCGCAATCAATTGGCGCTTCATACTGCCATGCAGGGCGGGGAGTTCAATGGTTGGGAACAGGGGGTTCCAATATGTTAGCTTCGCTTCATGCTTCACAGCGATCCCCCCGATCTTTCAGCCTGTGCGCCACAACCATCCTCGGCGGCTTGCCGCGCTGCCATTCCAGAACGCGCTTGTCAAAATCAGTGTTCGCTTTCCAGCCCTCGGTGTGATAGTTGGGGTAATCGTAATCATCGCGTACTTGTGAGCGTTCCAGCGTGACATATCGCCAGAAGTTGTCGAGGTCGCGGCCCAGCGCAATGATGTTGTCGGGCACAGGCATCTTACGGATAATACGATAGCCCTGATAGATTTCGGGCATGGGTTCCGGCTCAATAGCAGCGCCTGTACGCTGGCATTCCTCCGCGAAGGCCGAAAGACTACGCTCTGTACCACCGATTTCGGCTATGTCACTGGTCACATAGCGGCATTCTTTTACGTTCTGTTCGCCGCTGATAGCCGTAATGACAATGCTCCCGCCGTCCGGGAGCAGAAACAGGGTATTGCCGCATGTGTCGATGAAGCTTATTTGCTTGGGCGGCTTGGGAGTTCGCTTGAACCGCTTTAGCAGCTTCAACAGTCTATCGCTCATGGGGCTTGCCGCCTTTCTCCTTTTTTTGTTCAATGATTGCGCAAACGCCGGGCCGCACCCATGGGGGCGCTTGGGCAGGGTCAAGCACTCCGATGATTTGTTGCCTGCGGCAATCACGGTTTTCTCCGCTGAACACATTCTTGCCGAAAACAGCAGTGCCATGCCCGTCCGGGGACGCGCCATTCCCGCCAGTGACATAGATGAGCTGGTGGGCCACGTTACGGTATTCGTGCCGCAATCCTTCGGGGTTAAGGATGACCACACGGCCTTCAAGGCGGTGCTTCATGCCGTCAGGCAAACAATGCTCTTTTCCAAACATCTCCTGCGGCTCGTCGGAAAGCACACGGTCGATTTTGACTTTCTCAACCTGCTCCTGCACTCTTTTTATAAATTCATCCACAATTTCCAGATAGTCATCGCTGCCAACCGCTTCAACAAGCCGCTCCATCGCAAAATTGCTTTCGCAGTAGCCTACCATATACGGTGTTTCCGTGCTTGTGGGGTCAAGCAAAAGCAGCACCTCGCGCTCGCCGACATGCATGGCAAACTGCACCTCATAGCCGCAAACAGTTCGTTTCTCATCCATTATTTTGCTGTCCTTTCAGCTTGTATTTGTTAGGCAATCTGCCGCCGTACTGATTATGAAGCGGCTCAATCACAATCGCTCCGGCCCGTTCCAGCCGCCGCAGATTGGCGCTGACAGCCTTGCGGGAAATACCCAGGGCTTCGGCAATGCGCCGCTGGGGGATGATGACGTAGTTGCCATAATTCACAGCATCGCACAGCGCAAGGTAGATTAGCTTTGCGGTGGGGTTCACGGCGATCTGTCCGCAGGGGCGGTAGTTTTCCAGTTTGTTCATGTTGTGTAAAATCCTCCTGTCGATTTATTTTAGGGAAACGGCGTATACTATGGTCGTAGTGGATTGATTGTCAGGCAAAGACTTGAAAAAGGCTTTTGTTTGTAACAATCGGAATAATCCAGCTACTTGGCGGGGTGTGAATCCCCGCCTTTTTTATTGCGCGAGGGATGTAAAAGCGGGAAGCAGCCGCAAAGCTGCTTCCCGCAAGGGTTTAGACGTTTTCTTCGTTTGTCGGTTCTTCCTCGGCCTTACCACGCTTGCGCAGCCACAGCACAACGCCGCCCGCAATGATCAATACAATCAGCGCCACGGTGACGATGGTTCTGCTGTCGCCAGTTTTGGGAAGTGGTGCCCAAGGCGGTACAGGTTTGCCGGGCTCATCGGGTTCTTTCGGCTTGCCCGGCTCATCAGGGGTTTCCGGCTCATCGGGTTCATCGGGAACTTCTGGTTCGTCCGGCTCGTCGGGAATCTCCGGCTCGTCTGGTTCATCAGGCTGATCCGGCTCATCGGGTTCACCCGGCTCCTTCTGGTTGAGCACTTCCAGCAGTATCTTCTGCCCATTCTCGCGGACGTTGATCGTCCAGATTTCCTCAACGAGCACGTACCCGTCAGGGGCTTCCAGCTCTTTCACCTGATACTCGCCAAAGGGCAGATCATTGAATTGGACATATCCCTTCGCATCGCTCACGCCTTCGCCGATCTTCTTATCGCCTTGGAACAGGCCGAATTTCGCGCCTTGCAAAGGCTTGTGGGTTTTGGCATCCAGTTTTAGGATACGCAGCTCGCCCAGCGCCCGCTTGTTGACAATGGCCTCGCCGCCGTTGACTTTAATCCGGGTCACAGCGTTGCCCTCGCCAGTGTAGCTTGCATCAACCGGGTACTTGGTTTTATCCAAAACGAAGCCTTCGGCGGTTTGTAGCTCCATGACATAATACTTCGCGAAGGGCAGCTCGCCCTCGAAGCGGCCACGGCCATCCTTATCAAGCGCCGCTAGGGAAACAAGCGAATCCTGCACGATGATCAGACTGTCTTTGGCGATGATTAGGGTGCCGTCCTCGGCGTAGATGTCTTCCGCTGCGAACAAGCCGAAGATCACGTCCTCAAAGCGGTCGAACTTGTCAAAGCCCTCCATGCGCTTCAACAATTCAATCTCGACAAGCTGACGGGCATTCATGATGCCGATTTGCGAAGTCACAACGGCGATGGTTTGGTTCTCGTAGACCAACGCAACCGGGTGCGGCGTAGGGTCAAGAACATAATTGGGCGGGGCCTTGGTTTCGACGAGAGCATAATCGCCGAGGAACAGCTCCTTGCTGGTGGCCTGGCCCTTATCACCAGTGACGATCTTGTCAACGACATCGCCCTTCTTGGCGCGTACCGTGCCGTCCGGGGTCACAATGTCGGTGGCGGCAACCACGTCAAACTCAGCGCCTACCAGATAACCAAGCTCGAAGATGGGCAGGAACTGCGGCCCAAAGATCGTCTCAATTTCCTTTGCGCCAACTAGCATATTGCCCTGCTTCTCAACGGAGATTTTGCCCATGACAGGCTGGTTCTCCATTGTGACGGTAACGCATTCACCCTCTGCCATAGACGAATGAATCGTGAATTTGACGGCCTTATCGCTCAGCAGATAGCCGCGCGGGGCTGTGACCTCAACCAGTTCATAATCGCCCGATTTCAGCGGCTCCGGCAGCACCAGTTTGCCGTCAGGTGCGGTTACGAACTCGGAGATGTCCATGGGCGTGGGATAGGTCACGCGCTGCGTCACCCATTCGCCGCTAGACAACTCGCGGATACGGAATGTGGTGCCCGCCACGGGAATCACGTTGCCCGTTGTGGCATCCTTCTTCACGATCTGCACCAGAGAGCGGAACTGAAGGTTTTCGAGGATGAAATAATAGATTTTTCCTTCCTCTGAGATGAACACCTGGAAGGGCGCAACCAGCTTTAAGTCGCCGGGGGCCTCCACCTCATGGATGGTATACATGCCGTAAGGCAACTTCTTTGAAAGTGCCCATCCGTTTTCGTTCGTGGTCAGACGGTCACGCTCAGTTTCCCTCGCCTTGTCATAACTGCCAGCGGCGGTGAGATAAATCTCGAAAATGGCGTTTTCAAGCGGCTGCTGAATCTGCGGGTCGTCGTAGCCCTCCATCGCTTCATCCAGATGCTTGACGATGGCGATTTGGCCCTCAACAACCTTGTTTTTTAGGTCGTAGCTGCTGCCCGTCACCTCGATCTCCTGCCCGGCGTATTCCAGTTTGACTTGGTGGAAGTCCTCGCTCAGGGTATAGCCCACGGGCGGGGTTTTCTCGCGCACGTAGTAGGTGCCGAGGGGCAGTTCCTTGGTTGTCGCCGTCGTGCCGCTGCCGGTGTAGATCGCATCAACCAGTGTGGTCTTGTCGCTGGCGTACACCTCGAACACAGCCCCGGTCAACACCGCGTCGCCCTGGGCGCGGTCGGTCGAGGTCTTGTCCCGCTTGGTTACGGTGATCTTCCCCACCTGGGGCTGCTCCGCGACAACCACGTCGGTGTAGACAACAGAGACGGTCTGCCCGGCGTAGGTTAACTGTGCGCTGAAAGTGTTTCGGTTGCGGACGAAACCGTGGGGAGCGGTTTTTTCCGTTACCGTATAGCTTCCGAGAGACAGCTCCTTCGAGTTAGCCAGGCCGCTGGCGTTTGTCGTGATCGTATCAACCAGCGTTCCGGCGCTGTTGCGCACTTCAAAGACAGCACCCGCGAGGCTGTAATCGCCCATACTGGGATTCGCGTTGGTTTTCGCCAGCCGGATAATCCCGGTCTGCGGCTGCTGGGGCACAGTGACAGCGGCGATGGCAAGCTCCACGTCCTGCCCTGCATAGGTCAGATTGGCGGTGAAGCTGTTGGTATTCAAGACATATCCATACGGCGCGGTCTTTTCTTTTACCGTGTAGCTGCCCAGCTTCAAGGTCTTGCTCTGCGCCTCGCCCTGCGCGTTGGTGGTTACGGTGTCAACCAGCGTGGAGCCGTCAAAAATCTCGAAGATCGCGCCAGCCAGGGAGTAGTCGCCCATGGCAGGGGTGGCGTTGGTCTTCTTGATATTGATGCGGCCCATCTGCGGTTGTTCAGGGACGTTTACATCAGCGTAAACTACTTCCACGTTCTGATCGCCGTACACCAGATTGGCGGGGTATTCGTTGGTATCACGCAGGAAACCAGTCGGGGCGGTTTTCTCCGTCACAACGTAGTTGCCCAGGGGCAGTTGCTTCGACTGTGCGCGGCCATCATCGCCAGTAGTGATGGTATCAACGAGGGTGCCCGCACTGTTGCGCACTTCAAATATAGCGCCGCGCAGGGAGTAATCGCCGTTGGCGGGGTTGGCGTTCGTCTTGTTCACGCGGATGATTCCAACCTGGGGTTGCTGGGGCACATCGACGTTCGTCACCGCATAGCCGAGGTTGGGGTTGACGGTTTCCAAGCGGACACCATATTCCGTGTTATGGCGCACATAACCGTTGGGCGCTTTTTTCTCAACCACGATATAATTTCCGAGGTCAAGCATCTTGCTCTGCACAAAACCATCGGCGTTGGTGGTTATGGTTTCCATAAATTCACGTGTCCCAGTGAAGATGTCGAACTCGGCACCCGCAAGGCTGTAATTTCCCATGCTGGGGTTCGCGTTGGTTTTTTGGATGATGATCCGGCCCTGCTTAATATCCTCGCAGATGATAGTCAGAGGAATGGCCGCAGCAGGCTGGAATGACATATCATACACAACCATGTTTTGCAAGTCGCCGCCGCCCGGTTCGTACCAAAAAATATTAGCCGGGGTGCGTGTGCTGCTCAAATGGAAAATGTCGTGTGTGGTAAATGTCGATCCGGCATATTCAAGCGGCGCTGTCACGGTGACGGTATCGCCGTTCCTGTAGGTATTGCCATCAATTGTCGTAAGAGCTGGCAAGTTTCTTTGGTCAATGCTGTAGGAATCAACATTTTCCAGAAATTCCATTGTGGTTGTCCCTACGAGCCGTCCGCTGCCGTTGGGCCTCAATATGACTGGATTGGGATTCAGTCTGGCGCTGTAATTTACCGTATCTACACCGCGCCGGGCATAGTCCATCAGCTTCTGATAGTAGCTATACACTGCCTGATTGCCGGAAGTCGGGCGCAGGTTTTCCTCGGCATAGCTCTGGTAGCCAACGCCAGCCGCCTCGTACATCCACGTCCAAATCGCGGCTTGGGTGGCGTAATGCGCCTGGGTTTCCGTCAGCCCGCCGAGTACGTTGGGAAAGCCGTAGAGCAGGATGGCCCGGACACCTCTCAGCACGTTCGCGCTGTAGAGCGCCGAGGACATGCTGTAGTTATCGCCCATGGGCTGCTCCTTGTGGCTTTCCAGGCAGAAGGCCCAGCTGCCGTCGCCTGCTTCCATCCAGAATGGCACGGTCAGAGCTTTCCATTCCTGGCCGTTATATATCTCGAAGATGCCTGTGTCCCCGCCGACGCTGAAGATCAACGTGTCATTGTCCGGCGCGGCGTAGGCGGAAGGAATGGCGATGCCGAATGCCAGCAGCGCCGCGATAAGAATACTCAGTATTCGTTTGGTGTGTTTCATGCTTGAATAGATCCTTTCGTATTTGAGTTTTTTGATAAAAATAAGGCCCCCGATTCTTCGGAGGCCCCGCTTAGGGGTATTCAGTTGAACTCCAGGCTTAACTGCCCTGG
>Ga0123353_10016711_pt1 | contig 10742 bp, 4 predicted proteins | sample TergutLab28metaG_3_FD_92763 | JGI IMG/M metagenome (GOLD analysis project Ga0123353, IMG submission 92763) | Labiotermes labralis P3 segment gut microbial communities from Petit-Saut dam, French Guiana - Lab288 P3 | ecosystem: Host-associated > Arthropoda: Insects > Digestive system > Gut ... | reverse complement strand
TTGCGCTGACCACGTGACACCCCTCTATCCGCAAAAGTTGGCACTAACTTCGCCGACCGGCGGCGGCCGCTCTGTCGGTATAGTTCGCGTGCGGACTAAGGCCACGGAGTTTAGTTTTAGTCTAGGTGGCGGAAGATCATCGAATCCCCATATTCATCGCCTCATTAAACAACTAACCAACCAAACAAACACCTTCAAGAAAAAGAGTTATAGTCGCTCAGAAACTCGAGAAATTTGCCGCCTTGTGTGGAACCTCGGGGTTCGTTACCCTATTCACAAAAGCCAACCTATGGTCCCTTCCCTGTGCCATATTACCCCAGTCCACATTTTCATGCCCTCTTCCTTTAAGAACTATTTTAATGTGGGGCACACAGTGGCGAAGTTGGCTGAGGCACTGCGCTACAAGGTAGAAGGTCGTGGGATCGATTTCCGATGGGGCCATTGGGATTTTTCATTGACGTAATCCTTCCGGCTGCAATACAGCCATGGAATCGACTGAGCCCCTAACAGAAATGAGGGACAGGGATATCTCCTGGGGGTAAAGGCGGTCGGTGCGTAGGGCTGACAGCCTTCTGACCTTCGTGTTCGGAATGTTGAGCCCTCAGGGCACGTCCAGGCTTGCAATGCTTACCTTTACTATTGTATTCTTACTGTCCAGTCTAAGCCTGCAGTCCCAATGCTCTCCCGTCAGCCTGCCCGACAGAAAAATTTGTGCTGGCGTTACATTTCTCATTTCCCTGTGTCTGATTTACACGCCGGTCATGTTAGCTGCTTTAATACTGCGAGATTTGAGGTTCTCACAGGAATGCTACGGAAGATGCTCATGGAATATGACACTGTGTCGATGGGGGTTGCAGTTTGTTATGTTTTGAAGGATCGTAGTGCCTACATATTTAGGGTCAAACACTCCATTTCTATTCTTGAAGGCAGGACGACCCTCCAAAACGTCGGTAACTATTTACCAGTCGATATGGCGTTTAACATTCCAGAATACTCGAATCTTCGGCGGCACCGGTGTGAGAACCTCAGATCTTGCAAGGTAGGAGATCTACGGATAAAGTAACGTTTTTGGCAGCTACTAGTAGTTGTGTCTCGCAAAGCGTATGTATGGCTTACAGCGGTGTTCCCCAAAATAACCACGGATCCTCACATCCTTTCTCACTTAAGTATAGAGTGTCCGGATGACAGGTATACAAAATTAAAAATTTTTATCTCAATAATTTTAGAGAGCTACGAATGCATACCAGTAGCGTGCATAGCAATGCGCTGTATGAGTTGACCTTAAAATAAGTGTCGCTGGCTTTTGTGGGTACAGGAAGTTTCTTGATTAGATATTATAACGGTCATTCAAATAAACTTATCGCGAATTAAAGAAGGCACAGTAGTGAAGTTCTTCCACTGCTGGGGCTGTCCTAGCTTATTTCAAGAAAACCTAATGAGTGTGTGTGTGTGTGTGTGTGTGTGTGTGTATATATATATATATATATATATATATATATATATGACCGTACTTTTATCTCGTGACTGAATCATTTCTGCTGGAATTTTTTAATCATCTTCTGGTGATTTATATAGTTTTAACTTTTCAGCTGCCGTCTGAACCTCAAAAAACAGTAAGCTTAGGTATCAGGGACTCAGGTGTACGTTTGTGTATCGCATGATTTCAGACTTACATCGCGGCCCAAATGAGATCTGCGCTCTTTTGGGATTTTACGCTGCGTAGAATAGTTTTTGCCTTGTATGTATTGCACAGTACACTTCCTGGTACCATTGCTTAGGTCGTTCCGAAGAATCCATCCAAGTGCTAAGCCCTGTGGAACGTTTCGTTACATGCTGATTTTTTTTATCTTTTGGAACGAGAAGTTGTAGAGCTTCTCACCCAATCCCCAAGCCGGAGGACCGCACCTTGTCGGCTGTCGGCGACTGCTTATTCAGTATACTCGCAGCAACTCTCCACGTCTGGGGGCCGTGTCGTATTTTTAAATGAAGAGTAATTCAAACACTTTTCGTTTAGTACAAATGTATTCTCTTTAGCGATAGTTTTGATAAGGAATGTGAAAGTGTTGTAATTTGTCTGTCGTTTTTGACATGTGCTCATGGAAAAGTACTTTAAGGTACAATGGATTTTTCCTCCCTCTTTTGATGTTCCCTACATGTTTATTGTATCTACCCAAACTTTGTGAAGTGTTCTCAGGCTTACAATAGAACATATGTGAGCACAGGAGGGTGCGGAGTTACACTACCTCTGCACATCGCATGATCCAGAATTCCATTGGTTAAGGTGCTGGATACGACGGATTCGATGCCAGTTCGTTGTTTGTGCCTGGGAGGCTGCTAACTGTGTAGCTGCATAGACCACAGTCCGTTGCGAGGTGGCAGTTGCAGGGTTGGTCAAGGTGTGCCTCCATTTATGGAACTAGAAGGTTCATTACCATGTATACAATAGAAGTAGGTCTACCAACAAATGCACACAAGTATACTGAAATTAGTTTATATGCACGTAGAACTTCTACATGTATTAGCCAACCACGTGGCCATCTTCATGGAGGGAAAATACGGAGAATATACGTAGAGTGTATACTGTAAAATTCGGAAGTATCAGAAGCAATCCACAGATATTAGTGGTCTGGTTCTGATACTAAAGTAATTCCGTTTTATGTTCTTTAATGTATGTATTCTTCGTATTTTACCTCCATAAAGATGGCCACGTGGTTGGCTAATAAATGTAGAAGGAATATGTGTATATAAATCAATTTCAATATACTTGTGTGCATTTGTTGGTGCTAGTACTGTATATATTCGAATATGCACGGATTATGGATCATATAAAGTTTATTGTCATATTCACAACAGCTCGTCGCTGGAAGCTGTCCTGAACCAGACGACTACGGTCAGCATCCTCAGGCCTTCTTTCTATTCATGGTGGAGATTACTAATCAGTATACCGTCTCATCTACGCCCGTTTCTCCCACGTGGTTTTCTGTCACTTTCTTCCACAGAAATGTCTGCACTTCGCTTTTCTGCCTTTCCACATGCCCCAGCCGCTACGTCTCACCCTTAAAATCGCGAAGGCCCTTGTATTTGCTCACTCCTTGCTCAAGTTACGGCGCTCATGACAGAGAGGAACTTCGAAATTAAAAGAAAATAGGATGTCGAATATTTTAACCTTTATTTGTTCGACGAACAAATGAATTTGAATTGAAGTTTCCGGGCGACGACGGTGATCCGAGGTGGAATTGTAGGTGTGTAGGGGTGAGATACTGTTCAGGCGGTTCTTTCCCGGAAATACCTGGTTTACATTTACACATTTGTCCCGCGGGTTGATGTCCATATTTCAGTGGCAGGTTATGCCCATTTTAAATCGGAAGTGTTAGGGCTGTGTTATCAGTACTTTCGTTCCCGATTCTGATTCGATGCACCACTTCATTTAATAGACACGTAATGGAGTTACCGTTGTTTCCGTAGACGCTGGAATGGTCGAGGATGTAATACAGAAGCTTGGCCGGCAATGTCACCGCATCACCTATCCCTACAGGATTACTTCATGTGGGGACACATGATGTCATTCGTAATGCAAAATAGTCGCCAACGTAGGGGATCTTAATCGGTTTATGGGTGCCGCTGTTAATAAGCAATATGAAACGACACTGAGGGTCTTCAAAGAGCCACCCCGATCGTTTTGGAGAAACGTGAGCGTGCAGACTGCAGGAGGTCCTCTCGAACGGTTACTGTTGTAGTATTCTGTTCCAATAAAATACGTGATAACGCCTAACTTCAGATTTAAATCTGTGAAACTAAGAAATTTATTTTTTTGTTCCCAACTTTTAAATCTGAAATGCTATTTATCCTTAAAGGTTATGAATGACCTTAGTATCTGACCAACTTAATGCACAAATTCTTGTTTTATAATAAATTTACTATATTCCTGTGCACCGGACGGTCACCTACAATGTGTGATGATACCAGATGCTGTATAATACAATTTTGACTTCCTGATGATGATGACACAATAGTACTCGAAACATGTAGAGGAATATAGTAAATTTATTATAAAACAAGAATTTGTGCATTAAGTTGGTCAGTTACAGAGATTATACTGAGATGCACGGTCAGCAAAACATCACAAAAGGTTATGAATGGGTTAAATTTGTGTCCTAAGTGACATAACTAAGAGGTCTGTGCGTTATACCAGTAAGTATTTGTGTGTAATAAAGTGTAATTTAATTAGAAAACATGCGTTTGGTATTAATGTGTATGTGTACTTCAGTTGCCGAGTATTTCAGATGTCTACACAGAATTGCACTCACGTGAAATTCAATTTAGGTCCAGATACAGGCCTATTTCAAAGGGAACTGGCACCATTCAATTCACAATCCTTGTTTTCTTTTCTGCTAAGACAGTAGGTGAAGTTTAAAAACAATATTTCTGTAAATTTAGCTGTTTTATCTTGTGTGGGTATGAAACCAAGCCTGTCATCATACCGGAAGAGTAGGCCTATAGACAGCGTGCTTAACAGGGTGTTGAGAGAGACTGCATCAATTCGGGGGAAGAGAGACAAGTAACAGGAGACCGGAGAAAATTGGGTAGCGTCATGAGGAACCTCATAAGCTCTATGTTTTCTTCTCCAGATATTACTATGATGTTATGAATGAAGATTGTGAGATGGGCTGGGCTTTTAGCACGCATGCCAGCGATTGTAATCGTACATACAACTTGCTCGGGCGAAAATGTTTTGGTTCGGAAACTTCAAGGATAGAGGCGTCTTAGGAGATCTAGGCATAGATCGTCTAGGATGGGAGGATAATATTAGAATGGATTGTAAAGACTGGAGTGGATTCATCATACTCAGTTGAAAGACCAGTGGCGTGTTGTTGTATACATAAACACTCAAATGGACCTGTGGGTACCTAAGAGGAGCCGAGTTGGTATGCTCCGAATAAAAGTGAAGCTGCCTGGGGATCGGCCCAATATGATGTCGGTCATTAGATAACAAAACCGAAGTCTCCAGTTTCTTTGGTAGGGACTATGTGGCACTGCAGCTGTTTCGTTGGCCAGCTGCTCGGCTGAAGGCGTGGTCTCCAGACACGGACGCGTGCGTCGATTGGTGAGCGACTCGTGGCCGTATTCTTGGCTCTGCAGCTGTTGTCTGCCCCGGCCTCATGATCGTAATCCAGTCTTCGAAGCAGGTTGGGCAGGAGTAGACGTTTTTTTCCTCAGTTCTTTCCGTCGAAGCCTGATTATAGTGTTCTTGAACTTGTGGTGATCGGGACTTCATACACCCACGGCAAAGACGGTTTCGTGACTTTGGTTTTGGGTTTTTAATGGGGGTGTTGGGTGCTGCGGGCCCTACAGGAGGCCGTTATCAGTGCGTGGACGATTTACTCGCGCCTATTCGGAGCAAGATGAAAGTTCTCAAGAAGTTCAAGAAACGGATGGGATTAGGTGCGTATGTCTGTTTTGTGCAGTCAAAGTGTTTGTTGGATTATTGTTATCATTGCTACGGTAGGCGACTTCTGTAGCAGCCTGGAGACTCCGTGTGTCGACAAGACGGTGCAGCACCGTCCGGTCTTTGTATAAGATTTTATTCCTTTCTCTGTTATGTTTGCCTTGCTTTGCTAGTTTTAGGAAACGCGGATTTGATATTGTCTTATTGCAGTGCTAGGCGGCACATCGAAAAGTGAATGGTCGAAGAAATGGTAGTTTTGCGTTTCACTTATCTTAGTAAGAAAATGCATTTTGAGTTCATATGGAGATATAATAAATAAAACATGGATAACGCCATTTTTTCATATCGAATTATTTCAGCCCGTAGCAGTGAACTTCACAAAATGAGGAATCTGTATTAATTTTTATGTCCTGTATTCCTACCTTCTGTAAAATGCAACAATCAAATTAGCCACTTGTAATATTTTCGAAAATAGCAAATGGGGTGTCCAAATGTTAATATAATTTATTCGTAAATCAAATCCAGATTATGTACTGACGTGCCATTTCTGTGGCGAATTTCATTTTTCCTACGTGTTTGCAACAGATCGAGTTAAAAAAAATGTTTGTATTACTAGAATATGCCTGACTGGACGGACGGTCTGGGAATCGGGGTTTCAGGGTTTTTATCTTCACAGTATCTAGACGAGTTCTTCGGCCCACCAGGCCCTTGTATCCAATTCGTACCGGGGACGCTTGCCCCTCCCCCCCCCTCCTCGGGGGGCCAAAGTTAAAGCGTGTAGCAATTTCTTCCTCCCCCTCCCTCCAAATATACACAGCGTTGTGCTTAATGAAGCACCGGGTCAATTTTACATTTTTGTAGGCCTGCGTAATGTCGAAACGCAAAAATATCTGTTGTGTATTTACAGATGTCTGTTATTTTCCTTCAGTACGTCGGATGATCTGTTGTTCTAGCAAAAAGCCAGAGGTCACGATGTCGAATTCTTTACAAATTGTGCGTATGCGCCAGTACTGTGGTTGGCTGTTGCACGGCTATGGTCCTAAACGTTCAAGAGTTTCTTGATGATAGGGTACTGACAGACTGCTGTCTGCGTGAGTGAGGAAGACATGATCGAAATTGCTGTGGCTGTGGGAAATACGTGGGCTTATACTAAGTCAGTTTCCTCTTACGAAATCCTGCATTAATCTGTGTATAGAGGATTCTTAAAAACTGTTATAGTGGTTGCTTTGGCAGTTAGGCCATGAACTGGAGCTGTACTCTAAGGAGCAATTACAGACTGAAAAGTCCGTGTAATGTTTGGAGCCTGATGAAGGTTTCAAGTTTCGCAACAGAAATAGCGAAAGTGCAGCAATGAACCTTCGGGTTACATAAAATGCGGAGAATTTCTTGACTGGCTGCGAACCGGGTAGCTTCTCAAGAAGGACTCTGCTCCATGGAGTAAGTTAGCAAAAGAAGAGACTATTTGGAAATGGACGGGAAAACGATACTGTGAATAGTAAAGTTGATTTTTCTAAATAGACTAGAGTCTCTAGACCCGTGGGTTAAAAGCACCTTTACCTCGTATTCTTCATAAAATTCCGCCTGATTACATAGTACACTGGTGTTACATCACGCCGTGTATCCTCGTATTTCGTCGAATGTGTTAAAATATAGGTGGCAGGATAATATTAAAGTATACAGTATTAGGCCTATATCATAAAGGAATAGAAGTGCGAGCTGGACTGGATTTAACGTATTAATGGTCGAGTGGCATGCTTGTCAGAACAAGTTCTTGGACCTTTGGGTTCTACGATAGGTATGTTGACCATATCAAGGAGGTCTGTGGTAAGTGGAGTTTGTTGTTGTAAGACTGTATATGCCACAGTCGCATGGAACGCATGTGATGGGACATGATCTGTCTTGGCCGTCGGCGAGCTTGTTACCCACCTTTCATTTCGGATCCTAAGTCTGCCGAATACCAAAAAAACAGTAATTTTATGTAAAAAAGTATTCTTGTTATAATCCTAACTAATTTCGTACAACTGCCGTATGCACACCATATGCCACTGAAGTTATACTAAACGATTCAAGATGGATGCTATGTGAAAGCCACGCTTTCCAATTTTTTTTTTTTATTTCCTGATCTAATCCACTTCTACTTACGTGTATCGGTATGTTTTCAGGTGTTTGTTCTAAAACTGTAGCGGGGGGCAATATAACTGTATAAACTGCAAACAAGACTTCAAATGCTTTACTGTGTTTTTGTATTTTGTATAATTACATTGTTACATATACATTACGCATATTTTGAAACTCGTAATATTCTTTTATGTATATATATATATATATTGTTGACCGTGCATTCTAATATAATGATAGTCTTTTTTTTTTACCAACTCGATGCACAAATTCTTTATTTTAATGCATTTACAATATTCCTCTACATGTTTCGAGCACTATATACTCATCTTCAGGAGGTCAAATTGTATTAACACAGCATCTGGTATCGTCACTCTATTTAGGTGACTGTTCAGTACACAGGTTACGAGAGGGCTCACGTCCTCACGTAACCTGTGTACTGAACAGTCACCTAAATAGAGTGACGATACCAGATGCTGTGTTAATACAATTTGACCTCCTGAAGATGAGTATAATAGTGCTCGAAACATGTAGAGGAATATAGTAAATGCAATTAAATAAAGAATTTATGCTTCGAGTTGGTAAAAAAAAGACATCATCGCAATGTTCTGCTGTGCGATCATCGTATGACTTCCAACACTTATCAGTTTGTATCTCTGTCTGATTGTTTGTAATCAGTCTGACTTCTCAGTCAGTGACTCCACTGTGTAGCTTCCCAAAATAACATGGTAGTGCATTATGAATTGGGAAGGGTGCGGACCGACTTCCCTACGTATCCCCAAATAGGGTGGCTACACACTAGGGTATGTTGAGGGCTTTTATTCCACCCCTTCCCCTTCAACACGAATGCTGAGTTGGCTTCTTAAAAATAGACGTTTCCTGTCCTATCTTCGCCCATGAAAGTATTCGCCATTTCCGTTAACGTCCGGAAAAGTGACAGTTTGGTTCACACGAGTTCGCATGCAGACCCACACACACATGTAGGCCAATGTAAAGGTATCGGGCCTATGCGTTGTTACATATTGTTTTGTCCTGTGTAGAGTCCTGCAGAATACGAGTGTGTGGACTCAGAGGATTTATTACTTCCAAATTTATCGGAATATGAACAATCAAAAGGAGCTGAATAACAAATTCATGAACCGTAGAGGCGAAGGACCTCGTCAACAGGCTGATAGCCAGCTGATCAAGTAACGCACATCCTTTATACTATCGAAATTTCATTATCGTGTAAACAAAATCCTGCCACAACCTCCTTATGGTCTCACATCCCTTTTGTTTGTTAGCCATTTTAATATTGTTCCCCCTATACACGCCTGGGTTCCTCTAGAGCTACCGCGTATAATTTTGTAATAACTTAATTCTTGTGTGCTGCATTTCCCTTCCGTCTCGTCCCATTCATTTTGCTTGCAATTTATCTAACAGCGCTGTCAGTCAGTAACTTGGTCTTTATAGCGACAGATAATTGGATGACGGAGGGAGGAGGACGTTGAACGAAACGATCGTGGCGTAATTTAAGGTAGCCACACGTTCCGGCATTTGCCTGGGTGAACTGTGAGGAACCACGAACATCTCTTACGACGGTAGGTGTTGGGTGCCTTGATCTGCCTCCCCTGTTTTGTGAATAGTGCACGTGTATTGCACTCATATGGCCCTATGCAGCCCGCTTCCCTGTTCTTTGGTTACTCCAACTCTCTTCTAGCTGAACAAAAAGAATGAGATTAATATAACAGAACGTAATGTTTTGTGCACCATTTCTAATATACGGTAGAACCCGGTTGTATCGACATCGGTTTGTACGACACTTCGTTGATAGCGTCAGAAATTCTGTGGTACGAGTTAATTCTTCACTGTTAACCATAACATTACACACCTCGGTTATAACGACTTAAAATATTAGGTCCCTGCCATGACGTTATAACGAGTTCGACTGTATTTGTCGGTCCCAAATCCCGATTTTTTGGACCACAACGGCATGAAAATAGACTAGTTTCCGACCACACTACAGGGTGGATCAAAAGTAATTCGACAGGCCCTTCCGGTTATTAAACTTAGAGCATCACGTGACTGCTGCACCAATGTATGTAATTTATTTAATACGTATTTTCGATTTCCGGTGGAGACCGACATTTTCTCTTTGCCTGTGCATCCTGCCTGGGGACAAAGAGCTCTTTCCCCGCGATAAAACGATTGGGATCTGCAACTAAGTACTCATTTTCATCCATGTAGTTCTGAAGGTTAAGGAATACTGGAGCTATGCCTGCGTGGTCCTTAAGTTTACGCACACGACACGTGCACCCTGTCTTAGGTTACCAAAATGTAACGCGCTCTGAATACCGAGCAGGCAATAAAAACATCCCAAAATATATCCGCCACCAAAGGAATGATAAATAACGCTAGGAGGAATCAACTGCTACAGCAAGGTATTCACTCACTATCATCTTTTTGTCTTGTTAGTGACGGTCGCCAACAAACAGGGTCATTAGCTGTGTCGGCACCGGAACCTGGCTTTTGGAGTGTGCAACTTTGCATTCTTAATTATTATGCCTGGCCAGCACATTTCCTTCGACGTAGAAGCTCCCTCTAACCGCTTTAGCGATCTCACCCAAAGTGTCAGGCGTATGTGTAAAGGGATATTTTTTTTAACTGCAGGCATGAGGTAAACCTCTTCAGAATCTTGATACGTGTTTCACACATTGGAAGTATTAATAATCTGCCTTCAGTGTCGAATACGTCTCCCCAACTTTGTAAAACGTGTTTTGGAGGAGAGGCCTAGCTTCGTGGGATTGGTTTTATTATAGAAGTTTGGAAATTATTACTTCTATATTACCCCAAAAGTCTCGTTGGTAGTAAGGAGAAAGAAAAAGGAATAGTTGTGTGCGTACAATAATACATAGCTGCATTGTCCGACAGTCCGCACCATGAAGGCTGTATTTTTTTTTATCAATTGGTATTTTTGTATTTGTGCTTCGCAGAAATTCGTCATTTGTACCAAACTCCGTGGCCTTAGTCCGCACGCGAACTATACCGACAGAGCGGCCGCCGCCGGTCAAGTTAATGCCAACTTTTGCGGATAGAGGGGTGTTACGTGGTCAGCGCAACGGGTCCCCACAGCCGTTAATCTCTGTTTTCTATACCTGGAGCCGCTACTTTTTTCATTCAAGTAGCTCCTCAATTGACC
>Ga0123353_10016709_pt1 | contig 10742 bp, 11 predicted proteins | sample TergutLab28metaG_3_FD_92763 | JGI IMG/M metagenome (GOLD analysis project Ga0123353, IMG submission 92763) | Labiotermes labralis P3 segment gut microbial communities from Petit-Saut dam, French Guiana - Lab288 P3 | ecosystem: Host-associated > Arthropoda: Insects > Digestive system > Gut ... | reverse complement strand
TTTTCAGGGATGCTGCAAGTTTCGAGATTTTCATTCGGTAAAGTCCTTTCGCATCACTTCGGGATGACATGTCTTGCCGTACTGGGAACATGTAAAACACTCAAAGAATGTCGGCGCTTCCGCGCGCGTGATTGACGTAAAACCGTATTTCGTAAAGAAACCGGGGGCCCGCGCCACGAGATAGAGAGTGTCGCCGCCAAGCTCCCGTATTTCATCGAACATGGTCAGGAGCATGCGCTCCCCGACACGAAGCCCGCGAACTGAAGGGTCGGTCGCTATCCCGTCGCAGATAAACCGTCCTTCCCTCTTCGCGAGTACGCAGCCGCCGACAAGCCTCGCGGCGCCAGTTCCCTTTTCGATTTCCTCTGCCTTCCAGCACTTGACCAAATCGGTGGCGATTTCTTCGTTTTCCGAATATTCCAGGCCGTTTTCGATAAATAAACGAACCAATGGCCTTTCATCGGGTATTTCGCTGTATATTATTTCCGCCATAAAGACTCTAGTTTCTTAGTTCCAGTAATTTGTTTTTCAGTTCTCCCTCGATCCTCACGAGTTCGACCTCGGCTTCGAGACGCTTCTGCCGGCCTTCGCTCTGGATGCGTACCACCTCGTCGAGCGAGTCGATAAGATTCTTGTTCGTTGTCTGGAGCGTTTCGATGTCGACCAGGCCGCGTTCGCTTTCCCTGGCTGTCTCGATCGTGGCCATTTTAAGCTGTTCGCTGTTTTTCTTCAGGAGCTCGTTCGTCGCGTCCGTGACCTCGCGCTGGGCTTTCGCGGCCTGCGCGCTGTGTTCGACGCCGAGCGCGAGCACCATCTGGCTCTTCCACAGAGGTATCGTGTTCGTAAGCGTCGATTGTATCTTTTCGCCCATGAGCGTGTCGTTGTTCTGTATGAGTCTGATCTGCGGCGCCATCTGCAGGGCGATCGTGCGTGTCAGCTCGAGGTCGTGAACCTTCTTCGAGAACCGGTCGCACTGGTTCGCGAGGTCATTGGCGGCCTGCGCGTCTTCCGGCAGCCCGCTCTCCTTCGCCTTCTCGCGCAGAGCCGGCAGTTCTGTCGCCTCTACCTCTTTGAGCTTTTGCTTGCCCGCGAGGATGTACATCGTGATTTCCTTGAAGTAGACGAGGTTCTGGTCGTACATTTTGTCAAGCAGCGTAATGTCCTTTAAGAGCGTGATCTGGTGTTTTTCAAGCGCGGTCACTATCTCCCCTATGTTTTTTTCCGCCGTTGAGTACCTGGCTTTCAACGCGGTCACTTTGTTCGCGCTCTTTTTGAAAAACTTGGACAAGCCCCCGCCTTTCTCCTCGGCTACGTCAAAACTCTTGATCTGCGTCACGAGGCCGGTCAGCGTCCCGCCGATCTCCCCCATGTCCTTGGAACGGACCCCGGAGAGCGCCGCCTCGGAAAAATTGCCCATCTTCGTCTGAGCGCCCGCGCCGTATTGCATAATTATCGCGGAGTTGTGTATATCGATCGAATTCGCGAAATCGTCGACCTGTTTTTGCTCTTCGGGCGTCAGCTGGGCGTTTTCGGTAAGCGTCTCGCTGTATTCCTTTAAAGGCATCGGAGGTGTTTCTTCCGTATTAAAGTCTCCGAGAGTAAGCTCGGGGCCCTGCCCCGGGTCAAGCGTCAATATCGGTTCCGTCTGCAGATTCTGTTCACTCATTTTACATACCTCCTAGATTTCAAACTTCTTGCCTGTAAGACCGTCCTTCTCAAACATTTTCTTTAAAACTTCCGCGTCCGTGGTCACATCCAGCGTATCCTCGTGGTAAAGACCCTCGAGAAAATTCGCGAATGCTTCATTCGCGGCAGTAAGCGCTTTTTCGATATCCGCTTTCGCGGCGGTCACGTTATCCGGCTGATACTCCATCGTATCGTATTGACAATACTTTTCGATCAGCTTCATTGTCGTCGGCAGATGGTAGTTCATCAATTTCCGCGTCTCCGGCAGCTTATCGGGATAATTCTCGATATGCGCGAATATACGCTTCATAGTCTTTTCGAGCTCGTCGAGCTCGGCGGAAATCTCGTCGCCCGGCAGCATGAGATTGGCGGCGTGTATCCTGTCGACGGCTGTTTTGCCCTCATTGCGAAAAGTCTCGAAATCGGCCGTCTCGGGGTTTACCATCCTTCTCTGCCGCTCCGCCTCTTCCCTCGCCAGTTCTTCTCTTTGCCTCTTTGTGTCGAGGTACTGGTCGTACGCGCCCTTGCCTTTCATGAGCGTCGTCTCGCCCGTGTCTGTGTAAAGGTCGAAACTCAGATCCCACCGTTTCAATTGCCGCATATCCTTTTTTATCTGCACAGGCAAAAACCCGGTCACGGCTGTCATGTCGTCGATAGACAAAACATCGTTTTTTACGGAAAGCTCGGCCATATACCTTGAAAGCCGGTTGATCACGTTCCTGCGCCTTAACCCCGAGTTTAAAAGAGCTCCTGACATGGTGAATAACAGCGCGAACACGATCGTAAGCGGCAAAAAGACAGCCGTCAGCGCGGAAAAAAACAGCCAAAAAATAAGGGCTGTCACGAGAAAAGTCCCGAAACTGATCATCCCTATGATCCCGAGCACAAACCTTTGCGTCGATGAGTTATTATTGTTGTTTTTATTACCGCCCATAATCATTATTTAGGGTTCCCAAAACGCCGTCTCGATTGCGCAAAGTACCCTAACCTCGTTAGGTGGGTTGCCTGCACGCCGCTTTTGCCATCCGGTCAAGCCGGCTCGACAGCCACGGCACTGACTCGGCGATCCCGGTACTTCAATGTTGGATAAATTTAGCAACCTCCTCGAACGCCTCAGGAAACCCTGATAAACGAAGTATACAGGCTATACCCATTCGGGTCAATAAAATTCGAGAACACAGCGGGGACGGTTCTAATTATGTTCAGTAACGAGAACACAGCGGGGACGGTTCTAATTATGTTCAACGAGAACCGAAGTTTTATACAATACATATCACCGTTCTTCCCTGAAATACGGCACGGACAGATTCGCGGGGGGCAAGTCTTCCTTGCGGTTCTTGTGCGTGCTGACGATGACGATGACGATCGTCGCCGCGTACGGGAACATGTCGACGAGGTATTGCGAAACCCCGAATCCCATGCTCTGCAGCCGGAACCCGAGTATCGAAAGAGCCCCGAAAAGGAACGAGCCGAGGAAGGCCTTCGTGGGGTTCCACGACGCGAATATCACGAGCGCGACGGCTATCCACCCGCGCCCCACGACCACGTCGGCCTGCCAGATCGGCACCGTCACGAGAGCGAGGTATGCGCCGCCGAGCCCGCAAAGCCCGCCGCCGAATATGATATGCGCGTATTTATAATAATCCACGGCGACGCCGGACGCGTCGGCCGCGGCCGTGTTTTCACCCACAGCCCGCATGTTGAGGCCCGGCCTGGTTTTGTAGAGGTACAGGGAAACGAGAATGATGAGTATATATCCCATGTAAACGAACGCGTCCTGTTTGAAAAAGATCGGCCCGAGGAATGGTATGTCGGAAAGACCCGGCACGGGCGTTTGCGCGAAAAACGCCTGCACGGATTTCGGCACCGACTGCCCGATAAGCGGATCGCCGACAAAGCGCGCGAACCCGCCCCCGAAGATCGTCAGCGTCAGCCCTGTCACGACCTGATTGCCCCTGAGAGTTACCGTGACTATCGCGAAGATGAGCGCCCCTCCCGCGCCCGCCGCGAAAGCCCCGAGAAGCGCCGCCTGCGGGCTCCCTGTATTGAACGCCACGATGAAGCCGATCACGGCGCCCATGAGCATCATACCCTCGACGCCGAGGTTCAGGCTGCCGGATTTTTCCGTGACGAGCTCGCCGAGCGTCGCGAAAAGCAGCGGCATGGCGGCTATCAGGGCGGCGGCGAGGAAGGCTTCCATGGGCTAAAACTTCACCTCCTCCGCGTTCTTCAGGCCGACCCACTTCACTCGGTAGCGCATGAAGAAGTCGGACCCGAGCACGAAGAACAGGATGACGCCCTGTACGATGTCCGCGACGGACGAAGGCACGTTCATCGAAAGCTGTATGAAGCTCGCGCCCTGCATGAGCAGCGCGAACGCGAAACATACGAAGAGCGTCGTGATCGCGTTGAGCCTCGCGAGCCACGTCGTGATGATAGCCGTGAACCCGTACCCGGACGAAAGCCCCCATGTGAGCGTCTTTTCGATCGCGCTCGCCTGTACGAACCCGACGAGGCCTAAAAGCCCTCCCGATATGAACATGGCGACCATTATAATGACGGGGATGTTCATGCCCGCGTAGCGAGCCGTCTCGAGACTTTGGCCGACGACCGTGATCTCGTAACCTTTTTTCGTGTGGTTGATAAAGAAATAAACCGCCGCCACGAGCACGAGCATCATGATCCAGCCCGCGTGCACGCCGAAGACGTTCGGCAGCACTCCGTTGTCGGAAAACGTGGGTATCCTCGGGAACCCCTGAGCCGCCGGGTCTTTCCACGGGCCGTACTGCAGGTACATTACGTATTTGATGATGAGATAGTTCATCATGAGAGTGAAAATGACCTCGTTCGTCCCCATTTTCGCTTTAAAGGCGGCCGGTATGAGCGCCCAAAGACCGCCGCCGGCTATGGCGGCCAAAGCCATAAGGAAGAGCAGCAGGGGTTTCGGCAGATCCCCGTGGTTGAGCGCGACGTACGACGCGCACAGAGCTCCCATCATGATCTGCCCCTCTCCTCCGATATTCCAAAATTTCATTTTGAAAGCGACCAGAACTCCAAGCGACGCGATCGTCAGCGGGATCGCTTTTATTATCGTCTGCTCTATGCGCATCGGGCTTCCGAGCGCCCCCGTCACGATCGTGCTGAACACCTCAAAGGGATTCAGCCTGAAAAACAGAAGCACGACTCCCGAAAACACGAGCGCGAGGCAAATCGACAGCGCCATTATGACCGCCGCTTGCTTTTTAGGGACGTCGTCTCTCTTGGTGAGCTTCACGGGCGATATCACGCCGTGCCTCCGGCCATGAGATAGCCTATTTCCGCCTTGCTCACGATACCCGCGTCAAGAATGCCCGTTATCCTGCCTCCGGACAGCACTAGTATGCGGTCGCAGAGCTCTATGAGGACGTCGAGGTCCTCGCCGATAAAGATGACGCCGACGCCCGACGCCTTTTGTTCCGAAAGCAGGTCGTATATGCGATAGGACGCGCCTATGTCAAGCCCGCGCACCGGATACGCCGTAATCAGGACTTTGGGATCCGAGTCGATCTCCCGCCCGAGAAGCACTTTTTGTATGTTGCCGCCCGATAGTTTGGCCACAGGCGTATAGATGCTCGGCGTTAAAATATCAAGCCTCTCGACTATCTTCTTCGCCTTTTCGGCGCTGGGTCCGCGCCTTAACACAATGCCTTTCTGGTTTTGGTATTCTTTCAGTATGATATTGTGGACTATGTCCATCGTGCCGACGAGCCCCATTCCGAGCCTGTCTTCGGGGATGAACCCCATCCTGATGCCGAGTTTTATGATTTCTCTCGGAGTCTTGCCGAGTATGTTTTCGCCCTCGAAGTAGATGCGCCCTTTTTCCGCCGTCTGAAGCCCCGCGATCGTCTCGCACAGCTCCTTCTGCCCGCTGCCCGCCACACCCGCGACGCCGAGTATCTCTCCGCCGTGCAGGTCAAAACTGACGTTGTCGAGAGCCTGCTTTTTATCGCTGTTGACGACCGTTATACCGTCTACGCGAAGCATAGGTTCCGCCCCGGTAGTATCAGCCGGTTTCCGGTGTATGGAAAGGTCCACGCGGCGCCCTACCATGCGCTCGATGAGCGTCGGGATATCAGTATCGCGCGTCACGAGCGTGCCAACTGACTCGCCGCGCCTGAGAACTGTTATCCTGTCGCTTATATCCATTACTTCGCCTAGTTTGTGCGTAATGATCACCACGGCGCAGCCTTCCTTTTTCATATTGCGCACGATCGCGAAAAGCTTGTCTATCTCCTGCGGCGTGAGCACGGCCGTCGGCTCGTCCATTATGAGAATTCGCGCGCCGCGATACAGGACTTTTACGATCTCGAGCGTCTGCTTCTCGCCGACGCTCATTTCGTAAACTTTTTTTCTCGGGTTGACGTCGAGTCCGTATCTGTCGGAAAGCTCCGTGATCTTTCGCTCGATCTTTTTGCCGCTCGTCAAAAGGCCCTTGCCGCCGCCGAGCGCGATGTTGTCCGCGGCAGTCATCACGTCCACGAGCTTGAAATGCTGGTGGATCATGCCGATGCCTTTGGCTATGGACTCCTTCGGCGAAGTGAAACGCGCCTCCTCGCCGTTCACAAAAATAGAACCGCTGTCGGGGCGGTATATCCCCGACAGCATGTTCATCAGAGTGCTCTTGCCTGCGCCGTTTTCTCCGAGGAGCGCGTGAATCTCCCCGTTTTCAACGACCAGATCGATATTCTTGTTGGCATGGGCAGACCCGAAAGACTTCGAGATCCGCCGCATCTCGATCGCCGGCGTGTCTGGCATTTATTCGCTCGCCGTCACACCTTTTACGTGATACTCGATCTCCCATATCCCGCCGCGATCCAGGCTTACGCCTGCCGGCACGACCTCGTTGCCCTCGTTATCGTATATCGGTCCCGTAAATATCGGGAAATTGCCCGCCACTATCTTCGCCTGGATCTCTTCCACCTTGGCCTTCGCTTCGGCCGTGACGTTCTGCGTGAGCGGCGCGAGCATTACATAGCCGTCCATCATTGTGCCGTAATACGACTCGGGCTTCCATGTGCCGTCCATGATAGCCTTGATCGTCGGTATGAGGAAGTTCTCATGATTCCAGACCGGCGCGGTCAGGTAAGCGTTTTCAAGGCCCTCGAGCGCGCTGTTGTCAAGGTTGTACCCGATAGTAAAGGCCCCGGCCTCCGCGGCCGCCAGCTGCGGACCCGGCGTGTCGGCATGCTGCGTAATGACGTCGCAGCCCTGCGCGAGCAGCGCTTCCGCTGCCTGCTTTTCGGCAGCCGGGTCGTACCAGCTGTTTATATACACGACGCTTACTACAGCGTCGGGATTGACCGACTGCGCGCCGAGCGCGAACGCGTTGATGCCTATCTTGACCTCGGTATAAGGATATGCCGCTACGTAACCGAGTTTGTTCGTCGTTGTCTGCATGCCCGCTATGATACCGGACAAATAGCGCGGCTCTTCCATCGCGCCGAAGTAATTACCGTAATTGTGGTCGTTGATATGATAGCCGGAGAAGTGTATGAAAACGATATCGTCATAGTCGCCCGACTCCGCGAGCTCGAAAAGCGGCGTCCCGAAACCGAAGCTCGTACCGATTATGACGGTGGCGCCCTGATCCATCAATTGCTTCGCCGCGTCTTTGCAATCCTGCGCGTTATTGTCGTCGATGTTTTCGAGCCACTTGCACTCGATAGCGTCTCCGTATTCCGCCATGAGGTTCAAAGTCCCTTTATGATGAGTCTGCGTGAAACCGCCGTCGTTGATCGCGCCGATATATATGAATCCGATATTGAGTTTGTCACCGGATGAAGCAGATCCGCCACCGCCACCGCCTCCGCCGCACGCGGCGAGCGAGAACACCAAAACCATAGCAACGATTAAAACAAGAACTTTTTTCATTTTATTTCTCCTTCCAAGGCGCATCTGTATTGAATAAGTAATACCTTGCCATTATACGGATACAAAGCAAATATTACAAGCGTATTTCAACAATATTTTGTGTTTATTTGAATAATTTCAGGAAAAAACCACTATCCCTTGAAAAATATCTCCCCGTCCACTATTTTCGAAACGACGGCCAGAGACTCCACGCGAATGCCTTTTTCGCGCAGCTTGTCGCCGCCGCCCTGAAACTCTTTTTCGATCACGATGCCGGCCCCGAGGATCTCGGCGCCCGCTTCCGAAGCGATGTGAACAAGGCCGAGCGCGGCCTGGCCGTGAGCCAGGAAATCGTCGATGATAAGGCAGCGGTCGCCCGCTTTCAAAAACTTCCTGTCGATGCGTATTGCCGACATCGCCCGTTTGGTAAAGCTCATGACTTCCGCGAAGTAGTAGCCTTCGGTCATCGTAGTCGGCGCTTCTTTTTTAGCGAAGACGACCGGTACAGAGTTAAAGTATTTCGCCGTGAACGCCGCTACGGCGATACCCGAGGCTTCGATCGTAAGTATCTTGTCTACCTTGCCGGCGACGTCGTCGAACCGCGTCCTGAACTCCGCCCCGATAAGGTCAAACAGGGTCACGTCCACCTGATGATTCAGAAACGAGTCTACCTTAAGGATCTCAGTAGATATCGCGACGCCGTCCTGGATTATGCGGTTTTTTAAAATCTTCATGCGCCCCTCACTTCTTAAGATATATATGCCCGTCTTCCAGTTTCGTCACCACAGCCAAAGGCTCTACGCGGATCCCTCTTTCGCGAAGCTTCTTGCCTCCGTTCTGGAATTCCTTCTCGATGACTACGCCCGCCCCGAGTATTTCGGCTCCGGCTTCCTTTGATATATGCACGAGCCCCAGCACGTCCTCGCCCCGCGCCAGTTTGTCATCGATGATCAGGCAGTGGTCTTCCGGCCCGAGATACTTCTTTTCGACGCGTATCGCCGTCAGGGTGCTGTCCCCTATATTCGTGACGTCCGTAAAATAGTAACCCTCACGGATCGCGTTCGGGTTTTCTTTCTTCGCGATCAGAACCGGCACGTAGCCGAAGCATTTCGCCGTAAACGCCGCGATGGCGATACCGGAAGACTCGACCGTCAAAATCATGTTGACCCTGTCCGCGACGTCGTCAAAACGTTTCCGGAACTCCTCCCCTATATGCTCAAGCAGCCGTATGTCGAGCCGATGGTTCAGAAAAGAGCCGACGTCGATCACCTCGTTCGTCAGCGGCTTCCCGTCAATTAAAATACGTTTCTCTAAAATCTCCATAGCGCTCCCCGTTTCCCTCCTCCGCTATATCTCCAAAGGCACCGAACTGTTCGTATAGACTTTTTGCACGTCGTCGTTATCCTCAAACTCGCCTATCATCTTGCAAAGCGACTTAAGCGCGTGCTCGTCTTTCGGCTCGCTCGCCATATTCGGGATGAAGTCTACGTCGGCCTCCGCCAACTCAAATCCCGCTTGTCTTAAAGCGTCCGCCAACCCGAGAAGGTCCTCCGACGACGATCGTATCTCCCAGAACTCGTCGGCGTCGATCACGTCTTCAAGCCCCGCGTCGAGCCCGGCTTCCATAATGGAGTCTTCGTCCGCGTCGTTCTTTTCGATCAATATGACCCCGTGCCGCTCGAACATGTATGAAACGCTGCCCGGCGTGCCGAGGTTGCCGCCGAACCGGTCGAAAATATGCTTTACAGCAGAAGTCGTCCTGTTCATATTGTCCGTAAGGACGTCCACAATGACCGCGATCCCCGACGGCCCGTAGCCCTCGAAGCGCGCCTCCGTAAGCGTGTCGCCGGCGAGTTCGCCCGTGCCCTTTTTGATCGCCTGCTCGATCTTGTCCTTCGGCAGGTTCACGCCCTTGGCTTTCTCGATCGCGTTCTTAAGTGACGCGTTGTACGCCGGATCGCCGCCGGCCTTCGCCGCGACCATAATAGCGCGCGCGTATTTTGTGAAAGCCGCGGCTCTCTTATTATCCTGAGCGGCTTTGCGCCCCGCTATCGTTCCGTGTCGCCCCATATCACATCTCCTTCGTCATTTCGTAAAATATTCTATGTATGGATTATAAGACTTTTAGGCAAGAAATAAAAATCTCTTTTAAAAATCCATATCCAGCATAACGGGGCAGTGGTCGCTGCCCTGTACCTCGTTCAATATAACGACGTCGCGCACCCTGTCAACTATACTGCTTGACACGACGAAATAGTCGATGCGCCACCCCGCGTTGTTCGCGCGCGCCCCGAAGCGGTACGACCACCAGGTGTAGGCGCCCTCTTTATCGGGGTAGAGATGACGGAAACTATCCGTAAAGCCCGCCGCGAGAAGTTCCGTGAACTTTTCGCGCTCCTCGTCCGTGAAACCGGCGCGGCCGCGGTTCGGCCCGGGGTTCTTGAGGTCGATCTCCTTGTGCGCCACGTTCAGGTCCCCGCAAAGGACGACCGGCTTCTTCGCGTCGAGTTTTTTCAGGTATTCCCGGCGCGCGTCTTCCCACTCGACCCTGTACCCGAGCCTGACGGGCGCGCCCTCCTCGGCGTTTCTGGCGTTCGGCGTGTATTCGTTGACAAGGTAAAAATCTTTATATTCCAGCGTGATCGAGCGCCCTTCCCTGTCGTGCTCTTCCGCCCCGATACCGTAAGAAACAGATAGAGGCTCGGACCGCGAAAAACACGCCGTGCCAGAATAACCTTTTTTCTCCGCGCTGTTCCAGTACTCAGCGTAGCCGGGCAAGTCTACTTCGGCCTGCCCCTGCTGCATCTTCGTCTCCTGTACACAGTAGACGTCCGCGTCCGTGACATCGCAAAAATCGAGAAACCCTTTCCCGAGCGCCGCCCTGAGGCCGTTAACGTTCCATGTGACGATTTTCATGTATTTATTCCTCCTCCCGGTCCGGCGGCGGTTCTCCCCGTGACAGGCGCGCCGTCCGGCAGGACCGATATTTCTTTTTTAAAGATGTGCCGCACGAATAGCGCGGCCATGACAAAAGCCGAGACCTCCGCGAGCGGGTACGCGTACCAGACGCTGTAAACGCCGAAACTCAATAAAAGTATATACGCGAGCGGCAAAATGAACCCGAGCTGCCTCACTATAGAGATGATCAGCGCGAACATACCGTGCGC
>Ga0123353_10016707_pt1 | contig 10743 bp, 11 predicted proteins | sample TergutLab28metaG_3_FD_92763 | JGI IMG/M metagenome (GOLD analysis project Ga0123353, IMG submission 92763) | Labiotermes labralis P3 segment gut microbial communities from Petit-Saut dam, French Guiana - Lab288 P3 | ecosystem: Host-associated > Arthropoda: Insects > Digestive system > Gut ... | reverse complement strand
GCCGGGTGTTATTGACGTCAAATATATCAAGCGAACCCACAGGCAGAAGGATTTTAACGCCGTAAAGGCGGGCGAACCGCCCATCCGTCTGACCCGTCAGGTCGGCAAGGTCACTTATATGCTGTATTTGGTCGTGGAGGACAAACAGGCTCACGCCGCTTTGTACAAACCGGCAATGGAAAGATTCTATAAACGCTGGAACCGCTGCTTGCTCACTATGCCGAAGATATTGCTCGGCGAGAATATTGTTTAGGAGGGACCCACATGAAAACAGCAGTTATTTATTATTCTTACAGCCAATATCCGCAAGCAAAGTCGGCAATACAAGGCATCCATTTTCTGAAACTACTGGTTTCAGATTTAAGCTTTGAATTTCTGCACCCGATGGGTGCAGAATTGCATTCTGCGAATATTCGATATAAAAACTTCTCATAAGCCAAAGATTTCGGGCAGAAAAATCTTGAACTCCCGGAAATTCTTTTTGAAGTTCTTTTGACAAAATTTCAACGATTGATTTGCCCCAGCCTTTTTCGTTTTGCTGGCGGGTGATTTCCTCGCCGATTTCCCAAGCCATCCGCTTTATTTGCTGTACCCTTTTTTGCTTGCTTAAAAAATCTTTGCTTTTTTCAATTTATGCCGAGCTGACCGACCACAATTTCTAGGGGCTACCGTAGTCAAGTGGATAGCCATATTTCCTTTTTCGCAAGTCATTTGATAATGGTGCTGGTACTTCTTTCACCGCCTTCTCCATTATCTTATATCCCTGTATGCGTTTTATCAAGTTACTCTAATTATATTTTTCCATCGCCCTGTCAAATTCCCCGGCGACCAGCAGTTCCAGCGCCTCGCAGGCCCCGTCGCACAGACCACGCAGCTCTTTGAGCTCCTCCTTCGTGAAGGGGGACAGCACCCAGTCCGCCATATCCCAGTCCGGACGCGGCTTCGCGCCGATGCCGATTTTGATGCGCGGAAACTCGTCGCTGTTCATCAGATAGATGATGCTCTTGACCCCTTTTTGGCCGCCGTCGCTGCCCTTGCGGCGGATGCGCAGTTTCCCCAGGGGCAGGGAGGCATCGTCAAAGATCAATATAATCCGCTCCGGCGGGATTTTATAGAACTGCGCGGCTTCCCGCACGGACTCGCCGCTGTTGTTCATGAAAGTCTGGGGCTTCATCACCAGGCAGCGGTGCCCATTGAGGGAAATTTCCCCATAGAGAGACTTGAACTTCAGGCGGTCCAGCTTGACGCCCTGTTGCTGCGCCAGCAGATCCACGCACAAAAAGCCCGCGTTGTGGCGCGTGAACTCGTACTTCTTCCCCGGGTTCCCCAGGCCGACGATAAGATATTCCACCGCCCGGGAAGCCGGGGCCGGTTTTTTTTGAAAGCGTTTGAAAAATGCCACGGGTTTTAACTCCTATTTGAGGTTCAATTTAGACAATTGCGCGGTGCGCGGACGAAAGGTAGTAGGGCATAACGCCCTCGGCACGCCGCTTTACGGGAGATTGCGGTGATATTGACAGCACGCCGGGGGCGTCGCGCCCTACAATGGTAAAATGCGGTTGCTTGCGGGCGAACGATGTTCGCCCTTACGATTGAGCAAACAAAAAGATGAGTCTAAAAATGTTACCCCAGAAGCCAAACATATCCTTGAAGAACCTTACAAATCTGCTGCCCAAAAAATTGTCGGAGCCCGTGCCGTCAAGCACCTCAAACAGAAGACGATTGTTTGAGGCATAGGTATGGCCTGCCGTGCCTTTATAACAGTATACTTTAAAATCTCTCTGTCTCGTGTAAATACCCCCATACCCGTAGTGGAAACCAAACGCATGAGCCCCAATCGCCGTCACGGAACTGGGGATGGTTACGCCCGTCAGAGCATAACAGCCGTAAAACGCTTCCTCGCCAATGCTTGTCACGCTGTCCGGAATCGTTATGCTCGTAAGTTGGGGGCAATAGTTAAACGCGCTATTGCCAATGCTTTTAACGGTATTCGGGATGTTTACGCTCACAAGGGTTGGGCAGAAGTCAAAAGCTCCGGCACCGATAATTGTCACGCCGCTCGGGATGTTTACGCCTGTGAGACTGCGGCCTGTGTGTTTGTAGTTCCAGTCATTAAACGCCCATTCGCCGATTTTTGTTACCGGGCAGCCGCCCAATTCGTTGGGGATTGTGATGTCGCCGCCCGGGCCGTTATAGCCCGTAATCGTCGCTTCGCCGTCAACGACGGTATAATAATAGTCACCTTCTTGTGCCGCGCTTGCCGTTCCTGCCATAAGGGGTATGATACCTATGGCCAAAATGATGGCCAGGGCCATGCTAAGTATTTTTTTCATAGGAAAGACCTCGTTTCTTTATTTTTAAGTTTAGCCTGAACCGGGTTTCCTGTTTTCACTTAGTACCCAATCGCCACGGCAATCAGCATCAGGGCAACGGCCATGGCAATCTCCAGCGCAAAGAGTTTCCAGAACCAGCGCATATATTTGCCGTAGGAAATACCCACCAGGCCGATGGCAATAATCATAATGCCGCTCGTGGGGAAGAAGATGTTGAAAAAGCCGTCGCTCATCATGAAGGCCAGCAGGACGGATTGGCCGGTAAGCCCCACCATGCCCGCGAGGGGCAGGACAATGGGCAGAACCAAAAAGGCCTTGGCCGTGCCGCTGCCGACGAAAAATTCCAGCGACGTGATGAAGGCGAAAATGGCCAGAAGGGTCACGCTGGGAGAGAGGTCCTTGATGCCCTCATATACCCAGTAGAGCAGTGTATGCACGATTTTTCCCTCTTTGAGGACGAAGGCCACGCAGACGACCAGAAGAATCATGGGAATGGCGGGCGCAATGGTCTTGACGCCCTGCCGGAAAACGGAGAACAGCTGATTCTTGCGGATGCCCGCCTTGCGCCCGGCCAGCAGGCCGCCTATGGTAAACAGCAGCGCCATGGCGATGGTGGGAATATAGCCGGTGAGGCCGGAAAGGCTGACCGGCACGGACTCGCTGTTCTGCAGAACAAAGCTGACTACCACCGCAACGAACACACCGAGTAGGCAGCCCACAAAGGTTCGGGCCGCCTTGCGCATGTTTTCATCTTGCAGCAGCGCCTCGTCCACACCCATCGCGTATTTGGCGCGCACCGCCTTGTCGCTCTCATAGGCCAGGGATTTTTTCGGATGCGTCTCCACTTTTTTCGCGTAACGAACCAGGAAAAGAATTAATATCGTATACGCCACGGCGAAAAAAATCAGGCGGTACCACAGCCCAGAGTAAATCGGTATCCCCGCCAGAGACTGCACCAGCACCACCGTGAAGGGATTGAAGGTCGAGGCGGTGTAGCCGAAGGCGACGGCGACCAGGCTCATGCCCAAGCCCACAAAGGAGTCCCAGCCCAGGGCGAGGGCAATCGCCACCGCCAGCGGCACCAGCACCAGACTTTCCTCTAAAATGCCGATGACGGAGGACAGTGTCATCAGCAGGAACACCACGGCCGCCAGCAAAAAATATTTTTTGTGCTCATATTTCTTGACGATGAAGGACATGATATACCGCAGTACGCCGCTCTTGTCCAGAATCAAAAACGTGCCGCCGATGAGTACAATGAACAGGATGATGGCCACAGCCGTCAGGGCTTCGCCTTTCGCGAAAATCAGGACCGGGGAGGCAAGCACCTGCCACAGCGGCAACCGGTAGTCCGGCAGGCGCTCGTAGGTGCCGTTGATGACGGTCCCCTCCGCGTCCACCGCGTATTCCCCCCGGGGAATAGTTTGGGTCAGGATGCCGGCCAGCGCCATGACGCCGAGCAGCAGCGCAGTGAGGGTGATGAGGGTCTTGCGGTCGATTTTCAGTCCCTGGTTGCTTGTTTCCGGTGCTTTCTTTGTTTTTTCTTTTGACATGATCTTCTATATTCCCTTCTGTAGGGGCGGTTATCAACCGCCCGCGAAATTGTATGATTTTTGATTGCCTGCAGGCGATTGGTAATCGCCCCTACAGGATATTCTCCCCATCGAAAACAATCACCCCATAGCCGCTGCCGGTCTTTTTGCCCGCCATCAGGCGGTCTGCGAAGGCCCGCTGCAGGGAGGTGTTCCGCGGCAGCTGTTCGGGCGGCAGCTTGGCGTCCTTGCCGAATACCCGCCAGGCATCCTTGAACTCCTCGTGCTCCCGGGAGTCGAGGATGTCAAAGTCCCGCATAAAATCCCGGATGTTGGACTGCTCCGGCAGAAACTCCTCGTGGCCCTTGTAGAGCAGCCAGGAATCGCAGACCAGCACCAGCGGTTTTCCCTGCTCCGCGCAGCGGTAGAAGTCATAGGCGCGCTTGTAGGACGCCAGCCGGCCCTGCTTGTCAAAGGGCTTCCCCGAGGAGGGGATGTGGAAGTTGTAGGCCTTGTCCCCTTTTTTTACGGTGTAGCCGGCGCGGGTATAGGGCTCCTTTGCCCAATAGACCAGCTCGTACTGGAAGCGGCCCAGGGCGAAGCGGGACATCGCGAAGAAATCGGCGTACCAGGTGCCGACAAAGGTGCCCCAGACACCCTCCACCGCGTAACATTCCAGCAGCTTGCAGCGGAAGTCCTCCACGGTATCCCAGAAAATTTCCTCCGGGATGCCCTCTGCGCGGTAGTTTTTCTGCATCACCTCGCAGCACCAGACCAGATAGAGAAAATGCAGAACATACTTCTGAATGCCGCTGCTTTCCTCCAACTCCGCCAATTCCTCCAACGCCTCGAGGATGCCGATCTCGAAGTCGTAAAAATCCCGCCGCAGCCTGTCAAAGACCTCCGCCAGAGCCGGGTCGGAAAAGACCCGCGTTCCGGCCGCCATGAGTGCCTCCTGGGCTTCCTGCGGCAATTCGATTTTCTTCATTAAGTTTTCGATGTAACCCATAGGGGTATCCAGATTTTGCGCGGACATAACACAACCTCTTCTCTTCTGTTTTTATTTTATAGAATAGTTTATAATTTTTAGCGGCAAAAAGCAATATGTTTGAAAAAAATTGCGGGGAAAAGAGAAGCGCTCCTGAAAAAAGGCGGGAAAAAGCGTATGCCAGCAAAGAAAAGCATAAAAATAGTATTTGACGAACAGACATAAAGTTGCTATAATGGCCGCGATTCACCCCAGGAAAGGATGAACTATATAATGGAATATAAAACCGCCAAGAGAATGACCCGTCTCAAAGCCTCGGAAATCCGGGAGCTCTTAAAAATCATAGACAGGCCGGAAGTGATCTCCTTCGCGGGCGGACTGCCCGCGCCCGAACTGTTTCCCGTGGAGGAAATCAAAGAGGTGAACCGGCTCGTGCTGGAGGAGGACGGCATGCGGGCGCTGCAATATTCCAGCACCGAAGGCTTTCCGCCGCTGCGGGATTGGATTGCGCGGCGCATGAACAGCCGCCTCGGCACCCGTTTTCAAGCGGACAATATCATGATCACCCACGGTTCCCAGCAGGCGCTGGACCTCAGCGGAAAAGTATTTCTGGACGAGGACGACGTGGTGCTCTGCGAAAGCCCGACCTACCTGGCGGCCATCAGCGCCTTCCGGGCCTACGAATGTGAATTTGTTGAAATCCCTACGGATGACGCGGGCATGCTCCTGCCGGAGCTGGAACAACAACTGAAACGTCTCGCTAACGCGAAGCTGATCTATGTCATACCCGACTTCCAAAATCCCAGCGGCCGCAGCTGGAGCCTCGAGCGCCGGAAAGAACTGGCCAGGCTCTCCGCGGCCTACGGCGTCGCCGTGCTGGAGGACAACCCCTACGGCGAGCTCCGCTTCGAGGGAGAGGCCTTACCCGCCGCGAAATCCTTCGACACCAGCGGCAATATCCTCTGCACCGGAACCTTCTCCAAAATCTTCTGCCCGGGCTACCGCATCGGCTGGATTGCGGGGGAAGAAAAAATCATCCAGAAGTATGTGCTGGCCAAACAGGGGGCCGATTTGCAGTGCAACACCATCGCACAGATGGGGATCTATAAATTCCTGGAGCTATACGACATCGACGCCCACATCGAAAAAATCCGCGCAGTCTACAGAAACCGCCGGGACTTGGCGGTCCGGACGATGGAGCAGGTCTTCCCCGGGGGCGTTACGTTTACGCGGCCCCAGGGCGGGCTGTTTGCCTGGGTAGAATTACCTGCCGGGATGGACGCGCGGCAGGTATTTCAAAAGGCTCTGGAGCAGAACGTGGTCTTCGTGCCCGGCGGCTCGTTCTTCCCCAACGGCGGCAAAGAGAACAATTTCCGCATCAATTTTTCCAATATGCCCGAGGACAGAATCGTGGAGGGCCTCGGCCGACTGGGGCGGATTTTGGCGGAATATATGATTTGACATTTTCAAGAAATGCGCTATAATAAACCCATCTTATGATAGAAAGGTGCTGCGTGAATGTCTGTCCTGTTTTTTGAGGTGACCGCCAATTAAATAATCTGCGGATAAACGGTTTCAGCGGAGCATGACCTCTGCTTGTTTGCGTTGTCTGCAACGAACAGACAACCTGACCGTACAGTATCCCTGCGGCACGGTTTGTAGGCCGTGTATTTTTATGCCCAAAATTAAAATTACAGAGTAAAGGATGGAACTGAAAATGAAAAAATATCCCAAAACAGATAAGTATGATATGAATTGGATCGAGCAAAATTGGATGGGACCGAATCCGCTGTGGCTTCTCGAGGACTTATGCGAGCACATGGACTTGCGCCCAGGCATGAAGGTGTTGGACATGGGCTGCGGCAAGGGGATCACCAGCGTATTCCTGGCGAAGGAATACGGCGTAACCGCCTTTGCCAACGACCTGTGGATCAGCGCCACGGATAACCTGCGCCGCTTTGAAGAGGCGGGGGTTGCGGACAAAGTATTTCCCATCCACGCGGAAGCCCATGCGCTGCCGTATGCGGAGGGTTTCTTTGACGCCGCTATAGCGGTTGACTGCTACCACTATTTTGGCGCGAGTGAATCCTACTTTGTCGATGTGTTTTCTAAATTAGTAAAGCCAGGCGGTCAATTTGGAATTGTTGTTCCGGGGCTGAAACGCGAGTTTGAAAAAGGATATCCGGAACCGTTAGAGAAGCTTTGGTTTCCTGAATTGTTTACGTTTCACAGCAGTAAATGGTGGCGTGCCCTTTGGGAGAAAACCGGACTTTGTGAAATTACCTCGTGTTATGACCTAGACGAGCCAAAAGCCATATGGCAGCCTTGGGCAGATTGGTGTGTGGAAAATTTTGAAAAGGAATTTGGAGACGGCGGAGGCGGCGGAGATTTTGACGCGAAATTTCTGGAAGCCGACACAGCGGGTGACCTTGCGTTCATTGTTCTGACAGCCAAGAAAATCGATACATAAGTATGCCGCCGTATGATTCACATTGTTCGGGGCGAGCCATTGCGGCTCGCCCCGGCTTTTTTACAAGTTACGACTTTACAGAACCCTTACCCGCAGCACGCCTTCCACGGCTGCCAGAGCCGCCGTGTCCGGCTCCGCCGCGAGATCCGCGACGGTATAACCCATGCCCTTTTTGGTGGCGCTGGTCAGGGACTCCACCGCGCCCAGCTTCGCCGTCAGGGCCGCCTGGATGCCATCGATATCCTTATGGATAATACAGACGCGCTTCACAAAATGGCGGGACAGGGCCGCCTCCGGCATGTTGACGGAATTCTTGATGATGCCCTTCTCCAGGTAGTCGATCACCTCACTGGCCGCCATGACCGCGCAGTTGTCCTCACTCTCCGGGGTGGAGGCGCCCAGATGCGGGATAGCTGTGATGCCCTTCACGCCGATTTGGGCGTCGTTGGGGAAGTCAGTGACGTAGGCCGCCGCCTGGCCGCTCTCCAGCGCGGCCAGGAGGTCGCCGGAATGAACCAGCTCGCCCCGGGCGAAGTTCAGGATGCGCACGCCGTCCTTCATCTTCGCGAAGCTAGCCGCGTTGACCATGCCGCGGGTCTTGTCGTTGGCGGGCAGGTGCAGGCTCAGGTAGTCCGCCGCCGCGAAGACCTCGTCCATGCTGCCGGCTACCTTCACAGAGGCCTCGATGCACAGTGCGCCGCCCACGGATAAAAACGGGTCGTAACCCACGACGTGCATACCCAGGTCCGCCGCGGCGTTGGCCACCAGGATGCCGATGGCTCCCAGGCCGATGACGCCCAAAGTTTTTCCGGCAATTTCCGGGCCCACGAACTGGCCCTTGCCCTTCTCCACCAGCTTGCCGACCGCGTCGCCCTGACCCTTGAGGGTCTTGCACCAGTCGATGGCGTCGGCAATTTTGCGGGAAGACAGCAGCAGGGCGCAGACCACGAGCTCCTTCACGGCGTTGGCGTTGGCGCCCGGGGTGTTGAAGACCACGATGCCAGCGGCGGCGCAGCGCTCCACGGGGATGTTGTTGACGCCTGCTCCCGCCCGCGCGATGGCCAGGAGGCTCTCGGGGAGCTCCAGCTCATGCATGGAGGCGGAGCGCACCAACACGGCGTCGGGCTTTTCCGGCGCGTCGCCGCAAGTATATTTCGCGGGGTCGAATTTTTCCATGCCGTAGGGGGAAATTTTATTTAAAGTTTGGATGCTATACATTGTAATCTCTCCTAATTATTCTTCTCAAACTCCGCCATAAACGCCACCAGCTTCTCCACGCCCTCATAGGGCATGGCGTTGTAGATGGAGGCGCGCATACCGCCCACGGAGCGGTGGCCCTTCAGGTTGACAAAACCGGCCGCCGCCGCGTCCTTGACGAATTTCGCGTTCAGCTCGTCGCTTCCCGCCACAAAGGTGACGTTCATCATAGAACGATCTTTCGGCGCCACGGGGTTGCGGAACATCTGGCTGCCGTCCAGGAAATCGTAGAGCAGGGCCGCCTTCTTTTGGTTCATCTCCCGCATGACGGTCAAACCGCCGAGGGCTTCAATCCACTCCAGCACGAGCTTGCAGATATAGATTGGCCAGCAGGGCGGGGTGTTGTACATGGAGTCGCTGTCCGCCATCTCCTTGTAGTTGAGCATGACCGGCGTGTCCTCCCGCTGCTTGCCCAGCAGGTCCTCCCGTACGATGATGACGGTCAGGCCGGCCGGGGCCACATTCTTCTGGGCTCCGCCGAACACCAGGCCGAACTGGGAGACGTCCATGGGCTCGGAGATCATGCAGGAGGAGATGTCCGCCACCAATGGGACATTGCCCGTGTCCGGGATTTCTTTATAACAGGTGCCGAAAATCGTATTGTTCATGCAGATGTAGGCGTAGTCCGCCTCCGGGTCGAAGTCTTCGCGCTTCAACTCCGGGATGTAGGAAAAAGTTTTGTCTTTGGAGGAGGCCACCACGCGGATTTCGCCGTATTTCTGGGCCTCCTTGTAGGCCTTCGTCGCGAACTGGCCGGTCAGCACGTAGTCCGCCTTGCCGGAGCCGCTCAGCAGGTTCAGGGGTACCGCCGCGAACTGCGCGGAGGCGCCGCCCTGTAGGAATAAAATCTTGTAGTTGTCCGGCACCCCGAGTACCGCGCGGAATTTTGCTTGGGCGCCTAAGATGATCTCCTCATAGACCTTGGAGCGGTGGGACATCTCCATCACGGACTGCCCGCTGCCCCGGTAGTCCAGCAGCTCCGCCGCCGCGATGCTCAATACGCTCTCCGGGAGCATGGATGGGCCTGCCGAAAAGTTGAATACTCTCGCCATGTGTCAGAACCTCCATCAATAAAATAGGATGGGCATGCGCCGGGGGTTCCCGGCCAATGCCGAATTGGATTAATTATACTTCTCTTATACAATCCAAGTCAAGCGTTGCCGAATATTCTGGGCAGAACTGTGACATTGCACAAAAAAAGGACGCTGAAGGCAGCGTCCCGCTACGGTGACCGTGCGCAATTGATAATTTGCAGCCCTTTTTGCCTTGCGTAATCCACTGTATAGGCTGTGCCGCCGCTGTCCTTTGTCAAACAGCAAATACAAATTTCGCTGCTATCCACTAAATATCGGTTTCGCTTATGCATACAGCCCTCATGATAATGCTCCGACGTATATACTACCTCATCCGCCTGCCGCAGGATTTGGTTGTATGTTTTTCTGTCTTCGTCACGCCATCTTGCCGCCTGCTCCCTACAGGGTAAGACCAAAATGAGCCGGATATCTGGAAATTTTATCCTCAAATCCAAAACAGCCCGCGCCGCCATCGTGTCAAATCCAAGCGCGCCGCCGGCTCTAAAACAACACACGCCCTGATGAATGAGTTGTATCAGCTCTACCTCAAGGCGTTTTTGTATTTTTGCGTAATCCTTTGCGGGAATCACTCTGTGTCCTGTAAAACAGCAGGTATTCATATAAGCAGCCCTCCATACACTATGTATATAGTAACTATGTTAATGGGAATTGTCAACACGTGACTATGAATATAGTATTTGTATGGGAGGTGCTGAACTATGAAAAGCAATGAAACTGTCATTTTGATTAAGGATTACGGAAAAATAAATATAAATTTAAGGGAAATTTTAGACAAGAGGAAACTAACCCGTAATTATTTGGCTCGCGCCGTCAATACTCGTTTTGAAGTAATTGATAAATGGTACAATAATGATGTTGAAAAAATTGATGCTGATATTCTTGCGCGGATATGTTTTGTTCTAAAATGCAATGCAGAGGATATTGTTCAATATTGCCCGTGATAAAGTATAGTCACGCCGAATCATAATAGTGGCACACGGCATCGCTGACGATATCAAACTTCCTGCCGTGATTGCGCAAGAAAACTTTGAGGTTTGCCCATTCATTTTCAATAGGATTTAAATCCGGC
>Ga0123353_10016706_pt1 | contig 10743 bp, 10 predicted proteins | sample TergutLab28metaG_3_FD_92763 | JGI IMG/M metagenome (GOLD analysis project Ga0123353, IMG submission 92763) | Labiotermes labralis P3 segment gut microbial communities from Petit-Saut dam, French Guiana - Lab288 P3 | ecosystem: Host-associated > Arthropoda: Insects > Digestive system > Gut ... | reverse complement strand
GGAAATCGATATTACGACCCGCTAGCTCAGTCGGCAGAGCACCTGCCTTTTAAGCATTTGCGCCCGACCGGCGGAAGGATTTTCGAAAATTGCATATCACCCGCTAGCTCAGTTGGCAGAGCACCTGCCTTTTAAGCAGGGTGTCCCGCGTTCGAGTCGCGGGCGGGTCACCAACAGCGAGCAATCCGAACCTCTTGTTTATAGGCAAGTGCTTTGGGATTATTGTAAAGCTGTAAAAAACGTATGAGGTACGGGCGGCATCCAATTTGTGGATACCGCCCGCACCCGTTCTATGTCATATTACTGTAGATATAATATTTTTTACATAAATCATTTGCAGAGATCGTTTCGTTTGTTAGCAACCCGCAAACTACAGCAGTATATTCAGGTAAACAACCCGATTTATACCACTGTAGTGGCGTACTAAAACAACTGTTGACCATCTGATCTACATCAACTCCTAATGCCTCAAAGCTAAAGGTCATCTTATCCGGTTTAGCACATTGCTTATCAACCGTGCGCTTACATGGGTTGCAAAGTCTGCAACTTCCCATTGATATGTAACTACCATACTGATGTGCCATCTCGCGTAGAAACCTATCAGCTCTCGACTTCATAATGGAATTCGCCGCCTTAATCTTTAGATAATCGTTCTTGATATATGAGAGCTGTACTGTTGCCACTCTCATATATATAACTATAATTCTTTCCCAACCAATCACAAAATCCGAAAATGACGGCGAAAATGGGGGGCATGCCCATTTTCGCCCGAAGTTTATACAGCCTGATTCGCAAAGGCTATCAAACTGCCGTTTGTTCACAAAGCTTGTGACCTTCTCTGGAGATACCTCACATGTATTGAAACGATATTCAAGTGTACCTGATTTTGTACAAGCGTTGACAATACTCGTACACATATCAATTTGTCAAGCTGATGCAGATTGTTCCATTACGCCATTGCCCTGGATCTGTGTTTTTGTTTCCGTTAGAGTCAAGCGTTTCCCAATCTATCTTTGCTCTAGTCTGTTCAAATAATTCTTTAATGAACTTCTCACCGAACTCACTATTTCTTGCTTGATCTGGTGAGTATACTATATTACCAGTTAAGCTTGAAGGTGCGTCTTTGGTTATCGCTAGCTCCATAGAGAACTCTACTTTGCTGCTTTCTCCATAAGTAATTGTGTATTTTCTAGTAAACAGAAAATCGCGATCTCTCGTTTCTTGCCCGTCCCTGAAAATCGTTATATAAGTCAAAGACTGATCTCTAAGACGTTTTAGAAGTGCTGCAACTGCTTGCCATCCATCAGATTCTTTTACTTCTACCTCTTCACTCAATGTGCATTGATGAGGTTTGATTTCTTTGTCATCTGCTTTTTTTTCGAATATGTCAAAAAATACTTCGCTTTTTGTATGATCTATTGTGGCAGGAACGTACAGCTCTGAAATATACTTTCGTCCCCATTCTTGCATGTCGTCCGCAATTATCAGAAAGAAAGCAAACGAACCCATAAATAGGTGGTATACATCAGTACATGTATGTGATGCGATGGCTCTGAGGATTTCCCTTCGTATGTAAAACTGTTTGCGGTCTTTTTCGGAAAATCCGTAATCTTCATTGATACTGTAGTCCGATTCTAAGAAGTATGTCAAGAGCTTATATATGATGAGAGTACTGATAATCCCATGTTTTGTTTTTTCAAGAGACTTTTGGAATTTGAAGTAATACTTTGGCTGAAGCCTTGCTACATATGGCTTGTCCGTATCAGCTCTTTTCGAGTCATGCACCATCTTTGAACTCATCAAACGCACAATAAAATCGTTCATATAGTTCTGCGCGCCGTGAAATGATAAATCCATCGACACTCCAGGATTCGTGACAAAAGTAGCGATCATAGAGTGGGTTTTGTCGATAATTCCCTTAGCTTTTTCTAAAGGATAGCCAAGATCGTGGGTTAAAGCGATTATAGTCCAGATACTCAGTTTTTCGTCATACTCTAATATGATATCATCTTCGCCTTGAATCGAAACAAAACCAAGATATTTGCCATTATTCCTAACTAAGCATGTGGTTCCTAACAACCATGTCCTCAAAACATGAACTACGTGATCGCGATAATACTGGCTTGATCCGTAAAGCATACTTTCAAATTCAATATACTTGTTATAGTATTCAACAAGCTCACTTACCCCGTATACCTGTGGTCTCTTAGCATTGTTTTCCATGAAGGGTTCGCGATCATCATGGTATCGAAGACATTTTATTGCTTTCTCCAGTAGCAATCGCCATAGCGCATCAGTCTCCGTAGAGTGCCGATAAATAGCATATTCATTATGCCCTTTAATTAGCGTATTAAGCTCTGTTAGAGAATTCAATACATCTTTGTCCAACGGATGCTCACAAGCTACTCCACCAAATACCTTCTTTGTTTCATCGCTTATACAGGTTTCAATCATTCCGCTGTCTCTATTGCTCACAAAGAATCGCCTCCTGGTTTTTATTGATTAAGTATTGACCAATGCATGTTTCGTAATTGTTGCAGGTAAAGTCTTTTGACAAGTCACGAACTGCACGGAGATAATCTGAATTGTAATAAATATCATGTAATGAATGATCGTAGATACTTTCTGGCTTCAAAGACACCAATGTCGGGGCCATGTCATTTTTGAACACTTCACATGGATAGACCCTTCCGTCATACCTTATATTTAGTTTGCCGCAGGCTGCCTCGCATTTATGACTTGATAAGTCAGATAGCAAAGGCACACCTATTCGAATTTCTATATCGGGGCGCTCATTAATTCTCTGTAGTTGAGTCTTTACCGATAATAACTCCTCTTCTGACAGAGCTATCAGATGCTTGTTTTCTAAAGCCCGACCATGTAGCACAAGCCTTAGAAAGCTAAGCTTGGAAATCCCTAATTCCGCGCAAAGTTCAATTGTTGACTCAATATCCCTTATATTAAGCTTCATTGGTACAAAATGAGCCTCTGTAACGATATGTAGACTATTTGCATTTCTCACTGATTGCTTCATCTTTTCGAAGCACCCTTCTGTTCCCATTATTTTGTTATATGTATCTGATTCTGCAGCTTCAATATTGAAAATTAGTTTTGTGACCAAACCAGCGATAGGTTTCAGTAAGTCGAAATCAAGTGACTTAAAGACGTTCTGCGCATTAGAAATAACTCCACTAGTATATACGTAAGGTTTGAGCCCGAGCGAGTTGGTTGCCCGAATCATGCTTATAATGTCTGGGTGCATAAATGGTTCTCCGCCAGAAAGACAGATTGTTTTTACGCCTAAGTCTGCTGCCGACCTAACTATTGAAACGAACTTACCGTATTCCATCATTTCAAAACTTTTATCGTCAGACAAAGACGAGCAATGAACGCAATGGCTAGGACACTTTCTAGTGATTTCTATCGATATCTCTTGCAGCATCATTTCACCTCCTGGACTACTAAACGGTGTTTTATAGGTCAACCTTTCCCTCGTGATGCAAACTGATTAATCTGCGCACTTCAGGTATGAAAGATTTGTTGTTGGTTAAGTACTCGGTAATATCGGGTGGCGCAGTCTTCTTAAGGTCTGCATAAAGATCATAGATCTCTGACTTATCCTCGAAGTGTAAGGCATTGACCAGTCGAATAAAGGTTGACTCGGCTGGAAAGTTGACACCTTTTTCAATGTCGCTGAGTGAGGCTGGAGATATCTCACACTCTGCTGCAACCTGCCTGAGTTTTAGGTCTCTATTATTCCGCTGAATTTTTATTTTCATCCCGAGTTTTTTCTTCATATCATAAGGAATAGTCAATCATAATCCCTCTTTGTATATATTAGTCGTTAACTAACAACTAATATATGTCAAATGGGGAGCGAAGTCAACTATTATTTCTAATTATTCCTAATCCAAGCTTGAAGCATCGGTGAACACATAGTTCTAAGAAACGCATACGGCAAACACACCTTTCCGCTCAATATATCACCCCGAGAAATTCTTTTATTATGAGCGAAAGTTAGTATAAAGTGTAAAGCTACTTTAAGGTCAATCATTCTTTTGATTATTCTTGCCATGATTCGGAGGAAATGACTTTAAATTCTTGCATTGTCATTCTATCAGCAAAAAAATGGGGCAACGGCATTCTTTGTGATGCAGTCGCCCCAGCTGCTAATAGACCTCCTTCTCTGTGTGTGCCTGCTCTGCCCTCCATCTTTCAAATTCTCTTTTCCCATCCTCGCTTCCGAAAAATCTTTGTATTTCGGGGAGTAAGCACCGAGCCAGTTCCTCGATCTTGCTGTCAGGGATTACGTTTCCATCACTGGATTTCGGGGTTACCTTAGCCATTTTGCACCTCCTGTGTCCGGAGGGTGCTGTGATATTTATTCGCCTAATCTGTATAGTGAGCACCGTTCCTATCTGATATTTTGATGATTTTTTTGCGGCTGAACCTGACTCTTGATTTCTTCCGGCAGCGCGTCCACGAACCTGCGGAGATTGTCGAGTTCAATGAGCAGTCGATTGTCCTCTAACTGCTTTGAAATACTGACTTTTTTCCCCGCCTCAACCTGCTTTTCAAGCGCAGCCGTTTCTTTTTTAAGGCTGGTATTGTCAGATTCCAGTTCCTTTATCTCCCGACGGTACTTCCGTACTTGTTTCTCGAAATCCTCCATGCCGGGGAAAAACTTTTTAAGCAGTTCCAGGATTTCATCACGCTTTTTCCCGGCGTTCAGCGGGTTGATACTATCCAATGCAGCGGTGATCCGCCCCGCTTGCTTTGTTAGCTGGACAGCTTGCTTAAATACCCGTGTCGGTATGTGACGTCGACCTGTAACGCTTGCAGACTCGCCGCGCTCGATGCCAGGGTACTTCTTTACCATATGGGCGAAAAAACTGTCTTGCCATTGGGTAAGCTGCGTTCGGTTACCAATAATATCCTTTGCTGACAGCCGGCCATCTTCCGTAATTGGGGTAAAGCACAGATGTAGATGTGGTGTCCGCTCGTCGAGATGCACTATCGCTGTGAAGATATTGCCCCTCCCGATTTTTTCAGAGAGGAAGTCAACAGCAGTTTTGAAATAAGCTCTGATTTCTTCACGCTTTTTACCTTTGAAGAAATCCGGGCTTGCAGTAATAAGAGTGTCAACGAACCTGACGCTGTCCTTCCTCGTCTTGCATCCCGCCGCTTCGATCCGGTTGTCCGATTCCCGCTTATATGACATCACGGGCTCTACAATGTGAAAATTGTATCTACTCCGCCCGGAATCTATGTCGGGATTACTGGCATACTTTTCCTTTTTGCGCTCATGGTGCGCCTCCAAAGCACCGGCGCCACCTTTGTGTTTCGCAAATCGCAGAATCGCATATTGTGGCATTTCCTTTTTCCTCCTTCCTGTACGATTCTATTTCGGGCATGGGAGGGTTCTTTAGTGTCGGGATTCTTTCTGAATCGCCTCCCGATTTGCCCGAGCGATACACGTCAGTAACGTGACGCGCAACGGTTTTCTGCTGCCGACCAGACCCGTTATCGGCAACGTGTAGACATCGTAACACGAAAAAAGTGCAGACCCCGTTTTTATGCGGAGTCTGCACTTCAGAGGATATTTCGAAGCGAGAATTGCAAAATTGCACAGGATTTGCTAGAATGGTTTTACAACACAATGAGGTGACGCTGATGTATCTACCCGGTGAAATCCATGAACGTATAGGCGATTTGAGATCAAGCAAGGAGCTCTCTCAGAAAGAACTTAGCGATATTATTGGCATTGTACCATCGCAGCTTAGCCGGATAGAGAGCGGAAAAATCCAGAACATCAGCAGCGACATACTCATTAAGCTGGCAAAGGTATTCGGTGTATCTACTGACTATATACTTGGGCTAACGACTGTCAGCACCCCAAAAAGCTACGAGATCAGCGAACTTGGCTTATCAGAAGGCGCAGTGAGAGGACTGGTGACCGGAACGATTGAGGTTGAGATTCTTAACCGGCTTATGGAGCACAAGACTTTTCCTTATATGCTGTATCTTGTAAAGACCTTTTTTAACAACAATATTGCCGACGGAATAAAAAATCGAAATGCTATCATTGATGTGGCGACTGCGACACTCGGTGATTTTGCGAAAGACAACCCGGAACACAAAGCGGAAATTCGAGCTGATGCAAAATACCTGAAGTCTCAGAAACTCACTGACCATGAAGCGGAAATTGAGAAAATCAAGAGTACGTTTATTGCGATCCTGAAGGATATAAAGAATGATATTGAGGATGGCAAGGTGACCGAAACGCTCGCGACAGCGGAATTTTCGCAGACCATGCGGGAACAGATTCATGCGACACAACAGGAACATAAACCCATAAACGCAGAGGATATGGCAGATATTGTTGCAAATATGGTAGGGAAGGCTTTGCCGTTGGATGATAAGGGTGCAGAGATGTTCAAGCAGTTGGCGGAGCATCTATTCACAGAGCACAGCGAATAACTAGATTTCCAAACAGCTTTCGAGATGCCAACGGGAAAAGACTTGTGCATATTGCAGCTTCTAGAATCCTGTGATATACTGCGGTAGCTAAGTTTTCTTTATATAGTGTAGAACAACAAGTACAAGGCGCTGTATTTTTGCTTAAGGATATAGGTTGTGTTCATGCCAATTATTCGTGATACAGGCGGCAACATGATAGGTCGCGTTGATGGAATACATTTGCGTGATATTTACGGTAATTGGGCGGGTGATATCCGTGGCAGTCTTTTTTATGATACGGGTGGAAACTATATAGGAGAGCTACGTGGTGAACATCTTTTTGATGCCTATGGACTTCGGGTAGGCGAAAAACGTGGCAAATACTTTTACGACGTATATGGTAATTGGACATATACTGTGGATTAAGCAGATAGGAGGATGCATTTATGAGTACGCGGGAGGAATTACAATTCTTAGCTAAACAAGGCGACCCAGAAGCTCTATTCAGATTAGGGTTGGATTACTTGCAGGAAGCAAAGAACACACAAAACCTTGGTGTGCTTTCTAGTGCTGCGCACTTGTATGGTCAAGCCGCAAAAAAGGGTCATATTGAAGCAATGAGAAGACTGGCTGAGCTACATACAATGAGTCGTGATATATTTTGCGATGCTGATCCGAGAATTGCGCTTGATTTATATGAAAAGATAGTACAAGAAAATCCAAATGATTATGAAGCAAAGATCGCATTGGGCGAGATGTATTGCACGGCGGGTTTCGTGAGCAGGAGAGAAGGCTTCTTGTTACCTGATGGAAGCAACATGGAACGAAATCTTCCTAAAGGTCATAAATTGATTGAAGTTGACGTCATGCAAAACATCAGCTTCGACGATCTTGATTACTTTAATATTAGCAGGCTTAGTGATATATATGGGGGAGGATGGTTGAGAGATGACCGCGAACCCACTATCGACGATACGATACAAGCAATTAAGTTAACCAATAAAGCGATAGAGTTAGCATTCATTGAAAACCAAAGAAAGGAGGTTATCGAGCTTGAAAAACAAGCGCTTGAAAATCGCGAAGAGCAACTCAAATCCAAATTGAAAGCGATAAAATCTGCTCAAGAGCTTATAACATCTGTAGAATCTCTAAACACACCATCATTGGATGATTTTATTAATAACATCGATGCGTTTGTGAAAATACCTGCGAATGAAAACTTTGATGAGGATTCTGTTCTAAATAGACTAAGAACGCATGGTTTTGCGGAGATAGCTGATCAACTTAAGCAAGAATGGAATGATGAGCGAGAAAAAAACGAACAACGGAAAAAACTAACAAAAGAGTTTAAAAAAATCCGTGAACAATCTCCCAATTACCACGGCTGGTTTTCAAATGATGTTAGAGAAATAGGAGCAGTTGGTTTAAAACTGGATGGGACAGTAGTTACAGTTACTGAGAAATATGATACTAGCAACTGGCGTGACATCGTTGCAGTTTCCGCAGGAGGTTCACATATTGTTGGACTAAGAACAGATGGTACAGTAATTGCTGTTGGACGCCATGAACCGGAATTATACGATACTCTCAGAGGCTGGCGTGACATCGTTGCGATTTCTACTGGGTATTCTCATACTTACGGATTGAAAAAAGATGGTACAGTAGTTGCAGTTAGCGGTGATGAAGAAGAGCCGTGTAACGTCGGTGACTGGCACAACATCATTGCTATCTCTGTTAATTACGGAGATTCTATAGTTGGCTTGAAAGCAGACGGAACTGTTGCTGCTGCTGGAAATAATGAGTATGGTCAGTGTGAAGTCTACGGATGGCAAAATATCATTGCGATTTCAAATGGGGGTGATCATACAGTTGGCCTTAAAGCAGATGGAACTGTTATAGCTGCTGGAAATAATGAGTATGGTCAATGTGAAACCAGCAATTGGTATGGCATAGTTATGGTTTCTTCTGGTTGGTACCATACTGTCGGTTTGAAGGCAGATGGCACTGTTATTGCTGTTGGAGACAATGAAGAGGGTTTTTGTGACAAGATAAACAACTGGCATGACGACATAGTTGCTATTAACGCCGAACGCGGGTTAGTTGGTTTGAAATCAGACGGCACGATTATTACACCGGAATATCATGAAGACTGGCCACCAACTCATTGGAGCAATATTGGTCAAGCGGGTTTGGTAGACCCAGCAAAAGTCCTGCTACGAGCGCAAGAAGATGATTTAATAAGAATGAGAAAAGAAGAAGAAAATCGAGCACGTGAACATGAAGCAGAACAACGCAAATTAGCAGAACAACATCAAGCGGAGCCGTCTATGCAAGAAGAACAACGCCACATTACACAATCCAACTATTGGGCGCAGCATGGCTTATGTCGTTACTGTGGATGCAAAATAGGTTTATTTAAGAAGTGTACATCAAAAGCCTGTGGTAGGAAAAATTAGTGATATTTAGATACTTGTCATTTAGTGAGTTTACAGGCTTTTCTTAACGACTTTTTTAAAGCTGTCTTTTCTGTTTTCTTCTTTGTAGTGAAGTATAAAGCGTATCGCGCAGCCTTAAAGCACATTACAATGCAAAAAAGAACCATTTATTCCAACTCCGCTAAGTGGGTATCTGGTTTTTTGCACTAATTTTCGCAATCATTAATACCAGTATTCATCAAAGGGTAAAATTATCGTCAATTTGCACAATGAATCAACGTAGTTATGCGGTTTTTCGAAATCGTGGATACACGGTACAATGCGAAAATCAGGACTTGTCTTGTGCAGTTTGACGGAGCGCGGTTCTGGAGCCAGTTGGACGGCTCTCAACGTAGTATGGTACGCTAATCTCTACGGAGGGCGCTGGACGAGGGAAATATGCCAGCACCCTTACAATAACGAGCCGTGATTTCTTCGCCGTCCACCCGTGCGCGGGTGGACTATGCTCAGAAAATCCCGCCCCGTTTTCCTGTCGCTCAAATCCGCGCCGCCCATAAGGCGGCGTCGCGGATTATCGCGCCAGTCGGGTGCTGGCATAACACACTAGACCTTGCAAGCAAGGTCGTGTGGCATGGGCGTCGCCCCTGCACCCCAGGCGGCTTCACTTCGCTGGAAACGGTCGCGTACCCGCTCCCATTTCCGTTTCGGCTTGCCGCCTACCATTCCACCGTGCGCGGTGTCATGGCAGAGGAAGCGACGCGAACAGGACGGAGATTACGTTACCAGCGCAGAAAAAGTAAGGCTTTGTGTTTCCCTGTACGCTTAGAATAATTTCGTATTTAGGGTTGACAAATTGCGAGATATGAAGTACAATCGCTGTAGGCGACTGTACTTCATTCGTGGGAGTGACGAAAATGGAAGCAACAGCAAAAAGATTGCTTGAACTGAGAAAAAGCGTTAACCTGCCGCAGACCAAAATGGCGGAAGCTCTTGGATTGAATCAGTCCACACTCAACCGTGTCGAGCATAATCAGCAGATTATTTCGGACGAGGTTCTCTTGAAATATGCCGACTATTTCGATGTGTCGCTCGACTATATCTGCGGGCGCACGGACAAGCCGGAAGGAAAATTGTTTACAGCGCGTCCGAATATCAGCGGCGACAATGAAGCAATCCGCCAGTTCATCGAAATGTGTTTTGACCCAAAAACGAAAATGAGCGTTAAGCTAAAAGACACGCTATACCGGATGATGACAGGTGGTGATGAAATGTGACAGCTATAATCTACGCCCGCTACAGTGACGACAGTCAGCGCGAAGAAAGCATTGAGGGTCAGATTAGGGAGTGCATGGATTTCGCCAATAAAGAGGGCATAACCGTCCTGAGCACCTACATTGATCGAGCTTATTCGGCTAAGACTGACACGCGCCCGGAATTCCAGAAGATGATCGAGGACAGTAAGCAAAAGCTATTTGACGCCGTTATCGTGTGGAAGTTGGATCGCTTCGCCAGAAACCGCACGGACAGCGCGGTCTACAGGTCTATCCTCCGCAAGAATGGCGTTAAAGTCATATCTGCCAAAGAGAACATATCGGATGGACCTGAGGGTATTATCCTTGAGGCTATTATCGAGGGAATGAGTGAATATTACTCCGCAGACCTCGCTGTAAAGGTGCTGCGCGGTATGACCGATAATGCGCTGAAAGGCAAGTTCAACGGCGGAAATTACACGCTTGGCTATACGATAGATGAAAACAAGCACTTCAAAGTCGACCCAATGACAGCGCCCGTAGTTGTCGAGGTATTCCAGAAATATGCCGACGGAGCGACGATAAAAGGTATCGTTGGC
>Ga0123353_10016705_pt1 | contig 10743 bp, 11 predicted proteins | sample TergutLab28metaG_3_FD_92763 | JGI IMG/M metagenome (GOLD analysis project Ga0123353, IMG submission 92763) | Labiotermes labralis P3 segment gut microbial communities from Petit-Saut dam, French Guiana - Lab288 P3 | ecosystem: Host-associated > Arthropoda: Insects > Digestive system > Gut ... | reverse complement strand
TTCAAATTGCTCCCTGTTCCAGGAACTCGCGGCGGCGGCTGTCTTGCTTATCCTGCGCTCTTCTTCCGCAGCCGGAAGGTACTCCAATAGATCGCATGGATGGCAATGAGCATCGGTCACGTCCGGCTCCCGGAACCGTTTCCCAAATAGCGCTCTTCTTCGCTATAAATACAGCCGCAATACTTTTGCATGTAGTACCCCGCGGCTTTAGCCTCGTTCCGGCCCTCACGAAAAAGAGGGCGAAAATCCCGGTACAAAAACTCAATACCAATATCTCTGGCCAAATCCTCACCTGTCTTTTTGATGAGCTCATGATCCTGGTAGCTGCTTATAAGAAGAGTTGTAGAAAAAGCGTCAAAACCATTTTCCCTGGCATACCTGGCTGCTTTTTCCATTCTTAGTTTATAGCAAAATCCACAGCGGAATGTATTAAGCGGCATTTGTCTTTCCACAGAGTTTATAAAAGAGCGAAGGCCGTATTCATCTTCCAAAATTAGCTCTAGCGCCTTGCCCTTTGCAAAATCATAAAGCGAATCCCGGCGGGACCTGTATTCCGTATAGGGATGGATATTGGGATTATACCAGAACAAAACAGGCAGCATGCCTTCAGTTGAAAGAGCTTCTACACATTTAATCGAGCACGGGGCGCAGCAGGTATGGAGAAGAAGTTTCATGGGTATATTATAACATAGATTGCTTTCAGCTTCTTTTCATTACGAAAAACCCTACAGCTCCCGCAACTACACCGGATGCCATCAGGATAATAGGCTGGACATAACCTTTGGCTAACTTGGAGGAGCCGCCTACTGCTCTGCTTATCTGATTGCCCAAAGAGGCAGCTTTGCCCCCCAATGAATCGCGGAATTCGACAAATTGATAAATTCCCAAAGCAAGAAGAACAACTCCGACGATGAGAATAGCGATTCCCAGTATTTTCATTACACTCATAAAATCTCCTTTTTGGATTTATTTATAAAAAGTATAGTACACAATTGTTAAAATGCAACAATACGTTTGTATTTTTTATTTCTCAAATCTCGCCATGCTGCGGGAGTTTTCAAAGACATCAACAGCATAAAGGATGTTCTTGTCTATTCCCAAACCGCCCAGTTTATTCTCTACCATTTCGAATATGAACTTCGCTATACGTTCCGCGCTGGGATCATTCTGAAAAATTTCCATATCGTTCAGGTTTGAGTGATCCAGAGGGGTAATCGCCTCATTCAGGGCTTTTTTTAAAAGGGAAAAATCCGCAAGCATACCGCCTGTATCTAGCTCTTTACCTCGGACCCAGAGACGAACCCGGTAGTTGTGGCCGTGAAGCTTTTCGCACTTACCGTGATAGTGGCTTAAAAAATGGGCCGCACAGAACTCGGCTTCTACCCTCGCCTTGTACATGGCAAAAGCGTACATGCAAAAAAGAATCAGTTCAAGGGACTTTTCATTCATTAATGTAAGACAAACCAGAAGTGATTATTAAGCATTGTCATTTTTTTGGATGCTGGTTAAACTTCAAAATGGAGGGTTTCTAATGGGGATTGTACGCACAGAAATAACGTTAAAAAACACCTCTCGCTGCCTGAAAGATTTTATTGACGCGGAAACCGCCAAAAAAGCGGGAATAATCGAAATACGCTCCGGCGCTTCCCCTGCGATTCCCTTCAATTCTTCTTTTGCATGGCCATCTTTGCCGGAAATAAGCTCCCTTGAATATGATTCCCGGCATGTGGAAGGCGGCTCCCTCTATTTTGCCCTGCCCGGACTTCATTCGGACGGTCATGATTTTATTGACGAAGCGATAAAGCGCGGCGCCGCCGCGGTTGTTCACGAAAAAGAACTTGCCGCCTACAACGAAAAAATATTTTATATGAGAGTAAAGAATTCGCGCTTTGCCATGTCACCCATCGCTGATTCTTTTAACGGTTTCCCTTCACGGAGCATGGTGATTATCGGAGTAACAGGTACAGAAGGAAAAAGTACGACAGTATCATTAATTCATCAGCTTTTAAAACTTTTGGGGAATAAGGCGGGGCTCATTTCTACAGTCGAACAGGGAGACGGCCTCGTCGAGAAGCGGACCGTTGAACACCAGACAACACCGGAAGCTCCGGTATGTCACAAACTGCTCGCCGAAATGTTAAGGAACGGAGCGGAGTACGCGGTGGTAGAATCAAGTTCCCACGGCCTCTCAAAAAAAACAAACCGGCTTGGAGATGTTGACTTTGATGTGGGAGTAATGACCAATGTTGCCCATGAGCATCTGGAATTTCACGGAACATGGGAACAGTACAGAAACGACAAGGCGGAATTATTCCGGGCCCTTGATTCTTCTCCGTCCTCACATAAAAAGCGCTCAGATGCAATTAAAGTCCCCTCGTTTGGCGTGTTCAACGCCGACGACAAAAGCGCCTCTTTCTTCGCCGCCGCGACAAAACAGAAAACATATTCCTTCAGCACGAAAGGGGCGAAAGCAGACCTTTCCCTTAAAAGTATTGATAGCAGAGAGGACGGGAATTCCTATGAGGTTTATATATCCTCAAGCGGAGAAACAATTTCCATTAGCGACAGGCTCCCGGGGGCATTTAATTCAGGCAATGTCCTTGCCGCGCTTCTTGTGGTTTCAAAGCTGCTTTCCATGGAAATAAAGGAACTAGGCAAATTTGTTCCCTCCTTTAAACCGGTATGGGGCAGGATGACAGCGATAAACCGGGGTCAGCCTTATGAAGTCATAGTCGACTATGCCCACACGCCTTCGTCATTTGAAGCGATATTTCCTCCCCTAAGGCAGAGACTCAATTCTTCAGGCGGACGAATCATCTCCGTCTTTGGATGCCCCGGCGAGCGCGACACTCAAAAGCGGAAGCTTCAGGGAGAAATCGCAGCTCGCTACTGCGACATCATCGTCCTCGCCGACGAAGATCCCCGCGGCGAAGAACCCATGGCCATTCTGGAAGAAATTGCCCGGGGAATCCACGGCGAAAAAGCGAAGTTAAATAATTTCCCCCCTGGTGAAACATTATTCCTGATTCCCAATCGCGGCAAAGCCATAAGGAAAGCCTATTCCCTTGCCCGCCCTAAAGACCTTGTCATCCTCCTTGGAAAAAGTCACGAGAACTCAATCATCTACGCCTCAGGTACAATAGTTTACGATGAAATCGGAGAGGCGGAAAATGCGCTGGAGGAACTAGGGTTTAGAAATTAAAAAAAGCCGCTCTGAGGAGCGGCTTTAATTTTAAAGATTTTTACTTTTTGTGGAGAACTATTGCTAATCCATCCCCACTCATAGTGATCGTTTTTCCGCTAATTATACCGGAAAATTCTTCATAATCTTGAGATACAAAGGTTATTGTATTACCGTCTACTGAATATGTACCATTATCATATTCTGTATATGAATCAGTAATGCCCATGTAGGTGGCGGTCCCAGTAAATACGGCAGTGTAGGTATTATTAGCTTTCAAATTAAACGAAACATTCAAAACATAAGTTAATCCATATTCAGTTTCAGATATTATACCTTCCCAAATGCCTACAACACTATTCCCGCTTGGGGAATCGTTGCTACCACCGCTGTCTGGGCAGGCCATAAAACTCAATGCAAAAAGGCATACCAAAATAATAAAAACACCATTTGATTTTCTCACCATAACTCCTTTTTTCGCTTCACCGCGTATATTGTATTTATAGATAGAATAGCATACGATAAAGACCTAGTAAACATACAAAACCCAAAATGTCGGGCAATATGCTACAAACGACCTGACAGTTAGGTTTTCAGAAGAGGGGAAGAGGGTTTACTCCCTTATAATTATTTACGCATAAAAAAAGCCGCCCCGGGGGACGGCTTTAATTTTAAAGATTTTTACTTTTTGTGGAGAACGAGTGTTATTCCATCTTCACTTATAGTGATCGTTTTTCCGCTAATTTTGCCGTCAAATGCATCACCATATGAATCAACAAAGGTTATTGTATTACCGCTTACTGAATATGTACCATTTTCATTTTGTGTTTCAGTCATACCCATGGCGCTCATAGTTATTACTGCAGTGAAGGTATTATTAGCTTTCAAATTAAACGAAGCACTAAATACCATAGGAATTCCATAATCAGTAATAGTTGTTGTGCCTTCCCAAATACCTACAACACTATTCCCGCTTGAGGAATCGCTGCTACCACCGCTGTCGGGGCAGGCCATAAAACTCAATGCAAAAAGGCATACCAAAATAATAAAAATACCATTTAATTTTTTCATCATAAACTCCTTTTTTCGCTTCACCGCGTATATTATATTTATAATAGAATAGCATACAATAAAGGCTTAGTAAAGGTGACAGTCACCTTTTTATAACCTGCTTTTTCGACGCTCCGCCATGCCGGCAATTTCTTTAAACTCAAATTTGGAGCCGTCGTCGAGAATTACCTTGCCGGAAAAGAAGCCGAACAACTGGCGTTGTTTAAGGGAATAAAAAAACATTTGGTGATTTTCGTCTCTTTCCTGCTGGGGGGTGAAGGTCATTTCGAAACGGCTGTCGTTGCTGGTAAAACGCCAGGGGACAAGGCGGCCTGAGGGTATGTGAAAACTCACCTGATCGAGTTTATGGAGTTTGCCGTCGAGGAAGAACGCGTTCTCAGTTCCGGCCGAAGAGTCTGCTGAGCTATAACCTGTATTGAAGGCAACCTGATGATCTCCCGAAAGGCCGCAGCCTACAGCCCAAAAACGAAGATCCGAAGGAGGGCGCACTCCCCTGGTCCAGTCGAAAATTCCCCAGCCTTCTCCCCTGGTAAAGACAAGATCCGAACTTCCGAATTGAATCACCCCTTCGGCAAAGTACCAGGGCGATTTCCTGGAGAGTAAAAACGCTTCTCCCTTTTTCCTCCACCATGTCATATTGGTAAGCAGCGATTCCGCTCCAGGAGGCGGAGTTAAAACAACTTCACCCCTTAAGCCCTGGTGGCGGCTGAAATCCGGAATATCAACTTTAATAAGTTTCACCCCTCCATCCATACAGGCGAAATTGATCAGGCCTTTTTTCTGTTTGAATTTAATTGAACCGATATCGCTGTTAATGGGCAGATCAAGACAGCCAAGGGAAAAATTTGTTAACAGGGTCTTGCTAAAACAGGTTTTCTCCCTGAGGGGAACTACCGACAAAAAATGATATCCCAAATAACCATCATCTAAAATTTCAAAACAAACCACATGGCTGGAAGAAACCAGTACATAGCGATCGCCTTCACTTATGCTCCTGTGCGGAGCGCTTAGCAGGTTGTGATCGTAGGATAAAATCGAAGAACGGGCCCAACCGAAGTTTTGAGGACGGCCCGCTTTATCTAAAACAGAAACTGGTTCTGTTATTTCTGTCTGGGGCACTTGCTTCCGTTCCGCATTTTCATACTGTTTTCCTCATCGGCTTTCTGATATCATGTTATATTATGCAGGCAAATTCGCTAAAAGACAAGGTAAATTGGATCTAATGGAAAAAGATAAACTGGCCGGAATGAAGGTCCTTGTCATGGGTCTCGGGTTGAACGGGGGCGGAATGGAAGCCGCCCGTTACCTTGCATCCTCTGGCGCGCTGGTTACGGTTACGGATTTAAGGGATGAAAAGGTACTTGCCCCCTCAATTGAAAAACTTGCGGGCCTTCCAATCCGCTACATTCTTGGCAAACACGAGATGGATGATTTCCGGAAAGCCGATCTTGTTATAAAAAACCCCGGTGTAAGACCGGATTCGCCTTATCTTAAAGAAGCAAAAAAAGTAGAAACCGACATATCCCTATTTCTCGATGCCTCGCCTGCAAGGATCCTGGCCGTAACAGGCTCCAAGGGAAAATCAAGCACCGCCTCGGCTCTGTATTTTGCCCTGAACGAATGCAGAAGCCAGGGCCTTATGGACGGGAAAGCTTACCTTGGAGGAAATATCGCCATTTCGCCCCTTCATTTTCTAAATGAGCTCACAGAAAAGGATGATGTGGTTCTGGAACTTTCCAGCTGGCAGCTTGGCGATCTTCGTAACCGCAATCTTTTAAAACCACGCGCCGCGATAATCACTCCCATTATGAAGGATCACCTGGATAGGTATGGCAGCATGGAGGCCTATGTTTCGGATAAGCGGCTTATCTACCAAAACCAGGATGAAAGCGATGTAACAATAGCAGAGGATGATGATTGGGGTAAGAGCTTTCACCGGGAAAGCCGCGGACGAAAGCTTGTATATTCAAAAAACCCGGTAAAAGAAGCTTCGGTAGGCGGCTGGATTTCTTCGCCCCGGGGCCCCGGTCTTGCCCGTCTTTGGGAAATACCGGGCGGGAAAGATCTTTTGGGAAATAAAACGGTTCCCGGCAGCGTTGTGGAAGTCGTCCCCGAACAGCCCCTGGTTCCCGGTTTTCACCAGAAACAAAACCTTCTTGCCGCGGCGCTTGCCCTTCTCGATCTGGCTCTGGACGCGGACTTTATCAAAAAAAGTTTGGGACGCTTCCCGGGCGTTGAATACCGGCTTGAGTTTTTCCACGAATCAGGCGGAATCCGGTTTTACGATGACAGCACAGCTACCATACCCGAGGCGGCGGCAGCGGCCATCCGGGCTTTTGAAAAGCCACCGGTGCTTGTCACGGGGGGTACCGATAAAAAACTGGAATTTGCCCCGCTTGCTGAAGCCGCAAAAGAAGCGAAAGCTCTTATCCTCCTTGAGGGGACCGGAAGTGAAAAGCTAAAAGAGCTGCTTGATAGCGGAGGAATAAAATACTGTGGCCCCTTCGGTTCTCTGGAAAAAGCGATAAGTACGGCACTGGAGATCGCCCGAAGCGGCGACGGCGTTGTTCTTTCGCCGGGCTGTACAAGTTTCGGGATGTTCCTCAATGAATTTGACCGCGGCCAAAAATGGAAAGAGGGAGTGATCAAATTAACGCATGGACATTGAAACGCTGCGCGAACGCGCAAAGATCATCCAGAAGACCAGAGCTTTTTTTGACAGCCGGGATTACCTTGAAGTAGACACTCCCCTCCTTGCCCCACACCTGATTCCCGAATCCTGCCTCGAAGTTTTTGAAACAAAACGCCTTTTCCCAAAAGGAAGCGATAAAGTGGAAAAACCCTGCTGGCTTGTCCCTTCCCCGGAAATCTGGATGAAGCGCCTCATCACACAACACAGAACAAGCCTCTATCAAATTTGCAAATGTTTTAGAAACGGAGAATCATCAGGCAGCCAGCATAATCCCGAATTTACCATGCTCGAATATTACACAATGGAAGCGGATTACATGGATTCACTTGCGATCACCGAGGAACTTTTCAGCTTCCTCCTCAAAGAATTGCAGATTAAAGCCGCGGAGGATCTCTGTCCGCCCTTCACCAGATTAACAATGGAAGAAGCTTTTAAACGCTGGGCGGGCTTTGACCTTTTCCGGGCGGCTGAAACTTGCGGCGCAATGGAAGAAGAAGCCCGGCGCCTCGGTCTTAATACCGGGAAAGCCCTTTCCGTACCGGAGCTTTATGATCTCATTTTTATCCATGCGGTGGAGCCACATCTGCGACAGGGGAAACCTGTAGCCATTATTGATTACCCGGCTTTTGTTCCCTGCCTCGCGAAAAAAAAACCGGACGGTAAAACTGTTGAACGCTGGGAACTCTACGCGAAGGGAATAGAACTCGCCAACTGTTTTTCCGAAGAAACCTGCCCAGAAGAAATACGCAAATTTTTTGAAAGCGAAAAAGCGAAAAAAGAAAAAAACGCACTGGTACATCACAATGTAGACAACGATTACTGGAAAATTTTTACCAACAGCGGAATCGATAAAGTATCAGGCGTTGCCCTTGGCCTGGACCGCCTCATCATGCTTTTATGCGGAAGAAAAACAATTGACGGGATCCTGCCTTTTGTATATTAAGCTCTATTCAAGTACCCTGGAGAATCCCGAAAGTTTAAAACTGTGATGGAATACCGGAAGGTAATCTACCCCTGTGCTAACCTGCACGTCTCCGGAAAAGCTGTAGTTCACATCCTCAAGCTTGATGATCTGATCCAGGAGCATCCGTTCCATATTGATAAAATTCATAATGAGGTAAAGGTCGCCGCTTAGCGTTGATTTCCCCTCCACCTTGAGAATATTTTTTTCGATTCCGTCAGCCCAGAGGCGCCCATTGCCGAAAAGTTCGTAGGCAAAAGAAGAAAGCTCAAGCGGAAACGGGTTGGGATTGTCTATCTTCAGGGCAACCCTGAAACGTGTGTTAACAAGTTCAGCTTTAATAACCGCGATTCCTGTAATGCTGAAGTCAGGCGGGCGCACCCCGGGAAAAGCAGCACGACAGATGACTTCAATGGCTTGGGGCGGCAAAGGTTTGCGGCCTCCCCTTTCAAAATTCAATTCCAAAATCAGGGTGATATCATAATTATCCCTTGGAGCCAGTCCCATAGCGGCCAATGCGGCAACATCCATATCGAGCGTGATAGGCACCGAATTCACCGGAATAAATTTGCCTTTTGGATAATCCAGACTGAAGGCGGCGCCGGCCTCCCGGCCTTCCGCAAGTACCTTCCATGATTTAATTGTTACACTGTCCTCTGAACTTACGGCCTTTGCGTCAAGGGTAAAATGCAGCTTAAGAAAAGAGGGATCTTCGGCTTCAGGACCCTTAAAAATCAGTGTCAGAGAAGGAGCCGGAACTGGAGTGCTTTTACAGGCCGGAAAGCTCAAGGAGAAAAATACGGCCAAAACCGGCACAGCAATAATCGGCTTTACAATGAATCGTTTTTTAAAAGTTTGGTTCTTTTTCATGCTTCTTTAATAATCGGCCCATTTTTTGCTATTCTTAGCGTACTGACAATTTTAAGGAGAAAAAAATGGCGCAGGAAACAATCCCCTCCAGGGGCGAAATAGCAGTAGAAAATACCTGGGATCTATCAAAGTTATTTTCAAGTGACAAGGAGTGGGAGGCGGGTCTTGCGGAATATGAAAAAAAGGCGGAAAAAATCCCTTCTTTTCAGGGCACTCTGGGAGCTTCCGCGAAAAGCCTTGCCTCATGGCTGGGCTTTGTAAAGGATTTGAACATCCTCGCTGAGAGGCTGGGTTATTACGCGGAATTAAGGCAGACAGAAGACGAAGGGTCAAGCGAAGCCCGCGCAATGACAGGCAAATTTATAATGGTATCTTCAAAAGCCGAAGCCGCATCAGCCTGGGCGGCGCCGGAAACAATGGCCATTGAGGACAGCGTTATGGAAGCTTACCTGGGCCAGAGCGAACTTGAGGAGTACCGCGTCTACCTGCGAAAAATGCTTCGTCACAAACCTTACATACTTTCGGAAAAAGAAGAGCGCATTATCGCCATTCACGCGGAAGGAGAAGGAATTTCAGATGATACCTTCTCGCTGCTCACAAACGCGGATATGGATTTTGGCCTTGTCGATACACCTGAGGGGAAGCGTCCCCTTACACAGTCAACGTGGTCAATTTTCATGGAAAACCCGAACAGGGAATTCCGCCGCCGGGTTTACGAAAGTTTCTATCACAATTTTGACTGCCACAAGAACACGCTGGCAAGTCTCTACGCCGGACAGGTAAAACTTGACGTAATCCACTCAAGGATAAGAGGTCATTCTTCCTTCAGGGCCGCGGCCCTCTTTCCCGATAAGGTGGACGAAAAGGTTTATGACAACCTGATTGAAACGGTTGGTAAAAACCTTGCCCCCCTTCACCGCTACTACAGCCTGCGAAAAAAGGCGCTCAAGCTGCCTGACCTGAGGCATTACGATGTTTACGTTCCGCTGGCCCAGTACGCAGCCAGAAAAACCACCTGGAACGAAGCTGTGGCCCTTGTAACAGAAGCCCTCTCTCCCCTTGGGGACGAATACACAGAAACCTTAAAAAAGGGACTCCTAGGCCGCTGGGCGGATCGTTACGAAAACAAGGGCAAGAGATCGGGAGCGTTTTCGGCCGGAAGTTTTACAGGCGATCCTTACATTTTAATGAATTACAAAGACGATTCCATCCGTGATATTTTTACCCTGGCTCACGAAGGCGGACATTCCATGCATTCGTATTATTCATCCAGGAATAACCCCTTCATGCACCACCAATACAGTATCTTTGAAGCCGAAGTTGCCAGCACCTTTAACGAAGAGCTCCTTTTCCGTTACATGAAAAACAAGGCAGACACACGGGAGCTGAAACTTTACATTGTAAATAAGCGTACAGATGAAATTTTGGCAACACTCTACCGTCAGACCATGTTCGCGGAGTTTGAAAAACGGACCCACGAGCTTGAAGAAAGCGGTATACCGCTGACAGTGAACATTCTCAGGGAAGAATACCGCAAGCTCCAGGAAAAATACTTTGGAAGCGAAATGGTTTTGGAAAAAGAAAGCGATCTTGAGGGTTTAAGGATCCCCCATTTCTACAATGCCTTCTATGTTTATAAATACGCCACCGGAATCTCGGCTTCCCTTGCCCTGGCGGAACGTGTTCTTCAAGGCGGCGAAAAAGAGCGTGAGGATTACTTCAGCCTCCTTAAATCGGGAGGATCCCGCTTCCCCATAGAATCCCTCGAAGCCGCCGGGGTGGATATGTCGTCTCCCGCCCCGGTGGAAGCGGCATGCGCTGCCTTCAGCCGCCTGGTGGAGGAACTTGAAGAGCTGCTTTAAACGAGGTTCTTGACAGTTTTTATTTTCCCGTTTATTTTAGCATATATATGTAAAAGTAAACGGATTGGGTGATTTATGGAATTTGAAAGAACTATACAGCCGCTTA
>Ga0123353_10016704_pt1 | contig 10743 bp, 6 predicted proteins | sample TergutLab28metaG_3_FD_92763 | JGI IMG/M metagenome (GOLD analysis project Ga0123353, IMG submission 92763) | Labiotermes labralis P3 segment gut microbial communities from Petit-Saut dam, French Guiana - Lab288 P3 | ecosystem: Host-associated > Arthropoda: Insects > Digestive system > Gut ... | reverse complement strand
AAGTTTCATTAACATACTATAAACAACATAGTACATGTCCCTTATCCTGATCCAGATAAATCCAGTCTAGGCCTTCCCATGCTGTTGCTATAAAGGCTATTTTAAAATTATTGGTCATCTATATCAGCTTCTTCCAAGAACCATATTTCTCTCATGTCTCTCTTCTAATACCCTCCGTGTTTTTCTCTCGCATCCGTGTGTACTGCATGCCCTTCCCATCTCATCCTCCTTGGTGTGATGACCCAATGATATTTCTCTCATGTCTCCTTTCTAATACCCTCCATGTTTTTCTCCTGCACCCGTGTGTACTACATGCCCCACCTGTCTCATCCTCCTCGGTGTGATGACCCAAATAAAAGTGTGCATCCTGAAGCTTCTCATCATGCAGTTTTCTGAAATCAAGAAAACAAGTACTGATTAGCTTTCACAGAATTCTGCATTGTTTGTCTTTCTTTTGCAGTTGCAAATTCTCCATTGTTACACGTAACAATTTATGCATTACATTATGTACTTAATACACTCATGTAGCTTTGTGATTTGTTTCTTATGGTGATGATACTTACCAAATGATTGAACACTCACAGTTGCAATTTTATTTTAAAAAAAAATCTTCACTCAATATTCTTTGTAGGACAGTTGGAAGTTCTATGTGAGAAGTGTTTGCCATTTATTCCTGGTATCTGTGTAGTGTTGTTTCTTGCATTATGCACTGCTCTGTCTGCTTGCAAAGATTTGTGCTGAAAAATGGAATACTAAGTATATTCCAGTTCTCTAGAGTACTGACTGACGTATATTACCCATACAGTCATGTGGTTTCTGGACTTTGCACCATATATTGCTCCCAAAACAAAATAACGTATCAGAAACAGAAACTGGGTGTGTCGCCATCTTCATACTTACTTAGATCCAATTCCAAAGTTACTCGTATGGTATTCGTAGTGGGTAAAATGGCAGTGGGACTGGTCTTACTCTGAGTGCATTAGCTTTTCCCTACCGTTTATCATTCTGCCAGTGCTCCATGTTCATATATTGTCAGAGGCTGGTACAAGACAGCATTAAGAAGGGAGTCAGGTCTTACTGCACTGCTACAACTGGTACAATAAGCCACAGGACCAAAGATTTAGTCTCACCCCACTGCTGCAGTTGGTACAACAGTCTGTGGGACCACGTAACTCAGTCTTACCCCATCATTAGAAGAAGCACACTGATGGCACCTGCTACTGAATGATGGTGATTGGTTCAGCTACAGTAAGAGAGAGTGATCTCTTCCAGGCTACGGTACATATATATGCACCTTTCAGTAACCATGGATCCTGTATTCGCTTAATATTTTATTTCCATCTTCTCCAAGTGTTGATGTAACCTTTTAGCATCAAGATTATTTTGCAGATACTGAAATCATTATTTCAGGTTACTGATTTTTGTGTTTTGTTGTCCTTTCTGCTTGGAGTAAAATTTACCTTTTCAGGACGTTCTGTGAACAGGAAAAACAATTCACACATGGTAAGAATATGTAATATGAGTTCATACATTGTTGAACAAAGTGGAAATGAGGGTATTTGAGATCACTCCATTCAACATGCTAGATAGGCACAAGCACACTCAGATTTAGTCCTGAAAGAGTAATTTAAGCGTCTTGTTTACATATTTCTCTTTCTGCATCTTGCATGCTTTGGACTTACGGTGTTGTATTTCTAGTTACATTTGTCATATAATCATTCAAACACACCGTATAATGGTACTGTTATAGCAGGTAGTGGAAAAGTTAAAATCACACATTCTGATGCTTTAAGCATTGCTTTCTAGAAGTTGTAAGTGTGGTTTGTTACAATCAGCATCACAGTGAAGAAATAAAAGTGCATGGTTTGTAGTTTGGTGTAGTTCCACATTAAAATAAACAAAAAATTCAGACATTATTGTCTAAATAAGTTGTAACAATTTCAACCATTAAGTGTCCCCACATGCTTGTAGCAGCACCGTATTCTGTAGGAGGAAGAAATTTGGACAAGCATGGACTCTAACCTTTGCTCTCTCTTTGGAGGTTTTAAAACAAATTAACATGTTATTTTCTTAACGCAGTAAAATTTAGAAATGTGTCACCCCTTAGGTTGTGATAAAAATGTCAGCGTACCACAATTTACCATGGTGTGAAATCAATAAGAAATTGTGCACTGTGAAGGTAAAAATTTGGTTCCATTCCTTTCTTAAAAATTTGTGTTGCTATTACTCTATAGGAAGTTTTCTGTTTTAGAATATATTTCTGTAATTATATTTTGTATTGGTATAGTTGAACTACAGTTGTAATTGAAATTGTTAAAGACACTGTTATCAAATCAGACACCATATCAGACCAAAATCTCAATATCAGCGTAATTCCAAGTTCATTATTATGTTTCTCTTAAGAACTCTTTCTGTGACATGTAATATTTCACAAATAACGTACCAGTTGTTCTGTTTATTGTTCATCTGTCACTGAACGTAGGTAGCTAAAACAAATATCGTACAGTGACAAAGTGCGGATTGGTGGCAAATTAAAGAAAGGTTTTTCAGTGACTCAGCAGAGGCTGCAACCTCTATTTTAGCAATGTTACTTTTGTGAAATTCAGATCCATTTTTAAGCAAACAAAGGCTATATGTTCATACAGTTTGGCACAGACAGCTGAGGGTTCTATGTACCTGCATAATGTTACTTATTGAAATTACCTGTAAACCCTAATTAAAACATTTTTTAAAGTTCTGTGTTTTAAAAAGTTCTCAAATCATGTTTACAAGCAAGTTACTGCCAAAGATGTTTTCAGATAATCTGGAGAAACATAAGCTATATGGATACCAATTATGATAAAAGAGTGTTTAGAAAAGTTTACCTAAATGTTATAATATTGTAATTGAAAAGATACAGTTTACAGCCTCTCCTTCATAAGGTTTTTACTTTCTGTGATTTACTGGTCAAAATATCAAAATGTAAAAATTATCCATATTCAAATTTATGTGCTTTCTTTACAATAATCAAAAAGTTTTAAGTCTGATGGTGTCAAAGTGAAGTCCTAGAATAGGATAACTTTGTATTGATGTTATTTATATTTTGAAGTTTTACTTTGTGCCAGCATAATGTTGGTCTTCATGACTCCTCAAGTTCACATTCTGTACTTGTTCATTATGAAGACAGCTGCTCACAGTAGTCTTTAAAGTCACTTTATGAAGACTGTACACACATTTTGGGGGAACAATGCATTATTTACAAACAGTCACCAGTAGAAAGTGACAATGAGGAGTTGTTCAAATGGTTGTCCACCATGTTCATTGTTGGGTGGCTGTTGCAAATAAAATACTGAACACAAGTAAAGATAATCACAGTACTTCTCTGCCTTGGTAAAGTGACTTATAAGACACATGGTATCTCTAAGAGAGAAGAGAAATGAAATGTGTATGCAACTGCAGCAGTTAAGTGAATGCATGTATATAGTTTTGTATGGCGCTGTTTTTCTGTCAACAGTCTTTGACAATGCTAATTTCATTTGAATGCAATATTTTATTACTTCTAAGTTATTTTTGTTGTGTATTATATCTGTAGTTATTATTATTATTATTATTATTATTATTATTATTTATATCTTGCTTGCATAATCACATAGAAGTGAAAGCCATAAATGCAATACTCCTCTCAGCAATGTAAGGTAATGCATTCTACATAGGTTAGGGATGGGCATTATCTTACTTTTTTTTTTTTAATTTTCCAACCTACCAATGACTGAGACTGCATTTCGCAAATCCTTCTGGGGTGTCACCCAAGCCTACAAGTACCAGAATGATCTGGTACACAGTTCCAGGTTACGAGGTTTGGTTGTATGCCATAATATGGGCCATTCTTATTATTGTATGCTTTCAGATGCAGAATTTATTGACTGCTCACAGCTCCCAGAATTCATATACATACAGAACATGATGCTGTCCCCAGAAACCGTTTGGCAATTACTTGTGCTTTAAGTTTTTTTATATTTGACATCACTGCCTACAATTTAGACTGGCACACAGCAAACCACCAACCACCACCATGGCCTCTGTGGCTCAAATACAATGCTAATTACCTCACAGTAAACCACAACTCCTTCAGGAATCAAACCTTGTGTTGAATATGGGCTCTGAGTTTTGACAATTTTGTGTATGAATTTTACACCAATATTACCATGAAACACAATTATAACCAACAAAACTGAAGAATTTCATTGCAGATTCTTAGAACAGGTACAAGACAAAGCAAGATTCCAACAGTTTTGTAATTCAGCCCCATATTAGGTTGATTTTTGTCAGTGTCATGATGCACTCCAAATAATGACTTGTTTTGGGGGAAGGGGTCAGAAGGCCAGCAGTACTTCACAGAATTTAATATTATTTATTATTGTCAAAATGTGCTATTTGAACATTATGTTTATATGCAGAACATAGTTTTGTGTGTGCTCACCATGGCATCCTAGTTTTCTGTATTCTCGTATTTCTGCAGCAGATATGACACCATGCATTGTGAATGTTGGTAGGAATGGTGCTAATGTAATTATTATTATTATTATGTGGTCATTATTTCATAAGATGTGTCAGTCATTTTTATGGATGTTAAATACCGATTCCAAAATTCTGTCTGTGTAATTTAAAACTGTGTAAATGGTTATGTATTGTAAAGCTAGGTGGTGACTTTGTATGCAGACTTGAGAGTTACACTTAATTATTACTGTGCTAAAAAATTTTGGAGAAGTAATTAATAAGCGGAGGTATGTTTGAACTTGCAGCAACTTGCCAGTTTAATCATTACCTTAAATATGTGATACATGTAAATACAATGTAAACTTTGATAGCTGCCATAGATATTGTTCTGTTTTTGTGAATAATGTTAATTGAGTGTACTGGGCTTGAGCTCATGACTGTATGTTTCTGCCCCAGCAGTCAGTTTAGCATTTCCTGGAATGTGTGGGCTCATGTTTGTGCCATATAAAAATTAATTGAACTTGAAGATAATGTACAAATTCCAAAGAAGTATGATTGTGGACTTATGTGAATATGTAACTTCATAGATAAGTGAAAAAATGTGTATAGAATAAGAGGACGTCTGTTCATATTATTATGTTGTGGTGTTGTGATGTAGAACAAGAAATAAGATCCAAACTTCCCCAACAAATATACATTTATGTTGCCATATTTATGTTTTTAAATGGTTAAATGATAGGAGCTCTACCATTATAAGCTTCAACATGAAACAGCTTGCCAGTCATCATATATTTATCCACACATAACTCAGATAAAAGCAAAAGTTTCACCCTATCCTGTAATGTGGATAACAAGCATGTGTTATTGTCTATGTAATTCATAGGTTAAATAAACAGATTTTCAAAGTGTAGCCAGACCTCAAGGGCTACAAACCAGTATATAGTTCATTATAATCCAGAACGTAATTTTTACTCACTTTTCCTTTCTTATACTGTAGCCATGAAGCCACTCAGAAAATTCTTTGTTTGGTTCTTAGCATGGACAGAAGTTTCCTTTCTGTGGGTTCTTTCCTCGTGGTAAAGTGACCAGGGCATGAAGCTAGCCTTGACCTGATTCCAGTTGTAAATACTGGAGCTGTAGCTCCAGTCCCCATACATCTTCATGGCATGGAGTGTAATTAAGTATGAGAATAACTTTAACTTCACTTTTATACCAAAACTACACAATAGAGTCCCACGGACGGTGAGGATTCATCTATGTTATCTACTGTTATATTGCCCTTGAACCCCCTGTGACCCAAGTCAATAAATTTGAAGTGCTTGTCACAAGCAAATATTACTGCTGCTAACACGGTGGATAGAGTGGTTACAAAATTGGAAATAGACATGTGGAAGTACACTGGAGGGGTAGTGCAAGCCAGTTAGCGAAATCATGGTTTCCTTCAGTCCCTCCAATCAAATGCAATGGTACCATCAAACTGGGCTGCCTTGTCTTATGTCCACCTCCTTAAAATTTATTCATCACTTTTAATCACGAAATTTATGGTACATAACTAAAACACTGACAACATTTTTAAACCGATTTATCAATAAATAAAAAGAATTTCAACATGTACGATTCTAGGTTTTCAGGATGTTAACGATTTGGGGGGTGTGATGGTATGTAGTCTAACAGAAATTGTTGACACTCCTCCAAATGTTTGTAAATTTCACAAGTACACAGCATCATATTCCAGCAGACTGTGACCTTAATATTTCACCACACTGTCGCATTTCCATTTACTGCATGTAACTATACAGTAAAGACTGTGGTCAGTTCCCTTTGCTGTAGCAAATATTTGGCAACTCTTTTCAAGTAGTATAGTTTTAAGTATAAATGGCAAACTTTGGAAAGGTGGAACTTAATCAGTGCACACAGTACCCACTTGTATTCTATGCTTAATAATGCTGTGCAGTTTGTAGTTACTTTAACTTTTATTGTTATGTGATTAATTCAAAATGGGTGGGTTATGAGGCACTCGGAAGAGAAATGTAAGCAGAATTTGGATAGGTAAATCTGAAAGAATGCAAACGCTTGGAATATCGAATCTGAGTGGATAATATTAAAATTTCTTACAGTACAGTGACATCCTGCATTTTAAGGGACAGGCCTCTGACTAATTTTGTCCCCTATGTAGTTCCCGTTCTTTATTTTTCCGATTATATTTCACCTTCCTGATGACCTTTAGAAAGGAGGCTGTCTTGGATCCTATTAGTTACTTTCCCAATAAGGAGGTAATAATGCTGCACATGGATTTAAAAAAACAGTAAAGATTTATGTAAGATGTAAAAATCATGGCAAAGGGTGTTATTTCAGTGCTGTCCCCACCCACCAAAAGGCCAATGAAAAAATGGTAATTTTATCTTCATCTGGCTCAGGAGAGAACTGTGCTCCATGGAGTTAGTTAATCTACATCATAGATCATCAATATACATACATACCTACCTACCTATACTTGACCTTCAAAGATCGATCCATCCGTACAAGTTTCATTTAATATGGAATTTGTTATGAAAAGAGTTAAACTGCAATATGCGATAAAGCCACAACAGTGGGTTACAAAATTAATAAGAACATGATAAATTATAAAGAAAAGATCACAAAAACACAATAGTTCAAAACTATATGCATTAGAAAATAATACAAGTTAAATGTATATGCTCATGTCACCATTGTTATGACCAGTGGAAAGAAATTCCTCGATGGAATAAATGGCATTTTTAACAAGGGTAGTCTCTTAACACAACCTTAAAGGTATGTATATTGTCACAAAATTTGAATATATTCTGTGGTAGCTGGCTGAATATTTTAGCAGATGAGTAGTAAACACCTCTCTCTATTGAGGAGAGTTGCTGAGGGTATGTGCAGTTTATTTTGCTGCCTTGTATTCATACCATGAACAGAGGTGTTATGTGGATAAATATTAAGATTTTTAACAGCAAATAACATCAAGGCACTACTATATATAAACAAGGAACTGTAAGTATATCCAACTTTCTGCAACCCTCTCGGCAAGAACTTAAAGTCACAGCATAATCCTAATTGCTCTTTTTTTGAATTATGAAAACATTTCTAATTGATGAAGATGAACCCCAGAAAATTGTACCGTAACTGATTTGTGAATAGAAATGTGCAAAACAAACCATACGTAACATTTTTACATTTACAGTAGAAAATAATTTTTTCAACATGTGACAAATCGAACTCAATTTTTTTTATTAAATTATATATATGTAATTTCCAAGTTAGATTGCAGTCCATATGTATGCCTAAGAATTTGACATTTTCAGTGGTAGTAAGAGCTCGATTGTTTTATGCAGTGTTCAGCGGGTAAGTTGCGAGCTTAGAAGAAAATTTTACAACATGAACATGCGTCTTAAATACGATGCATTGGTTGTTTTGCTCATAATGTAAAGAAACCTCTTGCGCTTACAAGATATTTTGATTCCTGTTGTAATCCCAGTGGATATTAGAAACATTGCTATTTGCATATTGCATAGGAAAGTATGATACAAAAATAATTAAAAAGCTGTTTAGAAATAAATGAAAACTTTAAACATCAGCATGGTTAATAATATCCCAGGATTCACCCTTTTAACATTTCAGTAAAAATTGTTATATCTTCCCGTAGAAGAGCAATAATTGATCGCGCCTCTTTCAATTCCTGCAGCACATTTTGCAGTTTTTCATTCAACATAACACAATTTAAATAGAAATTATCACCCGAACGGCTATATCGTTAACTGAACCCTCGTCAACCATCATTACCACATCATAAATCTTGCCAAACACACACATCTAGCACAGCAATCTAGTATGCCATATGTTGGTAGTGTTGAGTTTAAAAAAAATGAAGCAATTTTTGGAAGTTGGCCATCGTGGGAACGGGTCAAGACGCAAGAAATGAGAGTTGCGAAAACAGTCCTTGAGTGCCGGGGAATGTGAGAAGCAGTTGGGTAAGTCTGTGTCCGGGAAGTGAGTGTGTGTGTTTACTGCGTACTGGTTACTTGTGTAATTAATATGCAACATTGTTTGACGCTCACGTGACATACTTTGATTTTTTGATATGGAAAGATGGTCAGTAAATAGTGGGCATTGTACGAGGATATAGTTAACATCATGGTTACATTAACGCAGTTACCAAGACTAGTGCTCCGGTTGAAGGTAAGTTGGAATAAGCGTGTAGACTTTTACGTTGTAGTTAATTGATTCGTTGGATATATAGAGGGTATGTAGGCATATAATAGTCTCTATTAGGGTTGTTTTGTGTAGCGCGGTTTTTTGAGTGAACGATCATGTGGCGTCTTAGCAAGTTAACCTTATATTTTTTAAGCAGGGTATAACTAGAAAATTCGGTTTTCGTGCTACATGTCGGCCGTCTAACCTTCGAAATTTGGAGCAAACGTTCACTTACACGTTTCATCCCAAAATTCTTCGTTAAAAAAAAACGAAGTCATGCACTGATGAATGAAAGCTGAAAATACGTACCCTTCACGCTTGCAATTGGGATGTTTCGTGTAATTATGCAAATGAAACCATGACATTTTTTTTGCCAAGATGGGCAGACCCATAACGCACAATTCTTGTCACGGAAGTGCTGTCAAGGAAAGTGTCTGAATGCACGTTTTACAAATTCCAGTGGCGTGCCCTGCACTTAACCCATTTTAGAAAAAATATTTTCCAAAACAAGAAGAAATCAAACTCCAAAATGCTGAAACCCGTGTAGTGCCCAAGGATGTAGGTGAGGAAAATAACAGCAACAATTATGAAAATCATAAAAACTAAACCAGTGCAACTGGAAACACAAGAATTGTAGGGACTAAGCCAAAAACTAGTTTCTTTCGTAAGATTATGAGAATGAGGCAGCATTATTATTTGTGTCTTAATCTTAGATATAGCTTTAGCATGGCCAGTCTTTATCACAATTTATCTAGTTTTTGGGGCCCCACTAGTGTAGTGGAGGCAAAAAGACTGGCTGTATTTTAATTCTGTGTAAATTTTTACATTTGTTTAGCTGCATTGTCAGCTCTTGACTGCATCAGGCTCAGATATGTCTTAACCAACCATAACCTTATGAGAACTGAAACTTTTTTTTTTACCTCAAAGACTGTGGTAAATTACATTTACATGTTTCATTGTTGTGTGTTGTATCTCACTACCCCAACCACTGTTGCCTTGTTGCACTAACTAGATTGTACTGCTGTGGTTGATCCTTTGCTTATCTGCTGCCAGAACTGCTGGGAACTCTGTTCTGCTTCCTCTGAATTAATACTCAAACTGAACTTGGAGAATGGCTAGGGGCTATTTTCATTGTACCTACTTCCAACAGTTAGCCTCTGTCTAATGGTAGCATGCCACCTCATATGAGCAGCTGATTTCACCCAGCTCACTTTGGATCACCCAGACTTGCTAATAACAACTTACTCAGTCCCTGTTGATTTGTTCCCTACACTGTTATGGGTTGAAATTGTAGTTTCAGGGCAGCTTTGATGTCAAGAAGGAAAGTGAACAATGTCCTGTATATACACCATTGTATGAAATTTGCATTGTTTAAGTTTATTTAGGTTTGTTGCCATCTATCTCAACTTACCAATAAAACTCACAACTAGAACATCCATATCCTGGGCTTGCTAGGCTTGCCTTCTGTGCCGGCAGTTAGTGAAGTGATGATGATGTTACAGATGATGTCCTCAGTAAACTCTTAAGACCATGGGCATCCAGCCTTTTTATGGCAAATGGTCACACTCATTATTGTGGGTTGGTTTGTCAGTCACGTGTGGAAAAATAACAATAATTGGTATATCTAACTGCTTAAATTACTGTGTGATTTGTATAATTACTTACTCCAAGGTGCAGAGTCCTTCTTGAGAAGCTAACTGGTTTGCAGCTAGTCAAGAAATGTGATTTGTATAATATATACATAATTCAAAATGTGGCCATGGGCCACATAATACAACCTGACAGACTGCAGGCAGGATGCAGGTTGGAGGGAGACCCAAGCTGCAGACCAACAGTTTGGGGTTAGCATGTTCCTGTAGCATCGTCCAATGTGATAAAAAAAATCTGGATCTGTATACACTCATGTTTTAGTCCCACACGAACTTTTCATTACTGTGTAATGAAAATTTTTGTCTGGAAGTTGTGACTGAATGCACAGGCACTAGGTTACCAGGCAGCCATCAGATGCCATAATAGCTAACATAAGCGAATTGTCTAACTGCAACCTTT
>Ga0123353_10016699_pt1 | contig 10744 bp, 7 predicted proteins | sample TergutLab28metaG_3_FD_92763 | JGI IMG/M metagenome (GOLD analysis project Ga0123353, IMG submission 92763) | Labiotermes labralis P3 segment gut microbial communities from Petit-Saut dam, French Guiana - Lab288 P3 | ecosystem: Host-associated > Arthropoda: Insects > Digestive system > Gut ... | reverse complement strand
TGCAGACATGTCTCGTCTCTCTCACATGTTACGTACATTCTCTGCTGACGTCACAAATCTCAGCAAGAATTCATATTTCATGGCACACAAAACACTTGTGTTCCAGCACTGAACTGCAGTTCGATCAATGTCGGCCTTTTCTCAGTTCGCGAAAGGACTGTACTGATTTTTTGTAACCAAAACTCACGCGTTAAAACGGACTTATTGTGTTACACAGGCCCTTTACATTACCTGCCACTTTATGTTGCAATACACAGATCACAAAATAGTGTAAATTATCACATTTGTCACTAATAATATTGTTCACAGTTACATTGATTATATATGGATTAAAATGTCCGTGGTTTTCCTACCTAATATTATTCGGGTGGTTAAAACCAAGAAGAATGAAACGGGCGGGCATGTAGCACGTATGTGGGATAGGACAGATGCATTTTTGTTTTGGTAGGGATATCTGAGTTAAGAGACTTCTTGGAACAACCAGGCGTAGATGGGAGGACGGACATTTAAGAAGTGGGTTTGGGAAGGCATTGACTGGATTGATCAGGCTCAGGTTAGGGACAGATAGCGTGCTCTTGTGAATGCGGTAATGAACTTCTAACTTCCACAAAATGCAGGGAAATTATTGACTAGCTGAAGACATGCTAGCTTCTCAAGAAGGACTCTGCTCCATGGATGTAGTTATAGCTTTCCGAACAGGCAATTACTAGGTGTGACGTCCATGCGATCCGCAAGCAGAAAATGTATGGGAAACACTTCCGCCGATTACAAACAACTGTTCATCACAATAACAGAGAAACATCCCCGCACGTTGCCTTGTGCAACAAAAGGGCTTGCTTGCACAAAGCATTCTACAGTACGCATTTCATTTGCCCGAGGCTCTGTGAAAAAGTGGTATTATCACTTATCCTCCTGTTTGAGACAGGCTACGAAAGGAATCCAATCTCCTCTGCCAACTACATTAACACATTTCATGAGAGCTCTTCTGTAAAATGCAAACACTACACTAAAGCAACAACACCATTTATACCATAGGCAGTGGTTTGCACGATACTGAGCCGTATAATTCAGTTAATCGCCAGAAATATTTAAAACGTTTCATGTCTCAAATCCAGTGGCCGGAATGACATAGTCGGTACAGAGTATCGCCACGGTTTTATATGTGTCAGACACTTCAGGATGGCAAACATTAAATTTGTAGCTAGTCAAGATAAAACCATCAATCTCTATAAGAATGTCAGATCCAAGTTACTAAAATGTTGTGCGAACATCTATTTTAATAAAAAATGCCTAGTTTAAAAAAGTGATCCCTACATACGCTAACCTAAGAATGTAAGCTTTTGGGATCCCACAGGGCATTTTAAACATCGCTAAGTAAGGATCTGTATCTTAGAAGGGACTGAAGATGATTGTATAAGAATCGAAACATGTTGCCCTAATAATTAACATAATAAAGTTTTGTTTTGTTTGATACATCATTGTATATTTATATATGTATTGCCACGGGCTGAATGGTTCGGGTTTCGAACCCCTGTGAAAAGAAGAACCTTTCTGATCCCTACGCCCGCCCTTGCTGGAATCGCCCAGACTATAAAATTGGTACCAGGATTCTTTTCCTGGATGAAAGTCGTCTGAGGCTTGGTGCTGACCTGTATTGTTGCGAAATTTTTCAAAATTTGATCTCCTACGTTATTTGCTAATTTCTTATCTCTTTTGCCCAAATACCTCCCTCACAACTTTGTGTTAAACCACCTTCCGATAAACTGACACAGCTTACGTACAATGACTGAGAAATAATATTGTGGTTATGCCGGATCTCAACATTTTCCAGACAACAGTTTTCGAACTAAATTATGAAATTTATCAGATTTGTGTAATGACGTCAATAAAATATTTTCTATTTTCTGGTATTGTTCGAAGTTATATAAGCAATTAAGTTATGTCAAATTACTTTCAGCATATATTTACATTACGTTACATCGTTCGGTTTGTTTCCATGTGATATGCATAAATTACGGCGCATATTCAAAACCAAATCCCTACTACATGCACATATAATCTGAACAAGTTACAAGAGTCTGTAGTGTGCTATAATTCTGGTGGTTTAGTCCTTTTGTTTTTTCTTAGAATTTAAACTCGTGCTTTCTCGAAGAGTACACCGAAGATGCGTGTATATGAAGCTCACTTTTCGACGTTTCACACGACATGCCACGAGTTTTTACTCTGCTTTAAAATGCACTTCTAAGGTGTATTAAAGACGGTAAGGTAAGTAACAGAGTTTAGATTGTGTATATTTATGAAATGAATCTATCATTTAAGTGTCCTTTGTCAAATATAAACTCTTCGAATTATGAAACCTTACAAAATGTTTGTAACTAATGTCCTGTGAGATAAATATTTATCCGTACACATGTAGGGCCCGTAATTAACTTCTGACTGTAGAAACTGTTGTCAAATTTAGACCAACAATATCGTTTGTCTTCCAAGTCGCAAGGCGGGATAAAACACTAAATTTGATAAATGTGCTCATTAAGTGTCGCGTTTCTACACTATATATTGCACAAAAAAAGGGCTCGAAAAATAGTTAGGAGGGCGCAACTTGGGGGTTCTTAGCTACCCTTTCTAAAATGCAGTCTGAGTAAACATATTTTTCTCTCTTAAATAATATATTTTGCGACAGAGTGGTAGCAGGTTTCCTATATCCATGGATTAATTACCCCAACGTAAAATCACAGGGAGAATGTGAAAGTTCTTACAATTACAGCTTCTTATTTTGCAACTTGATATCCCTCATAACCTGGTAAAATGCAGAAATGAATAAAAATATCCCTCAAAAACAAACGGAAATATATTGCATATGGCAAAGACGAAAAACACTTTACTAGGAATTATTTCGCTTTTTATTCTCCTTCCTACAAAATTTAAGTTTAAAAACAAAAAATTTAAAATTTCAAGTTTACAGCTCTTGTTTTATAAGCTGCGAATCTAAATAGTAAGCTAGATAAAGTTGTATGAGAACAGGAAGCCGAAAAAAGTTTGGACTTAAATGCAGGGTTATTTGAAATGATTGTTAGGGTTTTAACAACTTGTCATACACAGTACACTTGAGATAGGAGTATATGTGTTTTTTATTTAATAGAACAACGCCTCAAGTTTTTGTTACATACCTTACATGTGCTCTGTATGTGCACCCTTTGTGATTCTACAAACATCAACACGATAATCGAGTTCGTTCCAAATTGTTTGTAGCATGTCAGCGGTGATGGTTTCACTGGTGGTTCTGATTCGTACCTGCACAAAGGGTGCACATATAGGGCATCTGTAAGGTATGTAACAAAAACTTGGAGTTTTGTTCTACTAAATAAAAAATATATACACCCCCATCTCAAGGTTATTGTGTATGACAAGTTGTTAAAACTCTGACAATCATTTCGAATAACCCTGCATGTGTAACTGAAATGTTGCACTATTAAAGAAGCGGAGCTTCATAAAGCTCACAGTATTAACTGCATGTAGCGGAGCGAACCTTGACAGATTTTAAATTGTCAGAAAGTGAAGAAATTTAGAGCACTTTAAGGAAATGAAAATTCATTGCCGTGTAAAAAAACAGCCGGCAAATTATCCCTACTCATATACTTTGCCAGATAAATCCAGTCCATTCCCCCCCCCCTCATTAAACTTCTTTAACACATACATAATTTTCGCCACATATTTAAACCTGGTTATTACACGTGATCTCTTTTGTTCACGTTTCCATTTCTATTTATCCCCAAATTTGCCGCTTGCCCCAACAAACTCATCCTCCTTGAATTCATCACCCCAATAATACTGGACGACGAATGTAAGACATAAACACAGCTGCTCTTTATATAATATTCTCCAGTTAAGCAACAGCAGAATTTCCTGCTTTTAATGTCTGTGTGTATGAAATTTTCATTTTTAGTGCTCTTTCTAAATAACTGAACTTTGCCGCCGTTTAAAAGGATCAGTTAGTTCTCTTTATGTTGCAATTTTATCTTATTTCTACTGAAAATAAATGACCTTATAATTACTTTCCTTATCATTTACACTTGTAAGCCTTATTGGCAAGGAATAAAATCATGAACCCCTCTTAACCAAATATAATTGGAAGATCAAATTGTGGAGATGAGAAATAATTACACTTCATTTCTATTTCGTGCATAATTACAACTATTTGATATTTAAGTATAAACGGAAATATAAGAAATAAAGCGCGCTACGTAATATTCCCATCAGAAGGACGAGCGGGCAAATATTGGGAACATTCTGACGAGGTGATGGCGTTTCACCCTTGATTGATTTTAGTGTTTGTTGTTAGGAACCTCTTCCTAGGCAAAGACCTTAATCCTAAAACCGGAGGAACAGTTCATAAACTAAGTGCCCCATCGTTTCTGCTTCGAACTATAATACTAGGGGGAGGACTAGCAACCCACCCAGCTTCAGAACAAAATTGCAAGCCGTAGAGAAAGTGTAAAGTGAGCTTTTTGTATTTAGTGAAATCGAAGTCGAAGCTAACTTACTTCTTTTAAAAGCGTCATTTCGTGACACATGACATTTCTAGCTGTCACTAGTGCCAACTGTCCGTTAAACCAGTCATCTGTGTCTTTATGAACTAAAAGTTTCTGTTAGCTGTCCTTAAAAACAGGAGAAGATGATTCGTGAAAAGACTGACTTGTAGAAACACAGAGAGAATGGTATTGTAACTTGGTTTATATTAAACAAACATTCAGAAATGAAGTATAAATTACGTTACAATTCATAATCGTTGTATTTAACCCAGTTTATTATGGTTTATTTCCTAAGCCACTCAGCATCATAAGACGCAACATACTCATACTTACACTTATGCACAATCACACTTATCGTTCGCAAACCAGTAGAAATAAAAATATATTTTTTTAATTCTCCCCTCTTACTTTGTTGAAACACTCTCATCAAAATGCGCAGTTTGTATCAATCTGAGGCAGAAGATAACTGCGAATAATGAATTGTGGTATGTCGAAGGAAGTATTCAAATATTCTCCAGAGCAGACAGAATAAAAAACATCATATACCGCAGTTTCAATGCCAGCGACCTGATATAGAATCGAGCACGTGATATTGAGAATAAAATACAGCCTTATTAACTCTTTGAGCAATTTCAGTACAGTTATTGGAAGTGAAGTATTACAGAGTTAATACCAACATTATCCAATGGAATTATTATAGTGAAGATAATTATCCTTTTATCTTAAAGTCATATAAAATTGTTATGGAAATACTTTTCTTGAAAAAACTTAAACTCTTTACACAGAAAAGCCTACAGTCAAAAGTGTCATACTGTAATGACATTCAGACTTTCGTAATTAAGATTCTTTACTAGATTTTATTAGACCACCTCTTATACAATTCAAAGAGGATGAAATGGATGGGACATGTCGGGTGTATTGGCGGAAAGAGGAATATACGAGTGCACAACATTTTAATTTAAAAATATGAAAAAGGGACATTCTTGGAGACCTAAATTCGCAATGAAGATAATATTAATAAGAAACCTAAAGTGATAAAATGCGAGAGGGTCACTGGATGCATCTGTTTCATGGTTTATAATACTTACCCGTGCTGGAAACTTGTGAACATTACGGTTAATGTCTGGGTCCATTAAAGACGGCTAGTGAATGGATTAGCAGAGGAAATCTCAAACACTCTCACTCAGTTACGATTAAAATAAGATGATTATTAGGCACGTGATTAAGAAGAAAGGAGTGGGGATGACGGGTAGAACAAATATAAACCTGAAACTATGAAAATTTATTAGACAACATCGGTCCAAAGCAACAAAAACTCCGTTCTTTCTGTTAGTTTAACTTGTTATGGAGTGTTATTTTATAGGCGATTAAGAGATATTTCGGATGTCACAAGTACAATATAAAAAACTCTGCTCTTAGAAGCAGAAATAATTTGAGAAGTAATAGATAATATTTCCCGAAATTAATCAAAAGACGTAATCGAGAGGCGTAGACAAAACAGGAAAAAAATAAAGAGAAGGGTAAACATTCTTCGAAATTGTACACAGCCAATAGCAATAGCGGGAGAAAGGGCGTAGAAGAGCATAATGAACTTTGGTCAGAAAATAATTTTACCAAATATTGGCCTAAACATCCGTTTATTCTTGTGCATGTCCACAAAAAAACAGTTCAAATATAATACAGCTCTTCCACTATTTTTAACACAGTCCCCACCAAAATTCAGGCGTGTCATCTAACCTTCGAAAATCTTCTCTCGTCCCGTTCATATAATTGTCCGTCTTCCATTATTATCCATGGTTTTATACCTGTTTCCAAACCGTGACTGCCAGGAATTTCCTCCAGCGCTGGAAACGAACGATAAACGCTCGGCCAGTTCCTCTGGGAGGAGACTAACCACAAATGGATCAGCTGTTTCAGTTGTTGATTACACACTGTATAAACCTATTTTCTGATAGCCCCTCTGTTAGAGTACCAACATTTTAATTTTTCTAAATGTAACCCCTTTTAAAGGGATCCGCTGAATACAGAAATAATCGAATGAATGTGCTGATGGAAGGACGAATGCTTCACGACTGAATATCTATATATTTTATTTGTCCGCTTTGGGAAAACTGCCAGAATTGCACTTGTTATGTGGCGCCTTACACAAACGTATGGCAATTGGCGTGACAGGGGGCTCCACGTGCAACAGAGTGAGAGAGAAGCTGTAGATAAATGGGCCTCCGTGAACTGCGGTGGCACTCTATTGAACACAGAGACATATAGTTGCGCATTCCTTGTGGTATTGAAACGCTAGAGCGAATTGCCCAGATATAGATACATGAAGTGGTGAGTTTTACAGATTGTAATGAGTTTCACATCACTTCCTTCTACAGGGTACGAGAACGAGGCACTCTGCACCTCATTTCCTTAATCAATTTTCAGTCGTCCCATAGATATTTTTGTTTGAGTGTAGTCCATTGCTAATATTATGTAGCATCAGTTACAGGTGAGTGAAAGAGTACGAATAATCCGCTGAATGATTCTGACAGGAAAAATGACGTACTTAGAAAGTAACTACTTTCACGCGTCAGTTTGTCTGCCAGAAATCCTACATAGAGGGCCTGGGAATGAACCCAAGCCTCTGCGGTGAAAGGCCCGCGCCTAGTCGTAATTCCATTGAAATGTCCAGAAAAGACCAAGACGTATTAATTTGTGTATTTTTTTTAATAACAATGTCGGTATACTGTAGAATGTGTAACAAAAAAAATTCAAACCCAGTTACACTACTTTAATGGCGTTTCTTTGAATATTAAGGCAATGTGCTACATAGATGCACATCACGCAGGTTCGTAGGGACTGAGCGGCTTCACTGGTGATCTACATCGTACGGCTTTCAGAGGAATATGGCTTCATTTTTATGGACCTACAAACATACAGTCTTCATCAAGACGGAGTGGTACATTTTTATACCTGTAATATACAGCCTTGAAGAATGAGCTGGACAGGACATTTAACACATATGAGGTACAGGTACATACAGGATGTTGGTGGGGAAACGTAAGGGAAAGAGACAACTTGGAAGACCCAGACATAGATCTTCAGGAAACGCGAAGGGGGGTCATGTGCTGAATTTGTATGGCTCAGGATTGGAACAGGTGTCGGGTTCTTGTAAATGCGGTATTGAACGTTCGAGTTTCATAAAATGCGGGGAATTTCTTGACTAGTTGAGAACCGGTTAGTTTCTCAAGAAGGGCTCTGTCTCATGGAGTAAGTAAGAATATTGCCCGAACTTGACAGTGACGAAGTGGTGTGATTATATACTTAATCACACAGTGTTCATCGGGACAGCTCGGTACACTTTTATATCAATGTTACACAGCCTTCATGGAGACGGGGAGATATATTTATGTACCCATGTCCACAGCTTTCACAGGGACAGAGGTTTGGTGTACAGGGACAGAAATGATGACGCAGCAACGCCACGTGTACTGTTTCTCACGCGGATTTTGTCCGACAGTGGCTGAATTAGTTCCCTTCTAATGACCTTTCTACAGTATATCACTTATAAAACTTCCCATTTAAGGGACGGTTATTACAAAAAGTAAACTTTTAATTTAATAATAATAATAAATTTGGATTTGACAACTGTCCTTTTGCTTCTCCACTTTATTTACTGACAGGACGCACCTAGAAGCCCTACTGTACTTGACATGTTTTTACAGGGCAATAAAAGAATTTTTGGTCTACAGAAGGCTGTCACGCTCGTTCAAGACTCTTCCAGTCACTGCCATTTTTTTCTGTTTCACTGTCATAAACACAATGTTAAAGATTTAGCTAGATCAATGATCCGAAAATTGATGGGTGTACATTAAATATAGTTTTTACTGTTCCGTATACAGTATAAATATACTCTTTCCAAATTGCAGAGTGATAGTAAAATAAATTCGTAATGATAATTGGCTGCTGCACATTTTGTAGCACTGCGTAAATTCCGTACACTAACACTAACTTCAGATTTCAACAAAGGAATCAACATCTGCACAAGATTATGCAACGTGGTAGGTTAGACTAAGTTTCCATTAAAAAGTAAACGAGACTGGCGCAAAAAAAATGTATGAATTTATTGTTCCTGTTCGTCAAGTTTTGTTGGATTTGACAGGCAGATTTCCCTTTGTCCCAACCCCCAAAATTAAAAATTGTTATTAAAATGTTATTATTGCTACTACTACCACCAACACTACTACTACTACTACTACTACCACCAACACTACTACTACTACTACTACTACTACTGTTCCTACTATTATTACTACTACTATTGCTGCTACCTACTACCAATAATACTCTTACTACTACTACCACCACCACCACTGCTACCACTATTACTACTACTAATGACAATAATAAGATTAATATATTCACACCCATAATTGCACATCACAAATAATACACGCAAAGGCAACCAAGAGTAGACATGCAACCAACTTTCCACCCGTAACACTGGCAGTTTCTCGCCACACCGCCAAAGTCCCTTTTGGAAACCAGAGCTGCTATAATCTCTTTACACTTCTGAATCGGAAAAGCTGATATGCGGGCAGCTAGAGGACTTAATACGAACCAAACCCCACTTCAAACCAATGTCTTATAAAGCCGCAAAGCGCTGTGGTGTTGTGGCTGCTGCACAGAATAAAGGGGATTACAATATACTTCTTGTAGAGGCATTCAAATGCGTTGTCAGATCACGAAGTTTAGATTGCATCTCGAGCAGAAAGCGAGTGTATTATAAAGGAAGTGAAAAGTGCGACTGTGACAAGATATCAACGGATAAAGGATGTACTGAACCTGCAGCTGACAAAAGTAAACTCCAAATAGAGTATAAGGTCTTTTTTACACGTATATCTGACAATATTTGACGCTTCCTTTTGGCTCGTTTATCCTATTAACATAATCAGTTTCTTGGATAGCACACAAACGAGGTGGAATAGCGAGAGAAAGTGGCAAATAGCATTTGCCAGATAAAATAAAACCCACTAGAAGAATAAACAAAAACAAAGTTCTTTTGAATAAGTGTTCACCAAAAAATGAGAGTTTCTCTGTTTTTCGGTATATTTGTTTACAGAAAAATTTCGCTGATTTCGATATCACTTGTTACTGAAGATACGATTAAATTTGTTTGTAAAATTTTATTTAGATCATATCGACGTAATAAAACGATTATTCTGAAAGAAGGACAAATTGAACTTAGTCACCACAAAACCGGCAAATCGAAATGAAGTCCATACAATAAAAAAGTAATGCATAACATCTCATGGTTCAAACCTCGCCATTGCATACGATCCTGAATATATATTCCTCCAAACTTCGAAGTACATTATAAAACTATGTAAAATGTACGGTACTGAATGAATGATATTTACAAATGATACGTACGTATGTACAAACATCTTCGCGGAATTTGCAATGATTTATTCAACACATGGTAGGTAATCTCCGCAAATGTCGACTGTTCCTCCATTCAAAACCCGAAGAAGTGCTATGAAGTGGTGACAACATATCCTAATTAAAAGTGTAAAATTTTGCAGTGGAAATGAATAAGTATTATATATTCTGTGTTGTGTTTGTAGCCTTAGTTATGCAGCAATGCAATGCGCATGCGTCATATTGTCGCCTGTGGCCAGCCCGGCTGTACTATACTTTTCCACATTATCTCATAAGCGTTATGATCTTCGAAAAACAAAAAGTTACAAAACATAAACAAGTATGTTTTGATTTTCTCTACAAATCTTGCCAGAAACATTCCTCATTCCAAGAAAAAGTTGAGCAAGATATGATCAAAAATGTAAATCGGTGTTCATGTAAAGTCCCCGTTATTCTTGTCCGATTTTAATGAATGTGTTAACTTTCTCGACAGATTTTCGAAAAATCCTCAAATACAAAATTTCATGAAAATCTATATAGTGTGAGCCGAGTTATTCCATGCGGAAAGACGGGCAGACAGACATGATAAAGCTAACAGTCACACTTCGCAAATATGCGAAAAAGTCAATGTTAATAAAAATCCAACCAGATGCAACAATATGCAGATATTTATTTGCTGTAAAGTCACTCTACTTCCCTCCAACGTGGCCTGCAGACCACGTTGGAGGGAAGTAGCTGTACCAGTATTATGACCTGTACCGGAGGTTGCGGTTACAGTTTTTAGTACTCCTGATGATGGGTGCTGTGACACCCGA
>Ga0123353_10016697_pt1 | contig 10744 bp, 7 predicted proteins | sample TergutLab28metaG_3_FD_92763 | JGI IMG/M metagenome (GOLD analysis project Ga0123353, IMG submission 92763) | Labiotermes labralis P3 segment gut microbial communities from Petit-Saut dam, French Guiana - Lab288 P3 | ecosystem: Host-associated > Arthropoda: Insects > Digestive system > Gut ... | reverse complement strand
CTTGCGGAGCTTTATCCCGCCGTACAAAGCATAGCCGCCGTACCCGCCGGGCTGACAGCCCACCGCGCCGGGCTTGCGGAACTGCGGCCTTACACAAAAGAAGGCGCGGCGGGGGTCCTAGGCATAATCGGACGCTTTAACGAAAGATTTTACGCGGAAAACGGCAGAAACCTCTGTTACCCCGCCGATGAATTCTTTTTAAAGGCGGGCGTCACCATGCCCGATATAGAATATTACGGCGACTTCCCCCAGCTTGACAACGGGGTCGGGATATGGGCGCTTTTTAAGGGTGAATTTTTAACGGCCCTCGACGAAACGGAAATTAAACCGAAGAAAAAAAGCGAACATATTACTATGATAACGGGGGTATTGGCAACGGGGCTTATAGAATATCTGGCTGCCGCCGTTATGCAAAAATTCCCGGGTATAAATATAGACGTACTCCCGGTAAAAAATAAATTTTTCGGCGAAAGCGTGACCGTCGCGGGGCTTGTGACGGGTAAGGATATAATTGAGCAGGCTACGGGCAGAATAAAGCCGGGCAGGGTTTTGATCCCTTATTCCATGCTGAAATCAAGGGAAGAAAAGGTTTTTTTAGACGATATGACGTTAAAGAATGTTGAGAAAGCTTTGAAAGTAAAAATGACGCCCGTTAAGCCTGACGGTAAATCGTTTTTAAAAGAATGTTTGGGGTCACAGGTTTTTTAAGCCTTTACTTTTTGATATATATGTGATAAAATAAATATGATTCGGAGATTAAATTCAACAGGAGGCATAAATATGGGAACGAAAAATGATTATGACGCAGCTTATATTCCGATTGAGGCAATTTTAAAAAACGAAATCTTGAATACTGAACAAAAATTGGAAATGATTGAATTCATTGTCGAAAATGTTTTGCACGGCAAAAATGAACAGCCCCAAAAAGCAGAGACTGCGGGGTATAGGGTAAAAGGAACGCCTTAAGGAGCAGATTCATAATAAGAATGAAATAAGGAAATGTTATGCCAAAACCCATAATCGCCATAGTCGGCCGCCCGAATGTGGGCAAATCCACGCTTTTCAATAAAATCGCCGGGAAAAGGCTCGCTATTGTTGACGCCGTGCCGGGTGTTACGCGTGACAGGCTGTTCGCCGACTGCGAATGGCTGAACCGCCGGTTTTTGCTTATCGACACGGGCGGCATAGAGCCGTTTTCGGACGACGTGATACTCTCGCAGATGCGGGAGCAGGCGCGACTCGCCATTGAGAACGCCGATGCGATAATATTCGTGACCGACCTGCGGACGGGGGTCGTCGCAACGGACGAGGAAGTCGCTGTCATGCTCATAAAAAGCGGAAAAAAAGTGACCCTTTGCGTCAACAAATGCGACAGCGTAGGCGAGCTTCCCGCGGAATTTTACGAGTTTTACAATTTGGGCCTCGGCGACCCCGTGGCCGTTTCGGCCGTCCACGGACACGGCACGGGCGACTTGCTCGACAGGGTGTTTGAAGAAATGCCCGCCGTCGACACCGCCGAAGAGGAGGAAGACGCGGTACGCGTCGCGGTCATAGGCAAGCCGAATGTGGGGAAATCCTCGCTTGTCAACGCTTTATGCGGCGAAAACAGGATGATAGTGTCGGATATCGCCGGAACGACAAGGGACGCTACGGATACCCTTGTGGAAAACGAACGCGGCAAATTTATTTTTATTGATACGGCAGGCCTGCGGCGGAAATCCAGGGTGGACAGCGATATTGAAAAATACAGCATTCTGCGGGCGAAAATGGCCGTTGACAGGGCATCCGTCTGCGTGGTTCTAATAGACGCGGTCGAGGGCTTCACGGAACAGGATTCAAAAGTGGCGGGAATCGCGCTGGAGGACGGCAAGGCTTGCATCATCGCCGTTAATAAGTGGGACGCGGTGGAAAAAGACGGCAAAACTATGGATGCCTACCGTAAAAGCCTTATGGAGGATTTCGCTTTCATGTCCTACGCCCCTATAATTTTCATATCCGCGAAAACAGGGCAGCGGCTCGGCAGGCTTTATGATTTGATTAAATATGTTGACGGGCAGAACGCCATGAGGATTTCGACAGGCAAGCTCAATGAGGTCCTCGCTTCGGCGCAGCAAAGGACGCCCCCGCCGACGGACAGGGGCAAAAGGCTCAAAATTTATTATATTACACAAGCCTCTACCCGCCCGCCCACCTTCGTCTGCTTTATAAACAACAGGGAGCTTTTCCATTACAGCTATCAGCGCTACATCGACAACAGGATAAGGGAGGTTTTCGGGCTGGAAGGGACTCCTACCAGATACGTTTTGCGCGAGCGGGACAGGACGGATAAAAATTAAACTGAAAAAAACCAAGAGAAATTTTTGTTTCCCTCTTGGTTTGTTTTTTTGCCGCCCGCAGAGGGACGCCGCCCTCTTAAACCGGCATTTTTTATAGAACTTTCGGTTTAATCTTTCGCCAGCACTTCTTTAATACCCGTCGCCAGCCCTGCCAGGCCTTGGATTTCAGACGGTATAATTATCTTCGTCGCCTGGCCGTTCGCCGCTTTCGCAAAGGCTTCAAGGCTCTTGATGGCAAGCACGGCTTCCGACGGGTTGGAAGCGTTCAATAATTTTATGCCTTCGCCCATAGCCGTCTGAACGTTGATTATAGCCTGCGCTTCGCCCTCCGCGTTGCGTATTTTCGCTTCTTTCGCGGCTTCCGCTTTGAGTATGGCCGACTGCTTTTCGCCTTCCGCGTAAAGTATCTGCGATTCCTTCTGGCCTTCCGCCACAAGTATCTTGCTGGCCTTCTCGCCTTCCGCCCGGAGTATCGCCTCGCGGCGTTCGCGCTCGGCTTTCATCTGTTTTTCCATCGCGTCCTGGATTTCCCTCGGCGGGAGGATGTTTTTAAGTTCCACGCGTGTGACCTTGATGCCCCACGGGTCGGTCGCTTCGTCCAGTATCACCCTGATTTTGGCGTTGATGGTGTCGCGGGAGGTGAGGGTATGGTCAAGCTCCAGCTCGCCGATTATATTGCGGAGCGTCGTGGCGGTGAGGTTCTCAATGGCGGCAAGCGGGCGCTCGACGCCGTAAGTATAAAGCTTCGGGTCGGTTATCTGGAAAAACACGACCGTGTCAATTTGCATTGTAACGTTGTCCTTTGTTATAACGGGCTGGGGGGGGAAATCGGCGACTTGCTCTTTCAGCGAAACCATTGCCGCTATGCGCTCTATAAAAGGCACTTTTATATGGAACCCGGTCTGCCATGATTCGCTGTAGGCCCCAAGGCGCTCAATAACATATGACTTTGACTGCGGGACGATTTTTACGTTTTTCGCGAGAATAGTGATTACAATCAAAACAAGCGATAATACCGCTATTATAATTCCGTATTGCATAATTTACCTCCAAATTTAGATTTAGATATTAGATTTTAGAATTTAGATCCGAATGGGTAAATATTCATCCTTTTAGGATATTTTTTCTTGGCTCCTGATTCCTAACTCCTGTTTCCCGACAATCAATTTTACCCCGTCGATTTTTTCCACCGTCACCAATTCATCCTTGTTGATAACGGAGCCGTCGGCGGTTTTTGCCGTCCAGATTATGCCTCTGACGTTCACTGCGCCCTTTCCCCTTACGCTGTCTACAGTTTCCGTTACAATCCCTTCCGTGCCTATGATCGCATCGGCGTTGGTAGGCACTATTTTCGGCTTTACATATTTTTTTACGAAGGGGCGCGTGAAAACCAGCGCTGCCGTTGATACGGCCGTAAACACAATTATCTGTATCAGCGTGCTTTTTATCCCGACGGCGCTTGTTATCAGCGCCGCGGCCGACCCTACGGCAAACCATATCGTGACGAGTTGCACCGTCATAGCCTCCGCCGCCAGAAATACAAGCGTAAGCGAAAGCCAGAATATCTCCGGGCCGTATCTGCTTAAAATGCCCATTATCCATCATCTCCTTTCTTTGTTGCCGATAACGCGGCGTTATAACGGCAAAAACGCCGCATACAGCTATATTTATTTTAGCATAAAAATATGAACAATTTCAGCAGTTGCCAAAAATATTATAATTTTATCACATTTACCTTGCATTATTTAAAAATATAAGCTAAAATAAATAATGGTTAATATATAGTATTTAGTGATTAGAAAATTATTGTGGTTTTATTGATTTTAATCACTAACCGCTAATCATCGGAAATCGGGGTGTTAATTCAGGTTGATAAGGGTCAGAACCGTTAAATTATTCGCGGCTTGCGCTGTTTTTATAATATTGTTTCCGTTACACGCGTCCGCATACTGGATGCATTACGGAAATTATGAAATTCCTGTGGATAAAACATATAAATCTGAGGATTACCTGCTTTTTGTCGGCCAGGCAAAGGGCCTGTTGCCTAATAATATAAAATTTACCGAAGACGACATGCAAAACGCGCAGGGCTTTTCTTCCCCGTCGCTTTTAAACGCGGTTTCAAAAGAAGACAACGCGTATTCCGCCCTCATCGCTGCTGTTTGCGCGGCAAACGGCTCAGGCAAAAATATAGCCGTCAGGAGGAGCGTTGACGACGGGAAAAGTTTTTCGCCGCTTGAGACGGTTCTGATAGGGCAGATAAATTCAAAAACGGCTTTCGGGGCTAAAAAAGCGTTCTGTTTTACAAACCCGTCTTTGGCCGCAGCGTATGACGGGCGTGTTTTAATGCTTGTGAACATGTTCCCCGAAGGCGGGGGAACCGATAAAAACTCAATAACCGAAGAAAGAAGCGCTTATATTGATGTAGGCGCGAAAAGCTATCCCGCGCTTTATGAAGACGCGCCTCCGTCGGGCAGGCTGTTCGCAGGGATAAAACTGCCTGATTTTAAAAAAGATAAAAATGACGCCGCCCTGCCGTATACGGTGAGGGAGGACGGCTGGATATTTGCGCCGGACGGCGAACGGACGGATTACTATATACCGCAGTCGGCTTCGGCTGAATACGGTTACCGCACTTTGGGCGATATGTATTACGCCGTCGGCGAGCCCGATTATATTGACGCGCCGCCGCCGCTCATGCCCCCCAAACCGGAAAGCGGCAAAGATATTGACATATATGCCGGAAATATTTATTTAAACAGGGGCAAGCCCGCGTTCAGCGCGTCCGCCCCTGTCCCCGCGCTGAAAAATAAAGTCGCGCCCTGGCTTGACAAGCCTGACTATTTCGTGTGCGAAGGGGTGGAAGCCCCGCCGGCCCCTTTGCGCGCCGCAGTCAGGCCGTACCTGTGGCTGCTTGAAAGCCGCGACGGCGGCGCCGCTTTCGGCCAGCCCGCCGATATTACTTTCATGACGGGGGACGAGAATGACAAGGGGTATCTCGCTGTTTCCCCCGGGACGGGCATATGCCTTAAAAACCAATCTTATTTTAACAAAATGAACCGCATTATTTACCCTTGCGTCAGCGGCAGGGGAAAAGCAGCCGTTATTTTCAGCGACGACAACGGGAAAACCTGGGACAGGCCGCCCGGGGGTTATATTCAAAACACGGGCGATACACAGATAATAGAGCTGTCCGACGGAACGCTTTATTCTTTCGGGCAGCAGAAAAGATTGGGCCGCACGCCTTTTTCAAGGAGCATAGACGGAGGAAACAGCTGGAGGAGCGACACCTCCCAAAATCTGATATCCGTAGGGTGCGCTAAATCGGCGGCGCTGCTGCCCTCGTCTGAGGATAAATCCCGGAACGTCAGCATAAGGTATCCGGATTCTTTGGACAAAACGAAGCAGTATGTCCTGTCAAGCCATCCGACGGGGAATTTGGGCAAGGATTCCACAAAAAGCACAGGGGTCGTAACCTTGGGCGAGGTGCAGGACAACGGGCAGATAAAATGGATGTTTGAAAAAGAACTTAAAACGGACGATATATACGCATCCTCGTCATTAAAGGGGAATGAAAAATATTTTGCCGGATCTTCCATTACGCTGCTCGGCAGCGGCAACATCGGCGTGGTTTACGAGGCTTATCCGGGCGGCTATATCGCTTTTTCGCAGTTCAACCTTGAATGGGCGGCCTCCGGCAATCCTCCGCTGTCTGACATATACGGCGGCGATGCTGCGAAAATAATAGCGGGCCTTATAGCGCTTTTCGCAGCGGGGATAATTCTTTTGGACAGGCTGAGGCAGAGAAGAAGGGCTATGGTTTTCGCCGAAGGGGACGCGGAATATGACATTCTCGAATTGGCCGGGGATTACTTCCCCGGCGCCGGGCTGCAGTCCGAAAATTATGATATCGCCGCCGTAAACGACGACGACATAAAAATATATACGCCGAGCTTTGCGGAAGCGGATATAAAACTTTAAAGGACGTTATTTTGATAATAAGAATTTTGAAATTATTGAATTTCCCGCCCCCGGACGAAGCGGACATGCAATATAATAAAAAATACTTGAACCGGAGTGTGGTTTTTTGCGCCGTTTTCACGCTTGCCGTTACTGCTTTGTTTTTTATATTTAACTATTATATGCATCATATATATTCGATAGGCTTTTATTTTTTGTTTGACCACAAAAAACTGATAAGCCTTACTTTGTTTTTATATTTATCCGCTTCGGCGCTTTTCGCCGTTTTTCTTATTATAGAAAAATTCGGGTTCAACACGAAGCTTATCCCGGCGCTCGGGTTAAAAACAAAAAACGCCAAGGCGGCATTTTTAAATAAATTTTGGTTTGCCATACCGTTTTTTATAACGTCATGCGTTATTTTAGCCATAAGGATATTTTTGGCAGATGACGGGAAGGCGGATTTTTCATACCTTATACATGAAATACCCAATAATATGATAATCGCATTTTGCGAGGAAGTGATGTTCAGGGGCTATATCCAAGGCGTAATGACAAAACGGTTCGGCGATTTGCGCGGGATCGCGTTTACGTCGGTTCTGTTTTTGTTTGTCCACCTTCCGATCAGGATATTGTTTGAAAGCAACACTCTCCCCCGGCTTTTGTATCTGCTTTTCTACACGTTCGCGGGCGGCATAGCCTTCGGCATTGTCGCAAGAAGGGACAAATGCGTCTACGGTTCCGTTTTTGTGCATTTTACGTTCAACATCTGCAATTATATTATGCTTTATTAAAATTATTATAGAAGAAGCCTTGTAGGGGACGACGCCCTCGGCGTCCCGTATTTCAACAACATCTAGCCTAAAAACGGGACGCCGAGGGCGTCGTCCCCTACAGGCTTTCTGAAATTTATAAAAATATTTATATTTTATTCATTCATGCGTTTGACGTGCCTTTTTAACCTGAAAAAAATATTTAAAAATATTTTTTATATTTTCTATTGAAATAATGCGTGAAATAGTATAGAATAGATTGATGACATAAGAAATCGAAAGGAAAGATTATATCAATGGACAAAAAAACTAAATCCCAGGCTGAGCTTTACAGGCAGGAGAGAAAGGAACGCATAGCGAAAGCCGCGAAAAAAAACCAGAAAAAATCCCACGACCAGATAAAATTCCAAAAAACGGTCAACAGGGCGGCAGGGGCAGCCGCAATAGCCATAGCCGCGCTTTTGGTTTTATACGCCGCCCTGAGCTTTTTCTCGGTGCCTCAAAAGGCGCTTAAAACAATCAAAATTGAGGGGACAGCCTACACCGTCGCCGAATACAACTACTTCTATATGACTATTTATCAGAATTACGTCAACATGACGCATTATTATGACGAATATTACGGCCAAACGGGGTTAGGGGCCATGTATACGGGGTTCGATTACAACAAATCGCCCAAAAACCAGACTACCACGGAAGAGGACGAGGAAGGCAACAAAACCACGATCACTTTTGCCGAATATTTCCGCAAAAACGTCGTCAAATCCCTTGAAGACTTCACTTATTATTACGGCCTTGCAATAAATGAAGGCTTTGATCTGTCCGACGAAGATAAAACCGCCATAAACGATTCAATTGAAGAGCTGCGCGCGGCGGCAGCGTCTCAGGACTATTCTCTCAACAGGTATATCAACCGCGCCAAGGGAAAAGGCCTCAATGAAAAAACACTGAAGAAAATTCTTGAAAAACAGATCCTTGTTGAAAATTACAAAACAAAGGTAGCCGATGATTTCAGGGACGGCGTGACGGAAGACGAAATCATGGGAAAATATGACGAAGACCCTAAAATTTATAAAAACATGGATTTCAGGATTTTCCTGCTTAAAAAAGCCGAACCCGCCGCCGACGCCGACCACGCCGATCATGCCGGCCACGATGATGAAAGCGCCGGAAGCGAAGCGGAAGAAATCAAAGAGGATGACGAGGCCATACGCAAGCGCGCCGATGAGTTCATGGGCAAGATAACGAACGACGAATCATTCAACGAGCTTGTGCAAATGTACGCTACCGAAGAAGATTTGGAATCGGGCATATACGAAAACGAGCGCGCAACCATGCAAAAATATGTAAATTACGACGATGTGTATTCCAATTTGAGCGAAGATTCCGCCGACTGGCTGTTTGCGGATGAACGCGCAAAGGGGGACAAGCGCGTATTGGAAAACGACTCGTATTATTTCGTGGTGTATGTGACCGAGCCGGCTTACAGAAACGACGAATTGCCGGTGGACGTGCGCCACATATTGATAATGCCCGAAACGGACGATCCCATAAGGGACGAAGAAGGGGAAATCGTCCAGAGATTCGAGCCTACGGAAGAACAGTGGGCGGACGCGCTCAAAGAGGCCGAGGATATCTTAAAGGACTGGGAAGAAGGGGAAGCGACAGAGGAAGCTTTCGCCTTATATGCCGATAACTTCACTATGGACAGGGATGAGAACAGCGAGCCGAACGGCGGGCTTTACACGGGTATGCCCCCCGGGGCGGGCCTTTATGCGGAGCCTTTCGAGGATTGGTCTTTTGACAAGGCAAGGCAGCCGGGCGATACGGGCATAATAAAAACGATATTCGGCTACCACATCATGTACTTCGTAAAAACGGCTGATCTGCCCAAGTGGAAGGATGACATAACAACCGAAATAGCGAACGGGCGGATGGACGAATACCTTGAGGAAAACAGGACCGAATATGAAGACACCGCTTCGGTATTATCGACGGAAAAATGGGCGTACAATAAGGTAATCAAAACTATAGACAGCGGATTCTAATTAGGGTATAGGAGTCAGGATTTGCACAAAAAAAATCAGGAGGAAAGAAATTTTGAAATTATATAACGCTAAGGATATAAGGAATGTCGCGGTAGCGGGCCACGGCGGAAGGGGGAAAACCACGCTTTGCGAAGCCATGCTGTACCTCGCGGGCGCCACGGACAGGCTCGGAAGGGTCGCCGACGGGAATACCGTGATGGATTACGACCCGGAGGAGAAAAAACGCAAGTCGTCCGTATCGACGGCCGTCGCGCCCCTTGAATGGAAAAATACAAAAGTCAATCTAATCGACACCCCCGGGCTTTTTGACTTCGCAAGCGGTCTTTCCGAAGGCATGAGGGCCGCCGAAACGGCTCTTATAGTGCTGTCTGCGGGGCTCGGCGTCGACGTGGGCGCGGAAAAAGCGTTCAGGGCCGCGAAACAGAGGGATATCGCGAAAATGTTCGCTGTCACACGCTGCGACGCCGAAAACGCGGATTTTTATAAAACGCTGGAAGCCCTTCAGGAATATTACCCGGGGAAAATCTGCCCTGTTTCGGCGCCTTTTATGGAAGGCGACGCCGTCAAGGCTTACGTCAGCTTTATGGACAACAAAGCCTATACCTATAAAGACGGGAAAGCGGCGGAAACGACCATGCCCGACGACGCACGCATAAACGAGCTTAAAGACACGTTCGGCGAAGCCGTAGCGGGCGCGGACGAAGAGCTTATGATGAAATTTTTCGACGGCGAAGCGTTCACGCAGGAGGAAACCGTAAAAGGCCTTGCGGAAGGCGTGGCAAACGGCGACCTGTACCCGGTTTTCGCCTGCTCGGGCTACAATATGGACGGGGTAAACCTGCTGCTTGACGCTATTGCGGCCATTGCCCCCGCATCCGACAAATGCGGCGAAAAAGCGAAGGACGACGATGAAAAAGAAATAGATATGCCGTGCGATGAAAACGGGCCTTTGGCCGCCGTATGCTTTAAGACTATAGCCGACCCGTTTGTGGGCAAAATGTCGTTTTTCAAGGTTATATCGGGTAAATTGACCTCCGATATCCCCGCATATAACGCCGAAACGGGCGAAAGCGAGAGGATGGGCAAAATAATCACCGCACACGGAGGAAAACCCGCGGAAGACGCGGCGTGCATACCCGCCGGGGACATCGGCGTAGTGACAAAACTGACAGGGGCGAATACCGGCGACACCCTTTGCTCACAAAAACAGGTTATACATCTTGATAAAGTCGCGTTCCCCGCCCCCTGCCTCTCAATGGCCGTAAAAGTCCGTAAAAAAGGCGAGGAGGACAAGGTTGCGTCAGGGCTACGCAAGCTTATGGAGGAAGACCCGACCATCGTGTTCAATACAAGCGAGGAGACGAGGGAGCAGGTCCTTTCGGGGCTTGGCGAGCAGCATCTGGACATAATCGTATCAAAATTAAAGACAAAATTCGGCGTCGAGGTAGACCTTGCGGTGCCGAGGGTGGCATACAGGGAAACTATACGCAAAAAGGTCGAGGTGCAGGGGCGGCACAAGAAGCAGTCCGGCGGTCACGGCCAGTTCGGCGACGTTTACATACGCTTTGAACCCTGCGACAGCGACGCCCTCATTTTTGAAGAGGAAATCGTAGGCGGCTCAGTGCCG
>Ga0123353_10016696_pt1 | contig 10744 bp, 7 predicted proteins | sample TergutLab28metaG_3_FD_92763 | JGI IMG/M metagenome (GOLD analysis project Ga0123353, IMG submission 92763) | Labiotermes labralis P3 segment gut microbial communities from Petit-Saut dam, French Guiana - Lab288 P3 | ecosystem: Host-associated > Arthropoda: Insects > Digestive system > Gut ... | reverse complement strand
GGCGCTTGCGGCTTTGGCTTTGCTTGTTTGGTGGGTTTTGTGGTTTATGGTTTCAGGCAGCCTGATGTCGCTTGAGGAACTAAACGCAACTATTGGCCCGGCGCTCGGGGAGTCGGACGGCAGAGCCACATGGCCGCTGCTGCCGTCATGGCCGACTTTGCAGCCAATAGTCGAACTGCTCCTGGACACGCCGCAGTTTTTTGTCATGTTCTGGAACACATTTAAGCTGGTGATCCCGTCTATCTTGGGTCAATTGCTGTTTGGCGCGCCCGCCGCCTGGGCGCTGAGCCGGTTCCGTTTCCGGGGGCGCAGGGCGTTGACGACCCTCTACATTACACTCATGCTCATGCCTTTCCAGGTGACTATGGTCCCTAACTACCTTGTCATAGACCGGCTTGGGTTGATGGATACCCTCTGGGCGGTCATACTGCCATTCGCCTTTTCGGCGTTCCCTGTGTTTATTATGATAAAAGGCTTCGACGCGGTACCGAGGGAACTACTGGAAGCCGCATCCATCGACGGAGCGGGGGCTTTAAGGACTTTCTTTAGTATCGGGCTGCCCCTTGGTATGCCTGGCATTCTGGCAGCCTTGGTGCTGGGTTTTCTAGAATGCTGGAGCGCGATAGAGCAGCCGATGACATTTATAAAAGACCAGTCGCAATGGCCGCTGTCGCTCTATCTGCCGCAAATCGTGTCGGACAAACTCGGGCTTTCCATGGCGGCGTCGCTGATGATGCTGATCCCAACCGCGCTAGTCTTCCTTTTCGGGCAGAAATATCTCGAGCTCGGCATCCAGGCGACGGGTATTAAGGAATAGCTGACAGTTAATCGTTGGCGAATGATTGTCTGTGTTTTATGCTTTATGGCTTAAGGGGCTTGGATTTGTTCACTGGGGTTTTTGTCTTTCTTTTTTAGGATGGTTGTTTTTATGAAAAGTGAAATTGATTTAGATGAAATTTTCGACGCTCAGCAGGCGGTTTTATTTGATGCTGACGTTGGCGATACTGGGCGCGAGCTTGGGCCGCCGCTGCAAAAGGGGGGCTTGCGGCGCTTGTTAGGTAATCTTCCTAGCTTGCCGCGCGTCGAAGATAAAGCACAGCGGCGTGCGGGGGGAAATATCATTAAATTTCTTGCTTTGCTTCTTGTGCTTACTCTAATTGCCAGGGGCACCAGCGGCGCTACCCTTACTAAAGTGGAGCTTTCGAGCCCGTCTCGCAACGAAATAATCGAGGCTGTCACCGGTACCGCTACCGTTTCGTCCAGGGACAGCCTTGATATCACCGCGCCGGAGGGGCTTACAATCGTTGAAATGCTGGTCGGCGCCGGCCAAACCGTGGTTTACGGCGATGCTCTGGCGCTGTTTGATATGGAACAGGTGAGCGATAAACTGACGCGCGAATCCGCAGCTTTGGATAAATTGATGTTTGACCTTGAAAAGCTTGACAGGGATGAGCGCACGGACTCCACATCGTTGGAAAATGCCATGCGAAACCTCAGGCGCGTGCAGGACGACTATGATGCCACGAAGACACAGGGCGAGACTGATATCGAAACCGCGAGCGAGGCGCTGGACGAGGCGTGGAACAAGTTGCTGGAGGACCCCGACGCCGCCGCCCTTGAAAATGCCCTGCGTAACCTCAACCGCGTGAAAGACGACTATAATACCTCCAGGGCCCAGGGCATAGCCAATGTGGCGACCGCTGAAGCCGCGTTAAAAGAAGCGCTTGGCGCCGAAACCGGAGCCGTCGATTCAGCTTCTGTCGAAAACGCCCGGCGCAGCCGGAACCGCGCCCGGGATGACTATAATGCCGTTAAAACTCAAGGTGAATCCGACGTAGCCGACGCAAAAGCGGCGTTTGATTTGGCGGCGAAGAACGAGGAGGAAAAGAAAGCCGCATTCGAAGCCGATGAGGATGACGTTGAAGCCGGGTTGGCTTATGAAGAGGCTAAGGCTGCAACGAAAAAAGCACAGGGGGCATTGGATGCCGCGGAGAAAAAGGCCGCGGATGACTTGCTTACCTATGCGCGCCGTCTTGAGGACGCGGAATCGTCTTACTCACAGGCATTGAATAATTACAGCGACAACTGGGATAAAGCCACCGACGCCAAGCAGTCGGCAATCGACAGGGCGCGGGACGCTTTGCTTGCCGAAGAAAAAAAGGCCGATGAAAACCTGCTGAGCGCCGCGCGCCGTTTGGAGGACGCCGAAGTGAGTTTTGCCGCGGCTGAACGGGATTACGCCAAGAACACGGAAAAGGCCTATGATTCGAGACAGGCGACGATCGACAACGCGCAAAGCTCGCTCGAGGGCGCGCAAAAGAAAGCCGAGGATAACCTTCAAAGCGCTGCCCGCCGCGTTGAAGACGCGGAGATAAGCCTCGCAACGGCTGAGCGTGATTATAAGAGGAATACGCAGCAGACTGCCGATACTGTCAGTCAAAACAATCTAAACGCGGTCACTCTCCGGTTGGATATCGAAGATAAAAAAGAAATTGTGGACACTTTGAAAATGTTGGTTTTAAACGACGGCGTCCTGTATACGGATATCGCAGGTGTGGTGCTAAACGCTAAGGCCGGGGGAAGCGTGACCGGCAAGGACGCTTTGGTCGCCTTCATGGATGGCGCGAAGGGCTTTGAAGCCTATTTGCTGCTGGAGAAGACGGACGCCAACAGATTAGCCGTCGGCGATGATTGCCGCGTGTCCACAGGCGGCGGCTCAATGTACTACAGCCCCACTGTAACGGGGACGGTGTCGACTATCGCGCCGCCGAACGATCAAAGCAGAGTAGGCGTCACAATACGCCTGCCCGAAGGCGATTGGACAGAGGGGCAAAGGGTCGAAATCCAAGTAGTCCAGAGCCGCAATACATATGATCTAAGCGTCCCGCTGTCAGCCGTGCGGTCTGATAACTCGGGTTATTTCCTGCTGTCCGTCGAACAGGAGAGCACAGTCTTGGGAATTGAGAATATTGTAATCAGGGTACCCGTCACCGTCATCGCTTCAGACAGTGATAATGCTGCTGTTCAGGGGCCTATCGGCCGGAACAGCAAGATCATTACCGGCAGCAACAAAGCGGTGGAAGCAGGGGATCGGGTCCGGATTAACGGTTAGTATGGGGCGGAGTATGGAGTCAGCTTTGATACCTTTTAAAAGAACATTGCTTGCAGAGCCGCCGTCTGCTGAGGCTGCGCCGGTTCTGCAATGGTTTCGAAACATAAATATCAAGCAGTTGATTGTCGGTTCGCTGCTCTGGTGCGTGTTGTCTGTTCTTTTAGCCTTAGGCGCGTTAAACGTCAACGCCATTTCGCAATACCCGCCTATATCCCTACGGTACGATACGCCCTTCAGCGGGCAGGCAGCTTATCAGGCAAGGGTATACTCAATTGAGCACAGCGATGAGAAACCCTTCTGGCCCACCTTTTGGCACGAGACGCAATTACAAGTCGAAAGCGAATATGGCAGCATAAAAACAGTGTGCATCTTTTTCAGCGGAGACGCGGCGCTCGTATGGCCGGCGCAATATCTGGGCGGCACGGCTCCCGGCGTCACCGACGGTATCGGTTGCTCGGTTTCGTCCTCGCTGGCATGGAAGTTGTGGGGCGGGAGCGACATCATTGGTAAAACTGTCGAGATCGACGGCGTAACGCGCACGGTGCGAGGTGTGTTTGACGGTGAAGACGAGTTAGTGCTGGTATCCGTCAGAGATGAGGCCACCAGCCAGAGCTTTACCGCCGTTGAACTGTCCGGCGGACCATCGGATCCGACTCGCAGCGACGCAGTGAGCTTTGCCAGATCGGCGGGGCTTGGCGCCCCCGACAGCGTCCTTATGGATACCCCCGCTTCCTTGGCGCAAATGCTGGCAGCGCTGCCTCTTTTCATACTGGCTTTTTATGGGCTGGCCCTGTGCATCGCGAGGTTGAAAGCGCGCCCGGCCGCGCTGCGTTTATGCCTGCTGCTAGCCCTGTTGGGGGTAGCGTTATTCCTGCCCCGGCTGCTGGATATGCTGCCCGGCTGGATGATTCCCACACGCTGGAGCGATTTTTCCTTCTGGGGCAGCTTTATGGACCAGATAGGGGACAACCTGCGCGAATATTTGGTTTTACGCCCGCGGCTGCGGGATGTGGCATACAAAGTATTGCTGCTCAAACAAGCCGCCATAGCATTTCTGGCAACGGGTTGCGCGCTATCCATCTGCTTCCGCTGGCACGGGAAGCGGCAGCGCGTATAGGCGCGGTGGCGGCATGTATTTACATCGCCGGCTCGTCCCCATTATTTTTTATATTGAAATTAAGTTGCGGGCGTAGCCTGTCGTATGATATTATACTTTTGTTATTTGGACATAAGGAGGATATATTATGTTCTGTGTCAATTGTGGGAAAGATATTATTGAAGGGGCAATGTTTTGCCGATTTTGCGGGCAGCCTGTAAAGTCAGCATCCGTTCCGCAGTACCAGCAACCACCCTCGCCCGCCGTTTCGCAACCTGCAGCGCCACCCAATGGCTACGTTGGGTACTCTCAGCAGCAGCAAGTACAGCCTGCATACAATGCACCGCCGCCTGTGGTATCGCCGCCTGTGGTACCGCCGCCTGTTGCGCCATTTAATAATTACGCCGGGTACTCTCAGCAGCAGGCACAGCCCGCATACAATGCACCGCCGCCTGTGACACCGCCGCCTGTTGTACCGCCCCCTGCAGCGCCGTTTAATGATTACGCCGGGTACTCTCAGCAGCAGCAGGCACAGCCTGTATACGATGCCGAGCCAACTGTGATCCTGCCAAGTATGGCCCCACCGCCTGTTAGCCCGCAGCCTTATGACGACGGCGGGATGGCTGCCGCGCCATTTGAAAGCGCTGTTCCTTATGACGCCGCTGAGATCGTGGATCCGTCGGCTATAGCTGCTCAAATCGCACAATCTCTGCCGCAAACAAACGCCGCCGCTGTGGCGGAGCCGAACATGGCGCAGCCTGGCAGCACGGGCAGCGCTCAAGGCCCGATATCTGCGCTCCCTCTTGAAGAGCGGAGAGATTGCCCCGTGTGTTCAAAGCCCTCATCCGGCGTTGCAGGGCACGTTTCCATTGTGAGCGGAAAAATGACAAAAATTGGAAAAGACAAAGAAAAAAATGACTTGTTTTATAAAGAACCCACACAAAGTCACCGCGCGCCGTTTTGCCACGGGTGCATGGAAAGCAGCATAGGCAAGATAAAGCGCAGGCGCCCGCTTAACTGTATCTTGTCTATCCTGTGCTGGCCGATCGGCATCGCCCTCATTATCTGTGGAATTGCGATTGTCTTTTCAGATAACGTCGGCATAGTTATCGGGAACTTTCGCATCATTCCGTGGGTCTTTATATTTATCCTCTGCCTCCCCGGTATCGCTGTCATCGTTGCGGCGGTTCATACAGGAAAAAGAGGCTTTACAAATCCAGACCGTCTTTTTGTATCTGATGCCGAGGAAAAGTTAAAGTCAAAAGTTTTATCCGAGCTAAAAGACCAATGTGCGATTGACAAGAAAAATACAGTGTTTACGGCTACAATGAAAGAGGCGGATGGTTTGCAAGCGCTGAACTCCAGAGCATACGCGGCATGTAAATACCCTGCGCCTATCGAATGACCGGTTAAGATTACCGCGGACGCATTACCCATTCGTCTTTGAGGATGGCGTAAGACAGTTCATCGCCGAACTTCTTGTCCGACAGCTTGTGGGCGGGGCGGCTTTCCGGGAACAGCCCCTCACAACGCATTCCTATTTTCTCCATTACGCGATATGACCCTATATTTTCAACGTCACAATGCGCGCGTATCCTGTTCAGTTGTAAATCCTCAAATCCGAATTTTAACAGGGCTTTGCCGATTTCGGTCCCAAAGCCCTGTTTCCAATATTCGCGGTGTAAAAACCAGCCCATTTCCGCTTCTCCGCCTGACAATGTGAGGTTACATGCGCCGATCAAAATGTCGCCATCTTTTGTCACGGCGGCATATTGATAATTGGCGCAGGGGTTTTCGTCCGCCTTTTTGATCGCCATGTTGATGAAGGAGCGCGTCTGTTCCTCGGTACTCGGTCCCCATACCATGTATATGATATTTTCCATACAGTTTGCATAGCTGTGAAAGGATGTAAAATCATCCTCTTTGAATTTTCTCAGTATTAGGCGCGTAGTTTCAATCGATTTCATCATTGTTTCCTCTCAGTATTGGCTGGGTAATATTCTGCGCGCCTTGAATAAACAAGGGTTTTGTGTTACAATGAATCATTAGTATGAAGCGAGGTAAGCCATATGAAGAAAATTAAATTGACCTGCCTGGCCTGTTGCGTGATGCTCTTGCTTAGCGGCTGCAAGTCGGATTTGGCGAAACAGCCGCCGGAAACAGTACAGGATCCTTCGCCTGTGCCGGCTGTTACCGACACGATGCCGCCGCCCGTGTCGCCGGAACCCGAGGTACAGGTAACACCCATACCAAAACCTTTACCCACACCCGTGCCGCTCCCGCCAGACATGGAACTGAACTTTGACAATATATCGATGGCCTTTGGATTTTCCGACCTGACCGGGAACCGCCTGCTCGTCGTGGAAAATGTACAGGAGGAAGGTTTCGATTACGATGGCCCCAACTATGAAGACCCCGCACATTACACGCTGGCGATCGGGCCATATAGCGAGCTTGTGCACATAAGCTATAGCGACTGGCAGGACGAAACTGCGGAAAACGATTATCGGGACGCAGCCTACAACTTTGACAACCTGTCGGGCTACGTATATACCACGGTTAATGGGCAGCTGTTGCCGGACAATACCTATGTTCTGACAACAGAAGGCCTGCTTGCCGGCGCGCTTATCAAATTGCTCCCGCCCTCTCAACAGCCGGGCGGGTCATACGGCTATGTCCCGCCGACGATGATGGACGCCGGTACGGAGGATTATATCCGTGCAATCAAAGGGCGCGAGGTGCAATGGGGCGAGCTGTTGGCTGAGACGGAGGACGGCGGGCAGATCGGGATGGTCCTATTTGAGCGCCTGGGCGACGATATGCTGTTTAGCATCGTGTATATAGATGGGGATAATGTGCTGTTTTGGGATTGTCCGGGCCAATATGACGATATTTCCACCTGGCGGGTCGATATGGGGGACGAACCGGGCGCATTCACGCCGCTGATTTTGGCGCGTTTGGAAAATGAGCTTATGTTGCTGCTAACCTGGCGCGCGCCTGAAGGTGAACTCATAGTCGTTTTAAATGAGTCCAACGGCAGGTTGGTTGAAACTTCCGACTACGCCTATGGCCGCTACCTGTCGCCGGCATGACCGGCATCCGGGCAGCATATAATAGCTACGCCGCCCTATTTATGATATCCCTTATATTTGTACGGGCTCCGCATTGTTAACGGCTCCGCTGGAGGCTTTGTTTGTGCTTTCGTTTGCGGCAAAGTTTATCGGTGTTCTGATATATTTCAAACCGCCCTCATGTTCGACTATGCCAAGCTCGCGGACCTCTTCACTTTCGAGCGCTTGCGCGATATTATTGATCGGCCCGCACGATACTTTATGCTCTTTAAGCAAAGCGACGAGCTCGCAAGCCGCGAATTTGCCGGTCCTTTCGTTTATGATTTTTTCAAGCTCCTCAACCCGGCAAAGCCTTTGTTGGTTCTTTTCGAACCCGGAGGGGTCGATCCCAATTGCGCGCGCAAAGCGCTCGAACATTTCGTCGTTCGCGATTGCGATAATTATATGCCCGTCGAGGGTTTTATATGAATTATAAGGCGCGATAGAGTGATGCCTGTTCCCGTGCCGCCCCGCGATGGCGCCCGTATTCAGGTACCGCGCGGCTTCGACCGACGTCATGCTGATCGACGATTCAAGAAGCGACGTCGTCACCATGCAGCCTTTACCCGTTTTTTCCCGTTCCATAAGAGCCGCTAATATCCCGATGACCGCGTTTTGACCGGTAACGTAATCTATGACCGGCACCCCCGTTTTAACGGGGGTTTCGTGTGATAACCCATTTAAGCTCATAAACCCGCCCAAGCCTTGTATCGTCACATCCTGGCTGGGCGTATTTTTATACTTGCTGCCCGCCCCATAGCCGCTTATGGCAGCGTAGATGATCCGTGGGTTTAGTTTATTGATCTTTTCATAGGACATACCGAGCGCGTCAAAGGACCTTTGCAGCGAATTGTGTATCAGCACGTCCGATTCGGAAAGCAAATTATACGCCGCGTGCAGGTCGTCTTTGTTTTTAAGATCCAGTTGGATTATTTCTTTTTTCCTGTTGAGCGCGAAAAAATAATCCGAAATACCGTCGGCAATTTTAGCGCCATAGTGCCTGGATTCGTCGCCTGTGCCTTTTCGTTCGATTTTTATCACGCGCGCGCCTAAATCCGACAGTATCATGCCCGCAAGTGGAGCCGAAAAAATCCTGCCAAATTCCGCGACCACGATACCTCTTAACATGTCCTTCCCCCTCTATGCCGTTTTATAAAAGCTTTGTTTGATAACCTAAGCACTGAAAGCCATTGGCGTTTATTTTTGGGATATCGCCTTCGCTTATTTTTAGCTGCTCCCGTACCCAGTGGCAGATGCTTATTGAAATCCCATAGCGGCTTGCTGTTTCCTTCATTTTGCTAATCCAGAATATTGAGCGTTCGCGCGACGGCGCCGTCCGTCCGCGTTGTTTTATATGATCCAGATTTTCGCTCTGAAAATAGGTCTCGAAGGCTTTTATAAGGATATCCTTGTCATATGTTTCCAGTATTTGGGCCATCAGCGTCATATTCTCCACGCACACGGTCAGAAACTCGGGTTTGAAATTCACGATGTTGTAGCTGCTGAGGAGTTTAAAGAAGTTTTCAAGGAGCTCTTCTGTAAGGATGCTGATCAATATGGGCTGGACCAGGGCGGAATCCGCCATTATCCCGTTTTCCTGACATAGCTTTACTGCTTCTAACCTGCTCCGTATATCCGCCGAGTACGGCTCTATAAGCTTTATCGCGCCGCTTGGAAAAATCGAGAGCGACGTGTTGAACTGCATTTTCCCTTTCAGCTTGATAAACAAGTCCAGGATGCTATCCCCGCCGTGTTCGTACCGCAGCGCTTCAGCCCCGGATTTTGACGCGATAAAAAGCCGCGCGTTCGAGTCCGGGTATTTTTCAAAATGTCCTATAAACGCCCTGAGTATATTGTGCGCAATCCCTGTCTGCAGCGTCGCCTCGCTAAATGCCTCTGTCTTTGGCGAATAGTAGAAATAATGCTTTTCATGCCTGTGCTTCTCAAGCCGTTTTTCGACGAGCTTATGATAGTTCATATAAACGACCGGCGTCTCGTGCACCCCGTCGTTAACAAGGCAATAGGCGCAGCCCACATTGCACCCTTTTACCGGGTTGATTTCAAAAGTCTGCGCCGGGCACTGCCCCGTGTAATTATGTACCAAAAGCTCGCCGTCCACATCGGCTTTAGCGAGGCTGCAAACCATTTTTGGAAACAGCGTCCCGTCCTCGTAACGCCTGCTGAACAGTTCTGAGCCGAGTACGGCTTTTTCCACTATGTAGCTGCTTATGCCGGCGCCGGAAAAATCACTGCTTTTCAGCGCTCTCGGCATAAACGGTTTTCCGCCGTCTATGCTTTGTTTATTATCATAAATGGGTTTAAGCACCATATTTGCATCACTACCAGTAAAAATAATTTGCTCTGTTTTGATTGACCCAGTATAGCATACGGCAGCTTTCAACCGCAACTCCGTTATTTGAAGCTTAATACGTATATTCAGTTTTTTATGTAGAATATTAACCATTATGAGCTGAAATTATAACGTTTTGACGTTAATTACAATTGACTTTTGTAGAGGATGTTGCTATTATAAAAACTGATACTACCAATCGAAATCCCCGAGCTGTTACTTTACATACAATGGTTAATGCTTAACTGCGTTTTGTTATGCTTCGGGCATTTCGGCGAAAAGTATCAATCAATTATTTAGGGAGGAATAATAAAATGATGAAACAACTACAAAGACTTGGTAAGTCGCTTATGTTACCGGTGGCGACTCTTCCAATCGCCGCCTTGATGCTGGGCATCGGTTACTGGATCGACCCGGTCGGTTGGGGTGGTGAAAGTCAGATAGCCGCGTTTCTGGTGAAGGCAGGCGCGTCGCTGATCGATAACATGCCTATCCTGTTCGCCATAGGCGTTGCGGTTGGCATGTCAAAAGACGGCGACGGGACATCCGCCCTGGCGGGGCTCGTGTCCTGGTTGATGGTGACAACGCTGCTGTCGCCTGGCGCGGTATCGCAAATACTCGGCAAAGACTTGTCCATTGTTGACGAGTCGGCCTTCGACCACATTAAAAACGCTTTTACCGGTATCCTTTGCGGCCTTGTTGGTTCTTTTTGTTACAATAGGTTTAAAAACACAAAGCTACCCGACGCGCTTGCGTTTTTCAGCGGGAAACGCAGCGTCGCGATCGTCACGGGCGGTATCAGCATTGTCCTTGCGTTTATACTGATGTTTATATGGCCGTTCATTTACGGCGGGCTTGTCGCGTTTGGCAAAGCTGTAATCAGCATGGGCCCGTTCGGCGCTGCTATTTATGGCTTCTTCAACCGTTTGCTGATTCCCACCGGTTTGCATCATGCTCTCAATCAGGTGTTCTGGTTTGATATTGCGGGCATCAACGACCTCGGTAATTTCTGGGCGAATACCGGCGTACGCGGGGAAACCGGCATATATATGTCGGGCTTCTTCCCTGTCATGATG
>Ga0123353_10016694_pt1 | contig 10745 bp, 9 predicted proteins | sample TergutLab28metaG_3_FD_92763 | JGI IMG/M metagenome (GOLD analysis project Ga0123353, IMG submission 92763) | Labiotermes labralis P3 segment gut microbial communities from Petit-Saut dam, French Guiana - Lab288 P3 | ecosystem: Host-associated > Arthropoda: Insects > Digestive system > Gut ... | reverse complement strand
TGCCCGCGGCAAGAGTTCGGCTGGTAGTCACTTGCAAACTCTCAAGAACCTCTTCAAAAAGCACGCCATAGGTACCAAACCAGTGCTGAGGTGCCTGGGCAAAAAAAACGCAAGATCTGCCATCGGCAAGTACACTGCGAAAAATCAAAAAATACCCCACGCTGCCGCCAACCCTGCCCTGTGCCAACACCCGTACACCACGCATCCCCGAAGCCAATGTCACTTCCTGCCGCTGAATGACTTCCAGCGTCGCCGGAAACAGCTCCCCTACCCTCATGACCGCCCCTTCAATCCCACCCGCATCCTCGTCCAATAACCAAACTCCCCCCAATACATTGCGCAAATTGGGATCCGAAAACAGGAGCCCCCCAGAAATACGACGCGACTCCCAATGACCTGGCAGCCTAAACGATACCCCATCCCACGAAACCACCTCAAACTGAGACGAGGCAAGCGAATGCAAAATATCGTGGCTGCGCGATGATTCTCCAAAAACCCTATCCACTAGCCACAACGATGAAGCCATCAGAACACAAATAAAAACATAAAATCGCATCCGCAAACCATAAAAAAAGCCCCTGCCATTTCGAGCAGAGGCCTGCAACACGACCAAAGCTAAAGTGGCTCCTCCGTCGATATCGCATGGAGCTTGCTCATCAAACCATCTGTCGTCTTCTCAATGTCACCCAAAAGTGCAAGAATCTGAATCATGCGCTTGCGGTAACGCTCCAAAGCATTGGGGCTCGTGGCATAAAGCTTAGTGCGATCGAGCAAAATAATCTCATCCGCGAACACAACCTCTTCTTTCCCCGAGCGATCCTGAATCACATACATCAACCGATTCGGCAAAACCAACCCTTCAGTCACTTCCGATACAGACGGTGCTGCCGGTCTGCCCACCACCCTGCCGCGAAGCACCGCAGGTCCAGTGTAAGTCCGTGCCTTGATCTGGGCTTCCGTCAACCCTGACTTCATCTCCGAAAAAACACGCGCTGCCTCATCGTCATCCGTAATCGCCCGCCTCACCTGATATACCCGCGTCACGGTCAAAGCTTCCATCTGGCGCGTGCCTGTCTCCCCCACCATATTCATGACAGCCGCGGAATCAACCCTCAACGCCACGATACTATTTCTGTCCATTGCACTGCCCTGACCAAGAAGAAGCACCTTGATCTCCTCCATGTCGAGTTCCGTCTGCGCTATGTGCGAATCCAATATCTTGCTGAACGTCGTTGTACCAGCCGCAAAGCTGCGAATATCCGCAAGCGGATTCTGCAGGGCATTGGTCGCAAGCACCACTGTATCTGCCGGAAGATCACTGCTGACATCCAAAATAAAATTATTGTCGCGATAACGTTTGATAACCTGGTTGAAAAACTGGTCATTGTACTCCAATACCCCAGCCCCCAACGACTCACTGCGCTGCTTGAATATCTGAGCAAATGTCTGAAATGCATCTACCTTCGGCTGGATCGTCGCTTCCACCTGCTTCGCAACCGTAATTCGGGAATTAACATCGCTGCGCGCCGAAAGCACCCCTTGCCACAGATAACCAACCACGCCACCAAAAATCAACGCTATCAAAATGACAAAACCCACCATCGCCGTCTTGCGATGATCTTTCGGCGCAATAAGCGATCCGTCCATCTGCGTAGGATCAAAGTCAAACATCTTCCCTGGCGTACCATCATCTTCAATGATGATCTGCTGTTGCTGCTGCTTGGGCATCTTCGCACTGAAACCACCGCCAAAACCACCGCCCGTCGCCTTCGAAGCGCCAAGGCGCGCCTTGAGATCGTTTACATTCTTAGACCCTGAATGATTATTGGAAGAATTCAACGCTTCCCTCCTGGCTGATGTTACTGAGCGCCATTTCCGACATCTCTATAAGGATTACAACAAATTACAACTAAATACATCGATGGGACATGTCGATGCCCCAACATACCGGTCGTATTCTACCCCACTCCCACAACGAACGTCAAGCTCAACATCTATGCCAAACATGGCAGGCAAAACACAAAAGCCCCTATGACTCTCATCACAGGGGCAACAACCGGCACATCTAAATTCACCTCACAAACACCGATAAATCAGGCTCAATAGATTTCGCCGATGATCTGATTTCGCCAATGAGCTTGCTAATCTCCACCGTGCGGCGCTGATAACGCTCCAGCGCATTCGCAGCATTGCCAAACAGCACCTTGCGATTGATCAAAAACATCTCATCCGCAAACAGCAAAGATATACGACCAAAACGATCCATCACACGGTAAAGCATGCGATTCGGAAGCTCCAGCGTAGGCTCGCCCTTCCTCGGCACATAGTCACGATACTGGCGCTGCGCCTGAGACCACTTCTGCTCTATCTTCAGCTGCACATACTCACGGCTAACCTCCTCATCATCCAAAATCGGACCACGAAGCGTGAAAACCTGAAGAACACCATTGAAATCTAAAAGAACACCATTGGCATAAGACTCACGCGGCGCCGTCGTTCCAAGAAAATAAAGTGCATCCGGATTCACGCGCATCGCATAGATCACCTCCGAACTCCCTCCGCCCTCTAACAGCGCCATGATCTCTTCAGAATCTGCATTCGTCTCATTGACATGGATACTCAAAAGCTGCGTCAAAAGCATCGTGTTGGCCGAAAAAGTCCGCAAATCCCTCAACGGATTGGCTCGGCTGTCCCCCGCCAACATCAGCACCTCCGACGTCACCTCGCTCGACATGTCCAACATAAAACCATGCCGCGCATAGTTGCGCACCACCGAGTTAAACCGCCCCTCATTAAATGGCGCGTTCGCAATCGTCTCAAAATCCCTCGCAAACGTCTCAAAACCTGTCAGCTTCGGCACCACCGTTCGCAAAATCGTCGACGCAATCGACGACTTGCGCTTCGTATCATTGCTCGATTCTATGATCGATCCCACGCCCATTCCCACGAGCCACCCCAACAACGCCATAACCAAAATAATCACGACCACAAGCTTCACACGCTTGTTCTCCGCCGGAGACGACATCGTCCAATTCATCTGCCTGAAGGCATCCTCATCGACATCCTTCTCAACCACGACAAAATTGTAATCGTCCGGCTCAGGCTCCTCTTCAACGATCACGGACGGATGCGGCGCAGACGCTCCCTGAACGCCAAACTGACCCTTCAATTCTTTCACATCCCCTGGAATACTGCTCGAAGAATTCAACTCGCCCTCCTGAGCTGGCACCGAACCGCACGCAGAGGCTATCCACCAGAACGTCACAGGCTCGCATAGGTTACTTCAATACAATGGCCTCTTTTCGGCCAAAGTCCAACGGGACTTTACTCCAACACACTACAAAACGTCAAGTTCTTGCTACCCCAGCTTCCAACGCTGCAAACTTCCGTCTTTTCCGCCTTGATTAAAACTTCTGAGGGGGCAACGCCCCCTGCGCCGCTATTGGCCGTGAACGGCCAATACGCGTCTACCCCCTCTGCGGGGCCTCATTCGCCGGCCCCGCAACCCCCCGCTCGGGCTGGTGCCTCCCAACGACGGGCGACCGGGGACGGTCGCCCCTACTGGACACTGGTCACTAATCACTCACCCGCCCTAGAAGCTGCCCGCAAGCCCCACCCACCTGGGCACCGCGTGCCGCACGCAGTGTCACCAGGCACCCCAAATCCTGAAGCCGCCGAATAAAAGCCTGCACCACAGTCGGACAAGATGTCTCATATGGCAAGCCAAGTGTCGGATTATACGGAATAATATTGATATTATGCGGAAGCCCACGCGCAAATGCCGCCAAACGCTCGGCATCCTCAAGCCGGTCATTGCAATCCTTCAACATCACATACTCCAGCAAAACCTTCTCCCGCGAACGATGCGGCCATGCTTGCAGCGCTTTGCGAAGGCTCGCCAGCGGATACTTTCGATTGATTGGCATCAGCGACGAACGAAGCGCATCCGTCGTGGCATTGATGCTGACCGCAAGATTCGGACGCACGCGTGACGCCTGCAAACGATCAAACCCGTCCAAAACACCAGAAGTCGACAGCGTCATCCGACAGGGTGAAATGCCCAGCCCCGCTGGATCTGCCAATATCTCGATAGCCTCCAAAACCTGCTCCAGATTCAGCATCGCTTCGCCCATACCCATAAATACCAGATTAATGGCATGTGCACACGATGGCCCCAAATGCCCAAGCGTCATCACCACCTGCTGAACGATCTCGGAAGCCGTCAAATTGCGGCGCAAGCCTTGCCTCCCCGTCGCACAAAAAACACACCCCATCGCACACCCGACCTGCGAAGACAAACAAAGCGTCACTCGCGGCGACTTCACAGCTCGCGGCATGTGAATCGTCTCAATCCTGGCCCCATCATTAAGTCTGTAAATGAGCCTCGTCGTACCATCCGATGCGCGCAGCAGTGTCTCCATTTCGATCTGCCGCATATCATAGCGAGTCGATAAAAGCTCAAGACAGCTTCGGCCTAAATCCGGACTGCCCGAACGATACAGCCATGGATAGTGTATCGCCCTGAAAATCGTCCCGCCGCTGGCCCGGCATGGCAACGCATCAAGCGCCGAAACCCGCGCCGCATAGAGGCTCACATTATCTCTCAATGCCAACTCGACCTCGGGCAGCAAAACCGCATCCGCCTTCGTCCATGGCAATGCACGCGCCTCTTCGAGCGTCACCCACGACAGTGCAGAATGCTCCCGCGCCAGCAGCTCCCCACGCTCCAGAATCGTTCGATACAGCGACACTCGCACGACGCGCCCATCCCCCAACGGCGTCTCTCCCACACCCAACCGCTCCTGCGCATGCGCCACCACCCCAAGCTCCTCATAAAGCTCCCGCGCCAAGGCCTCCTCTGGCGTTTCTCCCTGCTCTAACTTGCCGCCAGGAAACTCCCAAAGCCCGGCATGGCCCTGACCAGGACCACGCTGCGCCGCAAAAATTCGACCCCCTTTCAAAATAAGGGCCGCCACCACATCGATCACATGTGCATGCGCCAAACCCGACCCTCCGCGATTTTAACTAACGCCGATCACGAGGCACACGGCCACGCGCCACCACTTGCCGCCCCTGCGGTGCCGCAGGACCATGATCACGCCGAACGGGCGGCTCATCGTCACCCTTCTTGACCACACTCAGCATCAGCTGCGTACAGCACACCACCACACCGAGCTTCAGCAATACCAGAAAACCTACATCCCATGTCGTGCTGAGCTGAGTCGTCAAAAATATCACAAACTCTATCATACACAGCACAAACGCCGCCGAAAGTGCATACTGTATCCTCATCAGGATTCCAAACCCACACAAAACCACAAGCGCGTAAAACGGTATCGTAGCCACCCCGTAGCCACTCGCCGCAAGCGACGAATAGTTGCCGACTGCCCCAAATATCCCCAAAACCAACACAAGCCCCCCGCCCAATACACACCCCCCAACCGCAATCATCCTCTGACCAAGCGTCGAGTCCCTGTAATCCTCCCGCACCATAACCCTCCTCTGCTTCGATAAGCCATCTCACCTCTACACGCCCAAAGACCTCTGCATCAACTGACAATGAATGTCATAGTGCACCTCATAATACCGAGCACGTACCTTGGGCTCGATCACAAAGGCAGCCACATGCGGATGCGTGGCATCATCAAATATTTCAAGCTCCCGGCTCAGCGCTGTCGATGCACCAAGCGCCGCCAAACCAGACTCCTGCCACTCAAAAACAAATACCTGCGCATTTAATATGTCACTCACCCACTGCGCCGCAGAAAGCGACCACGGGGAGCCGACCACCAGACGCACTGGCCCAAGTCCGGATATACCCGTCATCTCACGCCAATAGCGCAATGCATAGCAGTGACTCTCAAACACCGCGCGGTACACATGCGCCGCACCATGAGCAGCCATCATACCCGCCGCCTCAATGCCAAGCGGCGATTGCCAAAAATGCAAACCGCCGCTGCCAAGCGGCGCAACAAAGGAACTGCCGCCCTCAAGGCAGCTCGTCACGGCATGCTCGATCAAGGCATTGCGAAAAGACGGATGCCGAAGCCCATACCCCAGCCAACCCCGGCGAGGCCCCGGAAAAGTTCTCAGTCCCCCAAACCTTTGCGACAGATAATGCGTCCAATCATCGCGCGTTGCCTCCACAGGCGCCTCACGCTCAACCCCATCCACACAAATCTCATACCCCCCCAGGGCCGTTCCCCCGGCACACCACGAGGCTCTCAAATCCCAGCCCAGCACACAGGCCCAACTCAATGGATTAGACGCCAGCGCATACGACATTGAGGCTTCCTCCGAACCCATATGATACACGGGCACGCCAACCCATGCCTCACACACGCCATCAAGCGCATCTCCCGTACGGCTCGCACTCACAGCCACCTTCCCCACAGGATAACACGCCCGCACGCGCCCCACGCTCTTGTCGGCATCCACACCCAGGGCTCGAAAGGCCTCCTCAGTGACAGCCCCATCCCCATAATGCGGATAACCCCCTCCAACGCCGCCCGGTACACAGACATCCACGTGACAGCCTGTCAAACGGTGGCAAATCAGCCCCCCAAGACTCGAAATCCCAAGACGCTGCGTCACACCCAGCGCCGCCTCTGTCTGCTGCAAACGCCTCAGCACGCTCCCGCGATAGACAGACGACAGCCATGGCTCTTCTCGAAAATACGCCGGCACCTCGCGAAGCGGCATCTCAAGCGGAAGACCACAAAGAACGGATGTCTGCGGAGATTGCATCTCATCGACAAAACACGACGTCTCATCATCAGGACTCACCAGCGCCAACGCAAGAGGCACGCCCCATCCTGCCGCCAAAACCTCCCCCAGCACTTCGGCAACTGTCGAAATCACATCCGGCACCCCCAACGTCACCATCCCATGCCAACGCGCAACCTTCCAGGAACGCGTAAACACCTCATGCCGCGCACCTCCACCCACGATGCAAGCACCAACCCCCTCTCGCGTTAAGGCTATCGAACAAACCGACACCATTTCCACACACCAAAACAGGGACCATCCTGACAATCACTCAGGCACAGCGTTCTTCTGCACATCCTCACACAGCCTTTCATTCGGGGGAGCCAGCTCCCCCGCCCCCCCTGCGATACTCCGTATCGCTTTGGGGTAAGGCTTTGTCGCCTTTGGACAAAAATCGCCGCCCCGTGTGACGGCTTTGGGTTACGACACATTTTCCCACCCACAAGCAATGCGCAAGCATTGCGGGGGTCTGGGGGGACAATGTCCCCCCAGCGGGTGTGGGCAGCGCCCACGAAAAACCTGACAAAATTCATCGTACCTCGCAAGCGGCCATGTCGTCAATCTCAACCCCGAACAATACCGCCTCCTGCTCCGTCAGCGCCTCTATCACAGACAGAGGCGAACACTGACCAAACACAGCATACATGCCAACAAACTCAGGGATGTCTCGTGCGAGCAGCATAAAAGATGCCGACGCCATGCCCGGGTGAGACTGAACCATTGCCAGCGACCCAGCCACCGGACCATGCCCCTTGCAGCGCTCGTCGCGAACGACAAACCCCTCTCCCTCCGGCCGCGAACCGCTCACAACATACGCCCCGGCCGCACGATGCCCAAAAGGAATATCCACATAATATGGCGATGCATACTCATGCCCAGTGCGATCTCCCCACCCAGGGCTCCCCGTAGCCAAAGCCATAAAATTCAACACTGTCAGCGGATGGCCTTCCATATGCAAATCACAGCACACTTCTCCCAAAGACGTTCGAAGGCGCGCACGCATCGGATGCGGCGAACGGTAAATGCGATGCGGCGAGGGCCAGATCCCCGGGCAGCAGCTCCCCCCCGTACACACCCCCAGCACCTCTGCCTCTCCCACACTGTCGACCAAACCCTCATCTATCTCCCCGTCTGCGCCAAAAAAGCCTTCATCCTCTTCCTCAGACGCTTCAACACCCATCGACCCAAACGCGAACATGGCCGCGAACAGCCCACACACTGCCCATCCGCACCTCCAAAAATCCCAGCCATGCTTCACGCTCATACCCAAACCCCATGCCAGCATACGCCAAAAAAACAAAACCGCGCAACCAACACGTTGCGCGGCCTGAAATATGACAGAAAACTGTCTAGCGCTTCGAAAACTGGAACCGCGCACGCGCTGCACGAAGACCGTACTTCTTGCGCTCTTTGGCACGCGAATCTCGTGTCAGGAAACCCGCTCGCTTCAACGCACCGCGAAGCTTCCCATCATAATTCACCAGCGCACGCGCAATGCCCTGAAGCACAGCACCCGCCTGACCCGTCTTGCCGCCGCCGCAAACATTCACGATAACATCAAAATTCTCGTTCATATTCACAAGCTCAAGCGGCTGACGCAATACCATGCGAAGGGTCGCACGATCAAAATACGACACCACATCCTGCTTGTTCACTGTCACGTTGCCCTTCCCGGGACGAAGATAAACACGCGCCACGGAACTCTTGCGACGCCCGGTAGCTAACCACTGAATACTAACCATTAGACACTCCTCCAGAACGATGACTACAGGGCCAAAACAACAGGCTTCTGCGCGACATGCGGATGCTCGCTGCCACGATAAATCTTAAGCTTGCTCAACATCGAACGACCAAGACTATTCTTAGGAAGCATGCCCTTAACCGCTATCCGGAAAACGTCCTCTGGCTTGCTCGCCAAAAGCTTGCCCGCCGTCGTCTCCTTTATCCCACCCGTATGACCCGTATGACGAATATACTTCTTGTCCGTCAACTTCTTCCCCGTCAATACAATCTTGTCCGCATTGATGACGACCACATACTCGCCCGTGTCCACATGCGGCGTATACGTCGGACGATGCTTCCCGCGAAGTATGCTCGCCACGCGCGCCGCGACACGCCCCAAATGCTGACCTTCCAAATCGATCACGTACCAGCCCTGCTCAACCGAACCCGGCTTGGCGCTGAATGTTTTCATGACTACACCCTAAATTTCATACCGATCTAGACAAGCCAGACCGAAAATACCCAATAACCCAATCCATATGACCGGAATACATAAAAACAAACTCGTGACTCACAGCATCTCACGACGCGGCAAGACCCTCGCGCCAGGGCTCTCGGCGCAATCACGCTGCGAATTTACCCCTTCACAGCGGCGACAGAGTATACGCAACATGCGACGCTTTTCAAGCTTTTTTCTTCCCCGTGGGCGCTGCCCACACCCACTGGGGGGACATTGTCCCCCCAGCCCCCCAGCGGCGTAGGGGGCGACTGCCCCCCTTTCCCAAGACCGTCACACGGGGCGATAATTCTTATCCGAAGGCGAAACTTGCAGCCCCCGAAGCGATACAAAGTATCGCAGGGGGTTAGGGGGAGCTAGCTCCCCCTAAAGCAGCTCACGGGACGTGCGCCCCTCCCGCGTACGGAACACATACAAACTCCCCTTTGCACCGATAAAAACATGCGCCCCCTCCCACGCCATTGTCCGCCACGAACCACGCCCGCAAAACCGCCGCGTCTCGGCAACAAGACCCTTCTCGCCGCACAGCGACTCAAAATACTTCGACCTGTCCGTTTCTGGCGAAAGCCAAAACGCCCCCAACCCCTCATAATACACCCCGCCGGCATCCGAATCCGTCCCCACCGACCACGTTGCACACGATGAGCCGTCTGCACCCTCAAAATGCGGCAAAAGTGCCCGCATCAACCCACAATCCTCCCCCATATCCCAACGAATCCACACCCCATCCACCCGATGCGCACGCACATACGAACCCACCGCGACCTCCGACAGTGCCGACACCATCACGCCCAAATCCTTCGGATACTCTCCCGCCAGCACGCCGTCATCCAATCGAATCGGTTGGCGAAAATATACCCCCTCCCCCAGAGCCACCGACACACGCCCCACCATCGACGAACAATCCGCACTCAATGCCTGATTGCACCCAAGCTCAAGCAAAGCCCCCTCCAAAGAGACATCCCCAAACACCCCCGCACCGCTATCCCCGCCCTTCAGCGCCGACCAAAACGGCGACAAAATTTCACCGCTGCCCTCACTCTCCTGCACATCAAAAGACGACATCAACGGCTGCGATAAATCAATAAAACCCGGCTCCCGGAACTTCCCAGACCAAAGCGGTTTGTCTTCCAGCACCAGCAGCGCGCGAAGCGCACGCCCTATCTTCCCGCTCAGCTGAACATATCGCCTGCCATCCACCCATACATTGAACGGTGAAGCATCGAGACAGTTCGACGCCGACACCAGGGCATACTCACGGCCCTCGTGGCTGAACTGCACCCGAAGCTGCGCACCGCCTTCCACGCTCCTGCACCCATACGCATGCGCCGCCTCCAATAAGTCTTCCCCCGATGCTGCAAACAGCGCCTCAAACAAACCGCCCTCTATCCGAACACCGCTGCCCCCCACATAGCCATCCCCCGCTTCGCGCCAATCGTAGTGCACATTCCGCTGCACCGCCCCCGGATAGTGGTACACAAAACGCACATGGCGCCCCGCCTCCTCCAATGCCGCCTCCACCCCCGCGGCCTCTTTTGCCGCCACAGCCTCATCCCTGTCACCCGCACCGCCGCCAGGCTTCGCAGGGCTACACCCCATCCCAAACACCCCCGCCAACACGATGATTCGCACACACGCCCGCATCCCAAAAACCATCTCTCTGGCTCCTTTTTTCTCTCTTCTTTTGTGGGGGAACCAGTTCCCCCACACCCCCTGCAATGCTGCGCATTGCTTGTGG
>Ga0123353_10016690_pt1 | contig 10745 bp, 5 predicted proteins | sample TergutLab28metaG_3_FD_92763 | JGI IMG/M metagenome (GOLD analysis project Ga0123353, IMG submission 92763) | Labiotermes labralis P3 segment gut microbial communities from Petit-Saut dam, French Guiana - Lab288 P3 | ecosystem: Host-associated > Arthropoda: Insects > Digestive system > Gut ... | reverse complement strand
TTTCTATTTTTAGCGTTTTTGAGAGAGAATATGGTTATCTTGCTGTCTGTGAATACCTTGACTGTTCGTGGGGTGTTGTTATCTGGTTTTATTGTCTCTAATGCATGTAATGCTTTGAGTATTGCTGTCTGCTCAGCTTGATTGTTGGAGCACCTGTTGTTGAGTTTGTGTTTGATTTGATGAGTTAGTTTGTTAGTTTCGTATATGGCGATCCCCGAGCCGACTCTTTGTTCAGTCTTGCTTCCGTCTGTGTGTATGGTTATTGTGTGTTCCATAGTTTCATTTTGATCAGTGATTCTTACTGTGTCAGCGGGGTGGGTCCAATCTTGATGTTCTCTTTCGTGGTCCAGTAATTGGTTTTGCCTGTCCGTAGTGATTCTGTGTGTGTGTGTGTGTGTGTGTGTGTGTGTGTTTGTGTGTGTGTGCATACGTGAATGCAGAATGCTTGTAAGGCGATTTACTTTGTGAGTGTGACGTTTTAGTCCCTCAAAGCTGTGCAGATGAGTCTGGATGTTTCGTTTCGTCATTTCGCTGCACATCCAACTGCTGAGCAGCCACTATGCTATCTCGAAACGCTGTGTCAACAGACACAAGTTGCAGGACCGCAGTATGTCAGAAGAACGTTGAGATGTTCCACTTATAACGACCAAATATAACTAATAAGCGATTGCAGGCGTGCGGTGGAGGGCATGTTGTGAGAGAGACTAGTCTGACGTCTAACTGAAACACTCTTTAAGGAGGGTGGGAGACACTCATGACAGAGAGAAACTAGGCTGACCTCTAACCGAAACCCTCTTTAAGGAGTCAGGGAGACTCGTATGACTGAGAAGTACTAGTCTGGCGTCTAACCGAAGCTCCTCTCGTAAGAATGGAGGGAGACACGCGTGACAGACAAAGACAAGCCTAACACAGATTGACGGAGCGCAGTGAACCAGGAAAATGAAAGGATCTGCCCTACGATAAAACCACAACTCCTTTAATGACCGGACTTAATAAGCGGCAGCAGTGAGGTATTGTGGGAGATCTTGGGCAAGAGTATTAAAATGTGTATTGTGTAATTGTCTAACTAAATGCTTGGAGCGAAGAGTCATTCTTGAGAACATACATCTTCAAAAATCTAGAAATTTACCCCATTTTAAGGAACGTGAAGTTTCATTATCGCTCTCAGTACAGCCCGCCACCTGTCCCTCTCCTGATGTCTTAAGGAATTATCTATGAAAATGTAAACTGTGTTCAGGTGTTTGAGAATGTGTTCTAATGGCAGGCCATTGTTGAAATTGGGATGGATTTACTGGTTGTAAAACTGTCGACCAGCTGCGTAACTGTAAACCGGTCAGTGAACTGTCTAAATGTGTATCAGCTGAACATGTCTTGCGGCTGTGCACATTATGGTGTATAGTAATAGCACACCATTAGGACATCACACACACGCTGCATTGAAACTCGCCACATCACTACATCAAGCATCACTACGCACAGACTAAACAATTTTAGCTTCCAATATTTTAATAACTACCCATTTTTAACCTAAATTTATATTATTTATATAATTTGAACCGATATTATAATAGTTTTTAATTGTTTTGGAGTGAGAGCGACGCAACTAACCACAATTGTAACTTTGTATTCTTGTAATAAAACATCGCACTGAAGATGGCCGTAATAGCAGCCGAAACATGTTGGTGACGAAATTGTGAATAAAATACATCATAAACATTGAACTGAATTTTGTCGGCTATTTATGTATTATGGGCCGTAATAATCATTTGCAAAATCGCGATCTACTGATCTATCAAACTGGTCTTTCAGGGTGGACATTTTTAGAAGGAGTGTACACCGGCACTAATGATAGTGTCGTTGGTTTCATTAATTTTTTCTCAAAATTTGTTTAAACAAAAAGGCTAACATTAGAAATTAACAGTGCTACTTCAAGCATAGGCCAATTAATGCCAACACATTTCCTGTAATATCCTTGCCCTCCGCGTCAGTCAGCATTGTCGATTTTAACTTTTTTTTTTCTTATTTACACGTGGTGGGAAGCTTCAATTCTTATTTACACGTTGCTTATGGTATGTTGATCTCCGAAAGAAATTACCCAACATCACGCAATTAGCAAGTACAATTTTTAATGTTCATTGATATTAATTAAGGTGCAGTAATTTTTGTTAATTAAGTACTTTCCCGTTTCTAAGTGTGAATAATTCGCAAAACATTTCTATACTGCTGAAGAGGCGTCTTAAACAGAAATGTAAAGGTAAAGGTCAAACAATCTCTGTACAGGCCGTGCATGTTGCAGGAGGTTGAGGCTCTCATGTTTTAGAACAGTCGGCACATGGAGCCCTTGACAACCCAGGAAATATTCCTTTTACTCAGTTCCGTTAGTGCGGCAGAAAGCATTCAGTCAATGACAAATTCCAGTGACACCTTCGGGAATCGAACCTGCGCAGTGCCTCAATCAACTGAGCCAACGCGTGCCTCGAAGCATAATGTATCGTGCGTGAATTTGGAAAAGTTTTCTAAACAATTTACTTTTTATGATTAATGCAGAGTGTTTATAAAACCCATCGATTTGGATAAAGAGTGTATTAAATTAGCAATTAACCACTCTGTAAATTTTACTGCGTCAGTGATAACCCGTCGACAAATCAGGCCTTTAGTCTGTTATTGGAAACGCCTTGATACGGTATTATTAGAGCAAACTGTAAACTAAGGGGAATGTAAATTCATTTTTCCGCAAGGAAAGGGAGGAGATATGAATTAAATGGGGGGGGGAGAGAATATACGGCACTTGAGGTGCTGAATGGGCCAAAGTTCTTGTGAAGATGTTCAAAATTAATCACTTGACGACTGAATATTTTATAAATTCGAAGGTGGTTCAAATAACTCTTATAAACTGTCTCCAGTCTGGCATTTTGTTCTTTGTGTCCAAGCGAAGGAAAGCAGTCAGTGGCCGGAATTTGAACAAGGAACCTACCGCCTTAGATAAAGAAATAGACCATTTATTTGTGCTTACTAAATCACTTGTCTGACACTTCTCGGTAGTGAAATTAAGATAGATGCATATGGCTCTCAAATTACCGATATATATGAATGCCTACACAATGCTTCTTTCAACACTGCAGCCAGCTATCAGCAGTAACTTGAGGTCTACACAGTTGATGTACTGTAGGAGGCTGATAAGGGAATATTTCAGTAGACACTGACAGCGTGGTTTCGTTAAAAGTGATTCTACACACATAATTTTATATTCTGAGGGCTCAACAACCAAAAAGTAACGTATAAAACCAGACAGTTGTGTAGCGGTGACAGAGCTTGGCTAGAACCGCAGTAGCGACCGTTGTATTGCGTGCGGAATGAACAGCAGCAGCTGATATAGTTTTCTGGTTCATTGAACACATGTTGGCAGCCATGTTTCTGTTACAAAGATGGAACAATTGAGTATCAAAGTGTGTAAATTCGAACTGACCTTAGGTTTTCTTTTCTGTGACGTACATTTGATAAGTAAGTTATTTCTGGACAAGATACGGGAATACAGAAGAAATTGGTTGCAACATATAAACATAATTCCCCGTAATAGTTTACCGAAAATACTAAAAAAACTACAGACAAAAGGGCAGAAGAAACCAAGGGAGACAATTAAAGAGATTTCTACACGTGTGAGAATGGAACGGGTCAACAAGCGGTCCAGCTGCATGTTAACTAGATATTGATAATGATGAAGATATTTCTGAGAGCCTAAAGGCGGTTACTGCCCTAACCTTGCGTTGGAAAGGTTCTGGGTTCAACAACAAATTTTGCCAGTTGTTCACACAATTGGACCAATAAATGCACGAATGTTGAAGTATATTTTTACACAAAATTTGTCTAAATTCTGACATGTTTCGATATACTTTGATCATCTTCATGGAGTTACTGAACAGCAATAGAGCATATATGAAATACAGGTGGATTATTAAATAAATAAATAACATTAGTATATTTGTCAGTTTTACATTATATGAATTCTATATTAATGCACAGACATGAATAACGTTAGTGTTGTTGGTAATGTGATAAATATAAATATTTGTATCCGTGCGAGTAACTGGCAAGTAGAAAAAATTAAATGTTTAATCAACACATATTTAATTGTATACTTAAACTTCGAAGCACTTCTCGATATACAGTGTTTGACGTCATTCTGTGCAGGCTGTCGATGCCATTCAGTAATTACAACAGCAGCGGTGTAAAACGAACAGGATCAGGAAAATGCCACATACAGCTGGCCATGGAAAGACAGGCGACGGTAGACATATTGCAACTCGGTTAAACGTCTGCACTTGAGCCGTACTGATTTGTCACAGCAAATGTGATTTTGATGTGAAATTTGTTAAGTTCTGAAGATTTAAACAGTTGCACAAATTGTTCAGGATAGTCCACTAACAGTTGCACTGGACCGTTTAAAATTTCATGCTGTTATAATCAATAAAGCATTCTCACAGAACCAGAATTATTGCCGACTTTAAAAACTAGTGGATCTATATCTCCATTATTCTTATACGACTTCATGGCCTATACGAGGACGAATTTACTTTTCGACAAGCATTGAAGAGCTTAGCGTGTTTTCCGAAGAAAATGATGGAAATGGAAATCACTTTCTTGATACTGGTGCAGTTTCGTATAATCCGTAGCTCTCTACAGAGAGGGCAACAGACTGTGCTTTTCCGTCATAGACAGTAATTGTTGTGACTTGGGACTTACTTCAGATCAGTTCTATAGATTACATGTAATGTCAGTTGTGGGGACCAAATGAGGACGGCAGTTGTGGGGACCATGCGATTTCAGGTCTGGGGACCACATGTGATGTAAGTTGTAGAGAAAACATAAGGATATCAGTTCTGGGGAACACAAGCGATGACATTTGTGGGGACCACATAGGGATGTCAGTTCTGGGTAGGCATGAAGATGGCAGTTCTGGGGACCATGTGATGATAGTTCTGGGGCCCACATATGATAGCAGTGGTGGGGAAGACATAATGTTAATTCTGTGGACCAAATGCGATAGCATTTCTGTGGCCCACATGTGATGGCAGTTGTGGGGACCACATACGATGAAAGTTCTGGGGAAAACAAGTGATGCCAGTTCTGGGGATCACATATGGTGTCGGTTCTGGGGACCACGTCGTGTGCTGGTGGAAAACTGAAGTCATCTCCATCTGATGTTAAGATCTTGAACTGTCACACATTTATTTTATAGAGCTTAAGCATAGGGACGTTTTTTGTAACACAGTTTGTAGTTGGTGTTTCAGAACTGATGATACAATAGACTCAATTTTTGTTACTCTGTTCTGAACAAAGTTTTTTATTTTCCAGAGGAGGAAGAACGTCGACGTACAAGACAAGGTAATAACAACGCGGAAGAAGCTTTGAATCTCTCCGATTATGGGCGTCGATGGAAACGAACTCCTTTACCCTCCTATGCTAGCTATGACACAGGTGAATTTAAAATCATGTGTCAAAGTAGCCAAAAATTTCAAGGAAAAACACAAACACACATGAGACAGCTCTAAGAACAGCTACTTTCAGCCACAGCTATCAACACTATACGAAGGAAATGGCCAAACTTAAGGAGATTTTTTATGAAATGATGCCACTCCATAATTTTCCGCTTTAATATTTCTTGACTTAGTGTATTCAGCAGTCCTGCGTACTTGTGAAGTGGAAACATACTTGTGAAGTGGAAACATACGCCCTACTCAAAGTAGAGTGTAAAATGTTTAAAGACAGTAATAATTGCAGATTTAATCGAAGATTTTTAAGGAAACTGAGACTACCTGAACATTTGTCAGACTACTTAGTTAAATTGCTTATAAACCAACAAAATAAGTGGTTAAATCTAATATAATGACATAACTAGCTAATTGATTTATAGTAGTTGGACTAAATTATGTGAATGAGAAATTAACTAAATTATAGGCTTGTAGAGTGATGAAGTGACTATAAACGGACTGAGTAAATACATAAATAAATAAAAAATTCTGTCATTGTTTAACGCAGTGACTAATGTTCAAACAGTCTAATCAAAGGTCTTGTTATACCAACAATTCATTGAGTTTGGACAGCCAATTGGAAGATCAACAAATTACATGTCACGCAATAAGTTAGGCTACTTTCGAGTGAACATGCAATGTGGAGCTTTCGCTTGCACATTGTTACCGATTAAATGACACAATGCCTTCTGTGTGTTTTGATAAAACTGGTCAACAAAGATTTTGTCCCATGAGAAAAAATGTTTCTGATGTATTTTTGGACGCTGAATTCAAATATGTTTCCAGAATTTCTCTGTCACCCACACCTTTTGCGTTGCATCAGACTATGTGAAAACACAAGCCTACATATGTGAGTCACTGGGGGTCTGTAAGAGGTAGTCTGGACACGTTGTAACAAGCAAACAGTCACGTGTCATACACGTGTGACTAACAGTTCTCTGCCGGTTGCTGGCCATAGTTCAGTTTCTTATGGTCTCAGAAGTACATAGTGTTTGTTCCACCAGTAATGTGCCAAGAAAGCGCGTAAATACACCGGATGTATTCTGCTATATCTGTATTAAGGTGACCTAATACCGAAGATGGTCTTTGACACCCCTGATTAAGAAATGCTATGAGCATTATTTCGGCTGCAAAGTGGGTGATCAGGACAAGAGATGAGCTCCACATTTTTGTTGTGTGACATGTGCCAGGCTTCTCGCGGCATGAGGAAAAGGTTCACGCTGTATGCCTTTCGCGATTCCTACGGTTTGGAGAAAGCCCACGGACCATGTTTCAGATTGCTACTTCTGCCTGACCGGTATCACTGGTGTAACAGCAAACTCCGAACACACTGTTCAATATCCTAATTTACCATCTTCGATGAGGCCAGTACCTCACAGTGCGGAGTTACCTGTGCCAAAGCCTCCAACTAACATAAAGCTGAGTGACAGTGAGTCAAGTGATGCAGATGTAGGTCAAGCTAACAGCATTATGGATTGTGATCCAACATTTGCAGGAGCCTGTTCTTCCAATGAACAAAACCTGCTTGCTTACTCAAAGGGACCTGAATGATATCGTTCGCGATTTGAAACTGTCAAAGAAGCAAGCTGAAATTTTAGGCTACAGGTTAAAAGGCTGGAATCTTCTGCGCCAGGACACTAAGCTGTGAGTGACGCAGAAATCAAAGAGGGTATATTTATAGGACCCCAGATCAGGGAACTGATGCAAGACAAATAGTTAGATGAAGACCTGAATGAGACTGAAAGAAATGCATGGTTGTCTTTTAAGAGGATTTGGAAGGACTTCTTAGGAAATCACAAAGCAACGAACTATCAGGATGTTGTGCAGGAACTGTTGACTTCGTACGAAGCTATGGGATGCAATATGAGTCTGAAAATCCACTTTTTGGAGTCCCACTTGGATTTTTTTTCCTTGAAAATCTCGGCGAAGTCAGTGACGAGCACAGTGAAAGATTTCACCAAGACATTTTGTCTATGGAAAAGCCGTACCAAGTATGTTGGCAGAATATTGCAGAACAATGAAGAGGGATGTACCTGACACCAAACACCGGCGAAAGTCATAAGCCTCAATATTTTAGAGAAAAGTTTCTACCTGTTTAATGGGCACAAAAGTACTACTTTGCACATTTAAATTCCTGTCTATCTTTGAAACCGTACCTGATGGCAGAATTCTGTATACATATCTGAATTCAGCATAAAAAGTAGTGCTAAATTCACATATTGAAGTTCGTGGGACAAAAAAAAAGTTAAATGTTGTTGACCAGTGTTAGCTACATGTCAGTCAACGGTATAAAACTATTGGGTGCTACACAACATTGTTTTATGGCGAATTTATTTCGCCTGCAACAATACTAACTACTTAGGTCTTCACGTAACGTGCCCGATAATTTTGTACAATTTTAAAGAAACTTTTAATATCTGGACAGATTTTTATAAAATACCCCCCTAATACCAAATATCGCGGGAATCCTTCCAGTGGAAGCCGCGCCATTACCTGTGGTCAGACGGACAGACGGACATCACGAAGCTAGTAGGCGCTTTTCAAGACTATCGACCGCGTCCCTTTCCGTGCCCTTTGTAGGTTTGTTTCATTGCGCCACCCTGTACTGCCCTTCACTACACTGCTCTGTATTTTCCCTACCTTCGACATATTCTCTTGTGTGTTTCAGTAAGCTCCACCGGCTCACTGATTGGCCGCGTGCCCCATCATAGGGACTCCGCATACAGTTCCATGTCAGAAGCGACAGACAGCCGTTCTGCGCTCTCCATGCAGGTATGCGATCGCCTTCTTTCATTACGCATGAATTTGTACGGTAATTGCTTTGAAACTAATCTAGTTGAGAAATACTATCTTTGTCAACACTTAGACCCATAAAAACTTACAAACTGGAATGTAACTTACTCTAATTCTGTTGTTTTCATTTGCTCTGCACAGCTGTCATTTTTATATAACATTGATTTTGCATTGGGTAGTCAGGAAAAATACATCTTGTTATTTGCAGTAGGAAGGAAGTACTGGGGACAGCGGAAGGTTATTTATCTATATCAAGGTCATAACGATAATTTTAAGGTGACAATGTACGTGAATAAGAACAAGGCAGGCAATGTATGTATAACGTAATATTGACGGGCCTTCTTGCAACCATTTTTGTAGTGGAAAAGCAGTAAGTATTACTTATTGTGGTGTGTGTGTGTGTGTGTGTGTGTAGCCTTAGGTATCAAACATTCAATAAGCATGGGCCATATTGTTACGTATAGCCTGAACCGCTGTACAATATTTTTCCACTTTATCCCATACACGACACGATTTTCGAAAAAAAAAAACAGTTACAGAGAAATGTGTGTTTTGATTTTCTCTAAATTCTTTTTTTGAAAAACTTCTAATTCTAGGAAGAATTGAAGGAGATATGATCAAAAATGTACGAGTATATTGGTCTATATGTAAAGCACCCGTTATTCATTTCCGATTTTAATGAGACTTGGATTTTTCGACAGTTTTCCGAAACATATTCGAATACCAAATTTTATGAAAATCCGTTCTTTGGGAGCCGAATTGATTCATGCGGACAGACGGATAGACGGACGGAAAGACAGATGGACGGGCATGACGAAACTAGTATTTGCTTTCGCAGTTTTGCAAACGCGCTAAAAAAAAAACTCAATGGCGTTTAAGCAGGAGTTACCTTTAATTAAAAATATGATTGGAAATTCGGGGGGAGATGAGTAGAAGTAAAGGATTATGTTAATTACTTTTATTAATCCAGAATATAAGAGGAAAACAGTAGTGGATTTGGGGTTAGGTTAGGTTAGGTTAGCTTAGGTTAGGTTAGGTTAGGGGAGAGGTGAAAGTTGTTGTGAGCCTTTGTACAAGACTACTTTGGTTGAGGAATCTATGTGAAAAGACCGGGAAAACAAGTAGGGAGGAGAAAATGTGTTGAAAATTTGGTAACCTTCAAGTAAAATGGAGAAGAAAACTGTGACATAATACAAACAGTATCGTATCCTACACTGACTGCGTCAACTTTATGGTGAGTAAATATTAGTAAAGTATACTGTTTTGTATTTGATATTTGTTTTGTTAACAGTGAAGACAATAAGCTAGTAAAACTTGTTTACGGTCATTTCGCGGATTTTATTTTCTGAGCTAAGACATGCAACTGATCTTACACTTCCTTGCAAACATGTATTAAAGCACGCTTATATCTGATATCTGCTTTTCGTAATGATTTTCGCTGATATAAGGACGCGTATGTGATAGACTAACTCTAGTTTGATCTCCGATACAACGGATTTTTTTATATTACCGCTCTTATCATTTGTTAAATGTTGAATTCTCCATTTCGTATGGGTTAGACGAAGACAGCTGCATCAAAACTACACAAAATTTACTTCTAATTCCTGGCACTCCTCTCTCATAGCAATCCAGAATATGTGATTACGCAGTTCAGTATATTTTTATACTACTTCTAAGGTGCGTACGAATAGAAAATTTCTTCTTCTCCTCCTCCCCTTCCTCCTACTCATTATCGTAATGTAAATGAAACTGTGATGTCACAGAAGTAAATTGATATTTTACACAATCATACTTTTTTATGTTCAAGGATGGAAAATATTTTTCACTGCTGTCGTCTACCGTTTTCCAATCTTCCATTACAATAGATAACATTTCTATTATATGACTTTGAAGTATGAAAAGGAATATTTTGACTTTTAGAGACCATATTAGCTACATAGAAGAAAAGTGCTCAAAATTAATATGTTCACTCTCCACATCGGCTAAGGTAACTTGGGGAAAAGTGTGTTGAACAGGTTTTGTTACAAATCTAAACTAATTACATTACAAAGACTCATAAACTTTAGAATAGCCAAAGACTACCGCATGGTTTCGAATGAGGCATTGTGTGCAATAAATGGCATAATACCAATCAACACAAAAATAGAAGAAACAGGGAAATTCTATGAAATTATAAAAGGAATGGGAACCCAGTATGATAGGGAAATGGAAATGGAAAACTGGAACCATCCGACGATATGCATGAAAATATTTGAAGGATATGAAGATAGCTCACACTCTATACAAGCATAGACAGACGGCAGCAAGAATGACCTCAGAGTAGGAGCCGGAATAGCAATTTTCTTAGACAATAATCTAACAGCAACATTGAAATACAGGCTAAATGGACGATGCACCAACAATCAAGCGGAACAAATGGCTATC
>Ga0123353_10016689_pt1 | contig 10745 bp, 10 predicted proteins | sample TergutLab28metaG_3_FD_92763 | JGI IMG/M metagenome (GOLD analysis project Ga0123353, IMG submission 92763) | Labiotermes labralis P3 segment gut microbial communities from Petit-Saut dam, French Guiana - Lab288 P3 | ecosystem: Host-associated > Arthropoda: Insects > Digestive system > Gut ... | reverse complement strand
CGCACTGCTTTCGGGAAGACCCTGTTTTATCGCAGGCGGCTCCCCGACCTTAGCAGTACGGGGATGTAGACAGCTTTGTTTCACCATCTACTTGTGCGGATACAATATATACTGCGATAAAATGAATATATACTGCTTTGACGTGGTCTAACGACAGACCCGAACCAACATCCCTGCGGTTCGTTTTCAGTATACCTTACGGCATTGGCGAAGTCAAGTGAAAGTATTAGAAATCTGCGGTTTTTTATATATTTATATATAAAATTATATTAAAAATATATAAATAAATATATAAAAAATGCCGGTATAAAAACCGGCAGATTTTCGGGCATCACGAACGTTTTAGCTCAACACGACAAGCTTGCGAATTGTGCCACCATTTTTATTTTCATCGTCGTCGTCATCATCTTTGTCTACGATTTTATCCATGCGATGGTATTCGCTATACTCGACCGACCGGACATCCACGTCGCTAATTTTTTTACATACTTGCGAGTGCCAATGGTCTCCGTAATCGTATCCAAACTTGACTTCCATATCGGGTTCAAAATTTTCCAGTTCCTCTATAAGTTCTTTGATTGTCATACATTCATTCCTTTATTGTTAAATCCGAAAAAATCGTACCCGGACACCTTGTGGCCACATATCAATGCGGCGATGGCGGACAGGGTTTTATAGACTCTCCCTTCGTACATGAATTTGTCGGGGGAGGTCACATGAACCAAGTAGTCTTTACCCTTGAATTTTTTCAAGAGTTGCGTACCTGGTTTGATGTGGTACTTGGTCTTGTTCGACCGCTCCACACATTCGTCCGGGTTTTCGGAATAGGCGTTCAGCTTTGTTATGTGTTTCTGCTCTATCGTCTGTCCCGACAGGGTGCATTGGATTTTAAACCACAGCGGTTTCAGTTGTGGATGCCCGGACGGGAAATATCCCGACCACAGCTCGCGCAACTTTTCCGCATTCAGCGATTTCAACGCGGTCATGCTTTTAGGCAGTTCCCCATTGTACTTTTTCAGCTTCATTTATAGCTCCTTGGTTACCACAAGTAACGCTTACTATTCGGCAGAAGTCAAGTCAAATAGTAGAGAAATCTGCGTTTTTTATATATGCCCGCCGGTGCGGAACACCGGCGGGTCTTGGGCTATATGACCTCTGCGTCTCTCAGTTCTTTGATTATCGCGTCCTTATTTACGTACGCAAAACCGAACCATTTCTGACAATAGTCGACGTATTCAAGGAAGTCCTTTTTTTGGCTTTCTTCCATGAAAGTGACTTGGTCTAAAATTCCCAAATAATGGACACCTAGAGTGAAGCAAAGCCCCTCTAAAGCACCTCTTGGAAAATTCGTCCCTTTAAGGTCAATGACTAGGCCGGTTTTTACGACGGCCTTGTCTATCACGTTTTGCTGTTCCTTTGTAGCAACAGCAATTTTCTTTTTCATAGACGCACTTGTCGTCTTGACCTCATACGAGGTGGCAACAATAATATCTGTTACCTTAGAAAGATGTGACATAACTATTCCTTTCAGTTTAGTTGTTAATCGGAGTTCGGCGGTAAACCGAACCGGCTTTATTTCATACTGACAACCTGCTACGGCGGCCTGTATGGAATCCCTGTTTGGGCAAGATATTTTTTATTTTTCATCTTTTATAAATGCCTCTGCCTTTTCCCTCGCGTATTTGATAATTTCACCCAGTTGAGCCAGCTCAGCCGGAGTGGAATCCGCGACCATTCGGTCGAATGATTCCTCCAACTTGCTCTTTTCGAGTTCGCTGGCCAGTCCTTGAACTGGGTTCGTAGGCAACCTTTTTTTGCCGAAAGGTTTGCGGCGTTGTTTTACGTTCAACATTTTTAGTCTCCTTTAAGTTGTTGTTCGCGTTCCAATCTTTTTCGTTCATCATCAATTTTTTTCTGTTCTGCCTCTCGCGCTTTTTGCTCCATCTGTTCTTTCATTTTCTGAACAAAGTCTTCGGCGAATGGGTTTGCTATTTCGGTTCCCGGCTCCCAATCATTAAGGCCTTTGAGCTTGTCCTCAAATTCCTCCAACCTCTTTCCCAAGCACAAAAAAAGATGATTTTTCGTGGGATAATCGATGTGAAAGACATCGTCGACTGCTGCGCTGAAGGCATCGACAATCCAAATCAAGGCCTGCATGAACCTCGGCGATCCCACATCAATGAATTCGGACATGGTCGCTTCCTTGGCTTTGGCAACATCGGCGGACACCAAATGCGGAAGCAGAAGCTTTAACGCTTTTTCATCACCTTGCACTGCCTTGTTCAGAATCTGAGTAATTGCCACTTCTATTTTGGGAATTTTGACGCGCTTTCCGTTCTTTGTCGCTGAGAGAGACTCTTTCGCAAGTCTACTCAACCCCCTAAGAGTATCTCCAAGACTTGACTCATGATTTTTATTACGGCTTCCGCGAGGTCGGCCAAAAGGGTTTGCAGAAGGCTGCCCCTCCTTAAACTTCCCCGATTTATCTCTCTCCACTTTTCCTGGAGCAATTTCTTTTTTATTTTCCATTTCATTCACCTTTTTGTTGTTCGCGGCTTGGGCGCGAGGGTTTTCAAAAAAGTATATAGGCGGTATTTTTAATTAAATAAAAATTCAATTATTTATTAAACCGCACTACATACTCTCTTTATTTATTCCATTGGCTAAACTTAGCTACCAAGTTTCTCGGCCAACAGCTCGTTGTACGTCTTCCCGCTTTCGGCATGAATGGCATCGACCTTGAATAGGTCTTGAAAACGGCGAATTGCCGTATCGACATATTTCGGTTCGAGCTCAATTCCGTAACAGATTCGTTTCGCCTTTTCAGCGGCGATAAGCGTCGTTCCCGAACCAAGGAATGCGTCCAAAACTATGCCGCCGCGTGGCGTACAATCGAGGATTGCGTCCTTGAACATTTCGTATGGCTTGGTCGTGGGATGGAACTTTTGGTCGCCTTTGTGCGCCCCAAAAGAATTGACCCCGGCGTAGTTCCAAACGTTCGTCCGATACCGGCCATGCTTGCCCAATTCCACGTTGTCGAGGTATTTTTTGTCTTTGCCGAAAATAAAGCAAAGTTCGTGCTGACTGCGATAGAGCTTCCCCATGCCGCCCGTGGCCTTGCTCCAAACGCACAGATTGATGAATAACGGATATGCCGTACGTCCGGCGGCCATGATTTCATCAATGTGCCGCCAGTCTTGCCAAAAGTAACCAAGTGCGGTCGCGGTGGAGTATTTCGCGCAAAGCGTCATGCAATCGGTCAGGAACTTTGTGAATTCCGTTTTGGACATTTCGCCCGCGGCCATCGCAAAATCGGCGTGTTTGGTTTTGCCGGAATTGCCGATAGAGACCGCAGAGACGTTATACGGCGGGTCGGTCAGCACTTGGTCGGCCAATACTCCGTCCATCAGTCTTTGATAGGTTTCATAGACTAGGGAGCTACCGCAGATAATGCGATGCAATCCGATTTGCCAAATGTATCCCGACTTCGTTACCACCTCTCCGTCCGAAACATATGGCACTATGTCCTCTTTTGCAGTCTTGGCCTTAGCCGGTTTCTCATCCAACAAAACATCCACTTCAATTGTCGAAAAGCCTGTCGCGCTGATATCCAAATCGTCCAATGCGATTTGCAACTCTGACAATTCCAAACGCAAAAGTTCTTCATTCCAACCACCACCGTTCTCGGCAAGCTTATTGTCCGCGATACGATAGGCACGCTTCTTTGCTTCAGAAAGATGCGACAGTCGTATGACAGGAATCTTTTCCAGCCCGGCCAGCTTCGCACCCAAAACGCGGCCATGCCCGGCGATTAAAACATTGTTCTCATCGACGAGCGGCGGATTCGTAAATCCATAATCTGTTATTGACTGCGCCAGTTGCTGAACCTGCTTCTCGTTGTGGTTACGCGCATTTCTCTCATAATTTTGTATATCTTTAATGTCCACATACTCGACCTGCAAATTTTCACTCATGAAAATTTCCCTTTATGTTGCGCCTATTTTTAGGCAAGTTAAACCAGCTCCTGAAAACGACTTTCGCCGTCAGAGAGAATCAAAAAAGTTGCATTTGGGAAATTTTTAAGATATACTAATGTTTGTCGGAACGTTTGGTATATCTAAACTTCCTGAAAGCCGATGGCTCACGCCACCGGCTTTCGTTTTGCAAAGATTCAATTCTGTTTCTTATTCTTCTTTGCGTACCCCCTTTCGGTTTCATGCTTCAAGTCTATTACCAGAACGTTTTGGAGATCTTCCGACCTCCGCGGGATATAAAAAAGTGCGGAGGCGGGCAGGATCGCAAATTCCTTGAGAAAATTCACAGCTCGGAAGAAAACCCCAGCCCCTGTACGGAACTGAAGCTTCACCAGACCCTTGCGTGTCTTTTCATCAAAGAATTGCAATCCAATGAGTTTCTTTTCGCGGTCGTACATCTGCAGGACATACTTGAACTTGGTCAGTTCAAATTGTCGCACAGCGCCCTCGTTAAGGGCAATACGACCGGTCGAAGATATCGATGCAAAAAGTGTGGACTTTTTGCCAGTATCCTCGAAAATCTCAAAGTTAGCCAACTTCGCCATCTTGTTTCTCCTTGGTTAGCAGTCGCTCCGGCCGGAATCGATGTTGCTATCTGCACATAATATAATATGCCCCATTACGAATGTCAATAGGCAATGTAAAAAATATTTGTGCCTTTATTATATTATTTATTTTTAATAAATATTATTATTATTCTACCGCGCGATAGGGAAAAATCCCAACAATCAGCCAAAATATGGAAAATGCCCTTAAAATATTATGTATTAAACATTTGCATCTTTATGTGTAATAAATTACTTGACTTCTTGGCTTTATAATGGCCAAATGGACATAACCAAAGAGGTAGAAATATGCAAAAAACCAAATGCGCGATATACGTTAGAAAATCCAGCGAGCGCGGGCTTGACCAAGAATTCAACAGCTTGGACAATCAAGAGTTGGCCTGTAAAAGCTACATCGCTTCGCAGACATTCCAAGGATGGACATTCGCTAAAACTTACAGCGATGCCGCCATATCTGGTGGAACAATGACCAGACCCGGACTTCAAGAATTGCTGGACGATATCCGCGATGGAAAAATCCAATGCGTCCTTGTATATAAAATAGACCGGCTCTCGCGGAGCATTTATGATTTCAAACGCATGATGAAAGAAGACTTCGAACCACACGGATGCAACCTTGTATCCATAACGCAGAGCTTTGACACCAGCACCGCGATGGGCAAACTGACATTAAATATGCTTCTCAGCTTCGCAGAGTTTGAACGCGAAGTCGCGTCCGAACGCGTACGCGATAAAATGAGGGCAACGAAATCCAAAGGAATGTGGGTCGGTGGTGTGCCGCCGCTGGGATACGACATCCAGTTCGGCAAGCTGGTTCCGAACGAAACTGAAATTCCAATCGTGATGGATGTGTTCAACACATATTTGGAAAGCACCGGCCTGCTGGACTGTCGCGATAAGATTATCGCAAAAGGCATCCGGGGCAAGGCATGGCTGACCAAGAAAGGGGAAGAGAAAGGTGGTCGGGAAATGACCGCCGACATAGTGGAGCGAGTTCTGAAAAATCAAATCTACCTCGGCAAGCTACCGAACAAATCCAGCAATGAAGTATTCGATGGCCAGCACGAAGCCATAGTGCCGCAGGAGTTATTCGATGCCGTCCAGCAGAGACTTGCCGATAACCGCAATTACGGAGACCGACCATACTGCAGGGGTTTGCCGCTCCTGCATCAAAAGGTCTTCACAGCAGCTGGAGAGCAGTTCAAGAATCGCACAGGGAACAAACAGCTTAAACAATATAGATACTACAAGGCCGGGAAAGCATCTCTGCCAGCCGGAGACGTTGAAAAAATTGTCTGCGATGAAATCAAAAAGTTCCTAGACTCGGACATGACGCGCTTACCGGAAGAGAAGCGACTGGCCTTGAAACAGGTCGAGTTCAGCGAGCCGCTAGTCAAACAAATGATTGAAAAGATTGTGTACGCCGACCACAAGCTGACCATATTTATAAACATGGCAAATACGGACTACCTTGCCGAGTTCCGAAAAGATGGCTTGTTAAACCATGCCGCCGAACCGATGGACTGGTATCTGACCAAGGACGGCAAACAACTGGTCATTGAAAAGCAGATTTATATATCAACCCGGACTTGCATCAACCGCTTGCACGAGGGTGGGGAAAAGAATGTCCTTACTAAGATTGAAAACGCGACCATGCTGATCAAAGCCCTTGCGTACGGATGGAAATATAAAAAGGATTTCGAGCGCGGAACAGGTATCAAGGCTCTCGCCGAGCAAGAGAAGCGTAACCAGCGAACAATCTATAAGTATCTGAATCTTGCCTACCTGTCCCCGAACATCACCAACGCGATAATGAACAATGAAGTGCCGCCTCACGTGAACCTGCAGACGCTGTTCAAAATCGCATCGGCCTGTGACAGCTTCCCGATGCAGGAAAAGTTCTTCTACGCCGCCTAATCACCCCATCCTATACCGAGTCAAACCACCGCAAACGCGGTGGATTTTTTGCGCCGATAGGCGCGTGCGCTGGCACTATTGACTCCGTGAAAATGGCCGTTGTATAGAAAGGCGGATATTGGCGGCGATAAAGGCATATAATTCGACCATACCATAGTCAATGGAAGTGTGAAGCCCGCTGTTCGCGGGCTTCACGGCGAATTCCACACAATGACTCGCGGAATCAAAAGATACTGGTCGGAGTGGCGGGGTTCGAACCCACGACCTCTACGTCCCGAACGTAGCACTCTACCAGGCTGAGCTACACTCCGACAGGCACGATTATACACAAGAATTATGAAGAAGCAACTGAAAAAATGAACCGCCCGGCCCTCTTTTCAGACGCTTTATCCAAAGCTATTTCACGCTGAATTTGAACTGTTTTTCGTAAGAACAAGCAGAATGTCAGACTAAATAAAAACGCCCCTGTCGGGGACGTTTTTATTCCCGGGCCTTGACCCTGGACCAAGCTTGTTCCACCACACCCTTGTATCTTTTCGGCGTCTGGTTTAATATTTTTTTATACAATAAATCCGGTCCCTTCTTGTCACGCATCGCCATCAAGATTGTATAAGAAATTTCCGTCTGCAGATTTTCAACCTGCTTCCATTCTTTAAGCACTTTGTCCGTATCATCCCACCCGCACAAGCTGTATTGGATGCCCTGGTTTATCATGTTAAGCGGCTTTGGAACGTCGTTCTTTTCCCTATCGTATTCCAAAGATAATATTCCTTGGCGTATCGATATCATATAACGTCCGCCCAAAGCCACTATCAATTCCGCCAACGCTTTGTCCATTTTCTGCCGCTCTTCTTGCCGCAACTGTCTTTTACTTTTGCCAACCTTGATAATCTTTTTCATACCTTTCTCCTTTTTGGTTTACATTTTTATTTCCTGGCAGTTCTCTACCGGCTCGCTGGTGGTAACCCTGGCTTCACTTCTTTTGCCTATCCCCAAGAATCCGCCGCGCGCGCTGGCCTGGACGCTTGTGACTACGGTCGTCGTGCATATTCGGCATATCCTGTCCTGGCGATTGAACAGAGCATTGATATCGCGGGTCATCCCGCCACCGCTGATATTCTGGCCCATGCTGCGATAGTTCACGCCGCGGGTCGTTACCTGGCCGGTGCCGCCTTGGGTCAGCCGCACCGTATCCAGCCCCGCCCCGATTTCAAAGTATATCGCGAACGGCTCCATCAGTTCGGTGGAATCATCGACGCCATCGACATTGCCTATGCCCACGGCCGCCATTTTCTGACACATGTATTGCGCCAGATCCAGCGACGCGCTTGCTGTCGCGCTGGCTACTTCTTCGTTGAACTTTCTGTTATAGTTGTCCTGGGCGCGGCGCAGCGCGGCGGCGGCGATAATCATCTGGGTGTTCGCCAAAAGGTTCGGGAACCGCGCCGTCATGGTCCGATTTTCCCCGGTCACGTTCTGCAAGGAACGCCCGCCGATGCAATTCTGGATATGCGGATCGCTTGCTATTATTTCAATAGTGCGGTTGATGGTCCCGGCGATATTGTGCAGTTCCGCTTCTATATTGTCTATGACGGCACCAGCGTCAAAGCCGGTCGTCCGGCGGTGCCGTTCGCGCAGTTCGGCTATGTATTGCTGGACGCCGATCTGCCCCGGCCCAAGCTGCGTCCGCCCGCCGGCGCCGCGGTCGACCCTGCCGCCGTTTGTGTCGCCCATCAATATGCGCCCGAATGAAATCATTCCGGTGATGCGGTATATGTTTCCGGATTTCTGCGCGCGCAGCGACCCGGTGCCGATGTCGTCATCCGCCGCAAACCTGTCGCAGTCGGTGGTGGATCCGCACAGTTCCATCATCCGGGTGTTGATGACGTTCTGGCAGTTTTCCAAAGCCCTGTTGTCGACATTCAAATACAGTCCCATCAAAATGCTGTCCAAATCAGCCATAGAAAAATCCCGGCCCCTTTCCCTGAACATCCGTCCGCATATGGGCAATGAACTGGGCGGACACATATTCTGCATAAACAAGAAATCGACGCCGACGCACGCCGCGAAATCATCGCCGCATCCCATCGGGAACGGTCGTGTAAAGCACGTCTTTACCTCTTCCATGCAGCGGTCGGCGCCAAGCGCGCGCAGGCGTGCGACGACATATTGCCAGATGTCCGGCTCCATCGCTTCGCACGGGTCGATTTCGATTTTGCATGTCGCGCGCGCGACGCGGCCGTCGTCGGAAAGGCACGCGTCGATGTTGCCGTCCGGGCCGATTTTGTCGTGGCATGCGCGGCCCATGACGCATTCCGATATCCTTTGCATGCACGACTGGCGCATGTCGGATTCAAGATTCAGTTCGGCCAAGCGCAGGTTCGGCGCAATGTCGCGCAAAAAGTCATCCCAGATATGATTCCGCACCGCGATGCATTGATCCAGCACTTCTTCGCACATGTGGCGTTTCGAACCAAGGCGTTCCAAAGTCTTCGCGCTGATGTGCGACATGTTGTCATCGCGCGCGGCTCGGGCGCTGCGCTGGTTCGTATTCCGCTGATTTGCGGGCCGCGCGCCACGTGCTGGCTGCGCCGTCATGTTGTCCGCCGCTGCAAATCCGGCGCAGTCGGACCAGTCCGCGCGGCATACATCCGACCCGGCCATGCATTCCTTGAACGCTATCAGGCACTGGCCGCGGTTGAATCTGTTTTCCCGGTCGAACGTGTCAATCCGCGCCGTTCGCACTTCGGCGTTGGCTTCGTTCAGATTCTGGTCGGCGTCCCTTTGCATCGCGTCCACCATCAGCGCGAATCCCTTGCAGTCGTCGGTAACGCGGACTGCATAAGTTTCGACCAGCATCGCAACCTGGGCCGCGCATTCGGCCGGCATTCTTGCGCGGCACATTTCGCGCGCGGCCGCCTGCAGATCGTTTCCGGTTCTGGTGCTGATGTCATTCGGCATATCGGAAGAAGAAACGAATTCGGACGAGAACAGCTGATCCAAATTGCGGCGCCTGGCGTCCCGGCGGTCCTGGGCTTCCTGTTGCTGGCGCTGTCTTCTGGTTATCTCGTCGATGCCGATGACGTTTCCGCGTTCGTCATACTGGCGCGTGCCGCCGCCGAATATTATGTCGGCCCGTGCGCCCGCGCGGACTTTTTCCAAATCAATGCCCCGTATACGTTCGGCTTCGGCGTTTATTTCCCCTATTCTTCCTATGCGATCCTGCTGATTCTGATTTTCATCGCTGCACAGACATGATCCGCCTTCGGCATTGCCCAGATTGCAGAACTGGTCCATGCAGCCGAAAAATTCGGTCTGGCATTCCTGGCTGACGATTTGTGTCGGTGCCACGCGGGTACTGACGCGCGGAGCGCGAACGATAACGGATGCGTTTGCGGCAAAGTCGCAAACAAGGAATAAGGAAAAAGGAATAAGGAATAAGAATTTATTCATTGTTTCTTGCTTCTCATGTCTTATCAGGAAGAATGAACCAAGGAACAAAGGAATAAAATCAAAACGTCTTATTCCTTATTCCTTTTTCCTTATTCCTTACATATTTATATTATCCCAGACATCTATGCTGTTGCATTCGGTCTGCTGTCCGCCCAGCGACCGGCCGGCCAGCGCACCGCCGATTCCGCCGACAAGGCCACCGATAGCCGTGCCGATTCCAACATTGGCCGTCGTTCCGACCGCGGCGCCCGCCGTAAAGCCCGAAGTCATACCCTGGACCATGTTGCTGCCCCTTGTCTGGCCCGACGTCGCGCATACTTTTTGCCGGCGCAGCACGCGGCAGTTGCGCAGTTCCGGTTCGTATATTGCTTCGACGATCCAATTGCCGGCCCTGTTTTCGCTCGGGTTATGAGCGCTGTTGTTGGCGGACAATCTGGTCAACATTGTTTCTTCGCACATCTTGCGCCTGGTTTCCTGGTCCGCGGTCCTGGCCAGTTCGGTCATCCTGGAAAAATATTGCCTTATCACGCGGTCTTCGGCGTTGGCCGCCGCCATCATGCGCGTGGCGTTGAACACGTTGTTTCCGATACTGCCTGAACATTGCCGCACGGTTCTATCCTGTTGCAGCTGTCTCATGAAAGTATCGACCTGTTGCGCGGACCATTCCTGCAGCGGCGTCCGGCCGGTTCTGCTGTCAGGCCGGAACAAAGCTTCCAGCGAAGCGACGTCCCGCGCCAGCGTGATGTCCGGATTCGGCGGCAGGCATGCCATGTCG
>Ga0123353_10016686_pt1 | contig 10746 bp, 3 predicted proteins | sample TergutLab28metaG_3_FD_92763 | JGI IMG/M metagenome (GOLD analysis project Ga0123353, IMG submission 92763) | Labiotermes labralis P3 segment gut microbial communities from Petit-Saut dam, French Guiana - Lab288 P3 | ecosystem: Host-associated > Arthropoda: Insects > Digestive system > Gut ... | reverse complement strand
CGGCTTCACGCGCTCCAGCGTGACGCTTTCGATCTCGTATGCCCCGTCGCCGTCCAGCGAAGTCATATTCAATTCGCCTGCCCGTGTTGCCAGCCTGCCATCCAGGAAGCCATCAATGAAGCTACGGAACTCAGCGGGTTCATCGGCGGATTCCAAGAAAAACATCTCGGTGATTTTCCTGCTTCCCATCGAATACGAAAACTCGCCCTGCAAGCGCACTTCTGAAGTATAGCGAATCATATAGCGGTTGAACAGCCCGGGCTCGCAGGCTTTCTCCGGCAGCCACCTTCCCAGCGGTAAAAGCAAGGAGATGCCGCTGACCAGCCAGCAGATCGTAATCTTGAAGCAATGCAGCATCATAAATCCCCCCTAAAACAATGTCATAATCAACGCCAAGACGCTCCGCAGCGGATGCAGCAGGCCCAGGAAGATTGGCCCCCAATCATAGCCAAAGCGGCCTTCCGCTTGCTGGGGCATAAATTCAAATTCGTCTATGTCCACAACGCAAGCCTTGCCGAGGGGCGCGTCAAAGCGCAGTTCGATGTGCTTGACATCCTTGAGAAGCATGCTGTTGCCGGGGAGCAGGGGCGTAAATGCCTTGCCGTAGAGATACAGCTCGTTTAAATCCAGCGTCACCTGTTGCCAGTCGCTGTTTGCAGGGATTTCCACGCATGCGGCGGGGCTGTACCACGTGATGTCGTTGGTATAGAACCGCATGGCGCTGAACTTCAGCGGCTGGTCGCCGGGGTTTCGCACGTAGAACGACACGCTTTTCTCGCGGGAGTAGTCCCCCTGCGAATTTTCCGGCGCGAGGCCGAAACAGCCGATGCCGCCCGCATCCCGCTCCAGCCGCACCGCGCCTTCGACAACGCCGTCGGTTATGAAGCTGACCTTCGTACCGCGTCCGATTGGATTGAAGGAAGGCACAAGCGCCGGGTTCCACTGCCGCTTCCAGATTTGCGCAAAGTCGCAGCCGCGCCAGTCGGTGTCGGCCAGATAGACCGCGCCGGGCAGCAGCGTTGTCACCAGGGGCGCGGCGGCCATGGTGACGCCGTCGAAAGCGGCGAATAGGTTCGCATTGCCGCTGAAGTGCCCGATGGCATAAGCCGCGCCAGCGGGCTCCGGGATGCCCTCGTGCCACACGCGCACCCGGTTCGTGCCGACGATTTCGGCCTTGGCCTCGTGGTAATAGCCGTCCGCCCCAGCGAGGGTGAAGCCGCGCAGGCGGGCGCTGTCTTTGCTATAGAGGCCATCGCCCACCTGCTTGAACGTGAGCAGGACCGCGCCGTCTGTCACCTGCGCGCTTTGCAGCACCGGCGTGGCAAATGCAGCACCGTAGCACAGCCCCCGCGCCGCCAGGGCCAGCTTCTCGCCCACCGGCTTTTTCAGGTAAGGATGGATCGGGTGCACCGCGCCGTGGTCGCCGTAGGCCGGGTCTATGTCGGCGCCCAGGTCCCAGCTGAGGGGTATATCGTAGATGGCGGCGGTGGCCAGGTTCGGGTTGGCGGCGTCCAGCTCGCCCAGCATGGCGTTGAAGAGCCCCGGCTGCTCGGGCCGCTCGTTGTAGTAGGTGTAGCCCGCGAGGTTTGAACAGACCAGCGGCAGCACGGGCCTGCCGAACAGGGCCGCCCAGCTGTTTTGCAGCAGGGTCAGGGCGCGCGGATAGATACTGCTATCCCAGGGCAGGGAGCGGCCCACATGGCCGAACAGCTCGCTCTCGCCCTGATACCAGAGCAGGCCCGCCGGGCTGAAATGCCGCAGCGCGTAGACCCGCCTGTTATAGTTGGCCGTCATGTCCTGGTGGTGGTCGTAGTCGGTGCGGCTGTCCCAGCCCGCGGCGGGCAGGTAGCGCCAGAGCTTCGCCACGTCCGCCATAATCTCCGGGTCGGCCTCGATGGACTCCCGCGAGAGCCAGCTGTAGATCACCGAGCCGCCGAGGTTCACGTCCAGCAGGCCCACGGGCACATCAAGGGCATCCTGCAGGTCGCAGGCGAAATACCAGGCCACGGCGCTGAAACCGTAGGCCGCCTCCGTGTCGCCCCGGAACCACTGCGCGCCGGGGATGTCCTCCTGGGGCAGCAGCGGGGGCTTGCGATCCTCGACATATTCGTACAGCGTCGGGAGCATCCGTATCCAGGGCCTCTCCGGCACATAGCCAGCCTTGATTTCCGCGATGCCCTCCGGCGCGATGGCGTACTGCCAGGCCATATTGGACTGCCCCCCGGCCAGCCAGAGCTCGCCGAACACCACGCGCTCCAGCTCTGCCGCAGGCTGGCCCCCGCTGCTGAGCACGATACGATATTCGTCGTAGGAACCGGGCTGTCCAGGCAGCTCAAGCGAGAACATGCCGTCCGCGCCGGAGAGCGCGTCGGCCTGCGCTAGCAGCGTATCGCCCAGATACAGCTCCGCATGCAGCGCCGCGCCCTGCGGCGCGAAGCCCGCCAGGCAGATTGGTTCCCCCTGCTGGAAGAGCATGTCGCTGCCGTAAATCGCCAGCAGCCGGATGGGCGGCTCGCTCGCGTGGGGCGCGATGGGCAGCGCCATGCAGAGCAGAAGAATGGCCAGCAGGGCGGACAGGACTTTGCGTTGCTTGTTCATGTTCTCCTCTCCCTTTTGCGAAAAGCCACTTGATATACTCAAGTGGCTTTTTTTATTGTTAGAGTAACCATGCTGCCGAACGTATTCGAGTAATTTACTTCCACGATGTAGCCCTTTTCATTGCTTGCAGTGTAAGAATAAGCGTACACACCAAAAGCGCTTTCCTCTGAGGTGTTGTCGTTTATGGTGAAGCCAGCCGTCTTCAGGCTCTCCACATATTCCTTCAGTTGATCGACCGTGGCCTCACAAACAATGGTATATTCCGTTTCTCCGGGCTCATTTAGGGTGGTGCCAAACTTGGGTTTCGGCAGCTGCTCGGTGAACTCGTTCTTGGGCCAGTCCGCGCTGAACTCGAAGTCACGCTGGTAGAGCCCAACGACAGTAATATCAACTGGTACGCCGTTGTTATCTGTTTTTTGGCCGCAGGCCGATAGCGCGCCGATAACCAGTGCCAGTACGCACAGCAGGAAAAGTATCTTCTTCATAATAGTGTCACTCCTCCATAAGGTGAGGGCCGCCGCCCCCTCGCAAGGCAGCGGCCCGTGTGTCAATCGTCATTCATGCCATTCGCCAATGCCGTTGGTTGCTCGGATATCATACAATATCGTTACCGTCGAAGGAGGGACAGTCTCCGCTATAGTTACAGCTCGAATGCCCATTTCATTTGGCTGAAAACTATTATAAGTTTCCCACGTCGATACTATGGCATAGCCTCCAGAAGATGTCTCGAAGTTGATTTGTATAACAACCTGGCGTAGACTTTTTCCATTGCCATGGTTTGCAGAATATGTTCCTTTGCTGCCCAATGTGAACGCACTTATCTCACTATCAAAGGCCTCAAAGAACTCGCCGATTTTATCGCGCAGGTTCGGCACGGTCTGCTTGATATTGCCGCACATTAGCGCCTCCAAAGCGGCAACATCATGTGCGTTGATGATACGCACAATGTTTGCCTCAGTCAAATCTCTAGCAAGTTCCCGTGTACGGTATTCCACCTGGAGGCGTGTGCAATTGGGAAACAGCATCAGTAGAAAGGTCAGGATACTCAGGATCATTTTTGCCATTACTCAACACCTCCTAAAATTGGATATAGAAGTCGAACTCGCTTGGCTGGTAATAATCAAGGACATAGGAAGTCGGGTAGTTAGGACTCTGATTGAGATAGCTCCATTCAGATGCGGCAAGGTTTGTTCCATGGTTTGGAGCGCTAGGCCAGCTTAATCCGCTACCATTTCCGGTTGCCACCTTTGTGCCCCAGCCCGTGTTGATATCAGTCAAAGCGTTGAACAAAAGCCCGTTTTGGTGCCTTGCGCCGCTGTCGCCAATTTGCGCGGTCGCTATGCCGTTGAGCAAATTGCCTTTCTCGTCCAACATATACTCGCCGATGACATTCCCGCTTCCATCCCGCCTAATGACGTCGAAGCTACAGGCCATGTATACCTGCAAGTCATTCAAGTTTTCGACCCGTTGGTCAACCCATGGACAGAACAGAGTTACCCACCAGTTTGTTTGTTGGATGGTCGCGGTGTATGGAACCTTAGGTGGCTTATACTTTCCTCCACTGTATTCAACTTTCATATTGGTCTTTACTTTCAAGTAGCCATCTTGATCAATATCATAAAAACCCCGATCTGCCCTCGTCTTGTGATCCTGGAAGTATATCCCGATTTCGGCTCCTGGCCCTAAATTCCAGTAGTCAGCCTTCCAACACCAAATGTTATAATAGACAACATGGTTGCTGCCCGGATCAGTTCGTGTAAACGTATAGGTTTTTTTGTCGATTGGCCCACCAACGCTAAAGAAGAAGTCATAATACCAGTTATAGCCCATAAAGTGCTGCCACTGATACTGACCTTCGCGGGTAGCGTAGTTGGTTGAGTAGGGATCCCCACTCGTGGGGAAAAACTCAAGAAGCCAAGCGCCTAGCCTTGCTCCTGGTGCCATAGTGAAGTTCCAAACGATGCTTTGAAGTCCCTGTGTCCATCCGGTTACGCGTTTCGTCCAATCTTTATTGAACAGACAATTCCCGGTAAGCACATTGAACACAGGAGCTAAAACGAAATCGGCATAATACAAGCCCTTGTTCAGTGTCCAATTCAGAAAGCCGCCAAAGAGTTTCTGCCCAAATTCAGAATCTCTTGAGATTGTAGAGAAATCGGAGCCGAATATAGCCTTTAGCCCTAAATTCCATGCTCCCTCCCAGAAGAAGTTGAATACTAAGGAAGCTGCGTCAATGACTTTCCGAACTCCAGAATCGTGTCCTCCGTAGTAATTCCCAAGAGCCCAGAGCGTCGCAATAATCAGCTTCCCGCTGGGGTCAGCGTACATCACAGGATTTCCATTGCAGTAAGCATACATATTGCTGGCATTGATTGCATCATCGCCCGCGATAAACATACTGTCCGCATTGATGAACCGCCGCCATCCGCAGCTGTAGTAGCGGGTATTGAGGTAATGCCAGCTTGTGAAGGGGTCCTGATAATAGCCCCGGTAGCGGATCGGGTTAATGCTGGCAATTGCGCCGCTGATCGAAGTATTGCCCCAAGCATCATAGGTGTACGACCCAACTACGTTCCCGGCAGTATCCGTGATAGCCACTACATCGTTTTGCAGGTCGCGCAGGTAGTAGTAAGGCGTACCGTTGTACATGAAGCCGACCATTTTGCCACCGGCGTCGTACTGGAAGTCAAGGACTTTGCCCTCGCTGTCGATCTGGCGCATGAGCAAATCACCGGAATAGGTGTAGTTGATTGTCGTTCCATTCGCCACCTGCTGGATGCGTCGGCCCGAGGCATCGTAGGCGTAAGTGATGTTCAACCCGTTGCCCGAAAAACTTGTGAGTTGGCGTCCTTTGCCCCAGGTGAGTGTGTAGCCGACGAAGGAAACGGGGTTGCCCAGAGCATCGTAGGAGATGGCCCCGCCGCAATGCGAAGTCATCTGGTCTTTCCAATTCGCGTTGCCGCCGTAGGCGTAGTTCTCCGTCGCCGTCGCCACGCCAAGTGTGCCGGTGGTATAAGCGTGGGTCGTCACCGTGGTAAGGTTGCCGCCTGCATCGTAGTTATAAACACAGGATTTATTCATCCATGCGTTGTCTTCGCGGATCAGGCGGTTCAGGCCGTCGTAGTCATAGCTTGCTTTCAGCACGACGCCATCGCTGATGGTTTTGATATTGCCGTTGGCGTCGTAGGTATAGGTGTAGTTTTGCAGCGGTATTCCATTGCCATCTTCGTTTTTGTAGTTTTGGATAAGATTGGTCGTGCTGCCGGGCGTCGCTCCGGCGTAGTATTCAATCGGTGTAAACAACGGCCCGATAGACTGCCCTGTCAGGCGGCCCAAGCCATCGTAGCTGTAGTGCAGAGCTGTATTGCCGAGCGATCTCAGAATGACATCTTCCGGGTTGCCCTTCTCGTCGGTATAGTACCTCGCATCATGTATTGTAGCACCATTTTTCGAGAAAGTCAAGCTGCTTAATTTCCCGGACATATCATAATCGTATGCCGTCAATGACCCGTCGCTGCCGGTGACCTTGTTCAAAAGCCCGAAGAAGGCGTAATCGTACTTGTAGGTTACACCTGTGGTTTTGTCAACCGTCTGTGACAGGCGGTCATTTTCGTTATAGAAATACTCTATCGTCTGTACACCATTCCATTTTTCGCCGATCTGACGGTCACGGCTGTCATACACGGGCGTATAATACGCGCCGTTGGCATAATTCTGCTGCTGTAGCCGCCGGCGAGTATCATAAGTGTTCGACACGAGGGTTTGGCTTCCCACTTTCAAGGCCGTAACGCGGTTTTGGTTATCATATTCGTTGGTGTAGCTCATACCGTTGCGCGTAATGGTCTTCAGCAGGTGATCTTGCATTCCAAAGCTCGTCGTCACAGATGTGGAGGGATTGGCTTTGCCGCTCGTAGATAGCAACTCGTCTGTGTTTGCGTCATAGGTATAGGTGATCTCGTTGCCACTGGGGTCTTTGACCTTTGTGAGAAGGCCCCTGGTAGTGTCGTAGGTATATTTTGTTGTGCCACCGCGGGCGTCCGTAAAGGTATCCGGATAGTTGCCTCCCTGGATATATGTCGTCGATTCGACAATTTTTTCGCCATCATCTGTCGTTATTGTTTGGCTTCCCACTTGTCCATTGTCGCCAGGGGCATACCCAAGTTTGATTTCTGTGCCTTCATTGTTGGTTACTGTATCAACCCGATACGAACTTCCAACATAGCCGATTTCGGCAACGGTTTCTTTAACTCCGCTATGCGTCTGGCTGACTTCGGTAAGCTTAGTGCTGGAAAAGGCATATTCCGTTAATTCGCCCTCATGATCATGAACTTCTTTTATTAGGCCCTTGCCGTCATAAACGTAGTTCGTTCCAAAACTCCCCACGTAAACAAACGCGTCGTCGAAAGACACGCTGTCCACATGGTAATAGTAGACGAAAGAGAATACAATGTGATGGCAGGGTGTAGACAACGTATAGTAGGTTGCCTTAGCCTGTTGCACCAGGGCGATGGACCGATCAAAATCAATAGGAATGGTTGCAACTTTCGTGCTCGCAGTGCTGTAAATATCTGCGATAATGCCGAATTTTCGGGTGTTATATGCGTCTAACGTAGCGTTGCCCTTTGCTGCGCCGCCAATGATCAGGGTATCTCCCGCCTGCGCATTCACGGGCACGGTCTGTGTGAGTTTCTTTGCGTGAGCAGGCGAGCCGCCCATGATCACATTGATTCGGCCTCCCTGCACTTGCGCGCCGTCGCCAAGTTGTGTCCCACTCATTGTCCATCCGTAGGGGACGGTGCCGGTGGCTGTTCCGTTCGCACCGGGCGAGTTGGAAAAGTCGCTGTTTTCCACGAGATTGTAGAGCCGCGATCCCCCACTCTTTTCCAATTGCACGTTGTCGAAATAGAATTCACCTGCGGCACTCGATTGCGTTATCACAGCTAAGTTGCCGGAGCCACTGACTGCGTTTGCAGGGTATGTGAACGTAAAACTGTGCCGTTCCCATCCATTTGTCGATTTGATCGGTTGTCCGAGCTCGTGATGCCAACCTCCGCTAGTGTCATTGTAGGTGAGCCCCAGCACAGCGCCGCCGTTGCCCTGAAGTGGCTGTGGAATATAAAAATCTGCTGAAAGCGTGTAGGTCTGACCAGGTACGGCGACAAAGTCCTGAACAACATGATTCCAGCTGTTGGAACTGTTGTCCTGCATTCGCATCGAGCGCTGACCTCTGCAGCTGTAAGCAGTGCTATATCCCAATTGGCCACCGGTGTCAGGAATGTACTGCCAGTAAGCAGTCTGCTCAAACCCATGGTTTTTTAGAATGTTAGTAGAAATCGTCTGCAAATCAGAGGTGTTGTCGAGCTTATTGAACCTGTTTGGGTCATACTCGTTTGAGTTGTATACTGAATACTTGTACTGGAAGTCTTGGTTATTTACGCTGGTTGCATGGCCGAGGGAATCGAATAGGAACACATTGTATTTGCTATTTTTATTTGTAACAATCGTGTTGCCCGTTACCCGGCCCGCAGAGTTGGTTATCGAATACTCAAACTTCAGAGAATCCACCCAAGTGCTTGCCTTGTCATACTGATAAGCATAGTTGATACGATACCCACATCCCGCCGTTGAGAGGTACGAAAAAGTCACGAAGGCGTTGTTTTCCGCAGTGATGCGGCTGATATAATTGGTATATGAATACAGGAACGATGTGGTTTTGCCACCCGGATAAGTAATGCTGGTTAGGTTGGCGCTGGTGGCTGTGCTACTGTAGGCAAAAGTGGTGCTTCGTCCGGCCGGGTCTACGATGGAGGCTAGTTGATTATAGGCGTTGTAATTCAACGCGGCGGTTCGTCCCGCGCCGTCTGTGATCTGCGTGATCCTGTTGCCGTTGAATGTAAATGTCTGTGCATTTCCATCGTTGTCCTCAAGCTTGAACAACTGACCTGCGCTGTTGAAGTGCTTCTTATTATTCTGCCCGTCCGTGATGATGAGGGTTGAGCCGCTGGCGGTTACAGCAAGGGTCTCATCGAATTCGTGCGTGATTTTCGATCCATTCGTGCGATAGTAATGCACCGTGCCATCGGCATCGTAGTGCCTGTAGCGATAGCCCTTACTGTACAACGCATCTGATGTGGATATCGGAATCAAAAGCTCCTGTATATTCAAGTGGAACTTGGCGCCCGTATACATCCCGCTGTAATAGGTGCCATAAACTGTGCTGTTGCTGTTATAGACATGGCCGAGGCTAATGGGCAGGCGGTTGCCGGACATGGTCAGATCGCTGTGGACGTAGGTCAGGCTTCCGTTGTAATCGTTTATATAGGCTGTGCCGGATCGTCCCAAATCAATGGCTTCATAGGACCAGTAGTCCTCCAAACCAATGTTTGTATTATATGCGATCTGCACAGCAGGCCGATAAGCCACTGTGGAACAGCTGATTCCATATAAGCAGGCCTGCGTATTGTTGGATTCGTCGCTGGTTGTAATCATGAATCCGTTGTTGCTGTAGTTGTTTTCATACCAATATTTCACAGGCCTCGTAATATTATACTGGTATGTGCCAGCGCCTGAAAGTACGGGGGCGTAATCGACAATTTTGATGCCATCGTTACGCGGGCCGTTTTCATTACCATTCAACGGCTGGTTATTCCAAGTGATGGAAGATGCGCTCCAACTGCTTTTGCCGGTCAGGTCGAACAGGTACAGATACTTCCCGCTGCTGTAATAATCGCAGGAATCCTGTGTGAGCCAAAGAGCCGCGCCTGTAGCGACGCTGCCGTCGGGTAAGGTTGGCAGGGTGAACCTGAGATAGGTGCGGCGTGCGCCGAGAAGTCCTTTCCCGGCATAATTGTAGGTCATGCCGCTGTAATTGACCCCGCCACTCAGCAATGCGCCGCTGATATATGCGTCCTGAATCCCGGTCGCCGAAGTGGTAATTGTTGGATCGATTGTGACCGGAAGCGTGCGGCTCTCATCGTTAATCCATGCCGCGTCAGCGGTGAGGGTGAGGGTACCATCTTCAGCAAACGACATTTTAACCGCTGCGCTTGCTTCGCCAGCGGCATCATACATAAATGGCGCTTCCAGGATGAACAGCGGTTTCTCATCTTCTATCCCGCCAAACAAACAAATAGAACCGTCTTCCTGCGGCACGGCGATTAGGCCGCCCAAAGACAGATTGAACAGGTACTCATACGTGTCTTGCTTTTCATAAGCGGTGATATATTCCTTGATGCGGCTGGGAGTAACGATATACGTCAAGTTCGCGCCGGGGAAAATGGACCGATATGTAACGGAAGAGGATAGGCTATCCAACTCCATTATTTTTGCGTTTTCCGATTCAATTTCAGTGGTTCTTGCGCTATCAGGAATTGCCCTGGCTTCTAACGCCAGATCGTTGTTCACTTCAGCTTTTACCGCCGAAAGGTCAATAGCATTGCTCGTGGTCAGCGCTTCGGAGACAGGCAATTCTTCGGAAAATGCTGCGACCTCATCGGCTGAGGAAGCAAGGTCCTCGTTAACGGCAAGAGTTTCTGCGGGCAGAACGGCTGCATACGGCGCCTTGATGCCTAACCCCACCGTATACCCGTCTTTACCGACGGTGAGCATTTGCCCGTCCGAGAAATCCTGCGGGATATGGATGTCCAGCCCAGAGGCGGCTGGAGTGTAGGTTGCCCTGTCTGCGGCGTATTGCATACTGCTCTCGAGCGACAATGTGTTGTCAATGTTTTGCCATTTATCCGCGCTATCCTTGTAGTGTACCGGTTCGGCATATACGGCGACTGTGTAGGTTCCGTCCAGATGGCGGAAATGCTTCGTGCTTTCGTCGCGTAGTTCCACTACTTCGCCGATAATTGGTGAGGGTGCGCGGTTGAGATTGTCTTCCCTCGTAGCTTCGCCTGTCCCGGCAGATGCGGCCTGTTCTTCCGTCAGAAAAGGCTCGCCCTCCGGGCCATCAATAAGGGTCCGTTTAGCGGCGCTTTTCGCGGTCAGTTCTCCAGTGGGAAGTGCCGGCGCTGCTCCTACCGATATGACCTGCGTCAGGAGGAGAATGGACAGAAGGGCCGACAGGATTTTGATGGATTTTTTCACGGTGATGATCTCCTTCTTCTCTTTATTTTTTGCCGTGGTCATGAATAGTTTCTTGAT
>Ga0123353_10016683_pt1 | contig 10746 bp, 7 predicted proteins | sample TergutLab28metaG_3_FD_92763 | JGI IMG/M metagenome (GOLD analysis project Ga0123353, IMG submission 92763) | Labiotermes labralis P3 segment gut microbial communities from Petit-Saut dam, French Guiana - Lab288 P3 | ecosystem: Host-associated > Arthropoda: Insects > Digestive system > Gut ... | reverse complement strand
TCAACATGTTTCGAGCATTACTATGCCCATCATCAGGAGCTCGCGACTATTATGTTGATTACCACATTGGTCGTATCGTTCTTGGTTTGCTGTATGTTGGAAGTAAGGTACAGTTAGGCTGGAGTAGTGTCTGGGTTGCAGGCTCCATCACAACCTGGACACTACTCCATCCTAACTGCACCTTACCTCAACATACAGCAAACCAAGAATGATACGACCAATGTCGTAATCAACATCATAGTCGCGAGCTCCTGATGATGGATATAGTAATGCTCAAAACATGTTGAGCCTATAAGAAGAGCAATAAAATAACAAGTGGCATCTAGTTGGTTTTTTATTCTTCAGTTATCAGAATGATGCATGGTCCAATAAACATCAGATACTGTGTAAGTGTTTTGAATGCTACAGCTTTTCAAAAGTAGGAGAGGGATACTAATATGGTGGTCTCATTTTGAATAATCTAGTCTCATGTCACTGCACACACGACTTAATGAAAGGAGACTATACTTCCCTGAAAACCTTATTTTCAAACAGATCCTATCTGTAAAAGAAATGTACACTGTACAGCAATATTATGTTTATTACAAAATGGCTAAGAGTTGTGTCTCTTTTCAACTTTTATGTCTTATGCTGTATTATGGGTAAACAGGTTTGTTACATGGGTGTGAGGGATGTAAACTGTATCCACCAGTGTGGTTGGATGTTTATATTCAGTAAAATGTACATAAGTGTGCATGTGTTAAGTCTTTCATATCAGGATGGATGACATATCCTTCTTTCTGGGAATCAATTCTATGTCACTAGGTGTTTGTTCCTCACATTTTGAGACAAGTAATTGTCTGACCTTCAAGGGTCTTTGACCCTTCAATCTTGCAGTTCAGACCACTACACTGGTTTGAAACACTGGGAACTGAAGACACAGTGATGCAGTAGCACATCCCAAAGAACATATACCTAAATGTGGAGATAGTATAAAGCTTAGTGATATTTTTGTGCTATCCTGTACATAAATTATTTTAAAAAATGTCAGTTATTATAAGAGTTGGAGAAAAGTGTCTTAGGAAGCATTTGTGTCCTATTTTGAGGAATTGTTTGGCATTTGAAGAGTCTAGTAAATATTGTAAGATTGTTTATTCAGAATAACCCATCTGTAGGCGAAGTCTGGGCTTGGGTACCTCCAAATAAGAAGCATGAGATCTAACCATTCAGCTGTGACATTCGGTTATGATGGAGAGTGCAGAATCTTAACTACACACACATTTTTACAGATTGCAGACAGAATGGAATCAGGTGTCCAACAATGTCAAGCCTGGTGGTAATTTCGTAGTACTGGACTTGGATCCTGCTAACTGGTACCATCTACGGGTTACTGCACACAACAATGCTGGGTTTGCTGTTGCTGAGTATGAATTTGCTACCCTCACTGTAACTGGAGGTAATGTGCAGTCACATTATGTGGTAACCCATGGTATGCATAATCCGTAGAACTTGGAAACATAATCTGCTCTCAACTATAGTACCATAGTCCTGCATTCCCTTTAGGGCTAATTTTTAGGGTGCATTTTTGCCTTTACAGTTACCATTATATATTTTACTACTGTGAGCACCGACTCACACACAGCATAACAAGGTAAAGGTAAAGGTCACCCTAGAACAGGCCATGAAGGCCCAGAGGTGGAGTAGTGGTATAGTTCTACTCTTTCCTTAACCTCAGTGCTAGTTGAGGGTGGATGGTCAGTGCCACGCCCTTGCCTCTTTACCCCCAGGAAAGACCCGGTTCCCATTGTATAGGAGGCTGGGTGGGCCCCAGGGCTGGTGTGGACGGGTGCGGAAAATCCTATCACCACCGGGATTCAATCCGCAGACCGTCCAGCCCATAGCGAGTTGCTATACTGACTGAGCTATCCCGTCCTGCACACACAGAGCATAATGGAATTAAATAAATACACTCTGATTTCTTATTAACTGATGACAGTGTTGTATCAGAACGTTTCTTATAAAATTGGATCATTTGGTACAGAGCTCATTATTTTTGCATCTAAATTTCCCTACATTAAATAATTACAGTACTCAGTGTAAAACAATTGATGTGTCATAGTTGGATGATACAATTCTGGTGATGTGTCATGTGTCTTAAAATTCTGGTTGCAGCTTGCAAGGTTTCTGTAGATATTGAGAACATCTCTTGGTGTGTTGCCTCTTTTCAAATCATCATTTATTCTGGAGTGAGTGTCAAATAATTTATTTCCAGGAAATATCCTCATAGGAAAAATTCACATAGGTTGAAATCTGGTGGCAAAGTTTTGATGAACAAAACAGCCCTGTATGTGTTTTTTATTTTCCATGTTCAGTGCATTAATCAGACGTTTGATGTTTTTAAAAAGGACCAACAAGGTCACTTGAGTGTGTGAAGGTAATTTTATTATATTGTAACAACCGACATCCCCATCGATCCACAGTTTCAACTGTGAATTCATTCCGATGCGTTATAATTGTAATTTTATTCTTGTTCTGTCTACCTTGAGGATGGCCACAGTAGTGGATGAAACATGTTTGTGGTTATTATGTAACAAAATTGCATTTATATTCTCCAGTGTTGTGGGTCGGGTAGCTCAGTTGGTATAGCGACTGACTACGGGATGGACATTCCGGGATCGAATCCCGGTGGGGATGAGATTTTACGCCCGTCCTTACTGTCCCTGGGGCCCACCCAGTCTTCTGTAAAATGGGTACCGGGTCTTTCCCGGGGGTAAAATGCGGCCAGGGTGTGCTGCTGACCACTCACCAACTTCTAGTGCTGCAGTCATGGAAGAGTAGAGCTATACCTCTACCCACCCTCTGGGCCACACTGGGCCTGTAATGGGATCACTTTACCTTTATTCTCCAGTGTATTTGTTGGTCCTTTTTAAAAATTTTATATCACTCTGTATGATTTATAGTTTGTTTAGAAACTGTTTTTTTCACCTGAATGACTTCAGTTTGTGATGGTCATAATCACTATTTCTGAATGACTTGTGGGGTCACTGATCGGGCTGTTGTCTTGTGGTGGGAACTTCATTACACCACCTGACCTGTACCCACCCTTAAGACAGGGTGTTTCTAAATTATGAGGTAAATTAACTGCATATAGTTACAGCATCTCACGTGTACTTGCAGCAAGCTGAGCAGTAGTACCTCAACACAGTGCGTTTCTAAATTTCCTACTGATGTTCACATTTTCTGGTTCGGTGTTGTTGCAGGTACTATTGCTCCAGCGCGTGAGATCCCTGATCAAGGGGCAAATTCCCCAATTCGCATCTTTCTGTCAAATTTGAATCTTGTGGTGCCAGTAGCAGCAGCTATTCTAGTGATAATCATAGCTGTGGTGGTGATCTGTGTCCTGCGTGGCAAGAATACGCACCATAAAGGTAAGCAATATCTGTATGTTGTAGGAACCATTGCACCTCCAGAGCAAGACCCCACATCTGTCAACCAGTATTTCCCATGGCTACCAGAGTGGTTGGACCTCAACATTGTTGTGCCCATAGGGGCAACCATTGTGGTCATCATAGTGGGCGTTCTTGTGATCTGTGTGGCTATTTCACGACGGTCACATGGACCAGAACAGACCCGTCTCAGAGGTAAAGTGTTTTACGGTGTTCACATTGTTGAGAGACACGTATTACTTTGAAGTAAAGCAACTGAAGCAATATAAACCTCATTCTCATGTGCACGAGGTGAATGTCTATGAGAGTTTGATGTGTATTGGACCGTGCATCATCTTGATAACTGAAGAATAAATTCCAACTAGATGCCACTTATTACTTTATTATGCTTATGTTAGGCTCAACATGTTTTGGGCACCATTATGCCCATCATCAGGAGCTCACGACGATAGCGTTGGTTACCACATAGGCCGTCTGGTTCTATAAAGATGTATGAAGTAGCATTAGTGTAAGTTTTGGTATTTGTGGTGTGTATTAGGTGCGAAATTTTTTGTAGTTTTTTTTTTCGAGTGACATAAGCATAATAAAGTAATAAGTGTCATCTAGTTGGATTTTACTCTTCAGTCTACAAGAGATTTGTATTGTGGTCTTCAAGTTGGTAACACTGCTTCAGTCCAACAGTTAGGTACCAACATCTGAGATGGTCATACTGTCTCCATCTTCACTTAACTAACTGACTGACTGATTGATTGACTGACTGACTGACTGACTAACTAAGTGTTTGGAGCACACACCATCTTGATGGTTGCTCAGGCAAGTCTCTGCATTTTATGCATTCAGAAGGTTGATTGCGATATTCACAAGAGCTCTTATTCTGTGCTGTGTCAGTCCATTTGAATATGATACGTCCATCTCTGTCTAGGTCTTAGAGAGGAGGATGGTGGCAGTATGTTCATATTTTTTCACGTGAAGCGGGAGTGCTGCTTAATTGACTGTGACATCTGGTTGGTTCCTTTCCTTTTCTGGATATGTTGAGATTGCAGGTGTTTTACCTTGTTTAAATGTTAATGTATCATTTATACTAGATGGGAGGGTATATTAAGATGGATCTTCAGGAAGCGGGATGGGGGGCATGGACTGGATTGATCTGGCTCAGGAGAGGGACAGGTGGCGGGCACTTGTAAGTGCGGTAATTGAACCTTGGGGTTCCATAAAATGTGAGGAATTCCTTGACTAGCTGAGAACTGGGTAGCTTCTTAAGAAATACTGTGCTCCATAGAGCATGTAAGTAAGTAAGGCAGTAAGTTTCACTAATATTACTTACTGGAGGGAAGAGAGAGGAGTGTTTTATGAAGTGGCACTTGTTATATGATATGTGTGGTGGATGAGTAAAGTGTAAATATGGAGCGTTGGTGGAATGATACTGACTGGTAAATCAGAGTACAGGGAGAAAAACCTGTCCCGGTCCTACTTTGTCCATGGACTGGCCTGGGGTCAAACCTGGGCCTGAGTAGTGAGAGGATGGCAACTAACTTCCTAACTGCAGCGTTATGTCTTTATACTGGAGACTTTAAGACTTAAATTACCATATTTACCCGAATGCAAGATGACTAATCTAATTTGACCCCCAACATAAAACATGTCCCCCAAGGGAAAGTGAATTTAACCCAATCTAAGAGGACCCCCCCCGCCCAAAAAAAAAAAATCTGCTAAGAAAAAATATTTTACTATTAAGTTCATACGCTTTAATACACAATGCATGTCAGATTCTATCTACCTTTTCCAATCAGAATCATTGTCACTGTCTCCATCTTCACAGTCAGTGCCTTCATCTTCTTTGTACTCACTAATATCCCCATCCTCTTGAGTTCCATTCCACAACATATCATCATTGGTCCCATCCATTGCATTGAATATACAACACTTTTTAAAAACTTTCATGATAACTCCTGGTCAGATGTGCTGCCATGCCATTATGATCCACACAGACTAATTACAACATTCATATTACTTGGCTTATAAACTTACTTGAACCTATAAAGATTCAGTTTTCTCCACAGATGGTGCTAGCGGTGTGAAGAATTTTAAATATGTGTGTTCTGGTTTTTTGTGTCCTGTCTGTGGTCTGGTCAGTCTGAGTTCGTGGCTTTGTTTATTGTTTTTGATTTGTGGATTGGTCCTAGTTTTATTTTCAAATCTTGTAGATAATTTTTAATTTTTCATTAGCTATTTGCCTGCTATTTCCCCTGGACCAGATTTGTTCTCAGGTGTATATATGGACAATTTACTGCTTCTGTGGCACCAAGTGATTAACAATAGATCAGTCTACGGGTACACCAGGTTCGGTGCTTCTCTGCCTGAAAATGGAAACAGAGCCGGGTTCTGAAACGTCATGATTGTTAAAAAAATTAGGCAATGTACGAAGTTCCCAAAAAGAAGATTGTGTCAGTTAACTTTCAACTCTTTTGGATTTATCGATTCTTATAGATGGGATTGATATGTTGTCCCAAAATGTTGGTAAGGAATTACCACACTGCACTTCATAATATCTCAGAAGAGCGCAGGTCTCACATGATGATTTGGCAATGCAGGTCTTGGTTTGGCGCCACATGTTCCAATTCTGAGTAATCCAGTGTGACACGGTCTGGTTCAGCGCATCATATGCAGATTTAAGACGACCGTGCATATTTAAGCACCCAATTTAAGGAAATAACCACTTCTTGCATTTGAGTAAATACAGTATGTGTTAAGAGTGTTCATTGTTTTTTCGGAGTTTTTACACGTGTGTTTTATGCAGGACCTCTTGAAAGTTACTTCATACTGAGTGTGTAACATGTTAGCTGCAGTATCTAGTGACCTTTGTGCCACTCTGTTTATATTGTCACAAATAAAAAACTCTAGGCACCAAATTTCTTAATGATTTTCTTTCCAGATGATGTTGTGTACAACCAATCGGCTGGTGGGAACTCTACAATGGATAAGCGACGCCCAGATCTGCGTGATGAACTTGGTTACATCGCTCCTCCAAACCGCAAGCTGCCACCTGTACCAGGCTCCAACTACAATACGTGTGATCGCATCAAGAGAGGTACAGCCATAAGTAAGGATGTCTTAACAATCTACAGTGTGTGCATGGGACCTAGCATGTTCTGTTGCACACTCTTTTGGATGGTATTGAATTCCAAATTTTCAACCATAAGAAATGCATGGCCCTTTTATTCTAAATGTCACCCACCAGTCTAACACAAAGCCATCTGTTGCCACATCTACATTTAGCCTCATTATGTTATGGAGCTGTTACTTGTGAAAATTTGGGGTGTTTGAGAACATGGTATTGGGGAAAGTATTCTAGACTTAAATGAGATGAAGTAATGGAACTGGTCAGCATTGCATTATGTATCCTTCACATATCTACCTTTCATAATGCCTATGGTGTGACTGCATGAGTCATGCCAGGGTTGCCGTGGTTATGATAGGGTTTGTTTGTGAGTGATATTACAACCCAGGTTTGAACTGGGACTGGGTTTCCATGGTTATGATAGAGGGTGGGTTGTGAATGGCATCACAACCTGGGTTTCATTTCTTATAATAGAGCCTAGTACAAGATGGTGTGGATTAGCATGTGAATATAATGTTCACCTGGTCATGTCAGGTCACTACTAGTGTTGTTAAATGATTTGGTTAACTATTTGGCACTAGAATTAAATGCCTGGTGTGACATGCAGCAGACCACAATAGAGGCCATGATAGGCCATCGGCTGTACCTCTTATTCATCATTTTGGACACCACACTGCATTGCACTTGTACCTGACATTAGGAATGAAAGGGTTAAGAAAGATGCAGTGCGTTGGATGTGTACTGTGTATGATGTAAACAAGAAATACATGCAAAATTTTAAAATTTAGTTTGAAAGAGAGGCTTTGAAGACCATAGAAGCATAAAGTTGTTGCTATTGCCCCTCCCCCTTTTTTTTTTAAATAAATGTATGAAAAGTATGTGATATGCTATTTCTGAACCAAAAATTGCATGTGGTATACTTGGTGTAGGAAGCAGGAGTTCTAGAATATTACCCGCAACATTTGTTAGTCTTGTTTATATTATCAGTTTATTTGTGATTCATTTAATAATGTTGTCAGTAGCTCTGTGTGTATAGCGGTGAGTGCTTAGTGAATAATAAACTGGAAAGGATGTGGAAGGAAGCAATCATGGCATCATTTGCCTGAAGGTACTGAGGAAAAATCAGGAACCCCTACCCTGTTGTGATACACAATCTGACAGCTGATGTTTGAACCTCGGATCTTCCAGATATTTAACTGGAACATTTGGTGCAGTGTAATATTAAAATGGAGCTTAGGCATCTACAGTTTGAAGATGTGAACTTGTAGAAGCTGAGGTTCATTGGTTGGCTTTTGTGAAGACTGGGATGAATCATATCAGCAGGGAATTTTCAAGCCAGCTGAGTAACTGGCAGCTTCTCCTATGTCATGAAGTAGGCGGTTACTTCTGAGGGAATTGCATATGAACATTCTTGCGTGGACATCATATGAAGCTTGTCTGGTGACTAACTCTATTAGGACATCATGGTAAAATAAAAATCCATTATTTCACAGATGTGAATTTCCAAATTAGAGTGTTGTCTGTGATGCAGATAATTGTACTGTAAGAGGCATTAAATGTACAACTGTGAATTGCTGGAGAAAACAAAATTATGGGTTTAATATGACAATCTGCTAAACAGGGATTATTACAATTTGTATATCTTTCCAATTTCTTCAAGTAATGTCTGCTGTAATATAGTGTTAACTGTAATGCAGTCCAATACCCCTTGTTAAAACCTTAGTTGTGGTTGCCTCACAAGAAGATAACATATGTAGGTAAAGGTAAAGGTAAAGTTCACCCTAGAACAGGCCACAAAGGCCCAGAGGGGGAGTAGAGGTATAGCTGTACTCTTTCTTTAACCTAGGCGCTAGATAGGTGTGGGTGGTCAAGTCATATCCTGCCCACTTTACCCCCAGGAAAGACCCTGTGCCCCCTGTATAGGAGGCTGGGTGGGACCCATGGTCGGTCTGGGCAGGTGCGGAAAATCTTGCCTCCACCAGGATTCGATCCCCGGACTGTCCAGCCTGTAGCAAGTTGCTATACCAACTGTGCTACCCTACCCTTCATAACATACTTAGGAGCAATAAATTATGCTTTTTCATATCCAAAAGGCATCTGTCAATAAACTTTGCATGAATCACCCAAGTTCTGTTTACTGATGGGAGAAAATGAAAGGTCATCTGGTTACTTTGTAGTCCTAGTGTGACACAAATGCTTCCTGCTACATTTCCACAGTGAGCTGCCAAATGGTCGCAAACATTAGGTGCTGCTTCTTTTCACAGCAGTGCTTCACTGGTCAACCTACTTTTTGATCCTCATTCTGAGACTCATGGACAACATATCAGGTCTTCTGAGTTGTCTTATGTTCAAAATTGATTCTTTTGGAGTTAAGATGGTGAAGGATAAAATGAGATAATGATGCACAAACTCCCTCTTTCCTGAGGAATGGAAAATTATGTGAAGAACACATTATGCCATTTCCTCCATATTTATAGAAGGAACATCAGAATTAGAAGTAATTATGCTACTCAGTAGTCTGCCTTGTCACATAGTTTATGTTGCTTCTGAATTTTCCTCACTGTAAAATTCTTGTTATGTCTTCCAACCCGAGTGTTTAGCAGAACATACAAAGTGTCTGACTTTGTGTTATGTGAAGGGCCCTTTTCTGAGTTTTGTTGAGAGTTAAGGTACTGTGGTCATTTGACTTTGTCACATGGTTAAAAGGAATTTTTGCTTGTGGTGTCAAGTATGTTTGACCACCAAGCCCAGATTTTGTGTGTATTAGTCACCAGCAGTCTTGAGAGCCCTTTGCCACCTTCCCTGTACACTGGTACACACAATGTGTCAGATGTCTTGTGTGCATCTGGTGTTCTTGTATGTTGTGTATAAAGCACAGCTGATTTTTATATGCTACAGGCTTGAAATGAAGTGTGATACACTTTACAAGAAAATTGTTTAGAGAAAGGCAAAATTGGGTGGAAATTACATAACACACATTAAAGCTTATTTCCAGTGTGTGGTGTTTTCTCATGTTGCACTACAACTTGTTTCATGAATTTTTATGGACTGTAGTGTCATTTATATTCAGAAGTTTATAGTCCACAAAATATGGATTTGCTTCATTATCTAAAAGCTGTCCCACATAACTTTAAAAATTGTGCACCTTAGCCATATTATACTGAGGCCAAGGAATAAGTTCCATGAGTGGTGTGGATGACAGCTCACAAGACTTCCCCCTTCTGCCTTGTCTTGCGTTCCCCTCCAGCTCCATCTGGCCAATATTACCAGTCCAGAACACTTGTCACGTGCACAGGTTAATCAGTGCCAGTGACCCTGTGAAGAGAATGGCCCGATGATTGGAGGGGAGTTGGTGAAGTGTGGTGGAGGGGGAAGCTTAATAGTTTGGGGAAGATATGGAGGTTGCCATCCATATGTCTTTTTTCTGGCCTCTATATTTTGGATTTAACAAAAATATTTTGTACAACATTTGTAGGCACATTCATGACCTGTTTCTCTACCAGGTCCACATTCCAGTTTTTGTGATTCATTCTTGAATTCTGGTAAGGAATGGTGAATATCAATATTGTGTCATCATCTTTAATAAGTGTACACTGTCCACTAAAGCACTGTCGACCATTGCTTAATATTTTTAATGTCTATCACTACTAATTATATTGAAGAAATCCAGGTTGAAGAAATCCAACAAGATGCAACAGTATGCAGATATTTATTTACTGCTAAATTACTCTTCATGTTTAGGGCGTCCATTGCGCCCATCATCAGGAATACATGAAACTATAGTTGCAGCCTGTGGTACAGATCATACTGTCTGGGGGAGCAAGCTTCCTCAAATGTGACCAAATAAGTCCTTATTTGGTCACGTTTAAGGAAGTTTGCTCCCCAGTTAGTATCTGTACCAGGGGCTGCAACTACAGTTTCATGTACTCCTGATGATGGGCGCGATGGATGCCCGAAACACATAGAGTAATTTAGCAGTAAATAACTATGTACATACTGTTGCATCTCGTTGGATTTCTTCAACCTGGAATTATGATGCACAGAACCACGAATATAAAATTTACTAATTATGTGTAACGTAGTACTGTAAGTACCTCATACATGTGAGAACAGACATGTGGTCCCAGTTGAACCATTTTACCTTTGTTCTAACTTCTCCTTCATTTGACTGTTAGGTACAGGGCTTCACACCTCCATAAAAGT
>Ga0123353_10016681_pt1 | contig 10747 bp, 7 predicted proteins | sample TergutLab28metaG_3_FD_92763 | JGI IMG/M metagenome (GOLD analysis project Ga0123353, IMG submission 92763) | Labiotermes labralis P3 segment gut microbial communities from Petit-Saut dam, French Guiana - Lab288 P3 | ecosystem: Host-associated > Arthropoda: Insects > Digestive system > Gut ... | reverse complement strand
GTGTTGTATCGTGAAGTGTGTTGTATCGTGAAGTGTGTTGTATCGTGAAGTGTGTTGTATCGTGAAGTGTGTTGTATCGTGAAGTGTGTTGTATCGTGAAGTGTGTTGTATCGTGAAGTGTGTCATTAATTTGTTTAATGTTCTGATGATAGCTGATCGCTTTTGGAAGTATTTACTTTATGAACTGTTTATCTTCTGAAGTTACAAAGCAGTAAGCCTTTTCCCAACCCTTGGGCCAAGAGCGTGAGGAAAACTTGCTTATCGGGCCCAAGGAAGTAGGTTCTACTTTCTTTTGATTTGAGGACGCAAACAGACCGAAAGGCAGCCCTTGTTAGTTGCTGTAATTCATTTTTAACTTGAGACGTTGAAAAAAATCCACGAAGTAAATTATTTCAAACCTACTCGTTTCACTCGTGGCATTGCAAATACTGTTTACGTAACAACAGACTTATTAGCGTACGTTTTTACTGTAATGCAGTTGATCTCTTAGCTGTATGTGGTTAACAATACAGTAATAGTTTGACGACTCGAATTCTAACACATACTCAGCCCCCACATACCTGTAGCGGTACTGAGGAAAAGCGTGAACTTAGTCTCGAAGTAGGTTCCTTTCTTTGGCTGTATACATAAATTGCTTCCTGTTTCCAGCCAGGATCCTAACGGAACTGAAGGAATCGGTGAAACCTCATGCCGTGATTTCGCGTCTCTCTGTCATTGGTCCCGTCTCTTCATCAAAGAAATAAATGGCAAACATAATTGTTTAGACACCAACGAGCAGGATTAGCGCTGTCGGTCTAGTGACCAGTCTACGGGCTAGAGAACGAAGAAATCGTGGTTCTATTCCCTGCAGGGGCGAGAGATCTTCCTGTTACCGGAAGCGTACAGACCGGTGCCATGATTGGCCCTATTTAGTGAGTTCCTGGGGCTGTTTCCCCGGGACAAAGCGGCCGAGGTGTAAAGCTAACCACTCGTCTTTGTCTCGTGCCAAAGTTAAAAATACTTACATCCACTCGCACATAAAACTTCATGAAGTTCTCAGCGGTAACTTTGTCCGCAAGAAACCAACACTGGGGCTCTGCTTAAACTCTGTTTGCGCCGGCTTATGCTGCCTTAATCCCAGCCGTCCTGCTTGGCAGATCCTTCACTGGTTACAGTGCTACCAGCAATTGTGACGGCAGTATGCAAGAAATTCCATGTTTTTTTTCTTTCTTTCACAGGAGAAAATGTGAAATTCGTGGCGACGCGGATGGCAAAGAGCCTAAAGATCTGACGTCTTCAAGAGCCATGTTTCCGAGTACCCAGATAAAAATGAGGTAAGAAAAATTACTGCATTTACAATTTCAAGTTTGGTTAAGGCGTACCTATTCATTGTAAAATCTTCTTTACTTTCCTGGACGGAATCTTGTCTATGGATCTGCTTCTTACTTGTATTAAAATGTTCAGCCGCCTTGCATTGAAGTCTGTTATTTGAAGTCTGCAGCACTTTTTGTCCTGTCCGTTTTAATATTGATGCGTTTAAGTCTGCTATGTTATATGAAGACCAAACCTAATTTTCGTATCAGAACGAAGTTATGAAAGTCTGCAACTCTGTCGTGAAAATTTGTTTCGGTATCGAGTGTCTTCAGCGAAGTAGAATGGACAATATTCTACCTTTCTATGCAGTGTGGGATTTGCAGTGTGCTTCACTCCATAGCAGAATATTTATACGTTTATTACATTCATGCTAGTCTACTACCAATTACGCGTGTAAAATTGCGTAATTAATACCATAATGTGTTGTGTCCAGTTAGGGCATAAGTCCCTTGTCATTAGTTTCTATTTAATTTAAGTAAGAATATCAATTAATTGCTAATTGATAACGGTACGAGATAGTTACAATAAACAATAGCAAACACCTGCTACGGTTGGTGCTTACAGTATGGACATTTGTCGAAAAAAATACCTCTAAATTACTTGGGTTTACTGCATAGTCTATGAAGATGTTTCCGGAAATGGAAATTGCCACATATTTCCGTTTAATTTTCAAAGGGCATGTCAGAGGCAGGCACATGCGCGTTAACCTTGCTTTGTGATGACGTGTTGTGGGTTTCATTTAACAAATTTTGAAGAAAACTCTCCGTCTTCAGGACAGGAACTGACAGATCACCTGGGAAGGCTGTGGAGAATATTAGCGACTGGGTGAAACGTTTCAACATTATCAAAACACGGCAGTCCTTGCTGTGTATTTCCTTCATAAAATGCTGCTGTTTGTAGCTGTTTGAGACAGTACCATTTACGTCATGCGGCTGCAAACATGCATACGATACGCCTCATTAAATCCAGTAGGTTATGAATAAAAACGAGGACTCGTGCCCAGACGGCGAGACGAATGACTTCAGTGCCCCCTTTATATTCCATTCTTCTGCACTCAGAGACTCTTTCAACCAGGAACAAGCTTGTCTTCAAGATACCACATTCACGTACAATGCGTCATGTAGAGTACCACGTAAGCACCATTGTTTCAGCGGAGCTTAGTATCTTCATCTTCAGGGTTTTCCAAGGAAACATCTGCACCTGTGTACCAATCTACATGGTGTCATGTCTCATAAGACTGGTTTCGCCATCACCACCGTTGGGAGAACCTCAAATCTCCCAGTCTCTGTCTTGCTGGATATTTGTTTATAATTCATGTAATCTTAAGTGAGCTTACAGTTCACACTCTATAGTGAGCTGCAGATGTCTGGAGCCATTGATCCATGTGTATTTGTAATATACTGTAGTATACGATTGTCCACACAATGCGATATGAACTCCTAGAAACAGAAAAACGTCATCTCGGAAACCGAAGACCATGCAGTACAAGGGTTCACAAAATTTCCATACATCTGCAAGGCATCTCAAAACTTTGGGCACTATAAAAGTGACGTGAAGCACCCTTCCATACTAAGCACCCAGAATATCAGGCGTCAGCGTATAAAATTAATCGCCTGGACAAACTGGGACCTGACATTTATGCACCCCTAATTTAGTAGAGAAAATATCCCAATATCCGTTTAAATAAACATATTTAGCGAAAATAATTTCGGATTGCTAAAGCCAAATACTTTCATTTCTTGCTATGAAGAAACTCGGCCGAAAGTGTATGCAAGGAATACCAACAGGTGACACGCTTCTTTATGGCTTGTCAGTTTGGTTTGCTCATCATGATGGTTTATTTAGCAACGTGTGTTTGGTCACTTGTAGGACAAGTTTTGAAACAGTGTTTATTGCCCAAAACACTTCACATATTACGTTTCCATTGCATCAGCTCACAACTTTTAATTGTCGGAATCCAGTGACCAAGTGGAAGGGGAAAATACACTAAATTTTAGCCTTATATATACATTTTGTTGTTTTATTTTATAATACATTCAAAATGAACTGAGTTTGTGGCACGACACAACTTGCACAATTTGCTGCTGTATAGACACGTTGGCCTGAATTGAGCACGGGCTTACTTCGTGTTCATTTTTGTAAATCAAATTTCGGTTTCCACTGCATCTTAACAAGTTCGCCCTGACAAGCCAAATAATCAAAATCAAATGTTTATTTCTTGAGTCACATTGTAGATAAGGCTGCGTCTGCTTAACGCCGGGTTTTTCGCGGTTCACAACCTTCATGTCTGGTACAAACAATTTTTCTCTTATATGTTACATTCTTTACTACACCCGATGATCAGAGTTCGAGTATTAAAACACCCGTCCAAACCTAAGCCAAATAAACTCCGCCTGTTTTCTTACTAAAGCACGGCATTTTAAGAACCCGTGTTTCGGAAGCTGGCCGTCTCCTTTCTCAGGCAGGACAGGATTAAAAGAGCGGCATTACAGGTCCCATTAGATCAAGCTAATCTTCGTCAGGAGGCGTAGAAGTTATTCAGACAGATGAATATACATCCAAATTGTGTGCTTGGAACACCGGATGTTAATTAAAGAGTGGAGACAGACTAACTGAAATGCGTTATCGGTAGTAGTAGTAGTAGTAGTAGTAGTAGTAGTGGTGGTGGTGGTGTCAGTGGTGGTGTTTGCCTTGGTGGCTGTGGTTATAGTGCACCATTTTCATTAATTTGGTATTCATAAATTGCCACATTCCTAGTTTTAAAGTAGGTTTTGAAATTTCTCCATCACTCTGTCAAAATATGTATATTAAAATCTTTCAGAACATAGATTGCTAGTCATATCCCCACAATAGCTTACAAATAAGACCATGATATATGTATGTGTGTGTGTGTATATATATACACACACACACATACATACACACATATATATATTAAAAATTTCTTAGCTATGATTATATGTTAAACTCTACGTATCTTGGAAATTTAGTCGCCATGGAAACGCTGTTATTCTTATTACAGAAAATAATAACAAAAATATCGTTTGGCGAATTCAAATAATTTTATACGGAATAACTGCATTGGCAGTTGACCGCCTTAGTGTCAGACGTTTAGAGCAGCCAGTGTCATGACACTGACTGCTCTAAACGTCTGACACACGAACCCTTATTGATTGAAAACATGGTACTCCGGATCACACTAAAGGTAAAATTTTTCCTACACACGCCACTAAGGTATATGGGGGTGAGGAGGTATAGCGCCACGCATTTTAATCTGGGCACTTGACGGAGGTGGCTGGTCAGTTTCACACGCCCCGGCGGCCTTACCCCATCGGAAAGGGATGGGCCCTCGAGTGCTCTTCATATACCGTTAGTTTTTAGGCGCGTTCGCAAAATTGCGTAAAGCGACCGTTAGCTTCGTCATGCCTGTCTGTCCTTCCGCATGGAATAACTTGGCTCATGCTGGACTGATTTTCATGAAATACGAAGTTTGAAATATTTGTTAAAGTCTTTCGGGAAGAACGGGAAAAATCATGTTTCATTACAATCTGACAAGAATTACGTGTAATTTACATGAAGTACTACGTACATTTCTGATTACATCTCGCGCTATACTTCTTATTATAATAAATGTTTCAGACAGAAGATGTAGATAACCTCAGAACACACATTTTTGGCTCAGTAATTTTTTTCTTTTTTGCAAAAATCATACCGTTCATGAAATAATGTGAAAAACTCGGTACAGCTTAATTGCTTGTTAAATTCTATAGTTTATTTCTGAAGAGCGATAAATTCTGCAGTTAGATTATACTTCTGTTGGGAGACATTTATTTGTAATATATTGACAAGCGCCTCGCCATTCGCCCCGACTGGTTGCTAATCTGGTTTTAGGTTGCTCTCGCCGAGCAGTTCGCCTGCCACATCGCCCACCATGTCCAACTCTTCGTCGCCGACGCCTCCTGCCCTCAACTACAACCACAAAATTACGGGGATTCCCTGCGTCGCCGCCGCGTCTCGCTACACGGCGCCTGTCCACATCGACGTCGGTGGAACGATCTATACGTCATCACTTGAGACACTAACCAAGTGAGTAAACTTTTTCATCTGACTGACCTTAATCGTTCTACCAGGTTTCTGATGCTTTCTCTGTGTACAAAATTTGTCTCTTGTAAATGTCAAGGCCGTGTGTTGCGTCGACTCACTCTCACAGCACTTAGGAAGGGCTTATCAGCAAATGTGTTGTACAGTTTACACCGTGCTTCGTGTTGTAATGGTGCAAGTGAACACAGTAAAATTGGTATCACTTTACAGAAATTAATGGTCTCTTGAAGTTAATGTTAATCCGTTTTACTTCAGATTTAAACATGTTACTTTGTGTTATTTTAACAGTGGTTAATCATGTATTTATAAGAACTCCTTTAACACAACTGTACTTGTGCCTGTGGGCGTATCATTTCATGACGCGTCTGGATTTTATAATTCGGCATCTGACTTCACTAATCATCTACTGAACTCGAGGGGAAAATGTCCTTTCTGGAGAACATTCACTGCAAACAGACCCTATACCGAACAAGTTGAATTAATCCATACCCCACATTTATTTCCTTTAAAGTCCTCTAGTATATTATGCATTTTTCCATTTAATTCTAAGTGGTCTCTTCCCTGAAGCTCTGTATTTGTGCACCCTCTGCCCTTTCCGTTTCATTCTAATGGCTTTGACAACCTTAATATCAATGACATTTGGTGAAGAGTAGAAAGTTGTTACTATACCGAGTCAGCAGATGCCGAATATCGGCTGTTTCATCATAACGAACATTTTAATGAACATGCGTTACCGTAACATTCTACAGTACATACAGTTTAGTGCTTGTCACAGGTGAGGGTGGGCGTGAAGGTGGTTGATAAGAACTGGTATCATCAACCTCGCAGAGTTATCGAAACACAAAAGCCCGTAGCGATGTGAAGGACGACCATCAGACATATGTTGATATCGCATTTTTACAATCAAAATGACTCCCGACGTTTAGCACTCTTAATGAGGAACAGTCTACAGATTAATGTGCATTTGTGTACGAATAGCATTAACGCTGAAGTCCTAGCCAGACTGTTTCTGCTTACCTCTTGTATGTCGTTTCTCTTGCAAATGCAGTTTCCTTCTGTAACACGATGTCTTGAAATTTTAATAAAATGAATGTATTTTCTCCTGTCCTACATAGTGAGGAGGTCATAGTTTAAAACGAGTGTAATGTATAAACATTTTGAAAAAATTCCACAAATAAATTTTTTAAAATAATACTGCTGAAATTCGTGATTAATACAAATAAAAGCCTTTGGCTGTTATCCTGCGCCAGTTGCCTTAAGATCGCTGTGTTCTGGTGTGCAAAACCACGTAATTTAGCAGGTGATTACCGGCCTTTGACAGAAACTACTGCCTGAGTCTTCGTAAGTGACTTCGACTTTGAAGATGAGAGTAGAACTTTTCACCGAATAGTTGGTGACCACGTACGGAACAGCGAGGTACCATAACTCAGTACTACAGAGTTTATTGTCGCCGGAATCAGATTCATTACCGCGCTCACAAAAGCCCATCATTCTTTCATGTCCTGTTCCAATTGGATGTGTCTGCTTCCTCCATAATTCTCTTAAGATCCGCTTTGATATTATACTGATAGCATGGGTATTTCAAGTGCACTCCCTTCAGGTTTTCAAACTAAGTTGTGTTTTCCTCTCCATACGTGTCACGTATAGACCATCTCATCCTCTTTTTTAGATCACCCTGTAAAAATCTGGCGAAGACTTCATATTGTGAAGCTTTTCATCAGGCTGTGTTATTCATTCTGTCTGAACAGTAATTCAGTCACTGGGAAATTACATTTTCAATACCGTACTCGCATGCTGTTCGGCAGAAAATGACACCGAAGCCCAAAGCCACCATGCAACTTCCAATAACCGTAGTTCATAATCTCGCCATCAGGTTAATACGTCACACGTTACGTAATGAAATGGCTGATAGATGACTATCTTCAGACTATATGATTGAGGAAGAAATGAGTGAGTAACCATACGCCCACAATAATGTGAAGTTTTGAAGCGAAATTAAAGAAACTTTGATTCGTGTTTCCCAGGCCGGACAGACAGACAGACACATATTTGGTGTTCCGTGGGTATCCCCCCCAGACATCACGGTGGTGCGATGAGAACCCACCTACACGGGAGGCATACGGCAGGGGTGCCCAACATTTCTTCAAGACACGTAATTTTTGTGCTGTATTAATGGGCACGTAGTTCTTTGGCTACGGCTTACTAACACAAACGAAATTTGTAATTCAAGAAAAAGTTACAGAATCTAGGCCGAAAGATGTGACGTAGTAGGTAGCATTTCTGCATCTTACCTCGAAATCCTCAGGTTCGATTTTCTTCTCGAAGAATGTCTCATCACACACAGGTAGTAATCTCTTCCTCTAGACGTAAGTTGGCGCGTAGATTTCATTAAACAGAGTACAGTCAGTTCATTGGCGCATTTACCCCAATCAGAATTCACGGCTGCTCTATGATTCGACGTTATGTAAGTTAAACATTTGATAATTAAGTACTGTATCTTAGAAACGTCCTCCAAAATCCGATAGTCTCTCAGTTGGCCAAGAAACTCCCCGCATTGCAGTGCATCCGTCAGTTCACAAGACCCCACCACTGGACCGTAGCTTGAGCCAGATATATTTAGTTTACATATTAGCTGTCTGATTCCGTAAGATCTCTGTACACTCGGTACTTCCAGTGATGCCCTTTTATGTTGTAAGTTTTTGTACTTTTCTCGTTGCCATCCGTGATAAATATAATGCAGCGCCAATTCCGTCATCGTTGAATTTGTTTCTAATAATATTATTGGGAAGAACAGTTTATGAAATTCTCTTATGCCATTGTCATCAGCCACAAGAGATAGATGTAGAACTATTATTAGGAACGCAAAGTCGCGAGTTTAAAGGATAGTGATTTTACGTCACTGTTTTTAAGCAAATATATGGGCATGCCCTTCACCCTGGAATGCTACAATTTATTAGTATAGACATTAATCTTAAGCGTTCACCAAGGTGCGACTGTTGTTGCTAATGTCGATTAAGTCACATTTTTGGAAACGTTCATTGCATACAAATGGTACCAGATATGATCCAGATAACTGAACAGATTGCAGCTGACCGTGTCACAGCGAGTACCCCTTATTCTCTCGTTTACAAACACAGCTTCGGATTGTGTTTATGGGAATCAGTAGTCACTCTGAAAATTTTTTGGAGAACACAGTAGCAGATTTGCTGTAAAACTGGACGACGATTATGGCTGTTGAAAATTCTGAGGCAAAATATTTTACAACATTTCTGTGGCAATGAAAAGAGCAAGATGTTCATCGCTGCACTCAGAAACCTTTAGATACTTGCTTACTTTCTTTATGTGTACATTTAATTGCGTTTTTCTTTTTATTGGACATATTTTATCGCCCTGTTTCCTTTTTAATCCTCGTGTGATTCCACTTACCAGATTACTTCACTTCCGTTTCCATCTTCATTCAGATGTTCTCCGAGTTACCGAGGAACTTCCGAACATTTGTGAAGTTTTTACGTCTTAAGAACGTCTATAAAATGGCAGATAAAACAAAGTCACACGCGCTCCTCCATTATTTGTAATCATAACGGGACAGGAACAGTGCCCTTTTTTGTGTTATTGATGTGGATGTCACGGGCAAGCAAACAATTGAAGTTGTGTAAGACACTGCACAGTACTGGAAGTAGCTGAAGGAAATGAGTAGGAGGACCGCGTCACGACAGCGAGGAGACGTGGAACTTGTAATTTTGCAATCGTGATAGTGAAACTGACGATACTGTAGCGTTCCAAGATTAAAATTGGCCCACGGCTTTGTTCTCCCTCTTTGTAGAACATCTCTCACAGCAATTCTTCTGCCCGCGCTGTAAACGAAGTTTGCAAGTGGCAAATCATTAGGTAGTGCGTTAAATATACATAAGAAAATAATGAAGTCTGTAAGAAAAAATGGCGCAGGGAGTTTGGACACTCCTGAAGCAGTATATGCTGACCCCTATTAGAGGGCTGCATAACATACCCTAGCGGTCCAACGAAAGGAGGAATTCCAATCGTGCGGTTCGCCCCGGGGTTTAAGTCTATTGCCACGTAGTGTAAAAATGCGAGGGCACTATAAAAGGCCCGTCCTCCTGAAGTGAATTTTCCCACAAGCACTACAGGCATGTGCAATGAGTGTAAAATTTGATACGATATCGGCTGTGATCTCTGCTCAGTATACATGAAGTGTACTCATAATACAGAGGTCATCTTTATCGCACGATTAAACAGATTTGGTACACAAAATTTTGTTCGGCTGAAACAGAGAGAGGAATTAGAAGAACTTGGCATAAATAGGACAGTAGCGGAACAAGTCGTAAGGAAATGGTCTGCAAGGGCGTCAACTGGAGTCTTATGCCTCGGGAACCGGTCCAGTAACAGGTTATTTTGGACACAGTAAAGAATGAAGATTACTGCCTTGTGTGATTTCACGACATGCAGTTCGATAGATATGTGTATCTGCCCACGATTGCACACAGCGTCAAATCCCAGAAGAAAGTGTCCAGCATAGCTACCACCCTGAGAACTAAACTCGTATACGGTACTGAGCCTTTGGCTCACTGAAGGGGCTGTGAATGTTTTGACGAGCGGCTACCGGTTTCTCAGTAAGCACCTTCTTCCTGAAGCCCATCAGCGGAACCTGTTTCCGTACCTCGGTTTTGTTATTTCCGAAAGCGTCCCTCACATTCTTGAGCGTGTTTCTGCCTTACAGCAGCCACATGGAGAGTTCCACAGCGAAATATTGGATGCTGGCCGATTACTCACGCTCTGATTAAGATGGAGACTTAGGAGAACAAGAAAATCTGCATTGTTTTTGTTTTAATGATCGTATTACTATAGTGGCCAGGCACCAGAACGACTTCAGGTCGGGTGTATAGAAATCTACCGAAAGAAGCACATGTACAGTTCGTCTTGTAAGCACTTCGCAGAACACGGCGTTGACGAAAGCCTGTCTGTACACGTGACAGCTTTGCCTTGGCGATGGTTCTGAGCAGCAGGTTTCATTGTAATTTGACGCACTGATCACTGTACTGCGATACAGTATTATAATATTGTGTGGCTGTAAAGACGAATAGACGTACTTGGTACTTGCACATTAACGCCTTGCTGTGGGACGTAAACTGAAGCGTCGTCTCAACATCGAAGGCAGTCACTCTCCGACTTATTAATTCTTTTGTTTATTTTTTTGGGGGGGGGGGGGATAGCTTGGATTAGGCAGCAGTTGCTCTCCGGAAGGTCGGATTTTGAGCCAGTCGAAAATGACTGTACC
>Ga0123353_10016680_pt1 | contig 10747 bp, 4 predicted proteins | sample TergutLab28metaG_3_FD_92763 | JGI IMG/M metagenome (GOLD analysis project Ga0123353, IMG submission 92763) | Labiotermes labralis P3 segment gut microbial communities from Petit-Saut dam, French Guiana - Lab288 P3 | ecosystem: Host-associated > Arthropoda: Insects > Digestive system > Gut ... | reverse complement strand
GGATAAATATCATAGAAATCATGGAAGAGTTCCGATTTTAGTATCTCGCTGTGGACCTCGGCGACACCGTTCACCGAATGGCTGCCAACGATGGCCAGGAAAGCCATGCGGATCTGATTGCCCCCGATAATGGCCATTCGCCCGATGCGCTCCCAGTCGCCGGGAAAGAGGGTCCACAAATCGCGACAAAAACGTTCGTTTATCTCGTTGACGATCATATAGATGCGTGGCAAGGGGCTGCGAAAGATGCTGGTCTCCCAGCGTTCCAGAGCCTCCGGCATGATGGTATGGTTGGTGTAGGAGATGGTTCGCACGGTTAGATCCCAGGCCTCGTCCCAGCTATATCCTTCCTCGTCGATGAGGATACGCATCAGCTCGGGTACAGCTACAGCCGGATGAGTATCATTGATGTGAATGGAGACATATTCCGGCAACTCATGAAGATTGCCATAAAACTTTTTATGATGACGCAGGATGGTTTGAATCCCGGCTGAAACGAAGAAATACTGTTGTTTTAAGCGCAGGATATGGTTGTTATAGCTGGAATCATCGGGATAGAGGATCTCCGAGATAGCTTCGGCAGAGTATTTATCGGAGATGGCATTAATATAATCACCGCTGGAGAAGGCTTCGAAGTTGAAGAGGCGAACCGATTCCGAACTGAAGAGCCTGAGGTTGTTGACGGTGCCTCCGCTGCCGATCATCGGAATATCATAAGGCATGGCCACGACCAGTTCGGGATCATCGTGATGAAAGAGATGCCTGCCATCGACAATTTCCTCACGAATACTGCCGCCAAACTTCACCATCACCGCTTTGCCTGTTTTTTTGATCTCCCAGACATTTTCGTTGCGCAGCCAGTTGTCTGCCACTTCGATCTGGTTGCCATCCACGATACGCTGTTCGAAGAGCCCATGTTTATAGCGGATGGAACACCCATGTCCAGGAAAGCCACAGAAGGCCAGAGAGTCCATGAAACAAGCAGCCAGACGTCCCAGACCGCCGTTACCCAGGCCAGGATCCAACTCCACCTCGTAGGTCTTCTCCAGATCGATGCCTAGTTCAGTCATGGCTTCTTCACAGACTGGCAGTAATCCCAGTGAAAGGAGATTCTGCTCCAGCATGCGTCCCAACAGGAACTCGATGGAGAAGTAATAAACCTGCTTTCTCTGCTGCTGCTGGTTTTCTCTCAGGGAGGCGACTCCCATGCGGGTTGCCCTCTCCTTGGCGATCTGAGCCAGGACTACATAGGTATCCTCCGGGGTCACTTCTGCCACAGAGATACCGCGATACATCTCCAGTTTTTCGATGAACAACCTGGAGAAGGTCTCTTTATCCAGAGCATCCTGCCACAGCAGTTCTCGGGATTGATGCCTCTTAGGTAATCTAGTCTCGCTCATGGCAATTGCTCCTTTTAGTATAGATGGCTACCCCATTGGCAACGACACCGGGTTTTACTCTTTCTGTCCCGGTAATCCTCTCCCTGGTAAACTCCGCAAAGAGCGGGCTGCTGAGGACGGCTGGTTCAGTTCCGATATTTGCCATGATCAGCACAGCATCATCTCCCTCCCCCCTGGTGAAGGCAAAGAGCCCCTCACGGGCGGCAGCCAGACGATAGTTACCCTCCTTAAAGACGGGCAGGGCGTGGCGGATCTCTGCCAGGCGTCGATACCAGGCCAGTAGCTGAGAATCCTCCTTGCCCCAGGGGTAACAGTAACGGTTGAAAGGATCGGCTCCACCTTCCATGCCGGCTTCGTCCCCATAATAGATACAGGGAAAGCCTGGAAGGGTGAATTGCAGAGCTGCAGCGATCATCAACAGAGCCTTACCACGGGTCAGTTGCTCTGTGCTGAGCTGGTATTCGGACATTTCCTCCCTGGTCTGAGGGAAATCACCACCGCCGAGGACGGTAAGAATGCGCATGGTGTCATGGGTCCCCAGGATGTTCATCAAAGAGTCCAGGACCGCTTTAGGGTAGTTTTGGGTCAACTCATCCAGGACTCTGGCCAGGTAATCGACCTTGCCCTCACGAAGATAGGCGATGATGCCATCTTTGAGAGGATAGTTCATCACCGAATCAAGTTGTCCACCCAGAAGGTAATGACGACGTACACCGTAAGCCATCTTGTTGGAGGCATCTTCCCAGACCTCGCCGATAACCAGAGCATCCGCCTTTTTACGTCTGGCGGCGGCGCAGAGGGGGTTGAGGATCGCATCAGGGAGTTCATCTACCACATCGAGACGCCAACCAGCGATGCCATAATCCATCCAGTGCTCGATAACGCCGTTTGGGCCGGTAATAAACTCCCGGTAGGAGTGGTCATGCTTGTCGATGGTAGGCAAAAGCAGGATATCCCACCAACATAGATACTTCTCCGGCCAGTCATCGAAGATAAACCAGGAGCTGTAGGGGGAGTTCAAAGACTGATATGCACCCACCGAGGGGTATTGATCATACTTATTAAAGTAGACACTGTTGATCCCCACATGGCTGAAGACCCCATCGAGAATAACCCTGATCCCTCGCTCGGCGGCAATAGTGCAGAGGCGACGCAGGATCTCCTCATCACCAAAACCGGCATCTATCTTCAGATAATCCCCGGTATCGTACTTATGGCTGCTGTCCGCCTCGAAGATTGGGCTAAGGTAGAGGCAGGTTATACCCATCTCCGCCAGGAGGGGCAGTTTAGCGATGATGCCCTCCAGATTGCCGCCAAAAAAGTCGTTGTTATGGGTGATACCCTCGGAATCAGGACGAAAATGAGGCATACCACCCCAATCGCTGCGTAGAACAGAACCAGGTTTCATCTTGCGCTCCCTAGCTCCCCCTTTGGCGTAACGATCGACGAAGATATGATACATCACACCGCCCTTGATCCAGTCGGGAGTAGTCAAATTCCTGGCATAGAGTGTGAACTGATACGGTGCCTGGGAGATATCTCCGGGACCATCCCTGTCGATGATAAACGACCCGCCCGCCGTCTCGATACGAAACCAGTACCAGTAAAGACCGGCCTGATCAGGTAAAAGCTTGGTACTGAAGATATCGTCACCGCCGATAGTCGCCTGCCAGTTCAGGGTCAGCTCATGTTCTTCCTCATCATCTCGCCGCCAGATCAGGGAAGCTACGCGACAATAACCCCGCTGATAACGCAGAGTCAGACTTAATGGGGTTCCCTGGGGCAGGGCACCTAAAGGAGAGCGACAGGCTGGGTCGTATTCGTCGAAACGATACACCTCGGCACCCCCCTAAGTGTTCGTCTGAGAGCTAACCCCCGAACCCCCGGGCAGGAGATTGAAATAAAGCTCCCGATATGCTTTGGCTGACAGATCCCAGCGAAAATCACGCTTCATCGCTTCCCGCACCAGATCCTGCCATTGCTCTTCCCGGTATTTATACAGGTCGACGGCCTGCCGGATGGTGCTCAGGAGCTCCTCGGCATCATAATCCTCGAAGACGAATCCGTTACCATCTCCCAGACGGCAATCCTGCACGGAATCCTTTAAGCCGCCGGTCGCCCTGACCACGGGAATCGTCCCATAACGGCAGCAGATCATCTGAGCGAGGCCACAGGGTTCGCTGGCTGAAGGCATGAGCATGATGTCGGCTCCCGCGAAGATGCGGTTGCTTATCTCGGGGTTGTAGGCGATACTTACTGCTGCTTTGTCGGGATAGAGTGTCGCCAGATCCTGGAAGAAGAGTTCGTATTGATGATCGCCGGTGCCCAGGATGAAGAGCTGCACATCATCTTTAAGCAGGGTTTCGGCGATGGTCGTGATCAGGTCGATACCCTTATGGGTAACCAGGCGGGAGACCATACAGAGGGCAGGAGTTCGCGGAGCTACCGGTAAGCCGAAGAGAGTCTGCAGGGCGCGTTTATTAGCCGCTTTCCCTTCCAGAGACAAAGCATTGTAGCCTTCCACCAGAACCTTGTCGGTCTCCGGATCATAGATTTCGTAATCGATGCCATTGATGATACCGCTTAGTTTGTAGCCGTTTTGCCTGATTATACCTTCCAGACCGAAGCCACCTACCCCTTTTACCTCTTCCGCATAGGAGGGGCTAACCGTGGTCAGACGATCACAGCAGACTATGGCACCCTTCATCAGGTTGATATCGCCATCATACTCCACAATACCCCGATCCTTGTCGTCGATACCAAAGACATCACCAAGGATCTCCATGCCATAACGACCCTGATACTCGATATTGTGAATGGTGAAGATGGTGCGTAACTGAGGATAGCGCTGGCTATAGGCAATCTTCAGATAGATGGGTACCAGCGCACTCTGCCAGTCATGAGCGTGGATTATATCCGGCACGAAGTCGATGAGCTCCAGGACAGCCAGAACGGCTGCGGACATGAAAGCGAAACGTTCACCATCATCCAGATAGCCATAAGGACGCTCGCGATCAAAGTAGTAAAGATTATCCAAAAAATAATAAGTGATGCCATCCCTCTCCGCCATATAGACACCACAGTACTGACTGCGCCAGGACAGAGGAACATGTAGGCTGCCGACAAGAGTCATACCGGCACCGAACTGATTGCGGACCTGACGATAGAGAGGAGAGATGACCCTGACATCCATCTCCTTATCGACGCGCATCAGAGCTGTGGGTAAAGAGCCTACAACCTGACCCATGCCTCCGGTGGAGAGGAAGGGGGCCACTTCGGAAACAGCATAGAGGACTCTGGTCCCGGGAGCTTTGGACCCTGACTTTGCAGCAGCAGGGGTACCGGTAACTGCTTTAGTTGTTTTTTTACTCTTACTACCTTTGGGTGTTGCAGCTGGTGTTGCGGTTTTGCTCATGGGATGTTACCTCCTACTGTAATTACATCATCGTAAGTTGCATCAATTACCACATTATTTCCTTATTATGTTCTCTATCTGCAAACCCATTCCCTGCATGAATAGCCTCGACAGGTAGGGTTTTCTCTATTGAGGGTAGAAATATATGTAATCGACTCTTGGAAAGGGGGTTAAAGCATGCGTAAGGTAAGGCAGGATAACTTCAGCTATCTCCTGATCATCCTGTGTATCTTCCTGGCCAGTCTTGGCCTCACCGAAGCTGCTTCCCCACTGGACAATCCCGGACAGTACTCTTCCTACCTGGATATTCCCGGTGTTACTACGGAGGAGATCGCAGCCATTAAGGAACTGCAGAAGGAGAATTCCTTTTTTAATTATGGCGCGAATTCAAGCACCGAAGCCTTCCTGGATGGTAGTGGACAGATTCAGGGTTTCACCAGTCTCTTCTGTGCCTGGTTAAGTACTCTCTTTGACATCCCCTTCATCCCTAAGCTTTATGAATGGGATGATCTCATCAGCGGTTTACAAACTGGTGAAATCGATTTCAGTGGTGACCTTGCTTACTCCGCCGAGTACAACCATCTCTATCACCAGACCAGGGCTGCCATCGCCGAACGGGTTATTAAGCAGTTCTTTATGCAGGGGAATGTTCCTCTCTTTGAGATCGCCAAATCACGACCCTTACGCTACGCCTTCCTCCGGGATACTGCAACTATCGAGAGCGTTATCTCCACCTCTGATGAAAACATTGCCGTCTATTTATGTGACGATCATGCCATGGCTTATACCCTCCTGACCAATGGAACAGTCGATGCCTTCATCGATGAGGGCACTGCCGAGGTTGCTTTCGACTTTTGCGGGGGGGTAGTTTGCGTCGATCACTTCCCCCTGATCTACAACCCTGTCTCCCTTACTACGGCTACAGATCACCTCGCCGTAATAATTTCCGTCATCCAAAAGGCCCTGGAAAGTGGCTCGGATCGTTATACCACAGAACTGTACAACCAGGGGCACAGCGGGTATATCAGGCATAAACTGGAGAGCAACCTTACAGCGGCTGAAAAAGAATATCTTCGTCAGAATCGAGTCGTAAACCTGGCAGCTGAACATGATAATTACCCTGTAAGTTTCTATGATACCCATGTTGGAGCCTGGGAAGGAATAGCCTTCGACGTCCTGACGGAGGTCAGTGAACTCACCGGTCTGAAGTTTAACATCGTCAATGATCAGAACACAACCTGGCCGGAGCTCATCCGTCTGCTGGAGAATGGCGAAGCCGATATGATCTCCGAGCTTATCCGCAGTGAGGAACGCCTGGATAAATTCTTGTGGCCGAAGAGCTATTATCTTTCCGACCATTATGCCCTGATTTCCAAACTCGACTATCCTAATATCAATATCAACCAAATACCTTACGCCCGGGTAGGGGTTGCCAGAGAGACTGCTCATGCTTCATTGTTTAAGCGTTGGTTCCCGCGACATCAACAGACCATCGAGCATGAGACTGTGGATCTCACCTTCGAGGCTCTGGTAAACGACAAAATCGAGATGATGATGGCCAGCCAGACTCAGTTGCTCATCCTGACCAATTACCACGAGCTCTCCGGCTATAAGGCGAACATCATCTTCGATCGCACTTACGAAGCCACTTTCGGCTTCAACCTCGAAGAAGAGCTGCTCTGCTCCATCCTCAACAAAGCCATGTGCCTGATCGACACCAACGGCATCTCCGAACAGTGGACCAGACGGACCTACGACTATCGGGAGAGGATGGCCAGGGAACGAGCGGAAGCTCAACTACCCTGGCTGATAGGCAGCGCTGTCCTGCTGGCTATTCTGGTCATCCTACTGCTGATGCTCTTCAACCGTAACCGTAGCGAAGGTAGAAGGCTGGAAGCCCTGGTGAAGAGACGGACCAGTGAGTTAAATGATCAGAACAGCAAGATGGGTATCGTCAATGCAGCTGCTGCCAAGATTCTGGAGGCGGATGTCGGCAGTTTCGCTCCCACTCTACTTTATGGCATGGACCAGATCGGTGCTATGGTTCAGGCCGATCGCATCGTCGTCTGGCGTAATTTTTACGATGAGAAAGACCGTATCTGTTACGGCCAGATCTGTAAATGGCTGAGTCCAGGGATGCCTCCGGAAGAAAACTTAAGGTATGCTTACGAGGATACCATGCCTCGTTGGGTAGGCATCATGTCTTCGGGACAGATTCTCAACAGTCCTCTCAGTGAACTGCCGGAAGAAGAGCGATTGCGTCTGGAGCCGTACATGCTGAAATCACTCCTGCTGATCCCTCTCTTCCTCAACGGAGCCTTCTGGGGTTTCATCAGCGTCGATGACTGCCATAGCGCACGTTACTTCAGCGATGGAGATACGGCTCTGCTGCACGCCTGGAGCCTACTGGTTGTCGGAGCATATGAGCGAGAGGCTTTGAACCTGCATCGCCAACAGACCTTTAACGAACTGGAAGCTATGATCACCGAACAGATCCAGCTGCGACGAGAGCTGGAGGAAGCATTGTTGGCAGCAGAAAGCGGGAGCAGAGCCAAATCTGCCTTCCTGGCCAATATGAGCCATGAGATCCGAACCCCCCTGAACGCAATCATCGGTATGATCAGTATCGGGCATCTCTCGGCGGATATCGAACGCAAGGACTATTGTTTTTCCAAGATCGAGGAAGCAGCGAATCATCTGCTTGGCGTGATCAATGACATTCTGGACATGTCCAAAATCGAAGCCAACCGTTTCGAACTGTCCGAGGCCGAGTTTTCGTTCGAAGCTATGCTGCAGCGAGTGATCAATGTAGTCAACTTCCGGGTCGATGAAAGACAGCAAAAGTTCACAGTCTACATCGATCCTCTGACACCCCGCACCCTGATTGGCGATGACCAACGTCTGGCCCAGGTGATCACCAATCTGCTTGGCAACGCCATCAAGTTCACTCCCGAATATGGGGCTATCCATCTGGAGACCAAATATCTGGGTGAAGAGGATGGCCTTTGCAGCTTGCAAATCGCCGTCAGGGATAACGGAATCGGCATCTCTCCCGAACAACAGGCACGACTTTTCCAGTCCTTCCAACAGGCAGAGAGCAGTACCTCCCGTAAATACGGCGGAACTGGTCTTGGCCTCTCCATCTGCAAGAGCATCGTCGAGATGATGAATGGCTCTATCCAGGTTGAATCAGAACTGGGTTCCGGTTCCACCTTCACCTTCACTGTTCGCCTGCGCAAGGGTGGTTCCTCGACGGACGAACTCCTGCAGGATCGCGCCGCGGTGGAGGAACTGCGTATCATGGTGGTCGACGGTCAGGAGGATGTGCGAGGCTATTTTTGTGAGATCGTCAGCCGTTTCGGAATCATCTGTGATTCCGCCACCAACGGTGCTGAGGCGAAGCAATTAGCTGCAGAGAACGGCGAGTACGCCTGTCTCTTTGTGGATTACAAGCTCAGCGATGTCGACGGAATCACTTTGATTCGCGAGATGCGCAGCATCGAATCTCTGGATCAAACCGCTGCCATTTTAATGCTACCAGCCACCGAATGGGATGCTCTTGAACCTATCGCCAGTGAAGCCGGGGTGACTCAGGTGGTCTCCAAGCCTCTGCTGCCTTCACCAATAACCAATATCATCAGCGAAGCCCTGGGATTACAACGTTCTCAGGAAACGATGAAGAATGATAACAATGTGCGTGATAACTTCGCGGAATACCATGTCCTCCTTGCCGAGGATGTGGAGATTAATCGCGAGATCGTCATGAGCCTGCTGGAGCCAACGGAGCTGCATATCGACTGTGCCGAGAATGGTGCGGAAGCTTTACGAATGTTCTCAACCGATCCCGGGCGATACGACATGATCTTCATGGATCTTCAGATGCCGGAAATGGACGGTTACGAAGCCACTCAGCGCATCCGAGCCCTGGACCATCCCAGAGCACACACAGTGCCAATTATCGCCATGACCGCCAACGTCTTTCGCGAGGATGTGGAGAGATGTCTCGCCGCCGGAATGAACAGCCATATCGGCAAGCCGATCAGCTTGAATGAAGTCCTGGACAAACTACGCTTCTATCTTAGGCATTAGAAAGAAAGGAAGATCTCATGCAACTGGTCTGCTCTGAGTGCGGAATCTCCTATGACACCTCCCTGCCTCGCTGGCGCTGCGATTGTGGTGCTTGGCTTCGTTTGGTTTTTACCCCGCGATATGATCGCAGTAGCATCGTCACGGGACCTCTTTCCCTGTGGCGTTACCGTGACGCTTTGCCCCTGACCGAAGGTGCGGCGCTGCTATCCTTGGGCGAGGGAATGACTCCCTTGCAACGTTTCCAGGGACCCTGGGGTGAGGCCCTATTTAAATGCGACTACCTGATGCCCACCGGCTCCTACAAAGACCGAGGCAGCAGCCTGATGCTCAGCCAGTTGCATCACTGGGGCTTAAAGGAGATCATCGAGGATTCCTCGGGTAATGCCGGGGCTTCCGTCGCCGCTTACAGTCAGTTAGCCAGCATCGCGGCTCAGATCTATATTCCTGACTATACCTCCGCAGGTAAGGCTGCTCAAATCGCTCTCTACGGCGCTCAGCTTCAGCGTATTCCCGGTAGCAGAGAGGCGACGACACAAGCCGCCGAAGAGAAGGCCGCTTTGGGGATCTTTTACGCCAGTCACAACTGGAGCCCCTGGTTCATTCAGGGCGTAAAGACTCTGGCTTTGGAGATCTGGGAACAGCTAGGCTGGACAGTTCCCTCGGCCATCGTCACCCCCCTTGGTCAGGGCAGCATCGTCCTCGGCTTGTATGCGGGGTTCAGCGAGTTGCTGGCAGCCGGAGAAATTACCAGATTACCCCGGATCTTCGCCGCTCAGGCCTCGGCCTGCGCTCCTCTGGCTGAGGCTTTCGCCACCGGAGCCGAGGAGCCGGCTTGCATCGTCAAGGGCGACACCATGGCTGAAGGCATCGCATCGGCTGTCCCGTTGAAGGGACGCGAAGTCCTCAGAGCGATCAGACTCAGCCAGGGTACAATAATTAGCGTCAGCGAAGAGGAAATATGGCAGGGAGTCCTGACCATGGCTCGTCAGGGAGCCTACATTGAGCCGACTTCCGGTACTGCCGTGGCGGCTTTGCTAAAACTGCGTGACCAGGGGGTTATTGCGGCTAATGAGGAAGTAGTTGTCGAACTGACCGGTTTCGGACTCAAGGCTACCGATAAAATAGTCGAATATAGCACAAAATATAAGTAACAGTTTTAGGTGCGTGATGCCCGAATGATCTCAACAGTTACAGGTTAACCTATGAACAGTGACCTCATCGGCTTCCCGGGTCTTTGCTGGCAGCAAAGCTTGCATACCAAATCCATCTTTGCTATAATGGCAGCGGTCAGACTCACATACCAAACAAAGGAGGATTCATGAATGGCAAATCTACTCTATCAGGGACATGGCTCTTTCAGACTAACCAGCGAAGAAGGCATCGTGATCTTCATCGATCCTTATATCGGTGTCGGATATGATCTCCCCGCCGACATCGTCCTGGTCACCCATCAACACGAGGATCATAATCAGATCGATCTGATCAACCAGAAGCCTGACTGCACCATAATTACCAACGTGGAAGCACTGGCTGGAGGCAAACATAACGCCTTCACAGTACAGGGTGTGGAAATCGAAGCGGTCGAGGCCACGAATAAGGGTCATTCACCGGATCAATGCGTCGGTTACATCGTCACCATCGATGGCAAGAAACTCTACTTCAGTGGTGATACTTCAAAAACCGAACAGATGGCCGGTTTCACCCTTAGAGATCTCGACTACACCTTCCTCTGTGCCGATGGCTTCTATAATATGGGCCTGGAAGAAGCCGCCGAATGTGCTGAACTGATCGGTGCGAAGAATAATGTTCCGGTGCACCTGAAGCCTGGCGAACTCTTCGACAG
>Ga0123353_10016679_pt1 | contig 10747 bp, 11 predicted proteins | sample TergutLab28metaG_3_FD_92763 | JGI IMG/M metagenome (GOLD analysis project Ga0123353, IMG submission 92763) | Labiotermes labralis P3 segment gut microbial communities from Petit-Saut dam, French Guiana - Lab288 P3 | ecosystem: Host-associated > Arthropoda: Insects > Digestive system > Gut ... | reverse complement strand
CGATGCGGCCATATTCAGTGTTGTTGCCGGTGGCAACTACGAGCATGCGAGCTTTTCCGGTGACGACGAAGGAGCCAGAAAATACCATATTTTTTTGTTCGTAAATTTTGCGTTCGCCGGAGATTTTGTTGGCGTCTTTAGCGATGGGTTCAGATTCGCCAGTTAGCATGGATTCGTTGGCGTATAGGCCGCTTTCTTCCAGAATGCGGCCATCGGCTGGAACGCGGTCGCCTTCGTCTAAGATGACGATGTCGCCAGGTACGAGCTCGGAGGTATCGACATCGAATTTTTCGCCGTTTCGGAAGACTTCAACGGGCTGAATGGTTTTTTGGCGGAGATTTCTTAGAATGCGCTCGGTGGAAAATTGCTGCACGTAGTCGATAATGGCGTTGATGGCAATGATGATGGCAATCATGAGGACTTCGGTCCAAGCGCCCTGAATGACAGAAAGAGCGAGGGCGACAAGTAGCATTACCATAAAAATATCCAGGAATGGCTCTAGGAGTTTGCGCCAAAGGGGCGTGCCTTTGGCTTCGAGTTCGTTTTTGCCAAATTGGCGGCGGCGTTTTTCGACTTCGATGTTGCTCAGCCCGGTTTCGGCGTTGGTTCGGAATTTCTCTAGGGTTTCTTTGACGGAGAGTTCATAGAATAACATAAGTATATTGTATCAAAATGGGCTTTCCTTCGGAAGAAAAGCTTGAAAAGCGTAACTCCTGGACGTTTTTTGGTTATAATAGAAGATATGGAGACGCGAAGGAGGTTAGGGGTTGCAAAGATTGCTTTGATGGCGGTTGGTGTGGTGGCATTGATGGGGTTGGTGGCGGTTGGGTGTTTTTTGGTGTTGTTCAATAGCCGTGATGGCAGCGTTGTCAAGGATACGATGCTTGAACCAGAGCCATTGCGACCGGTGGTGATTGGTGGTGAAATGCGAATCTTGATGGCTGGAACAACATTTTGGGGACGACGCACACATAAATTGGCGCAAGCGTCGGAGCTTGGCGTGCAGTATCCGTTTTCACAGCTTGGTACGCTGCAGCGAGAAAATTATGATGCGTGGATTGCTGGCCTGGAATGTCCGGTGACCAACAATGGGCATACGGATTATAACGAAAATACTTTATTAAAGTTTAATTGCGATCCGGACTATTTGCCCGAAGCGGCAAAATGGTTTTCGGCGTTTTTGTTGGGTACTAACCATACGGACAACTGGGGCGTGGAGGGTTTTGCCGAGACAAAACAACATCTTGATGGCGCGGGAATTCAGTACTTTGGGTCTTACGATTATGCGGATGGAGTGAATAATTGTGAAGTGCTGATATTGCCGGTGCGGTTGAGCTACGATGATGATTCCGAAAAAACTATACAGATGCCATTTGGATTTTGCAGTGCACACGGTGTGTTCGGGATTCCGACGGAAACGGCTCTTTTGAATATAAAGCGATATGCGGAAGTGTTGCCGACAATTGTGATGCCGCACATGGGCGCCGAATATAAGACTGCGGCGGATGGAATTCGGACGAATTTGTTTCGCAAGATGATTGATTACGGTGCAGATATGGTAATCGCGGATCATCCGCATTGGATTCAGAACGCAGAAGCCTATAAGGGTAGACTGATTGTCTATTCGATGGGGAATTTTATGTTTGACCAAAGCGTTGCAGAGACCGTGCGTAGTGCGGCGATTGAAGCGACGGCGAGTTTTGACGAGACGATTGATTTTGAAGCTTGGGATGATTTGGGCCGAGATTGCCTGAAAGACAAAGTGGGTTGTTTTGAAAATATCGTAAAGGCAGGGGCGAGAAAGCTGGAGCTTGCTTGGGAGTTTGATTATCGTGGGACGACAACGGCGGGAAATTGTATCACGCGCTTGGCGAGCGAAGCGGAACAGGTGGCAATTGGACAGAGATTGGGTTGGGCGGCTGCGATGAGCGGCCTAAACAAGTGAGAGGGGGCTAAAGGATTTTTTCGGCGTTAGTTAGTTTGCTCAAATATTTGCGGATGCGTAGCATAGCGGTGTAAGTAGCAAAGATACGTTTGGGTTTGGTGCCGGATTTCAAGAAAAGGTCGACGGCAGAAATTAAGTCTTGGTTGATTGTGCCGAAGGGGACTTTGGCCTTTTTGAGGTGGAGCGACATGTCGGCAGCGCAAGTGCCGCTAATGACTTGGACATGTGGCAAGCTGGTGAAATCAACGCTTGAGAGCCAACTGGTATCGCGTCCATCGGCGGGAGTATTGTTGATGGCGATCATGAAGTCGTGCTTGGAGTCGACGAACGAGACGAGGCTGAGCTGGAAAGCGGATGGGTTTTTGACCAAGAAAAGTTCAACAGTGGCGTCGTTGACGGTGAAAGTTTCGCCACGACCGAAAGCGGAAGTGACCCGTGAAAGGTCAGATACGAGCTGTTGATTTCGCGCGCCAGGCAGGATAGTTTTGACCAGGGCAAGAGCAGCAGCTGAATTGTAGGCGTTGTAAATACCCTTGAGTTGGAGCGTAGTTTGGTAGGTGCGGTTGGCGATTTTGTAAGTAGCGGAATTGTCTTTGATATGTTCGAGGGTGACAAGGGCGGAGAGTTTTGAGGGTTTTTGGGGGGCTTTGGAGGAGAAAATGGAAGTCAAACTGGGGGATAAGCCAAAATAGATAGCGTTTTGAATACTTATTTGGCTTAGTCGGGGGTCTTCGCGGTTGATGACTACAGCATCTTTGGTGTGATCGGCGATTTTCGCCAAGAGCTTGGCAACATGATCAATGTTGCCAAAACGATCGACTTGGTCGTCGTGAACGTTAAGCAAAAGAGAATATTTGATGGGAATGATTTCGGCGAATTTGACAGCGTGTGCTTCGTCAAGCTCGAGGATGGCGATGTCGTAGTCGAATTTGCCGCTGAGTTTGATCTTTTGGAGGATGGCGGAGATGACGCCGCGGACAAAATTGGAACCGGTTCTGTTGGTGAAAACTTTTAGACCTTGCTTTTCAAGCAGTTCGGTAACGATTTTGGTGGTGGTGGTTTTGCCGTTGGTGCCGGAAATGACGACGACGCCATACTGGAGTTTGCCCAGGACTTTTTTGATGAAGTTGGGGTTGGTACGTTCGACGACAAGGCCGGGCAAGGCAGAACCGCCATTGCCACGCAATCTGGAGAGTTTTTGAGTGGTTTTGCCGAGCAGAATAGTGGGGAACATACTTGATATTGTATCACGAAAGTATATATACTTTTGGATAGCTTAAAGGGGTTAACGGCGAATTATTTCCAATTTTTGCGGGGGGAGGAAAGGAGCTTACGTAGGTTGACGCGGCTGGTAAACTCGATGGCGGTGCGGGAATAAATGAAGACGGACAACTTGATGACTAGGAAGCTGCTGATAGCGATGACGGCGAGGCCGATGAAAAATTCGTGAATGGGGAGAGTGCCAAAGACATGACGGAACATAAGCGAAATGGGCGCGGAAGGTGGAAAATAGGAGAGGAAGTAGGTCATAGCGTTGGTGGAATCCGGAGACATGAACGAAGCGATGAAAAATAGGGGGAGAATGACGAGTATCATGATGACACCGGCAAACTGACCGGCGTCTTTGGCGGTGGGGACAAGAGTACTAATGGCGACGCAGAGACTGGTGAAAAGGAAGAATGAAGAGAGAAGGAGCACTAGGGTGGAAAAAATAGTCCAGAAACTGAAGTCGATGGTGAAATCGATAGGGATGAGATTATTGGAAAAACCGAAGGTGGCGAGGACTATGATTGGTATGAGCAGTACGGCAAGCTGGATGAAGCCGAGGGCGATGAGGGAGATGATTTTGCCGATGATGAGGTCTTTGGGGTTGAGGGAAGTTAATATCATTTCGGAAATGCGATTTTCTTTTTCTTCGACCATGGCGGTGGTGAGGCGGTTGCCGAACATGACGACGAGAATATAAAACAGTGCGAGGCCGATGCCTGGGATGATCATCTGGGAGAGTTGAGCCGTAAGATCAACCTCGGTGTTGTCGACGGTGAAATTTGTGGTAGAGAATTCGATGGCGTTGGATATGATGGCGAAATCGATGGGTTCGACGTGATCGGTGGCGGTGATGGTGAGGAGGAGGCGTAGCGGGCCTTCGTAATTGGAAAAAATGCTGGTAGAGTCGGCCTTGGCGTAAATTTCGGCGCTGAAAACTTCGTTAAAGTCAGGGGGTAGATGATAAAAGACATTGAGGTCATTGTCTTTGACGGCGGCAATGCCCTGCTCTTTTGATTCGAGGATTTCGATTTTGTTCTTAGTGTCGCTGTAAGTGTCGATGGCGTCGGTGCTTAGGTAGCCGGAGGCATCATAGAGCCCGAGTTTTAGGGTGGACATGTCGGTATCTTGTCCGGCGGCCTGTTCGGCACTTTGTCCAGTAAAACTAGCTAGAGCGATGTAGCCGATAAGCAGGAAGGGTAAAATTAAAGCCGCAATCCAGAAGGTGGGTTTTTTGAGGTTGCGGATAATTTCGAAGCGAACGACGTTGCCTAGGTTGGTGTTGGTGGGTTTTCTAGACATCGCTTTCTCCGTAAATTTTTACAAAAATTTGGTCGAGAGATTTACCGCCGAATTCTTTTTTGATATCGGAAATTTCACCATAGGCACGAGCGACGCCGTCTTTTAAGAGAAGGGCGCGATTGCAGAGGCGTTCGACCTCTTCCATATAGTGAGTGATCATAATGATGGTGGACCCCTTATGGTGAAGTTCGGCGATGATGTCCATAAGGAGTCTGCGGTTGACCGGGTCAAAGCCCTTGGTGGGCTCGTCGAGGATGAGGAGTTTGGGACTGTTCATGATAGTGAGTCCGAGTTGGACTTTCTGCTGCATGCCGGAACTGAGCTTGCTGATGTGTTTGGTGGTGGCGCCCGAGAGTCCGACACGGTCTAGATATTTGAGACTCCATGTTTTGGGATTTTTTAATCCTTTGAGGCGACCGAAATAGGTCATGACGTCTATGACGGTTTCCTTAAGATAAAGACCGCGCTCCTCGGGGAGGTAGCCAACGGTGGTGGTTTTGGACGGAATGAACTTTTTGCCGTTAACAAGGAGCTCTCCGCCGGTGGGCTGGTAAAGGCCGAGGAGGGTGCGGATGGTGGTGGTCTTGCCACAGCCGTTGGAGCCGAGTAGGCCGAAGATTTCGCCCTTTTGGACGGTAAAGGAGAGATCCTTGATGACTTCTTTGTCACCAAAGGTCATTTGGAAGTTTTTGACTTCTACGATATTGTTCACTGACTTTTATTGTATCACATGATTTGGGTGACTGAGGAGACTAGCAACGACTGGAGCGGTGGAAGGCGATAGTGCAGGCGCCAAGGGCAAAGAGCGCGATAACGAGCGAGGTGGCAGTAGCGATGCGGATATATTGTTCGGTCCTGGGGTAGGCGTTGGTGTAGAGATAGGCTTTGTCGTAGCCGGTAGAGACCGTAAAGCCAAAGTTGGTTTCGGCGAAGGCTCCGCTATGGAATGTGTCATAATCTTTTTGGCCAGCTATAATTTCCGTGAAGTCAGCGGTGCCTGCCCAGAAATGGCGATCGCCATTGTCCCAGGTGGCATCATTCACCATCTTGAGTGCGAGATCTTTGGCATAGGGGTCGTGATCGTAGAGCGAATTGATGCTGCTAGCTAAGACATCGACTGCTGTTTGGAGCTCATGATCGAGAGATGCTTTCATTTCGTCGCGGACAGAGTTAAGCAGGATGAGATTGCTGAGAAGAGCGAAGATGGCAAGGACGAAAATGAGAAGAATAGCGCAAAATTTGGGGCCGATGGATTTGGGCTTTTCCGAGCGTATTTTTTTAGTTTTGGTGGTTTTTGCCATAAGAGTTGTTCCTATTTAGTTGGGGTTATTATAGCATAAACGATTTGAGATAAATAAAAAACGACCGAATGAAGGTCGTTTTTAGAACGGGGCTCCCCTAAGCGAAAAGGGTCCAGGCGAGCGATGCGCTGTCGAATTCTAGGCGGTAGCTGTGGCGACCGGCTAGACAGTCAAAGATGTGCCGGGCAGTGCCGCCAACAAATTTGACGTGAGCGCGGAGAAGTTCGGTGACTTCTGTTTCCCTGCCGGTGGCGCGCTTGAATTTGAGCGGCTGGCAGGGGGTCTGGCTGTAGTTAAACAGAGCCATGACTTCGACCCGTTCAGTTTGTTTTTTGTTAATGTTTTGCATAAATGGATCTCCAGTTGATTTGATATGGAGTCATTTATGTGAGCCGTTGGTACTTTTTCCTTGGCTCGGTGCCGAGTGGACAATGACGTTTCGCACCCGACGATGTGTTAAGAGTCTCATGTCAGTGACCGAAGTATGACGAGACATATACAATTATATGCTAAAATTTATGAAAATGGAGGTTTAAAATGAAAAAGTCTACAAGACCGGGCTGGGATGAGTATTGGCTTAATATTATGGATGCAGTTGGCAAGCGTGCAACTTGTCCGCGGGGAATGTTTGGCTGTGTGATCGTGAGGGATAATGTGATTTTGTCGACCGGGTATGTGGGTGCGCCGAAAGGGGCGCCGCAGTGTGATGAGATTGGTTGCTTGATGAAGGAAATAAGACATGGCGATGGGCATTCGAGCGAACATTGTAAACGGACGGTGCATGCGGAGGCGAATGCGATTTTGCAGGCGGCGAAAAATGGAGTGAGAATTTTTGATGCCACTTTGTATTGCGGAATGTGCCCGTGTCGAGATTGCGCAATGTTGATTGTGAATTCTGGGATTAGACGCGTGATTGTGCGGAAAGATTATCATGAGAGTGCGGATACGAAACAGATGTTTGAGGATGCAGGGGTAGAGCTGGTAATTTTGGGGAAGTAGAGAAGCGGTAGAGGAAGTAAGCCATCATCTTCCCGAAGGGTCCTTTCGCGTGCGCGCCCGTCTTTACGGGGCGCAGGCGCTGCAGTCGGGCTGGAAGTAGGGGCGTGCACGCCCCTCTTCCACACACCCTTCAGAAAGACGACGACTTACTTCCTCTATCAGACTTTTTGGCCGAGGAAAAGCTATGCTACCAGGACATGGATTTTGGCGATTTTTTATTAGTACTAGCTAGTTACCAGGTTATTTCTGGTAGGTTCCAGGCCTTGAGCTGGGTGTTGGTTTTGCTGAAGTGGCGGCAACCGAAGAATCCACTGTGGGCGGAGAATGGTGAGGGGTGGGCGGCTTCTAAGACGAAATGTTTTTGTGCGTCGATGAGGATTTTTTTGCTTCGGGCGTCTCGGCCCCAGAGGATGAATACGAGACGTGGACGTTTTTCACTTAAATACTTGATGATGTTTTCGGTGAATTGTTCCCAGCCGCGGCCACGATGACTGCCGGCGCGGTGCGCTTCGACGGTGAGGGTGTTGTTGAGGAGCAAGACTCCTTGACTTGCCCAAGGGCTAAGAAGGGGGACGCGTTCCCCCTTCTTCCTTCCCCCTTGGGTTTGATTTTTTGGGGTTGGCAAAGCCACCCCCAAAAATTGATCTATGATAGTATGGCCACAATCGTCTCGTATTTCCTTAAGAATATTCTGTAGGGATGGAGGTATTGGATAATTTGCGGGAACGGAGAATGCTAATCCGTGAGCGGCGCCTGGAGTATGGTAAGGATCTTGTCCGATAATGATGACTTTGACGCTGTCTAGGTCTGTGGTGAAGGCGGAGAAAACTTGGGTTTTGGGAGGATAGATGGTTTTGTGACTATAGGCATCAGTAAGGAAGTTGGAAAGTTCTTGGAAGTAAGGCTTTTCAAATTCGCTATTTAGAATTGGTTTCCAGGATGGGTGCATGGTTACAATGCGAATAATTTGATGATGTTTTTATGGATTTGCGTGGGCGTGGGCGAGGCATCCAAGGTGGGAATTTGAAGGTCGCGGGCAATGCGGAGGTAAGATCTGGTGACGCGTTCCTGGAAATCATTGGGCTTGGACTCGAAGGTGTCGGTGGCGGTGTCGAGGGCGCGGGCGGATTGGCGAGACTTGCGGGTGTCGTCTTCTAGAGTGAGGATGACGGCGTGGTCGGGACGGAGGTAGCGTTTGGGCAAGTAGCGATGAGTGGTAACTTTGATGAGTTTTAGGGAAAGCTTTTGTCCGTAGCCTTGATAGGCGATGGAGGAATACCAGTTGCGGGCTGAGATGACGACGCCGCCGCGCTTCATACAGGGTTCGGCGAGTTTTTTCCAAAGCTCAAGTCGAGCGGCCGTGAAAAGGAGAAAAATAGTTTTGGGCTGGAGGCGATAAGATTTAGTTTTGATGATGCGGCGGAGGGCGGAGGCGGAGGGGAGATCGCCGTCGGGTTCGTGGATGGTGACGACTTCCCTGCCCTGCTTGCGAAAATATTTGGCAAGTAATTCGACTTGAGTGGATTTTCCGGTGGCGTCTTGGCCTTCGATGACGATGTATTGGCCGGTCATTTGGCTGTGCTCTTGCTGAATTGATGGTAGCATTTGGAGCACAGGGCGCGGTAGACGATTCGTGTGGAGCCGTCGTCAATTAGGATATCTGGGCCATCGGTGACGAGTCTGTCGTTTAGGAATCTGGCATTGCGGGTGGCCTTGCGACCACAGCTGCAAATGGTCTTGATCTCTTCGATGTCGTGAGCGATTTGCAATAGTCTAGTGGCGCCCTCAAAGCCGCTGTCGGTTTGGCGAAAATTGAGGCGGAGACTATAGGCTATGACGGGAATGTCAAGCTGAGTGACGATTTCGTCTAGTTGGTCGACTTGCCTGGCGGTGAGAAATTGCGCTTCGTCTATTAGTACGCAATCAGCATGGCTAAACTTTTGTTTGACAATTTTGAAGAGATTTTCGGTGCGACTGAAACATGCGTCTGTGTCCCGTTCGGGACCGATGCGAGTAATGATTTTGGTGCCATGCTTGGTGTCGGTGGCAGGCTTCATGACGCAAGCTTTTTGGCCGCGTTCTTCATAGTTGAAGGCGACCTGAATGAGCTGCATAGTTTTACCACACCCCATGGCACCGTAGCGCAAGTATAGCTTACTCATACACTCCTCTTTGATGTCAGTTTAGCACTAAAGGCGAGGTTGTTCCAGTTTCAAGATTTTTGATATTTAGATTGTTGGTTTTGACTTCGTTTTCGCCGACGACGATGGCGTTTTTCGCAATTTTTGCGGCGTAGGTTAATTTGTCGCCAAGTTTTTTGTCGGCTAAGACGACGTCGACGGATTTGCCTGTTTTGCGGAGCTTGTTGGCGAGCTGGACGGAGAAGATGCGTTCGTTTTCGCTGACGGGAACGACGGCGATGTCGATGGGCTTTTCGGCCTTGATTTTTAGTAAGTCATGTTCGCGTAGAACGTAAAATAAACGAGTGAGACCGATGCTGCCGCCGACGCCGGGGAGTTTTTGGTCAGTGAAATTGCTGGCGAGATCGTCGTAGCGGCCGCCGCCGGCGATGGCACCAATGGCGCGATATTCGGGCAAGAAGATTTCGAAAACAGTACCGGTATAGTAGTCAAGACCGCGGACGATCATGAGATCTAGACATGCGTTTTGTCCTAGTCCTGCGGCTTCGAGTAGTTCGTAAACCGTGCGGAGTTCTTGAAGTCCTTCTGCTAGTGGGGCGGTGTCGACGATGGACCTAAGGGAGTTTTCTATGTCGTCAGGGGTACCACTAGTGTTGATAAATGTTGTAATTTGTACAACATTTTCTTCGGGGATGTTGAGGTCGCGGAGGGCTCGAGTAGTCTCTTCGGGCGGAATTTTTTCGGCGTGATCGATGATGCTGGAAATGGCGGCGGATTTTTCGGACAATCCAAGCAGTGTCAGAAATTCGGCAAGGACTTTGCGGTTGCTAATGCGGACTTTCGTATCGGGCAGATCGAAAGTTTTCAAAGCTTCGTAAACAGCAGCAATGGCTTTAGCGTCGTAGGTGACGGGCAATTCGCCCCGGCCAACGATGTCGACATCGCATTGGTAAAATTCGCGAAAGCGGCCTTTCTGGGCGCGTTCGCCACGAAAATTACGGCCAATTTGGGCGACGTGGAACGGAAAAGCTAGATCGTTTTCATGCTCGACGACGTAGCGGGCGAGGGGAACAGTGTGATCAAAACGGAGGGCTTGGTTGGCGCCGTCGGCGGATTCGTCGGTTTTGACGACTTTATAGATTTGCTTTTCGGTGTCGCCACCGGCTTTGGCAAAAAGGATTTCGGTGCGGTCGATGACGGGAGTTTCGATATTCATGAAACCATGGCGATGATATACATCCTCTATTGACGCCTTGAGTTTGTTGAAAACGGCTTGCTCGGCTGGCAGCAGCTCTTGCATGCCGGAAAGTGGGGATGTATTGATTTTTTTCACGCTTCGCTTCAGAAAGGAAACACATTTTCCTTTCTGCCTTTCCTTTTGATTATGATTCTTGCTTAAAAAGTGTGATTTCCAAGCAAGAATTGAAATGACTTTTTGATTATATCACAGATATGATAGAATGATCGGAGTGGCTCTGTAGCTCAGTTGGTAGAGCAGAGGCCTGAAGAGCCTTGTGTCACTGGTTCAAGTCCAGTCGGAGCCACCAGCTTAAGCAGGAAGGCTTTTGCCAAACAAAATTTTCGCCAATTGAGTAAAAATTTTTTGACGTCATACACTGGATAGCCAAGAAAACCGTCCACTCACCACTTCGCCCTACCGGGGAAGTAGTGAAGGACGAACCTCTTGGTGTCGTCAGGAATATACGTCAAAAACATTTTTAATCTAACATATTGTCGAAAATTGTTTGGCTAAAATCCTTCTAACTGGAGAGAGCAGAAGGAAAGCAATTCTG